>MDTE01166746.1_pt1 | contig 22400 bp, 13 predicted proteins | sample 811231 | NCBI WGS metagenome assembly MDTE01 (sample SAMN05326651, study PRJNA326480) | marine metagenome | isolation source: seawater | place: Indian Ocean: Red Sea | collected 2010 | reverse complement strand
TTCCAGGCCATTGTACAGTTTCTTGAATTCTATGAATAAATCTTTCAAATTCAATTCCCCAAACTAAATCTTCCATGTTTTTAAATTGAAAAATAGAAAATGGTAATTTGAATTCTGCTGTCCACCCCACATCATTAATATTAATGGCAACATCCCATATTGGATTCCATGTCCTATCAAAATTCCATTCTCCAGATAAAGCTACATCCATTATAGCACCTGAAGCATTAACTGCAAAAAAATAACCATTATAATCATCATTTTTTGAATCAATCGAAATGCCCAACCAATCAGATTTATCACTAAACCCATCCATCCAACTATCTCTTCGTACTAATACTTTTTTAATTTTTTCAGGTTTAGAATCAAAAGCTTCTATAAATATATATAATGCGTCTTTATCATATAAAATTCGAGCATTAGTTTGCTCATTTGGAGTACTTAGTTCTAAAGGTTCAATTTGAAAAAATTCATTAATCGGTTGACTAATACCCCAAATATCTTCTTCCATTTTTCCATCTATTTTAGGAGCAATTGAACAGGGAAAAGCTATTGCTGTTTTGAACCTTAAGGAATCAGGATTAAAATCAACTAAATAATTTTTATTACCATAAATAAAAGTTAAAAAAATTAACAATCTTAGTAAACGATGATTGAAGTATATCATTAATAAATAATCATGAAGATGACTTATCTTGTTTTCAAAATAAAATCAATAATAAAATCATCATAAATTAATTTATCACCTATATCTGGATAAAATTTTCCTGAACGATATTTTATGTTATAATTAGTTCTATCAATTTTCAATTGACCAGAAGCTATTGGACCAGAATCAGAAAAATTAATTACAGCAGGAAAATTTATCTGATGAGTTTTCCCCTTAATTGCTAAATCACCATTAATTAAAAAAGAACCATCTTTTAGATTACTGGATTTTAAATCTAGTGATGCTAACGAAAAATTTTTGACATCAAAAAAATCTTCTGACTTTAAATGATTAACTAATTTTTCAGCCCAAGGACTATCACCCATATCTTCAACGGTTATGGAATTAAGGTCTACAAAAATTTTTCCACTTATAATTTGTTTCTGATTTAAAACTATTTCCCCTTTTTTTATCTTAACATAACCCCAATGAGATCCCGTTAGTTTAGTAGCTGTCCATCTAAGTTGTGAATTATCCGCATCTACTAAATAAGTGTTAATATCTTTAGCAAATAAAATTGTCAAAAAAACATTAAAAAATATTATTTTCTTCATCATTTAATCCTATTTAATGGGTATGGCTCAGAGAATTATAACTTAAGTAAAACAATCCTACTACAATAATCAGACATCCACTAATTAATTCTATATTTAAATTATTGTGAAAATTACTAATCTTATTTAATAATATATTTTTCGTATAATTAAATGCTAATATTAAAAAAAATAATACAAGTGCTATACCAAATACATAAATTGAAATAAACCATAGAATTTCACTAACTGTTGGTTTTAATCCTGTAAGCATAATTACAGCTAATGAAGATGCGCATGGCAACATTCCAGTTACAATACCAACAGTAATAGGATTTTCTAATTTAGTCTCGATAAACTCTCCATGTGTGTGCCCACAATTATCAGAATGAATATGTTTGGATTTATAAAGCGATCTAAACAAAATATATAATCCAAATAAAATAATAATTACAGGCCCAAACCAATGAGAAACACTGTGCATATAATTTGAAGCAAATTCTTCTATTACTAAGTTGAATAATATTGAAATAATTGCTAAAACCAAAAAATGGGATATTACTAAACTGATTATTAATAAATTAATTTTATAAAAGTTCAATTTACCACCTAAGGTATATGCCAAAAGGAAACTCTTACCATGCCCTGGCTCTAAAGCATGCAAGCATCCTAATAAAAATACTGAAGTAACCGTTAAAGAATCTGTCATAATTATCCAAAAAAAATAGCCTCATAAATTGAGGCTATTTTTATTTAATCTATTAAAAACATATTACTCTGATAAAACAAAATCAACAATCATTAAAATATCTATAACATTAACCACACCATCTAAATTCATATCAGCATTTTGTAGTTGATCGTTTGATAAATCTAGAAAACCTATTACTGTATTAACGGTAACAATAACATCCAAAATATTAACTGTACCATCAAGATTCAAATCTCCAAAATCAATATTCAATGGTGTAATAGCTCCTGGAGGAAACTGAATCTTATCAATCCATGCACAGTCCTGGCCACTATTCTGAGCATCATCTTTGTGATAGACCCATTTTAAATTATGCTCACCAACAGGAAGACTAACAGTATATTCATTCCAATTTGATTCTCCACCAATATTAAGATTCTGATCTTGATTATCAATATAAAATTCTAGATAATCATAAACCACTCCGGATCCACCTTGCTCAGATGATGCCTTAGCAAAAAAGGTTAAATCTCCCTCATATAAAATATTCATATTCAAACTAAGTTCTGATGTTTGATTGTGACTAATACTTCCTGACTTTACTGAATAATTTCCAGAAAATGCATCGGTATGAATTTCCCATTCTGCATCGCCACTATGAGTCCAATCAAAAGCTCCAAAATTTCCGGTCTCAAAATCTTCAATCAATAATCCAAGGGTAATAGGCATTGCGACCGAATATGCATAATCTGTACCTATTGAGCCAACGATTATACCTATAGTAGCAGTATGCCCGATTGGCACATCATCAGATGCTGAAATTTCTATTTCAAGTGTTATCTCACTATTAATATTAAAAGAACTTTCATTATTACTAGATATATCTCCAAGAGTGATAAATTGGTCACTTGTAGTGACATTAAATATTGGATTAATTATATTAGCATTCCCAGAGTTTAATAATCTTAAATTTAAAGTTATAGATTCTCCAGGGTCGAGAACGCCATTCCCTCCGTCTATGTATTGAGCAGCTAAAATTGTATATGAAGGTGCTTCTACTGGAAATATCAAATTATAAGACCAGATATTATCACCATCAGTAACATCTAAATTAAATGGAATTTGTTCGCCATCTTCTAGATTCCAATCTAATTGAAAATCAAAGGGGCCAATGGTAATTAATTCACCAGATGCTACGGATGGTTGAGAAATCTCAGATGTATTAATAGTAACCATACTTCCTGGATGTGATAGTGAAATATACAAATCATCAGATGGTTCTTGCCCAACATTCTCAAAAGTCGTGTATAAATAACCTTCCTCACCAAAATCTAAAACATCATCTAAGCCTCCACTAACAATTGCATCACCGAGCAACATATATGCTCCATCTGGAGCAATAACATTTATAGAAGCTTCAAATGGAATCTTATTATAACTAGTCACAACAACATTTATCTCTCCTGGCACTTCTAGAGGCTCATTGAATTCTAATGTTAGAGAACCAGATAGGTCAGTATAATTAGATGCAAGCAGGACCCCATCTCGCGAAATAGCCACTAAAGATCCACTTTCACCTGTTTCAATTGAAAAACTAGTAGCGCCGATTATTAATATTTCATCATAATTAATTGACATCTCAGTTGGTGTATCAGTACGAACAACTAAAGATGGATCACCAAAACATGTCCAATAGTAAACTTCATCATAACCTTGAGATCCATAATTATCATTCATCTCCATCATACCATTAATTGATAGACCACCAAAAGTGCGCTTTATATTATTTTCATAAGACTCAACTAAAATTAAATTCATTTCATCTTGACCATCCATAGGTGGATTCCAACCTTGATTTACAGTTGACATAAGAGTTGCTACTGCACCCGTAGGTGTACCATCATCAGCATCAGTAGCTCGAAGCCATGTCTCTGCAAAACAAGTACCTAGATGAAATTCACCATTCACACAGGCAACAGACCAAATAAATGGATACTTACCTGCATTAGTCAATCCATTTACATCGGTATTATTCATAGGACATCCATTACCCCATGAACTATTAGACCCATGACCTGTATAATTTATAATTGATCTACCTTCATTAATAAACGCTTCTCCTTCAGCAACCGTTCCAGTCGGATCATAAACTTGATCTATCTGAATGTAAGTGTAATCTAGAAGAATTTCTCTAATATTATTCAAATGCTCCGTATCATACTCACCATCATCTCCAGGACCTTGATCTGATGCAAACCCAGATCCTTTTTTATACCAATCAGAAGATGGATCAGGCTCCATTTCATATTCTATAGTTCGATCTACCATTGTAGTCACATGACTTCCGGTCTCCGCAGAAAAACGGCCGATAAATAGATCGGGATATGCATCATTCCCAGCAGTAAAAGATAATGAATTATCACTAGGGCTACTTGAGCCAGCTCCGTCTGAACGACGAATTGTTTCAATTTGAGATATATCACCAACAAGAAGAACATAGGTTATTCCATCATTATAATATGCATCTTCTATATACTGTTCCATATCACTAACACCACCGATGTCAGCAATATCTACCATTTCAGTAGGTATGCCTTTGTAATTCTTCCAATCAACAAAAGGCTGCATTTCATCCATAAAATCGCCATAAGAAATAATTAACATCGGACCTTGTTCACTTAATGGTTCATATCTGTCTGTATTGGTATAGTTTAAAAAATGATCTTGGTATATTTGTTCATACTCATTTGAATTAACATTTTTTGGTAATCGAGTCAATGGATTTATATCGCTGATGCCGTTTTCTTTTACATCAATTTGTATTGAAGAAAAAACCCTTAATATTTTTTTGATTGGATTATATTGTATTGGCTGAAAAACAATTGTTTGACCACGTACTGATCTCATAATATACGGATCGCGAAGGTAAGCGATATCCTTTGGGAAAAATGAATCTTCAGAATAAGGGATTCCATAATTATAAGAAATTGTTTCAGGGTCTATATTCCTAGTAAGATTACCTTTTGAAGGTGCAATATTATCTACACTATAATCAGTAAATTCGGTTGCGATAACTTTCAATTCCATATGAGCGAGGTTTGGGATTACGATAGATTTTGCTATCAGCGGAAGCTCTGGAGCACCTTCAATTAATAGTGGGACACTTCCCGGAAAAGTTATACGATTTTTCCCATCTCTTAATTCTTCGATAAAATAACCGTCTAATTCAAATGTTACCTCAATTTGTTGTTTTGAAATTGAATTAACATTCCAATTTGGCATTCCAGCTTCTTTATTACTCGGACTTACCCATGTTTTCCCTATGAGAAAAGTGGAAAGTATCATAAAAGTGCTAAATTGTAAAATTTTCATATAAAAGATTCTTTAATCATTATCAATTAAAACGCATATAGCTAAAAGTTAACTCATATAATATAATGAAATAACTTATCAACAAAACTACCCTATATTTTACATATAAGTCCAATACAGAATCTTATTCTTTACTTTTTCTAATTCATCTATCTTTTCACGTTTTTTAAGACCTTTCTCATAAATGTAATATTTTTTTAATAAACTGTCTCTTGCTTTATTAAATTGTCTTTTTTTAAGCATACCGCTACTCATTATATTTTCTAATGCAATAATTCTATATTGTTCGATGCCTCCATTAATTTTTGATAATTGATCATTATGACCACCATATTTTTTAATCAATGCTTCATCTAAAAAAAGAATATCATATTTAGCTGAAATACGTAACCATAAATCATAATCTTCACAAACTTTTAGTTTTTCATCAAAATTACCAACTTCATCTAAGACCGATTTGTGGAATAATGAAGATGATGGAGAAATTCTACAAATATCTAAACATTTATTAAATATATATCCACCATATTTTTGGTGCTTTTTCATTTGATTGACTCTTATGCCATTTCGTATCCAGATTTCATTTGTATGACAAAATAATGAATTAGATTTATCTGTAATTAATTGTATCTGATGCTCAAGCTTTTGTGGAAGCCATTCGTCATCAGAATCGAGGAGAGCAAGCCAATCATACTTAGCCATTTTAATACCTTGGTTCCTTGCATAGCTAACGCCTCTGGGAGGGTTGGCTGAAGATAACCGTATTAAATTAATGAAAGGATATCTAGTCTGAACCCAATCAAATGTCCCATCTTTAGAGCAATCATCTACAACAATAATCTCATATAATTGATATGTTTGATTAAGCACTGATTCAATAGCTCTAGTTAAAGTATGTTTCCTATTAAATGTAGGTATAATTACTGAAACTTTCATTTATGGAATTATAAGTAACGGTTATAATTAAATATAAAATTAGGGTTTAAAATAATGGTGAAGGATATACACCATTATTAATTAATTGATTAATCTTATTAACAACATATGGTTTATCTTCTTTATATGTCACACCAAACCATTGCGCTTTACTGCTTAATACATGCACGGACTCTTGTGCAGAGTATATTAGATTATTGACGACTGAAGGAATTAAATATTCACTCTTAGGATTATGTAAACCTTTATCTAAAAATTTTAAAAAGCCTTCATTTAGATAATCAAATAATCTATCTGTAAATCCCCATACATTCATGGAAACTAATTCAGAACCATTTAGATTAATATCCCGATCTGATATAATACCAGATGATGTTTTTCTAATATTTTCAGTCTCAATCACGGTATCAAGAAAATCTTTTTTTAAAGTACATAAACCCCTAGTCACTCCTCCATTTTGAGACAAAGTTTTATTTAACTGAAATGCAACCATCGAAAAATTTTCACTTCCTGAATAATAATAATTAGTCATTACCTTAAATGACTCTCTTCCATAAAAATCATCACCATTTATAGCAATAAAAGGTCCTTGAATCAAGTCACGTGCAGATAAAATAGCGTGACCAGTACCCCATGGTTTTACACGATCATCTGGACATTTAAATTTTTTTGGAAGATCATTTAAGTCTTGAAAAGCAAAATCTATATTGATCCTATCGCTATATTTATTTGTTACTTGTCTTTTAAATTCTACTTCAAAATCTTTTCTTATCACAAAAACTATATCTGAGAATCCTGCTTTTATAGCATCAAAAACCGAATAATCAATAATGGTTTCACCATTTGGCCCAACAGAGTCTAATTGTTTCAGCCCACCATATCTGGAGCCCATACCTGCAGCCATTACTAATAGTGTGATTTGTGTCATTTTTATCCTAAAATCTTAATTATATATTAATCAATAATTAATTTTTAAATAGAGATTAAGCAAGTAATTCCATTTATTTTTATATTATAATTCTAATTAAAAATTAATATAACTATAATAGTAACGCATCTATAATATATTATCTTAATAAGAAATTTTGAAAATCCAGAAACAAATCGTTTTTATAATAAAATACTTTATAATAACACTATTAAAGTGGGGAATTATAATCTCACTTCTTTTCGGGGTGATCATAGTGATATTTAAATTAATCGCCCTGATTGTGTAAAAAATGATACGTTTATTAAAAAACTCTACATTTCTGTTATTTTTTTTAGGAAATATTGCATCTCTAATTGGATTTGGCTTTCATCTAATCGCTATCAGTTGGATAGTACTAGAAAAAACGGGATCTGAATATGCATTAGGAAAAATTATGGCATCGGCCACAGCCCCAGGACTCGCACTCGCATTATTTGCTGGAGTTATTATTGATAAGATAAATAGAAAGTGGCTTTTAGTTATCCTTGATGTATTCAGGATGGTCACAATCATATTATTTTTAATTAGTCTTAGGTTTAATGATTTTCAATTATGGATGCTTTATCCTGTGGCAATATTAATGGGAATAGGAAACTCTTTATTTTGGCCTACAGCTCAGGCTTTTGTTCAAGAATTAGTATCAAAAGATGATTACTTTAATGCAAATAAACTATTATCAGCAAGCTATCAAGTCGGATCAATTTTAGGAGCTGGCTTAGGTGGTTTTATTGTTCATCTATATGATCCATTTATAGCGCTCTGGATTAATGTAAGTACATATTTTATTTCTGGGATATTAATTAGTCTAGCGCCTTTTGAATCTAAAATAGAAAATATAAAGTCTGAAAAATTGTTAAAATCTATAAAAGTTGGATTTTCATTTTTAAAAAATAGATTTGATATTTTAATATTAGGACTAACTACAATTTTATCAGATGTAGCTTTATGGGGAGCGCTATCAGTATTAACTATCACGATATCAAAATCTATATTTCAAAAGGGTAGTTGGGGATATGGGTTAATGGATGGGTTATATGGTATTGGAGCTTTGTTTTCAGTGATGATCGTAGGAAATTTATTAAAAAGTCTTGGTCGTAAACACTATCTTATAATTTGTTATATCATGGCAGGGTTGATGTGCTTTATCTCACCTATAATGCCAAATATTTATTTAGCTGCATTAGCATATTTTTTCATGGGAATTAATAATAATGCTGCACGTATTATTATTCGAACTATATTTATGGAAAATATCCCAAATCAAATAATGGGTAGAGTTCAAACTATTTTTGGTGTATATACTAGAGCTATGGTTGTTTTAAGCTCTCTGTGTGCAGGTTGGTTTATAGAGTTTAATAGTATGTCATTTGCAATATATTTTACCACTACACATTTTTTAATTGCATTTTTTGGAATAATTATTGTTAGTCTAGTATGGAATAATAGAGATAAAAAAATATTTCAATAATAATATACAGTACGCAATTTTATTTATCGTAGTAATACTATTTTCTTAACTAAAGTTTTTTTGTCACCTGAAAATTTTAGAAAAAACATTCCACTCGAAATAGGCTCTCCTGAAATATTTTTACCATCCCATCTGATTTTATGGTCTCCCTTATTTAAAAATTGATTCAAAACATTAGAAATAAGTTTACCGTTTATATCAATGACATTTGCAGAATAAAAACCAGATGTATTTAATGTAATATCTACACTTACAATAGGGTTAAAAGGATTAGGATAAGGATTGCCTATTTCAAATGTATTGGCAACTGGAATATCTATTACATTAGTCGTTGCTGGCGAGAAAGTAATTCTTTCAATATTAAAACCTGGCTGAATTATTTGAATTTTAAAAAACTGTTGAACACCATCTATTGCTATATTTGGAATCTCTACATCTTGCCAATTGTGCCAACCTCCAGTATTAGGAACATTTACAGTACCTAAGTTATCTCCATTTAACCTTGAGATGAATGACCCATTTTGACTTGTTGAAGCTACCCGCACTTTTATATTGTATGTACCCGCAACAACATCATTAATAGTATACCCTATCCATTCACCGATATCAGTCCAGCCAATATTAAAAGGAAATCCATCTGTATTTTGATTTTGTTGAATATCAACACCATCATTTCTAAATGTCCAGCCTTCATTATATGTACCATCTCCATTATTATAGTAGTCACTATCATGATATGATCTTCCCCTTGCGCCAATATCATATTCTGCAGCAGATATAATTCCTGGAATCGAATGTGGTCTGTATGGTTTTGAAATTTGTCCATATTCAGGATCAGTGAGTGACGCAATAACACCAGGCAATTGAATACAATTTTCTATTTTTAAACTATTTGCAAAACTCATTAATGCAGCTTCTGCGTATAGCGCAGATGGCTGTGAGCCATCGCCGCTCCAATAATCAATTAAAGTTTGATAAAATGGAGATACAACAGCTGAATAAGGACTAGAAATCTTTTCAACTTTTTTATGAGTCCAAAAATTCCAACCTATATTGTTTTCCTCAAGTAGCTTAAATACTTCATAATACCAATGATTTGAATTCTCTCCAGATTCTCCCATCCATAATGGAATATCATAGGTATTACTTATACTAAGATACTGCTGGATAGTTGATAAATCTGTTTCACCCCAGTATTTATGGAAAGAATAAGACATATTATCATCCCATGGAGGAGTTAAACCTGAAAAATCAGTTCCATACCAATTACCTTCAATAAACACAATATGATTTGCGTCAACTATTCTAATTGCGTCAGTTATATCTATGTATAATTGTCGAAACTCTTCTAAAGTTACTCCATCAGGTAAAACAGGCTCGTTGATTAAATCATAACCACCTATAAGTGTCTCTTCTGAATAATATTCTGCAATTTCTTTCCAAATCTGTATAGTAAGTTCTTTATTTGAGTCTTCGAGCCATAGATTTGCTGTGCCATCACTATCACTAATAGGCCCTCCATTCTGAGCACCAGGTGCACAATGCATGTCCAGTATAATATACATGTTGTATGGTTCACACCAAGTAATTAATTCATCAATAATGGCATAACCAATTGGTAATTCTGATCCTGATTCATTATAAAACTGTTTATAGTGAAAAGGGACTCTTATATGATTAAAGCCCCATTCAGCTATTTGATCTATGTCCGCTTGAGCTACATAGTTTTCACGATACAGTTCCCAAAAACCTTGAGCTATTTCAGGGCCAACTAAATTTTCTATTTGATTCTCAATTTCAGTAGGTGATTCAAAGCCTTCAATCCATGCTTTATTGTGCAACATATATCCTTCAGGGACCAACCAACCACCTAGGCCAAAACCTCTTAGAAGGATCGAATTTCCATTACCTTCTACTATCTCTCCATTTTGCACATGTAAAAACCCCTCCGCAAGAATGCTATTGATAAACATAAATATCGTAATAATTAGTCGCATATTGTACACATTTCAAAACATATTGGTGATAAGGTAGTATCTTTATCACCCAAAACAACACTTCTATTACCATTATTATCAACTTGACAATTATAGTCAACTGTCTCCCATCCACCTTCCCAATCATTTGGGAAAAAACCATTTCTAAATTTGTATGTAAATATTGAATTTGGTGGAAGTGTTAATATAATCTCCCAAATATCAGTTGTATCAGATTGAAGAGACATTGCTAAGCCACCTGGAGATCCAGAACCAATATCTCCTCCAGATAGTCTAATACCACTGCTATTAACATTTACATTTTTCATATCAACCTGAAATTTAACATTGATGTCTGGGATATCACTTTTTCTTTTTGAAACTCGAACATAATCAACAAACATCTTCATAGGAAATGAATTCGCATCAACTCCATTTATACCGCCCCAATCACCACCAATTGCAAGATTAAGTATAATATATTGAGGCGCAACAAAAGGCCATTTATTTATATCCCCATCACTATCATTATATATAAAATGAAATGGTTTATTATCAATTAAATATCTTAAATATGTTGGTGACCATTCCAAAGAATATGTGTGAAATGAATCAGTTACAGTAGATATAGTTGTACTTCCTGATCTCTGAGTATTCAACATGTGATTATAATCAGTTGTATGTATAGACCCATGAATATTACCTTCATCAAAACCAACGTGTTCCATAATATCAATCTCTCCACAATGTGGCCAACCAACTGAACTAATATTTTCACCAAGCATCCAAATCGCAGGCCATGATCCATTTCCTTTAGGTAATTTTGCACTAATATCAAATCTACCATACAGCCAATTCGCCTTATTATCAGTATTTAACCTAGCTGATGTATAATCTGAGTTATATTCTTCACCATTATAGTCTTCACCCCAAAATCCAGGTTCAATTAGTGCCTGTATGACTAAGTAGCCATTATCTAAGTAGACATTTGTATCGCGATCTGTGTAAGCTTGTAACTCATTATTAACGTGTCCAGGCTTCCATAATAGTTTATTCCATTTAGACATATCTACATCACTACCATCAAACTCATCAGACCATACTAGATCCCATTCGCTATTATCATCATTAGGTATTCCTTCAGAGTTATTTTTCTTATTTTCACAAGTCATAAAAACAAAGACAAAACCCATATATAATAATAAATTTTTCATAGTCACCATTATTTTAAAAGTATAATTTTTTTGGTAAAGCTTCGATTTTCAGCTTGTAAACTAATAAAATAGATACCTGAAGGAACATCAAATCCAAAATCATTTTTACCGTTCCAATTAAGATTGTTAATTCCTTTTTCAATTTTCCAGTTCCAAGATGATTTTATTGGTTGACCTAAAATATTAATAATTGATAATGAAATATTATCATTTGAACTATTATTAAAAATTATATCTATTTGATTGTTGAAAGGATTTGGGAATGATTTTATATTGATATCAAAATCTGATACAACAGGAGAGGAGATATCTAATTCAAAATTATTTAGGTTTAAATCATCAAAAAATACAGTACCCATAGCATCATTAGATTGTTGATAAACTATTGCAAAATTAACAGCATATGCTTCAGAAGGAGTATCTGCAGATACTTGAAGTGGTATCCATTGGTTCCTTGGAGATGTGTTAGTAATAGATGTTGATTGATGCTGAGAGTCAATGATATTCCAATCACTATCAAAAAAAGTGACTTCTAAAAAAGCAGAATTACCTTCATCAAAAGATTCAGAATCCGATAAATAACCAAAACCAGAAAAATTAAACTGTTCTTCTTGTATTATATTAAACTGTTGGTAAACAGCAATCTCACTATCTTCTTCTGAACTTTGACTAAATAATTTTAAAGCCCCACTACCATGCAAAGTAGGATTTGAAACAATTGAGTAATTTATAGAATTTTCTGGCCATAAAGACCAATGGTCAAAATTAGATTCAAAACCTGGATTTTGTATGCTATAATCAGGCCCTTCTGGGTTGTATCCAGTATTACTTGGAGTCGTCATACACAAAATCATATTCCCATCATGGAAAACTACATTCTCTTCTATAAAATCAACATTGTTATTATCGAATGTATGAGTTGCTTTTTCCCACCTACTCATATTCCAAAAATTAAATTCATCTTCCCAAAGTAGGATAAAATTATTATCTGTCCCAGCAGTACCTGTTCCTGGAACATATGCATAATATTTTACCCAATCGTAAAATGCATATACAGGTAAAATATCTGGATCAAATTCACCTACCCAATCAATCCATGTTGGTTGCCAAATATTCATCATAATTTTTTGATGATGATATAGTGAATCAACATAATAGCTATCATCCAGCCTTACTAAGTTATCATTTATGAAAAAAGCGACATATTCTGGAGTCCATTCAAAAGCATAGATATTAAAATCATCATGAGGATTGAAACCGGTACTTACAAGCTGCTCATGATTCCATTCATATTGAGTAATGAGATTTGTTTGTGCTCGATCATCGTAACGGCCAAGCCACTCCCAATCAATTTCATTCCAATGCTGAGACCCAGTTAAACCATCTGACCAATAGTCACGGTAAGTGAAAAATGAACTAATAACACCATCACCTGCCGCAGATTTCATTCGTACTTCAAATCTACCATAACGATAATCCTGCAGTGTTCTTAATTCTCCACCTCTATATGGTTTTGCAAAAGTTAAAGTTAGAAAAGCTAAACCAATGTAAAATAATCGTAACATAATCATAGTCCTATTTTACTACCGTAGTTCAATAAATTATCACTAGTAATTATTGGGAAAGATGGCACAACTATGGGAAATGGAACACCTCTCTGATTAACGACCATATCAGTTTGTGTTAACTCTATTTTTTCAAATAATTCCATATTGATTTTGATTTGATCTGAGTAATCATTTTGTAAGGTATCAACTATTGGGTTTATAAAACTAAGCCATTTATCTTCATCTTTGAACGTATTATCACTAGAACGGAGCTTAGATGTAAATCTTCTACTTAGGGATGCGTCACGCCACATGTCAACATTTGAATTTACAATCCAATGATTATCGTAACCCAATTGATAACATTTTTTTGTTATTTCTATATCACGTAAAAAGTCTGCAATAGCATAGCGAAGCTGATTTGAAAATTCACTCTTGCTCATTTTCCTCTTTCTAAAAGTAAGTGGCCGTACTTTTAATTGTTGATTCAAATCATTTATTGTCCAATTACTACCATTATAGTTTAATAATATATCATTTGGATTTAAATTTAAATTGCTATCATCAAAAATAAAGGTTGGCTGGTCTATAAGTTCTGGTGTATCCCATACTACATTATTGAGTGTTCCTCTTTTTATAGAATCCATTTTAAAAAAATATGCTGACGCATGTTTAGCATATTCTTTAAATACTTCTGGATTTAGATTCATTTGTTTATCCTTCATAACCTCACCAACCCACTCATAATAAATTGACTTTGCTTTTTGGTCTATTAATCGCTCCTTGGTATCTTGCCAGAGTCTACTTTTATCAGATTGTGTAAAAAAAATCTCATCTTTCCAGCCATTGATGGCCATCAATATATAAGTCTCATCATTTGTTTTAATAGGTCCAATTAATTGTCCTTTTTTTATAGAGTCATTGAAAAGCGATTTATGAATATCTATTTGTTCTTTATCAAACCATGAAATCTGGCGTGCAGGAGCATTTCCACCCCATAAAATTTGGTGTATAGAGTCAAGTGTCACACCTGAATCATAAAGGTACTTTACTTTTTTAGTAATATTAGTATCTGGTAGATTTAAAAATTGTACTGAAATTGTTCTACCTGCTAATTTATAAGCAGCTTTTAAATCACTATCTTTAATCTTAGTATTGGCATGAAACTGTTTTGCATAGTGAACCTGGCGCATAGCTTGTTCTTTTCGACCAGTTAAAAAATTTTCTAAATTATCAACACCATGCTTTCCATTATATTTTTTTTGATACTCAAGAGCGGTTAGTTTTTCTGCTATTAATGAATTCAAAACTATTTTTTTATGAATATAGTTGGAATTTCTACAATACTTAGGTCTAATTGTATATTCAGATCTTCGAATAAATTCTTGTATTGTAATTACGCTTGGTCCAACAGTTGCTAAAATACGGTCAGCTGGAATTGAAGATTGTTTATCCGAACAACCAGAAAAATATACAACTGAATAAATAAAAAATATTAGCCGTACAAACATATCTAAAGAACTTTAATTAAAATGCTAAGCTAACTGTATATGTTTGAATATCTCCAAGTATACCCATCATTTTGTATGCATAATCTATACCAATCTGTCTGTTGCCTAAGAAATACATTTTGACTCCAAATCCAGCGGTATAAGCAAAATCATTTTTATCAGAATTCAAGTTTTTCATGCCACTCTTAACACCTCCCTTTATACTTATCTCACCAAAGCCAGGAATATTATTATCAAAAGATGCACCAATATTAATAGATTCATGATTATTGTTGGGATGAATTGCATCTGCAGCTATGGTCAAAGTACTCATAGTAGTTGCAATTGGTTGTATTGAAACTCCTAGCCTAAAAAGCAAAGGTAGTTCCCATTCTGATGTACGAAACTGTCCAGCTACATCACCATAATTACCACTTTCATATTCAGAGATATCAATGGGTTGATAATTATCGATGCCATCATATTTCATTCGTGTGCCATAATTTGAAATACTCATACCTATATTCAATCCATTTTCTTTTCGATCAGAAAAAGAGAAAAATCCCGTATTAACGATTGCACCTAAATCAACTGCAAAAGCACTTGCAGAGTTGTGCCAAATATTCGATCTTATGTACTTAATAGATGATCCAAATGCAAACCATGATACTATTTTTCTGGAAAAAGTAAACGTTGCAGCAAAGTCTGTAGCCTTAAATTTTTCACCTGTCCCATCTTGGTATTCTAAGGTTGTCACATCCATATCTCCATAATCTAATTGGGTTATTCCAATACCCAAGACACCAATATTTGGAAGTAAAAATGCCCCACCAGTAAAAAGCATATCTATATCTACTAGCCATGGCTGTAAAGTAAAAAGAGCAGAATTCTTTTCTAAACTAGACAACCCAGCAGGATTCCAGTATATTGCGGAAACATCATCCACAACAGATACTTGAGCTTCACCCATAGCATTCGGGCCACTACCAATACCAATCTCTAAGAAATTTGCAGCAGTAGTACCATAACGATAAATTGTTTGTCCATTAACTAGGCTTGAAAGATAAAAAATGCAGCACAAAAAAATTAATTTTAAATATTTGCTCATTTTATTACCGCAAATTTTCCAAGTTTTTCATCTCCTGTTTCATGAGCCTCAACATGAAATAAATACATTCCAGCTGCAATTTCAAGATTTTCTTTAGATAGCATATCCCAATGAATAATACCATTCTCTGGCTGATTGTTTACTTTAATTTCATCAACTAAAACCCCACTTACTGTAAAAATTTTTATTGTGCAATGGGAAGGAATATGTGTGAACATAACACGGCGACGTTGATTTAAGAAAGGATTTGATACTGCTGTCTCCATCATATTTGTCATCACATACGGATTTGGTACAACTTTAATTTTCTGCATATCATTATGAATAGCATCTCTATTAAGGTTATCATCAGAAGTTACGGTAAATCTAAGGGTGTCTGTTTCAAAAAAGGGCCTTTTCCAATCAACTTGGTATACATCACCTGCTTTTGGATAGCTTGCTTCAGTCATCAATTGAAAATCTATAATGAAAGCGGTAGCCCTCCAACGATAGCTTCCGTTACTTGCCAACGATGTGGCACCAACAAAAAATCTATCTTCATATAAATCCAGAGTATCGTTATCGTTAACATCATGTACGATGATATCCATGATTTCATATTGTCCAGTTGATGTATCAATAAATGATGTGTTTTGGACGTAAAAATTTACGGATGGATTTTCTATTTTATCTGTAATACGATTATTATCTTCATCTCTTACATTACCTGTAGTCGCCTTTCCAACATATGCAGCACTGTCATCAGTAAAAACAATATTATATTTCCAAGCAAGTTGTAAACCTTCCACAGATGTTGGTGTGATTCTCATAGGGCCAGAGCCTGTTAACCAACCAGAAGTCTTATAGTTATACTCAGGTATTTCAACATCCTGATTAATCTCAACCTGCATCCCATCAAATATATCTGTTGAATTTGTTCTGTATGGATTTAATGTCCAATAATCTAAGGTATCTCGTAAAATAAAATTAGTTCCAATATATTTAGAACTATCTTCTTTATAAATAAGTATTGAACTGTCAGTTTCATCATAGATAAAGATTTCATCTGTGACATATTGAAAACCAAATTCATAATCACTGACAGATTCAATTGTATCTACTCCAAATGTTAAGAAATATTCATGACCTGGTTTCAAACTACCTCTCGCTCTTATTTTTGGTTCTATAACACCACTTCCTAAAAAATTATTTTCTGTAATTTTTAATGAGTCTGGTACATAGCCCGCTGATGGTTGATGAGGGACAACAACAGCCACATTTTTACCTAAAGACCTAATTTCTTCAGCTTCATCAAGTTCAATTACAGCATTGTTTTCTGAAGGAGATATACCCGGGCCAATATCTGGAGCACCATAATCATAAGCTACGATTGCATAATAATAGGTTCGTCCATTTTGGACTGTGTTATCCACAAAAATATGATTGATTCCATTATCAGTACCAAGGTTATAGCCTGCTCCGTTAACGAGACCAAAATTAGTAAAACCTGAGCACTGATGAGTTAAACCATTTTGAACATTTGGATTATGTGGGCTTTGATCTTGAAGGTCACATTGATAAATGGGTTGTTTAAACATAGGTGTACCATATCCATCCGTAATAATTTCAGGATCAGATAAATATTTATCAGTAGATCGATATATCTTATATCCTTCAAAGTCATTTATATTACCAACAAAAGGATCACGAGTTCTTGTATCGGCAATATCATCCCAAGTTAAAATCACTTCACCATCACCAGCTGTTGCGGTCAAGGTTGGCATTTTTGGAGGTTGAGCAAAACGATAATCTTTTTCATATATCACTTGAACAATCCGCTTTAGCTCAAAAAGTGCAGGAGCAGAGTGGTCATCCGACTCTAATCCTGATAACGGATCATAGGAATGAAGTTCTGACATAGAAATACGTTCAACGCGACCCTGGTACAATGGAAATGGCCCAGACGCAAATACTTCAATTAAATTTCCAGAAAATTCTACATCTTCCTGTAATGAATCGCTACCAACTACTTCCCACATAGCTTGATCATTTTTAAACCATTTAGAATCATTCGATGGCGTGTGTGGGGGCGCTTGAAACATCTGAAAAGTTGTTAACCCTACCATATCTGATTCAGAAACATCAGTAGTGTTAAAGTTTGGCTCACAGCCAACTCCTTCTTCAAAATCTGGTCGTCCATTGCCCTCAGTACCATCTGCATCTGGACCAGTATAATTAAGCTCTCCAGGTGAAACTCCATCTATCCCTATATCATCACCGGCAAATTCGGATAATTGATAAATACCATCTTCATTTAAATCTTCACCATTTTCCCAATCTTGATCCTCATCAGCATCCCAATGCGATTTTAAATCATCGATTGTCAATTTATAAAATTCAAGAAACGCATCTAGATCACTTATCCCTTCCGTTGGACCAATTTCGACTTCTGCAATATTATCTCTCTTTTCATCAATTAAACCATCATTGTCATTATCAATATAATCGTACGCAAGCCCAGGACTCTCGAGATATGCAAATCCCATAACACCTGTTGGTAGTCCCCCTGCGCCAATACCATTAACGTCCCAAGAGTAAGCCATATCTTCTTGTGTATCAAAATGACCAAGGTCATCATCTACATCTCCACCAATAGAGTTATCTAGCCAATATCCAAATGCAACATCCCTAAGATCATAATCAGATATATTTGCTATGGAGTATTCCCAAAATATGGCGTCTCGTGCTTGCGGATTATTCCATTGAAAGCCTCTCACTGATACACGTAAGCCTAATCCGCCCCATGGAGCATCTGGTTGAATAGTGACATCTGGTTTTATATCTCCAATAAAATGTCCAGGCCTTGGGTAGTATCTCACATTATCTTCAAGCCCAAGGTTCTCTTGGTCTTGAGCATCATTAACAACATAATAGCTTTCCTGATCTGCGTAAATCACCCCGCGTCCAAAGCGTCCATTCCATTCACCGGGCCATTTAGTTTCAAAACCTGTTGATGGCCAACCATTGATCGGCCATGAATTCTCTAAGTTAGAAAGAGCAGGGTATTCATTTGTTTCATTAAAGTATCCAAATACAGGATAAAATCCCCACTCAACAGTACCCAAAGGGTTAACATCCATTTCCTCACGGTAGCTTGTTTGTAAGTAGTAAAGAGTGTGGTGATCATTTGTAAAAATATCTATAGGCTCAGTCAGGGGTATCGTATCAATTGACGATGGGACTCCATCGTCTTTAATATATACTTTTGCTCCGACCATCAGACCTATACCATCGGTCATTTTTACGCCTTCAGGATTATTAGGCCATTTTGAAACACTAGCCCTTGGCCAATCTGATAATTCTGTTGTATTACGGAAATATAGAAATACTCGGTTCCCTGACATATAACCTTCTCGCTCAGCTGCAATATCACCTGCAGGATCTTCAGGCCCCTCATATTGCTTCCCTTGACCATAAATTAGACAAATTGGAAAAATGATAAGTGGTAAAATTTTATAAAATTGTTTCATAATTAAAAATTAATCCCAAGTGCAATTTTGATAGCTCTTGGACTGGAATACATAGAAGGGTTTTTGATCCTATCTTCATAATTATTGAAATCACTTCTGTGATTAGCAATATCAGTCTCTTTTATAATACCAGTATATGCACGACCAGTTTGACCATCAACCCAATACTCATTTAAGCGATCTAAAAGATTATATAATGTCACATCGATTCTAGAACTATAATTTTTAAATAATTTAAAATTGTAATGAAACGTTGCATCCACAGTGTAGTTTGATGGTTTATAGTCATTATTGGGGTAAAGATTTATTCTAGATAGAACACTCTCGCTTTGAGGTGAAAAGGTATAAGGGGATCCTGAATTATAATATCCTGTGATACTTCCACCAAAATTTTTACCAAAATATATCAAAGTACCATTTAGTGTATGCCGCTGATCCCAGCTCATCGGTATAAATCGATTAACAGGATCCATGTTACCTCCAGCTCTAGAAAATGTCTGGGTCGGATTATCAGCATTACCTCTAGTATACTGTAATGTATAATTCACCATCCCTTTCAAACTTCCAGCGCCTAAATCGAGCTTTACCTCGAGCCCTCTCGCATTTCCATAATCTTTATTACTATATAAACCATACTCTATTTGATTGTAGGTTGATATTACTTTAGCACTGAGTAAATTGTAAATATCCCGATAAAATAAAGCAACATCTAAACCGAGACCTCTTGTAATTTCTTGCCATAAGCCTATTTCATATGTAATAGTTTTTTCAGGCTCTAATAGTGTATTACCCATTGTAGTTCCATAGTCGCTTGGTCCAACTAAAAAACTATGATTTTGATACATTGCATATAGTGGAGGCATCTGAAAAAAGTGTCCATAACTAAAATGCAATACAGCTTGCTTACCAAGCTGATATGCGAATCCAATTCTTGGACTAATTTGATCAATAATTGGAGCTTGAGGGTACCTAGATGTCATAGAATCAGGAAGTGTTAATTGATTAGCTGGATTACGCCTATCAGATGGATATTTACTATTTGGGTCGAAATAATCATATCTCAGGCCAACATTGATAACCATCTCTTCAAATTCCATTTTATCCTGGATATAAAATGCTGCTTCTTTTGGGTAAACTTTATATAAATCAGCATAAACAGTAGAATCTCCGTATATTTCTGGCTCATACAGATTTTGTTGATTTGGCTGACCATCATATTTATTACGTATCTGTCTCCATTGGTGATCTACACCATGCGCAATACCTAAAAATCCAAATTTGATACTATGATTATAATTAGCCTGCCAAGTTAGATCAAATTTGAAAGTAGAATCAATCATTGTTAGCGTATTGTGATTTTTTTGTTGACCACCAGTAAAAAATCCAGAACCATAGTTTGACATATATTTATCATGAATATAATTTGAGTCAAGAGGATCTTCATACATATATGTTCCTGTATGATTATCCATAATTGATAGCTTTAATTCATAAAATAATTTTGGATTAACCATATGATTTAGTTGCATAGAACTAAAATGTGTTCTCTTGAATGATTGAGCTCTTCCGTCTGGGTTATATTTAAAACTATGATCATACCCATACCAACTATCATTGCTGTAAGAATACAAGGTGGAGATCCGAATCCCTTTGAACAAATTAAAACTTAGTTTAAGTAATGTTGATAAATTTTGGCTGGTATTCATCGGTATATATGTACTATCTCCAGACTTAGATGATGTCCAGAGCGCAGAATCATCAGCGTAAAAGTTATTAGTATCAGTTATTGAAAATATACGAAATCCATTTAAATGACCTTTATTATCTTGAGCTCTTATATTTGTAAAAAATGTAATTTTATCCTCAAATATTGGACCTCCTAGACTGAGTTTCAAATCTTGACTTCTATTGATATCTGGTGATAAACCTATAAATATTTCTTCACCATCTTGATCTTTAGAACTCGTATTAAATGTAGATACCGCAGTTGATACTGAACCCTCAAATTTTGGTCCACCATCCCTGGTAACTACATTTACAACTCCGCTCATTGCTCTACCATATTCAGCATTAAAAGTTCCAGTTATTATCTCAAGATCCTGAACTGCTTCAGGCTGTACCTCCACAGCTGCACTCCCCCCTCCAAATGATTCGTCTACTTGAACCCCATCGATCATATAAGTTACTTCAGTATTTCTTCCACCTCGAAAGTGCCCATTTACCACACCAGCTTGCATATTAATCACAGAACCGACAGCTTCTACTGCTAGAGCATTTATTTCTTCACCAGAGATATTTTTAATAGTCCCGGTTTGATCTTTTTTTTGGGATAATCTCTCTACCTCAACGGTGATAACTTCTCCTTCAATTATAGTTTGTTCCATCTCTAGGTTTAGATTTGAAGTTCGGTTTACTGAAATGACCATTTTATCAACTTGGATAGTTTTGTAGCCAATCATATCGGCTTTGAGTGTATAAGTTCCTGGTGGAATATTAATTAAGGAAAATCTCCCATCATTATCTGATGAAGTTCCATAAGAAGTATTCATTAAATAAATATTGGCACCAGGCAATGGACTCAAATTAGCCTTATCACTTATTATTCCAGAAATTTTTCCTGTTGTTTGAGAAAATAAAAACGATAAAATGAATGCACATAACAGAGATATTCTTTTGAGAATGAGTTTTTGTGAATTCGCCATTTATTTCCTGATCTAATAATGTGAGTTATGAATAGATGGACATTTTAATGCCCATCTATTCATAAATTATATTTTATTTAACCAAAAGCATTTTCTGTGTAATTGCCTTGTTTTTATTTGATATCAATTGATAAAAATATACGCCGGAAGCCATATTTTCAGCATTCCATTTTAC
>MDTE01012924.1_pt1 | contig 22400 bp, 21 predicted proteins | sample 811231 | NCBI WGS metagenome assembly MDTE01 (sample SAMN05326651, study PRJNA326480) | marine metagenome | isolation source: seawater | place: Indian Ocean: Red Sea | collected 2010 | reverse complement strand
CTCAAAATCCGTTTTTTCATCTTCTTCCGCGGATTTGTTTTCATCCACTACTTCCGTTTCTTTACTATCAAAATCTTCCAGTTGGTCTAATGGTCCGCGAGCCTCCCCCAAGAGTCGATTCATCGACTGGGTGTAGCTTTCTTCCTCCATCTCAGCGCACCTCAAAGTGGAATATTTCCATGTTTCTTGGCTGGGCGATTCTCTTCCTTATCGAGAAGCATGCCTAGCGCCTTACACAACTTGGAACGGGTTTCCTGTGGTTCAATGACATCATCCAGATAGCCAAGGGCTGCTGCCTTGTACGGGTTTGCGAACAACTCACCATACTCGTCAACCAAGCGTTCTCTCTCTTCCTCTGGATTCCCAGCACTCTGAATTCTTCTACGGTGTATTATCTGGACTGCGCCATCAGCCCCCATAACTGCGAGTTGTGCGGTTGGCCATGCAACATTGTAGTCTCCTCGGACATGCTTGCTGCACATCACATCGTATGCTCCACCGTACGCCTTTCGCATGATGACGGTGAGTTTCGGAACCGTAGCTTCGGAGTATGCGTAGAGCAATTTAGCTCCATGGCGAATTATACCGCCCCATTCTTGATTTGCACCAGGTAGGAAACCAGGAACATCAACCAAGGTTACGAGTGGGATGTTGAAGGCGTCGCAGAATCTTACGAAACGTGCTGCTTTGACCGAGGCGTCTATGTCGAGGCAACCAGCCAAAATCTTTGGCTGGTTTCCTACAATACCTACTGAAGTGCCATCTAATCGGCCGAAGCCAACAACGATATTCTGTGCGTAATCTGCTTGTACCTCCAAGAAAGCACTGTCATCAACTACAGAGCGGATTACTTCAGTCACATCGTAAGGCTTCGTTGAGTCCTCAGGGACAATATCCCTCAGATCTTCACAGGTTCTTTCAGCAGAATCAGAGGTATTCTTGCGAGGAGTGTTTTCCAAGTTGTTTTGTGGGATGTGGGATACCAGTTGCCTAACGATATCGATTGCATCATCGTCGTCGTTGGCGGTGAAATGGGTGACGCCAGATCTACTTGCATGGGTGCTGGCACCCCCCAATTCCTCAAAAGAAACAACTTCGTTGGTGACTGTCTTGATTACCTCTGGTCCTGTGATGAACATGTGGGCAGTCTTGTCGACCATGACTACGAAGTCGGTTATTGCAGGGCTATAGACCGCGCCACCTGCACAAGGACCCATGATTACGCTGATTTGGGGGACTATTCCGCTGGCTCTGACATTACGGAAGAATATCTCAGCATAGGAACCCAGACTGGCAACTCCTTCCTGAATTCTAGCTCCTCCGCTGTCATTGAGACCAATTACCGGCGCCCCAGTCTTCATCGCCATGTCTAGAACTTTGCATATCTTGAGGCCGTGCATCTCACCCAGACTACCGCCATAAACGGTGAAGTCCTGAGCGAAGCAATACACAGGACGTCCATCGATGGTGCCATGTCCAGTAACCACACCATCGCCGGGTACTACATTCTGTTCCATTCCGAAGTCGCGGCAACGGTGTTCGACCAATGCGTCTAACTCTTGGAATGACCCTTCGTCGAGCATTGCTTCCAGTCTTTCACGTGCAGTCATCTTGCCTTTGGAGTGTTGTGCATCAACCCTCTGAGCCCCTCCACCGGCTTCTGCAATGGCCTTCCTTCTTCGAAGGTCATTGAGGCGCTCTTCTGTCGACTCCATCTTGCTCGACCCTCTGCTAGAATCATCCGCCCATAGTCTTGACTACAAAGCAACGGCTATTCATTCACCAACCAACCCGTTGGTTGTACCATCAATTGAAAGGGAAATCACTCCTCCAAACATTTGAGGGAAGCCGATGCGTATCGTAATCGCCAAACCCGGTTTGGATGGTCATGACCGTGGCGCGAAGGTCGTAGCGCGTGCTCTCAGGGATGCTGGACACGAAGTAATCTACACAGGTCTTCGCCGTACTCCGGAGCAAATAGTTCGCTGCGTCATGGATGAGGATGCCAAACTTTTGGGTCTTTCATCACTTTCTGGAGCCCATGGATACCTATTCCCAAAGATATGCGAACTGTTGCGTGAGTCAGGATGTGGCGATGTGACTGTTTTCGGTGGTGGAATAATTCCTGATTCGGATCGTGCAGATCTGTACTCCTCGGGAATCAGGGCAATTTTTGGCCCCGGGACTAAGATGGAAGAATTGGTGGAATTCGTATCGAATTTAGAAGAGCGCTCTGAATCTGGTTTGGAATCGGGTGTTGGAGCGGAATCCGATTGGATATGGGGTGGAGAGTGAGACATTGTCTTCTCTACTCGAAGATGCTGTGGCTGGCGATAGGAGGTCGCTTGCCAAGGCATTGACTGCAATCGAGGATGGAACCTTGGAATTCGAGCCTTTGCAAGGTAATCGTCCCAATATATTCGGAATCACGGGAGCGCCAGGAGTTGGCAAGAGTTGTCTTGTCGATGCTTTGGCTCGTCATTGGGATAATCAGGGTAAGAGAGTAGCTATCCTTGCCATAGATCCCTCTTCTGCATTGTCCGGTGGAGCATTGCTCGGTGATCGTGTTAGGATGGCGTCGGCTGATGACGAAAGCGAGGTTTACGTTCGTTCTGTAGCAACTCGCAACCATCCAGGAGGTCTTCCAGTGAGGCTTAGCGAGATGGCTGAATTACTATCCATGTGTGGATTCGACCCAGTTCTCATAGAAACCGTTGGATCTGGGCAGGCGGAGATTAGGATCGTTTCAGTAGCGGATATCGTTTTGCTAGTCGAGGCTCCAAACCTAGGTGATATGGTTCAAGCGGAGAAAGCGGGTTTGATGGAGATTGCAGACATAGTTGTGGTTAACAAGATGGATATCGATGGAGCAGATAAGACAATTTCTTCCATTGTTGCGTCATTGGAAATTGAATCATCCCCCCCTCCTGTGCTTTCGACATCTGCAACGGAAGGAAGTGGCATAGAGAAATTAGCGTCTGCTTTGGAGTGCGCACAACCAAGAAGGGGTGCGGCGCTGGCCAAGGCAAGGGAGAGACTCATGACGGCTTGGGACGCAAATCTACTATCTAGAGAGGAGTTTGATGGTTTGATTGAGGCGATATCTTCTGGAGAAATGACCGCTGCACAGGCGGTGTCTAAGGTATTGGAGGTGCTCGATTGATTGAAAGCCTGAAACTCGAGGATGACTATGAGCCAGATCATGTCAAAAGAAGTGTTGGTGGAATTCATGGTCACTTACTTCGCAGAGCTATTCATCTCAGTTTGATTGGCATTCCAATTCTTTACTATTGGTTTGGACACGACTTCGGTGAGCTCTTGGGTTTGACGAGATTCCAGGCACTCGCTGCAATTCTAGCGACAATCATCATCGCAGAGTTCGTTCGTCTTTGGTTTGGAATTACTATTATCGGACAGAGGGATTACGAAGCAAAACAATTGTCTGCACTTTTCTGGGGTGCAGTAGGTGTTTGTTCGGTTCTCCTCTTTGCTCCTGAGTTAGGAGTAGCTGGTGCAGCAATAGGCACTCCATTGATTGCAAGTTTAGCCTTTGGTGACCCAGCCATGGGGGAGTCGAGAAGACGTGATTTTTCATCTGAACAGGTGATTGGCATTGGTGTAGTGACATGCACCTTGTCATGGGTTGTATGTCACTTCATGCTGGGGACGCCTCTCCTTCTTTGCATAGTGATGGGTCCTCTCTGTGCGTTTTCTGAATTGCCTCGTCTAAGGTGGATTGACGACAACGGTACGATGGTGCTATTTCCACTGATTTTGGTGTTACTTCTTGGGCAATTGTCGGTCATTTGACAACTGCTGATTTCGTTACCTTTACAATCCGGGTTCTGGTGGGTGGGCTCGATGAGTGACGAAATACTGCAGGACGACGCTCCTCCACAAAGCCTCTATTTGATGGTGCTTGGGATTTCGTTTGCCGTCACTTTCGTAATCGGTGTCGTCTACTGGTGATTGGCTCACGCCATCTGGTTGATAGGGGAGTAGCGGGAGCGTTGTTCGATGTGTGGCATCACTGCCGTGTTTGGCGGGAATCATCCCGGCTTCGCAAGTGAGATGGCGTCAATATTGTTGCATCGTGGCCCTGATGGAGTCAGATCTAGCGAGTTTGATGTTTGCTCCTTTGGGCACTCACGTCTTTCCATAGTTGATTTAGCAGGTAGTGACCAACCCATTTCCTCAGAATCAGGAACCCATCTCGTACAGAATGGTGAGATTTACAACTACATCGATATCAGGTCATCTATCACAGGTTTCCCATGGAGAACCAAGGGCGACGCCGAGACAATTCTCGCTCTTCATCAAGCGTATATTGACACCGAACCTAAGCCAATCACGCGTAGCCACCTGAGGCCTGATGGCGTTCGCCTCTCGGGTGATCCGATAGTTGAAGGGAATCCTGCAACTCGTCACATCGAGTGGGTCAGGAGATTGGATGGTATCTGGGGATTCGCTCTATTTGATGAGAAACGAATGGAGATGATTCTCTGCAGAGACCCTCTGGGTGTCAAGCCATTGGTTCGCACCTCTACTCAAGGTGGTGAACTATTGGTCGCTAGTGAAGTCAAGGCTTTGCGTGGCCACCCTAATTATTCTCCTTCTTTGGATGAGAACGCGATGTTGGCTCGTCTTGCGTTCGAATATCCGTTGGACGACACCACTTTATTCGCCGGGGTGACACAAGTAGCCCCTGGTACGATTGAGACTTGGCAGTTGGATGAGAATGGTAACGCTTCTCTTACAGGAGTCGCTTCGTACACATCAGAGGACTTCAGATCGCAGGAGAAATGGGATCCGAGTTTGCATGCACAAGATCTTCTGGATAGTCTATGCACTTCGATTTCCGACCGCTTGATGTCGGATGTACCTCTTGGTATCATTCTATCAGGCGGATTAGACTCCAGTCTCGTCGCTGGACTTGCACACCGCGCCGCTGATTTGGCAGGTCAACCGGTCCCTGAGTGCTGGACGATTGCAGAGGATGAGGACAATCCCGACTTTGTGGCTGCTCTTGAGGTTGCATCTGCGCTTGATTTGGGTCACCACACATCCACTTTGGAGGAGGATTCATTCTGGAAGACATTGCCAGCTTTGGGGTGGCACGGAGAGGATCTTGATGTTTCGGTGATGTTCTTCCAGCCTCTCTTCGAAAACATGTCTAAACATGTGACAGTTGGACTTTGTGGGCAAGGTGCTGACGAGCTGCATGGTGGATACCCGCGCTACCGTGACCTTGCGGGTCACTGCAATCTGATACAAGCACGATTGCGCCATAGTCGTCATCGATTTGCTGATTCATTGATATCTGGTATCAGCAAGGAGGATGGCAGAGGCAGAGGTGGTGCTTGGAGAAGGAACAACCACGATCCTACTGAAATCTACCAAGATCTAGATTCAACTTTGAAGTACGAGGTTGAGCACGGTCAACTGACCAACTTTCAATTACGCTTAGTGGATAGAAACAGCATGGCTCACGGACTTGAGGTAAGGGTTCCTTTCCTTGGCGCATCACACCGTGCAGCTTCATGGAAGATTCCTGCTGACTGGAAAGTACGCGGGGCACAGGAGAAACTCGCTCTAAGGGCTGCCGCTGATCTTACTAATCTACCAAAGTCTATCGTACATCGGCCGAAAATGCCTGCTGGTACAGCAACCTCTCCAACCCTGCTATCACAAGTAATCGAAGAACTGACCCCTCATGCTAAGGAATGGGTAGAGAGGTATCCAAGATTGAAGAGAGTCTTGTCTTCGCAACATGATATGGTAATCGGTCTCAGGCTCTTCGAGTCGTTGCATTTGGTCGATGATGGCCTAGGGCGTCAAGACATGGATTTGATGACTTTGTTGGAGGACATTGACTGAGGTTTTACCATGGCTAGAGAACCGGTTATTGACGACCTCTCGGATAGGTTGGAGAGCAATCGTGAGCGAATCACCGAGTGGATGTCCGAGAAACGGGCTTCACTACCTACTCCGATTTACGCTTCAGTAGATATCCGCGACGCGGGCTGGAAGGTGGCGGCTGTAGATGCCAACGCTTTCCCAGCCGGTTTCAATAATGTCTCAAAGGATGATCGCAATCGTATGAGTATTGCTCTTGGTCGTTGGTTCGATTCAAACTATGATGGGGTCACTTCGGTTCATCTCTGGCCAGAGAGTCATACTCGAAACAAAGGATATGTTGAGAATCTTAGGGCTTTGAAAGCCATCGTTGAGGGATCCGGCCGTTCGTTCACCGTTGGTTCACCTAATCTTAACGGGCTATCTTTTGTAGAGGGTCTGAATGGTTCACTCGAATTGTCTAATGTTTCTATGAATGATGGTGTTACTGTAGGAGGGGAAAAGCCTGATTTGGTGCTACTTAACAATGATTTGACAGATGCACCCATTCCCGAGTTGGTTAGTCAAAGACATGTTCCTAATCAAGAAATGGGGTGGCATAGGAGGCGCAAGTCAAATCATTTCACACATGCACAACCGTTCATTGACGAAGTCGCTGAGATTCTTGATTTGGATCCTTGGTTACTTGGGACACATTGGTTTGTCTCACCAGAGAAGTGTTTGGAGAAGGAGGTCTGCATCACCGAACTTGCGGCACAAGTTGACGATTGCATCCAGTTTGTCCAATCGAAATACGATTCATTCGAAATCGAAGCGAAGCCTCGTCTATTTCTGAAAAATGACTCTGGAACCTATGGCCTCGGTATAATAGAAATTGATGAAGGTGAACAACTGTTCAACCTTTCAAAGAGGAAGATCAACAAGTTGACCTATGGCAAAGGAGGACAACATGCGGAGGATTTCTTAATCCAGGAAGGGGTTCCGACTAACCTACAGGTTGGAGAGGGTCTCGTCGAGCCTTGCTTCTATGGTATTGGAGGTGATGCAGCAGCCACTTTCTATCGGTACAATACCAAGAAGGGGAACCTCGACAATCTGAACACACCTTCGACTCAGTTTTTGGGTCGTGAGGAAATTTTTGAGATGGGTGGACAAGAAATCGTGTCGCGTATTGGCTCTTGGCAGACACTCGTAGCAGAGATAGCAATGTTGGGGATGGCTTCAGAGATACAATCTACTCTTTGATTAGATGTCTCTATTATGAATCATCCTTAGAATTATCATCGTCAACCTCTTCCATACCTACTATCTCGTAGTTGGAAGGGAACAATGCGATAGCTATCCCAAGGATAGCTGCTGCTAGACCCCAGTAGAACCTCTGCTGTACAATCATCATCTCCAGAGCCAATACTAGGAGTATTAGTCCACCAAGGTTAGACACCCAAACGAGTGTCTTGAAGGTCGAGAGTGAGACTCCCTTGGAGTGCTTGGATTGGTATGGTCCGAACTCCGCTCCGAACCTCACTGGGTCCGACTTGTCACTCATGCTCCATCGATTAGCCGTCTCGTCTTCATCTTTGGGCATGTGAGCCCTGTGCTAGAGAAGTGATTGTATTCATCTGTCAATCATGACAATCGCATCGGTAGGGCAGGCGAGAACACATAGCCTGCACCCCGTACACTCGTCTCTCAGAATCTTTGCCTTCTTGTTGACCTCTATGTCTAGGATAGCACTCCTCAGAGGTTTGTCATACAATTCTATGGCATCATCGTCACAGACAATCATGCATTGGTCGCATCCGATGCACTGATCCTCATTCACGAAGGCTACGAACTCCTCGCCCTTGGGGACTTCCTCGGCAGCCTCCTCGTAAGACTTGTTGAGTAGGAGGCGTATCTTATTCGCCTCGGCCTCGCGACGCTTTCTGAGTTCTTCCAAGCTGGTCAGAAAGATGCCTCCCAATTAATGCTAGATGTGCTGTCACTTGACAACTCTTTGCATCAAGCCAACTTCTTCTCTTCCACTTGGCGAGCGAGGAACGATACGACATCAAGGATTTCAAAGTCGTATCTTGGATCACCCTCAAACTTCAGGCACTCAAAGTGACTCACACACTTGGGACAGGAGGTCAGCATGATGTCGGCTCCTGTGTCAACAACCTCTTCGAAGCGCTGAACACGTAGGGCTCGACTATCCTCGTTGCATGACATCATAGAGGATACGCCACAACACTGGGCGTCCTCCTTAGTATGTTCCATCTCAACCAGATTAACGCCTTCCACTCCCTCTACGAGGGATCTTGGCTCATCGTAGAGGTTCATCTGCCTTCCAAGCCTGCATGGATCGTGGTAGGTCACGGTGATGTCGTCTGAAGCTAGTGATGTATCGAAGCCGCTTTCGATTAGGTACTCAGTGGTGTGCATTACTTTGATGCCATCCAACTCGTAGTCCATAGCGAAAGTGCGGAAGCACTCAGCACAACTACTGACCAAGGTGTCAATTCCACTTGCTTCCAATTTTTTCTTGTTGTAGGCCTTCAATTTATCAAAGACCTCGTCCATGCCTTGCCACTTCTGGTCGTGGCCACAGCACTTGAGGAAGTCCCTTCCAAGGTATGTCACTTCGTGCCCCATTTCTTCGAACAAGGTGAATGCAGCAGTGGTTGTCTCACCAAGATCCATGGTTCCTTTGTTCAGGTGGCTGAAGACCATTTCTTGGTCGAGGTAGTCGACACACCCTGGGTAGTAACCGACATTGGAATCGATAGGGTATTCATCGATAGAGAGGAACTCCGCGTCAGCCTCCTCCTCGGCTTCTGCCTTGAGGACGGCCTGAAGAACTGTGTGCGGTATGTTGGCTGCTGGCGGCCCACCTACCACGAGGTTCCTTCTGATGTCTACATACGAGTCATAATCGACTAGTTGTGGGCATGCGTTTGAACAGGCACTACAGGTAAGGCAGGAGTAGAGAGGTACACCATCATCTTCGTTGTTCCAAGTATTGTAGATGATGTTCAGTTTGTCACCGGCATTGAACAGACGAACAGGACATGCGTCGTCACATAGGTCACAACCGTAGCACTTGTTCATTTCATACTCATAACCACGAGCCATGCTACGCATTAGGACGAAGACGATGGCACCTACTCCAAGTGGAGGGATGAACAATGAGTAGGTCAGCTTTGCATCGAGGCTCTTTGGGTTCTTGTGGTAGGTTGGATTTTCGATTAGGAGTCCGAGCAAGCCATCGTTGCCCTCTATTCCTGCTAATGCGAGTTCAGTAGAATTGGTACGATCCAAAGCGACCCCTGTGTCAGGGTTGAACATCAAGGGCTGGAAGACTGTGATAGCACTGGTTGTGGTTACAGGTACAGTTTGGTTGTCTACATCGAAGGAAGAAGCTGTGCTGAAGGTCACAGTATAATCTCCCGGTGAAACCTTGAATGTCTTGGTGGTACAGGTCATTCCGTCCTCTAAGTCACCTTCTGCGGATGCCACAGTGGCTCCGGAGGTGTCAGTGACAGCGATTGACATGGTATGGTCACCTGCCTTCCTGTTGTCGTTTGGAACGGCAAAGGTGCAACTGAAGTCCATGTATAGTGAAGATACACCTAGATCCTCAACAGACAGCGAGTAGGTCATATCTGCTCCTCCATCACCGGTGTATTCGTAGGAGTCTGAAAGACCGTTCACGCCACCAACTACGACTCCATCTACAGTGTGGGTCTGAGCATGGTTGTTAGCACCGGCGAAGTCGATTAGAGTCTCCTGTACGGGTTGGTAGATACCCCAGTTAGCCCAATAGGAAGCAGGCATCAAACAGAATTCAGCCCGATCTTGAGCGTCTTCACCTTCAAATGTCGAGTCTTGCCAAATTGCGCTACCCGAACTTGCGTGGTATGTGAGGCAGTTCTCTAGCATATCTTCGGCATGGTGGCTCTCATCCATCATGACGAGCATGTCCTCTGGTTGGTTACGGAGAGTCTCCAAGTCCTCGACATCATCCATTGCTCCGAATCCACCAACTTCCCAGAACCCGTTGTTGTAGACCGGCCACGATACGGCAGATACCAGAATAGCGATTACTAAAGTGGCCATGGCGACCTGCTTGCCTACCTTTGGGCTTGCTCTGGCGCCGATGGACTTCAGTAGATACCATTTGGCGATGAAGTACAAAGTAATCCAGATAAACAGGCCGGTGAGTATCCACGGGACTGCGTTGAAAACCTCCGCCAGCCAAGGCTCACGTACACCACAGTTTAACCCTGCATGGGAATTCATCAGACAGTAGTCGGTGCGATTTTTCCCATACAGTTCTAGGAAGATGTTGATTGAGTAGACACTGATAAACCAAACATGTGCCAAGTACACGGTTCCCCAAGTTGCGAACCAGGGGTCTTCAACACCTCTCTTAGCACGTCCACCTAGGAATGGTGGTAGAGCAAGAATGCCTACTGGGATACCTGTGAGGAAAGCACCCCACCAGCCAGCGTTCCAAGCAATGACTGGCGTGCCGAAGAGGTCAGCTACGATTTGTGGTAGCGGGATGTCAAACTGGGGTAGATATTCACCCCACCTCAGGTATCCGTAGGAAAACAGCACATACCAGTCAGGGAACACGAAGCCAGCCTGTGCGAACGGATCAGCAGCATTGTGTAGTGGTGGAGGAATCAACCAGGAGTAGAAACTCAGGACAGCCAGCATTGCAGCGAAGATGATGCTGTCACGCAAGACTTCGTGAGGCCAGAAGGCATGTCCTTGGAAGACTCGGCGTCTTTCCTCGTCTGCAGACTCTAGTTTGTCCTTCTCACGCATGTAGACATCAGCGACGCGACCAAAGTTGTCGAGCATTCCCATTTCTCACACCTCCTATCAATGCGGCTCCGCAATCCCCTGAACCCAAACGATGAACAGATGGGTGATGATTAGTGCCGTGACTATCACAGGCAAGATGAACACATGAAGGAAATACATCCTTGTGACGGTCGCTCCGGATAGGCTAGTACCTCCGAACATTAGGATCGCTACCCATTCACCAATGAGCGGAGTAGCCTTCGCCATGTTGATTCCGATTGTAGCAGCGCCAAAGGCGAGTGCGTCCCAAGGCAGTAAGTAGCCTGAGTATCCGAAGAAGATAGTGAAGAACATCAAACCCACGCCAATCAACCAGTTGAGCTCTCTTGGATTCCTGTATGCGCCGGTGAAGTACACCCTACACATGTGTAGGAAAACAGCGGCGACCATGAAGTGGGTTGTCCAGTGGTGAATCGACCTGATGATGTAGCCGAACGGTAGTTGCGTCATGATGAACTGCATGCTACCATAAGCAGGACTCAAGTCTCCATCACCTCCGGGGACATAGTAAATCCCTAGAATCGTACCTGTGATTACCAGGATGATGAATGCGAGGAAAGAGATCCCTCCAAGACAGTATAGTGGATACCAGTACCAGATAATCCTCAACTTGTACTTCTCGGCATGGGTCAGGGGCATCTGCCTGTGCATAGAGTGGTATGCATCACGGCTCATTGCCCAATAATCTTGGATTCTGAATCTAGTATCCAACCATGAGAATGTCCACAAAAACAACTTCTCAGCCATACCCATCTTCCCAGAGGACTCTACAGCGCGGAGAATGTCCTTACGAGGAATCTCTTCATTCTCCTTCCTCAAAGTGAAAGCGACTATCACCGTGATTAGGATGATGAAGAGCCAAAGGAACCAGAATTGTAGCATCATATTTCATCATCTCATCAATCACAGAAAGTGTACCAGTCTAGAATCTCCGTCACACCCTCGGCTTCGAAGTCAATCGCTTCAATCACATCGTTGTTGACTTTGAATGGAATCAATGGCATACCTACGGGTGCTGGTCCACCAGTCCTCTTAATGCCGTAGTATTTGGCTAGCGAACCATCGTTTCGATTGATATTCTGGTTCTTCTCTATGATAGTCGGGTCGTATCTGCTGGAGTGGCATATACAGAACAGTTTGTTCCCGCCTGCATCAACTCCACCTGGTAGCCATGTGTCGGCGGTGAAGTCGTTGGCTACCAACTGCCATCCAGGGATGCAACATAGATGGGGGCAACGGGAGAAGATGACGATGATGTTGTCGTGAATCTTTAGAACGCTCCACTTGGGGTCTTCCTCAATTTCACCACCGTATCCGACTACAGCCCCTGTTTGGTCTACGCCATCTGCGAATTGGAATCGGGGTTGGCCAGTGGAAGTCGGAGTTCCCTTGTTCTCTTCATGTGGCACATATACGACATTTACTGGTAGTCCCCCCCAGACGCCTTGTGCTCCGGCCATGCCAGTCGAACTTTTCGCAGCCTCAGCTGCGTAGGAAGATTGTGTCATAGGCTCCAAGTGGCTAGTGCCGTACCAGACGCTACTCTCTTGCCCCTTAGGGACCCAGAACCTGATTGCGTTGTCAGTACCTCCTCCTTCGGTAGTGCCCATCAGCAAGGAAGCGAAGCCTATCGATCCTAGGGATGCCATTGTGATTAATCCGGCTGCCGAATTGAACGAGTAACGCATGAATCTACGTCGGTCGAAGTCATGCCCTCCTTCGCCACCTGTGGTATCATCGTTCAAGGGCGAAGGTCGAAGACGGAATTGCCTACCCATGGTCACACCTCGTACTGATACCACCCTTCGGAATCCTTTGGTCCGATGAACTTGTTTCGCCTGTGCTTTACTATGACGACATCAGGCATTACCCACTTCAGGTAGATGATGCCCATTATGATGAGGGTGACGAATGTCATTGCCATGTGGTATGCGAGTTGCTGTTGATCCCAGCCGTTGAATAGTCCGTAAGTCATAGATCCAGCCCAGTAGAGAGTCCAACCTAATCCCCATACAAAGGAGAGTAAGACAAGAGCCGAAGAGCCGCTAGGTGCTAGGGAGGCACGTACTATGGACCCTGGCTCCACTTCATTGAATACTCCGTGGTCGACAGCTGATTGGTATGTCTCTTCGTCGAGAGAAGTACCTTCCAAAGCCTCTCTGGCGTCCTTTATGGAGACTTTTCCGGAAGCGACTTCCTTGAGCAATTTGGTAACCATATCCTGCTTCATTTAGGAACACCTCCAGTGAACAAAGAAATCCTGTGGGCATTCAAAACTGGTCACCTCGCTTCAAGGTCTTAATTCTCAATCTCAGAAGGTTGCTTCGACCAACATAGTGCCGGCTGAAACCATACCGAAGGAAAAATCCGCAGAATATGATTACACTGATTACGGCACCGAACCCCAGAAGGCCTAGCCAGTGGGCACGGAACGGAGCTCCCATGCTGTGTAGGTCGATTTCACCAGTACCTGATTCGGGAGCCTGAACATTGCCATCGCCGACGAATATTGCTCTGGTGCTACCTTCCTTATCGAATCCTTCCTTGAGGGAGAATGATAGTCGGTTGTAGGCATCAGGTGCCATTGGTGCTGCATTGCCATCCACGGCGTTACCTGCTAGCCAGAAGTCGACCTCTTCCGTTCCTGCGTCAGGAGCAGTCCACACCAATGACCAGATTCTGTCCTCAGTGTTAGAGCCAGCCTTGGTGTGAGTGAGGGTTGTCTCATCGTCTCCGTTTTGAACCAATGTCTCGAAACCGGGCGCAGCGGCGAGTGAGCCAGCCGAGACTCTTAGCGAGAATCCTCCTGTGGCGTGATGAGTGTCAATATCAGGTCCACCGATGAGTTGAATCATCATCTCATAGGATGAGCCAGGCTCATATCCGAATGGAACCTTGTCAAGGATTAGAGTGACACTGTCAGTGGGGGCGATCTCATTGTTAGTGTGGCAGGTGCAACCGCTCTTGGCAACATCGGTGCCACCTTCCGCTTCATCACCAGTAATACCCTCCTCTCGGGCAATGGTCTCACCGGCTAGGAGCAACATCGAGATAGCGAGTACGGCGACCATTCTGATGGCCCTGTTACTTGCTCCCAAGTTACCCTCTCCCTTTGATGTCGCGGCCGACCAATCTAGGTCTAATAATCGTTTGCTGTTCGACTAGTCCCGAATGCGACTCAGTGTTGCGTTTCCGACGAGTCGCCGAGTAACTATGAGCAGCCATGCTGCAGGACTGTAGAAGAACTGAATAACATCTCGTGATACCGTCACCCGGAGGTCGCGTATTGGCAGGCAGGGGATGGGCTAACGTATACGACTTGACAGACTCGCAAATCAACCGCCTCGACGAGGCTGAGAGTTTGATGGAGGGATATGACTTGACAGCGGCCGAGGAATTGCTTTTGTCGATGCTCGATGAAGACCCAGAGTGCGTCCCTGTATTGAGCAATCTTGGCCACCTCAATGGAAAGTATCTCTCCGATTTTGAAGTCGCAGTAGAGTACTACTCGAGAGTGCTTGAGATAGAACCGGATAATGCATGGGCTAGGGATGAGAGAAGGCGGTACCAGCGCTACGCTTCCTACGACTGAATTGAACCCCAAACCTCAACGGCCTAACGATTCCTCGAGCCTTTGTGCATGATGGTAGTTTACTCATAGCCGGTGTCGGGGGACTAGGTTCCACATGGGCTCGCCGAGCTCACTTGGCGTGCTCAGATCATTCGGATCTCCTGTTGGTTGACGCCGATGAGTCATCGTTCTCCGACTCCAGGAATGCGCACTGCTTACCTCTTGGTGAAGACTCTGAGGATGGTTGTGCAGCCCTTCCGGAACTAGCCGCATCGCACTACATGAAGTCAACTGCAATTATGGAGAGGATACTTGAACCAGTCGAACTGGTAGTCCTTCTGGCAGGTTTGGGTGGAGGCGTAGGGAGTGGCGCTGCTCCTGCACTTGCCAAACAAGCCAAGCGCAGCGGAGCACTCGTAATCTCAATCGCTTCAATCCCTTTCGAGAACCAAGTTGTTCGGCGAGAAATCGCAGCTCCTGCAATGAACCTCCTCGAGGATTCATCGGATGTCACAATCAAGGTCAGCCTCGACCGTCTGGCATGGCAGGCAAGATCCAGAGGGGTTGATTGGAACAACACGGGCTCTTGGGTTGAGGAGTTGGTACAGGGGTTGATACTGACTTTGGGTAAGGTCGGCCTGATAAATCTCGATTTGATGGATCTGAAGTCAATAGTAACTCGTCGAGGTGCAGCCACTATGGTTGTTGCCGAAGGAGATCCGAACGATCCCGAAGCATTGTTCCTGTCGGCGCTCTCTGCTCCTTTGGCCTCGTTGGAAGTTGTCGGAGCCCAAGGATGCTTGATACAGTTAGAGGGGGGTCGTAAAATGACAGTCTACCAAATGGAGCAGGTTGCAGATGCTTTCACTAGAGGGTTATCGGAAGATGCTCAGGTCATCCTAGGCGCCCGTCATTCTGATGATTTAGATGACAAGATGCGTGTCGTGGCTGTGATGAGTGGCCTTTGACGCATCATTCAGAAATCGTTCTCAGGTGTCCCTTCAGCGCCCTAGGATAGAGGACGAGCAGACCGAGTGCAGTCAAAAGATGCCCAATCGCCATTGTGGTTGCCATGTTTGCATCCTCCGAAACGTTGTCTGCATAGCTAGTGATCATGGCGATAGAGCCGGCGTATGCGAATCCGAAAGCGAGACCCCAATACAGAGCGTTCTCGTCAGTGAATGTCTTACCACCTCTACTGACACTTCGGCTAGATAGTGTCCAAATTGCCATCAGAACTGTCACCACCATGAGAAAGACCTCTTCTAGTGCCATTCCTAATGGTGATGGTTCATTGAAGAACCTCCTCCAAGCACTCGAAAGGTGCCACACAACGAATGCGAACGCGAAGGTTCCGTATGCTGTGGAGAACCAAACCCCACCGCGACTGGTGGAAGCTTCCTCTCTAAGTTCTCTTGTTAACCAAAATACAACTACGACTGGTATTGAGGCGCAGACAGGGAATGCCAACCAAACCGCGCTTGAATCGCTAGTGAATCCAGAACTGAAGAAGAATGAGAGGCCTATGGCCAAAATCAGTGTTACAGCCACTTCCATCAACGGTTTCCCACCTAACCATGAATCCCTTGATTCACTGCTACTAACGGCTTCAAAACCCGCCAACCAACCTGAGGTGCCGGAAGTGAAAGATATCGATTGTCCGAACGACCAGAGGATGAACATGGCTGCCAGTGCAGCGGGTAACCACTCACTTACTTGCTCATTCAAAGTTATAGCTAGTAATGTTGAAATTAGTGCGGTTAGGGTCAGTGGAATAGCCAGAGCCCTGAGGCAGGAAAGAAGGAAATTACTCACCTCAACCTCACCCCATGTAGGTAGTTTGAGGTTCTCCCTGATGGCCTCAAATCGAGTCATTAGGGCAGTTATCACATAACCTGCCGCTAGTGAGGTGAAACCCACAGCCCCCGCGTATCTGCTACCCAAACTTGTTGAAACTAAGTATAGGGCACTAGACAGTATCACAAGAAGTGCCACATGGGGTATTGTACGGGGTGAAGTCAAGGTAGCTAGGAGTTGCTTTAGTTGGAACGGTTTTACCGTTAGCAACCCTTGGTCTCCAGACTCTTCCATGTGAATTCAAACCTTAGGAGGTAGCCACTCTTGTTAAGTCCGATGTGCTATGAGGCTTTGTCATGCCCAAACTAAGGAAGGCAGCTCGCGGCAAGCACCGCTACCTAGGCCTCAGTTTGCCCGAACAGATACCGAGTCGAGATTCTCTCGATGCGCTCCTTGTTGCTGAGATTCCAGATGGGGCATGGTACAAGATGTACGATTTTAGATCTGGTAGTGCAATCATCAAGGTTGCATTGAAGGATTACGAAAAAATTCGCGAGTGGCTATCAGGAGAGCCTTCAGGAGTTACTAGTTTAACCTCATCTGGCAAGTTACGCTTGGTTAGAGAGAGAATCTACTCAGAGTAATCTCAGTCGTGCTTTCCAGCCCAAGCGTCCTCGACGCTCAGAGCCTTGTTCTTGAGCGGGATAATCTTGCGATAGACCTGTTGCGGAGGTAGTAATTCTCCTTCGACAGTAAGTAGCCTAGCCATCGGGATGCCGAAGTGTTCCTCGTTCTCCATCAATAGAGGCTGCACGATTGCCCAGTCTTCCTCGGTTAAGTCGGTGAAAGCACCTCCGTTCAATTGTGAGTCAGAGAGCGCCTTGTGTGGGTCTCTAACATATATCGCACCGCCACTGGAGAGGCTGAACAAATTTCCTCCTGGGTAAGGGGTTTCAAGTTGCTCCATGCCCCCGGATTCATCGAACTTCAGTCCATTGATGACTACGAATCCGCCACCTTCCAGTGGATCTCCAGCCATGAACGATTCAGCGAGGTAGTCGAGAGCTGTGCCATTAATGACAAGTTTCGGTGACCCCACCGAGTTGATCATTGGTCGTCCAGCAGCGTTACCAAGGACGAACATCTTGCCACCCTTAGATCCATATCCATAGCACTGGCCTACATCTCCATGGATTACTAGGGTGCCGCTCTTGTAGATCTGAGCTACTTGATCCTGTGCGTTTCCGTGCATAATGACCTTCATGCCGTCGGAGCCGCTAGCAAGGTAGTCTCCAACGCTACCATATACCTCGATGGTGACATCATCTGTGCCCATGCCGAACCCATTGCCGATGAATCGATGTCCTCGGCAGTTGGTTACTACGAAATTTTTCCAACCAAGAGAATAGAGCGCGACCAACTCGCGAGCCAGAGACTCTACACCTTCGATAGGATATGGTCTAGAATCGACGACAAATGCCTGCTCTTCTGATTCCGGAGTTGGCCTGTGGCCTAATGTCCTCTGTCCTGCAAATTCAGAGCAAGGATTGACTCCAGCATGGCCGAGAATCTCCATGATTTTGTCTTCGACCAAATCTAACCAACGACTGCGGCGCATCATGCCAGTGTTGTATCTACGGTTGAGTAGAAGGTTCAACAGATCAATCGCTTCCCTCCGGGAGTTTTCGTTAGCATGGCTGGAAATCTCAGAGAGAATAGCTCGAGCAGCCGGGAAGTCACACAGGGGGAGATACTCAGTTATCGCTTCAAAGCATGAAGTAAGTGACCACTCACTTGGCCATTCCATGCCAGAAGTCATAGCCGCGTCGGATACTCGCCATTCGCCTTCAGGGTGAGTGTCGACGACACCTCCGAACTTGTCGGTCATTACCAATTCAAATGATCCATCATCCTTCGGAGCGACGTCGAAGATGAACGATCCACCATCGGTGTATGATCCACCTCTTGCGTTCCAATACTCATCGCATCGACGCCAGAATCTAGGGTCTTCCGCGGATAAGCTATCTAGGACAGCATCGATTACCTGCTTCTCTGAACCACAGAAAGCGATTGCTACCTCTCCTCTTTGGTAGGAGAAGACCTGTGGCCTCAGCATACTAGTGTCGGTAATTCCAACCAATTGGTGGTTTTCTCCTTCTCGCTTTGCTATGATGAAGAACCATGGTCCATCAGGTGAGCCATGAACATGTGTCTTCTGTATCGCCTCGTATATCTCCTGCTTTTCGCTAGGTAGCATGACGAAATCGAGCTCACCAGTAGGGGCGAGGCTCTCGATTACATACTCAAGTGGGTAGCCGTAGACACGGGAGTGTAGGTCGAATCCAAGCGCTGCCACTTCAGTGTCGGTGAAGAATAGTGGTTCCATTCCTCGCTGACCCAAGTAGTCCTTGACTGATACATAGTTGGAGAAGTCGCCGTTGTGCACCAGTGCGACATCTATTCCCTGTCCAAATGGATGGGCTCCACCAGGGTGTGTAACCCTTCCACGAGTGGGGTAGCGGTGATGTCCAATCCAGACATGAGCAGTTGTGTCATCTAGTCTATAGTATCGAATGACATCTTCAGCGTAACCTACAATCTTTAGGATCAACAGATTTTTGCCATGGCTGAGCACAAACGCATCAGCTCGCTGGTCCTTGGCGTAGAATTCAACGTTCAGTTTGTGAGTATTCTGGAATACCATCTCATCGATGAGAGCGTTCCTGTCGGGGAAATCAGAGTCGGAAAGTCCTGACTCTTCCTGAAATGCTTCCACTGCACCTGGCTTTGGGCGCATGAAGTAACAGACAACATCTGGGGGTCGCACCTCTAGATTGGGTAACTCTCTCCAGTCATCGATCATAGGCACTTCGTGAACATGGTCGACTTCAAACGAGCAGTGTATGAAGTCCGCTTCGACTTGCTTACGTACAGAGGTGTCTTGATATGCCACGGCATAGAGGTAATCGTTCTTGAGAATCTCTTCTGATACCCCAAAATGTGAGGCGTCTAGGCCGACCATTGCGACACCCCCTCCCTTACCGTTTCCGCGATTCCTCATTTGTTCTAAGGAGTCGAATAGATGGCGACCAGCCACAGGTATCTCACAGGCTAGTCCGACGACACCGCAGCCTCCTTCAGCAGCGTCGTCCTCATTCATCTCGAACTTGGGCAAAAACGAGTTCATCAATTTTCGAGATTCAATTACTTTGTCAGGCCAATCCATCATTACTCACCTCCGATGTACTTGAGGAGATCTACTCTGCCTACCAATTCCTTGACATCCGTAAGTCCGAGTTGACGTAGGATGTCCCTGAGTCTCCACTGTAGAGCAGTGTAGTAGTTGTCTAGGCGCATCATACCCCAGTCTTGTTGAACCCACTCCTGAAGTTCTACATCGGTGGTAGTCAGGCCCCAAGGGCAACCCCTGCCTGATGGTCCACCCTCGCAGTTAGAGCACCTTGTGCAACCCATGGCGACCAAGTCGCTTGTTCCTAGGACACAACCGTCTGCTCCAAGGGCGATTGCTTTGGCTATGTCATCGGCAGTTCGCACGCCACCGCTGGCGATTAGGGTGACTTTGTCACGAATCCCCTCCTTGATTAGGAACTTGTGTACCTTAGGTATGGCCAACTCGATTGGCATGGCGATGTTCTTCTTCGCAATCTCTGGTGCGGCACCTGTGCCACCGAACGCCCCGTCGAGGTGGATTATGTGAGCGCCTGCGTAGAATGACCCTACTGCTACCATGTCGACATCATGGGGAGTACTGACCTTGACCGAAATTAGGGCGTCCGGGTTAATCGTCTGAATCCAGTCTATGTGCTTTGAGTGGTCTTCGACCGAGTAAGTTGAATGGAATGGGAACGGACTGAATAGACTAACGAACGGCACACTCCCTCTCATCTTGGCTACTTCTTCTCCTGCCTTACTGGCTAATAGGTGGCCACCTAGTCCCGGTTTTGCTCCTTGTGCGTACTTGAACTCGACAATGGGTGCGGCCTGTATCGACCTCTCCTCGACACCAAAGTAACCAGTGGCAACTTGGGTGATTACATGATCTCTGCACTCGTACAACTCTTCGGGGTAACCACCCTCACCTGTGGACATGTATGTCTTCCACTTCTTGGCGTTCAGTGCGCGTGACATCATCACATTAACCGATACAGAACCATAGGACATACCGCCGCCATAGATGGGGATTGAAGTTGTCAACTTGGCTCGCTCGTCTCCCCTCCTGTTCAAAGGCAGGTCGGTTGTAATGGAGTCATCATGTGGTAGCCAATTGTCTTCATTCAAGAACTTGAATTCGAGTTTGTCGAAGCCACCACCGCTCTTTCCAGTCTTGTAGTTCATGCCTTCAGGAACTTTGCCGGTTTCGGCCATGTACCAGGTTGAGAGAATCAACTCATCAGTCCAGCGGGCATCCCCGAGAGCTTCGGGTGTGACATACTCGCCAAAGGCGCGGGCATTCATACCATCCTGCATCAGGTGAGTCGTCTTGTGCAACAAATCTGGGCATGGTTTCTGTGGTTCCTTACTCATTGCCATCAGGCATCACCTCCTACGAATCCTTCGATGTCTGCGAATGCCTCTTCCTCAAGGTGGCCGCACCACATCGCTCGACCCATCTCTCCTCTCAGGCGCCGAACCTCTCTGATTCCCATTGCGCCTAGGATTTCGAGTAGTTGATCTCTCCACGAAGCGGAGAGGTTGACTAGTCGCTGTACCGCCCATTCATGTTTCATCTTACGTGGGAATTTTGTTGTGTAGTCTCCAGTTCTTAGATTACCATTCAGGCGACCTTGAATCGCAACGATAAGAGGTAGGTCGAGAACCACAGCATCGAGGCCGCAGATGATTGCCTTGGGCAGGTGATCTGCTGCCACTACACCACCAGTTAGTAGGAAAGTGACTTTATCTCTGTTACCTGCTTCGATGAGCGAGTTGTGAGCCTCCATCATGAGATCCATTACGAATGAACCATCATCCGAGTAGCCGTGGCCATCTGCTTGAAAATGAATCACGGGTACTTGTGCTTCTACCATCTCCATCATCGTATTCTTCCAATTGCCTTGGAAAGGAAGCCTTGCCGAGACAATAAGGCCTGGGTGAGACTTGGATATTGAATCGAAAGAGGCGGGGTTCCATGTCCGCATTTCTACCATTCTGGTTCCTGAAGATTCTCCCAGATATTCCATGGAACCAGACTCATCTAAGATTGGGACGACATTCGGTGATGCCAATCCTAACGAGGATACCATATCGATGGGAAGGAATGCTAGTGTGTCGACTTGTTCGGCAGTATCTTTCCAAATCTTAGCAACCTTTGCAGTCATTGTATCTGAGCCCAATGGCCCGAGCATGAAAGGTAGTTCACAGCTTAGCATCTTGGGTACTTCGCCAACCAATGAACCATCTGAGTCGAATGAGAGTCGCATTGGTTTGGAACCGATGTCGACAACTGTAGAAATCAACTCACGACCGTGGATTCCATCCCTGCTAGGGCGAACGATTTCTGACATGTCGGTAAACATTTGATCCCATCCGGGGCCGCCGAATCTACCTCTGTATCCTTGGCCTCGGACAGGTACTGTTCCCTTGCGAGCTTCCTCGTCGATGGTCGAGACTAACTTCGGAGTCATGTAAGAGTCACCTAGGGAATTTCTTGCAGGGTTATGTTCAACAGTAACGAAGTCAGGGTGTTGTATTGTGCAACGAAGACAACCTACACATAGGGCTGGTCTAGGTGAGAAGCCACCCACTGGTCCGGAAAAAACTCCGTATGTGCAAGGTCTCGAAGTTATGACATCCCACTTACCCCAGTATTGGAATAACTCAGTTAGGATGAACTTGGCTAGTCCAACTTTTCCGACCTTGACTAGGAATAGGTTAGGCAGAGCTTGCTTGTCGTCAGTCTCAGCGGTATCGATGTGGTATCTGATGTAACTGTCAGCTCTCTCCCTAGATCGTTGAGCGAATTCCTCCATCGTCAACTTCCCTTCCATCTTAGCACTATCCACTTCAATCGTCTCTCGACGTTCGTTCAACACCTGCACGAACAACACACCTCAAGGGTGTCTCGCGAGCGCGAGCCGCCTTTAATCATTGAGATAGAGGCGAACAAATTATCTGCGACAAGATAATCATATGAGCATTATTTACTCCAATTAGGATTCATTTGTACAATTTAACTCAGATAGAGTGCCAGTTTGACAAAAACCCGCTATTCTAGAAAACACCTTTCTTGATTGATGTGGAGCAATTGAGACCCTATGCTTCATTTCCCCCTCCCAGTTCGCACTCCCATGGCAGGGGGAGG
>MDTE01094534.1_pt1 | contig 22404 bp, 18 predicted proteins | sample 811231 | NCBI WGS metagenome assembly MDTE01 (sample SAMN05326651, study PRJNA326480) | marine metagenome | isolation source: seawater | place: Indian Ocean: Red Sea | collected 2010 | reverse complement strand
TTTTCTTCAACACTTTCATCTGTATGAATAGCTGATGATCTTTCATTATCTATCATATCTCTTGGCATTAAATGTCTTCTGTTAGATGTAACATAGAGTATAATATTTTTAGGTTGATTTTGAATACTACCATCTAAAGTAGATTTAATGATTTTATAATCATTATCAATTTTTTCAAAAGATAAATCATCTATAAATATTATAAAACGAAAATTATCAAATTTTGCAATATTATTATATATAATCTCAATATCAAAAATATCATTTTTATTTAATTGAATTAATTTAAGATTAGGGTAATTATTATTTAAGTACATAAATATTGATTTGATTAAACTACTTTTACCATTACCTCTTGTCCCCCATAATAATGCATTATTAGTAAAATTTCCTTTAGCAAAATTTTTAGTATTTTCTAATAAAGTATTTTTTTGCCTTTCAATCCCTTTTAATAAATCAATTTTAATTGTATTAATGTTTTTAATTGGATTTAATTTATTTGTTTTTCCATCCCATATAAAAGCATTATTGTTTAAAAAATCTTTTTTGATAAATAAATACTTAAAAAAACCCATTAAAATCTCTTTTAACTATAATTGCTTTTTTCTTTTACACAGTATAAGAAATCACACAAATTAAATAATTAAATAGGACAATTATGGAAACAATAGGCGCTTTTCTTCCTTTGATATTAATTTTTGGTGTTTTTTATATTTTACTTATTAGGCCGCAACAAAAAAAAGTTAGGCAACATAGGGAAATGCTAAATAATTTAAAAAGAGGGGATAAAATTATTACATCAGGTGGAATCATAGGTTTGATTAATAAAGTTTCTGATAATCGCGAACTAATAGTTGAAATTGCTGAAAATGTTGAGATTAAAGTTGCACCAGGAATGGTTACAGATTTATATACCTTACCTGAAAAAGTGAAAAAAAATCAAAATACTGATCAGTCAAAAGAAAATAAAAGTGGATTATTATCAGGTCTTCTAAAATCAAAAAAATAATACTAATGAAAAACTATCCAATCTGGAAAATAATATTTGTAATTATAGTTGTTTCTTTAGGTGTTGTTTTTGCAATACCATCTATTTTATATAATGAAAATTCAAATCATTGGTATTTTGAAAATAAAGTTAACTTGGGATTAGATTTACAAGGCGGATCATATTTACTTTTGGAAGTACAATCAGATGTATTAATTCAAGAAGAGTTAGAAAATTTTAGTGATTCTATTAGGTTGTTATCTCGTGATATGCAAATCAATATTAATGATGTAAAAATTAATAATGATAATTTAGTTATCCGTTTTCCAAATTCAGATAAATTATCAGAAATAAAAGATAATTTTTTAAAAAATTATAGAGATGTAAATGTTATCATTAATAACAATTCTTTAAAAATAATTATAAATGATCAATTTATAAAAACTTTAAAAGACTCAGCAATAAAACAATCATTAGAAATAGTTAGAAAAAGAATTGATGAGTCAGGGACGAAGGAACCATTAATACAACGTTCAGGTAGTAATAGAATATTATTACAATTACCTGGAATCAAAAACCCTGAACGTATAAAAGAACTATTAGGTAAAACTGCTAAATTAACATTTCATATGGTGGAGGAAGACGATGTATCAGCATTAAATGCTAATATTGCACCATTTGGTAAAATGATTATTTCCGATTTATATGATCCTAACATTAGATATTTATTAGAAAAAAAATCAAGAGTAGGTGGTGAAAATCTAGTTGACGCAAAAGCATCCTTTGATCCTAATGAAGGACATGCTGTTTCATTTAGATTTGATACAACTGGAGCACAAAAATTTGGAAAAGCAACTTCAGAAAATATTGGAAAACGATTTGCAGTAGTTCTTGATGGATCAGTGATTACTGCACCTGTAATAAGAAGTGCAATAACTGGAGGATCAGGAATTATAACTGGGAATTTTAATTCACAAGATGCATCTGATTTAGCTGTTCTTCTTAGAGCTGGTGCGTTACCCGCACCTTTAATAATAGTAGAAGAAAGATCTGTCGGACCTGGATTAGGAGCAGATTCTATTGCTGCAGGTAAAGTTGCTTCAATAATTGGTATGGTATTAGTATGTATATTTATGATTTTAATTTACGGTTCATTTGGAGTGATTGCGAACATTTCATTAATAGCAAATTTATTTATTATAATATCATTATTAGGTACTATAGGTGCAACATTAACATTACCAGGTATTGCTGGAATAGTATTAACAATTGGTATAGCTGTTGATGCAAATGTTCTAATTTTTGAAAGAATTAAAGAAGAAAATTTAAAAAATAATAAAGTTTATGAAACTATTAAAAAAGGATTTGATAGGGCTTTATCAACTATTTTAGATGCTAATATAACAACATTAATTGCATCTTTATTATTATTTATATTTGGTTCAGGACCGATAAAAGGATTTTCTATCACTCTTTCTTTAGGTGTCATTGCATCCATGTTCACGGCATTAATGTTAACTAATTTTTTAATATTTTTGTTTTTATCATTTAAAAATGAAAAGCAACTTAATTTATAATGTTTAGACTAGAAAAATTAATTCCATCGGAATCTAATATCAATTTTTTAAAATTAAGAAAAAATTTCTTGATTATATCTATAGCTTTCTTGATTATTTCTATTTTATTAATGATATTTAAAGGTTTAAATTTAGGTATTGATTTTAAAGGTGGTACATTAATAGAAATTAGTACTAAAAATTCAAATATATCAGAATTAAGAACAATACTTTCTCCTAACTTTAATGATGTTACGTTGCAAGAGTTTGGTAATAAAGAAACTATAATAATCAAACTACAAAATAAAGATAATCAAGAAAGTATTGAAACAATTAATCAGGTTAAAAGTCTAATTGGAGATAAAGTTTTAGAATTTAGACGGTCTGAATTTGTGGGTCCAACAATTAGTGCTGAACTATTATGGAAAGGTTTTCAAGCGGTTTCATTTGCTTTAATTGCAATTCTTATTTACATTTGGTTAAGATTTGAATGGCAGTTTGGTTTTGGAGCTGTAGTTGCTTTAACTCATGATGTAATTTTTACACTAGGAGTATTATCAATTTTTAGTATTGAATTTTCTCTTTCTACTATTGCAGCTATTTTAACTATAGCTGGTTATTCTATAAATGATACGGTAGTAATTTTTGATAGAGTCAGAGAAAATTTGAGAAAATATAAAAAATTAGAATTGATTGAATTATTTAATTTATCTATCAATAATACATTGTCTAGAACTATTATGACAAGTTTAACAACTTTATTAGCTTTAAGCTCACTCTATATTTTTGGTGGTGAGGTAATCAAACCATTTGCATTAACTATGATTATAGGTGTTATGATAGGTACATATTCATCTATTTTTATTGCGGTCCCAACTTTACTTATTTTCAAGTTTAGACCGCAAGATGAAGACGATTAGGCCTTAGATAAATTTTCCGAAACTTTTTCCCAATTAACTAAATTATCAATAAAAGCTTTTAAATAATCAGGTCTTCTATTTCTGTAATCAACGTAATATGAATGTTCCCAAACATCACATCCCAATAATGGAATGTGCCCATGTACAATAGGGTTTTCAGCATTAGGAGTTTTTGTAATTTGTAGTTTGTCATTGTTTAAAACTAGCCAACACCATCCTGAGCCAAATTGCCCAATACCAGCTGCAATAAATTCATTTTTCATATTGTCTACAGACCCAAAACTTTCATTTATTTTATTTTCAAGATCTGAAGGTATTTTACCATTTGGATTATTCGACATAATTTCCCAGAAATGAATGTGATTAATATGTTGTGAAACATTATTAAATACAGGAGCATTTTTTTGGAAAGAATTCATTACTAATTCATGAATTGATCCTTCACTAAGATTGTTTTCTTTAATAAATTTATTACCATTTGTAACATATGCCATGTGATGCTTATCATGGTGAAGCTCTAAAGTTTCAGCAGACATATAAGGTTCAAGAGCATCTTTACTATATGGTAAATCAGGTAATTCTAGGTTGATCATTTTATATCCCTTTAATTATAATATTTTTTTTAAAAAAATACCAGTATAGCTTTTTTTATTATTTGCAATATCTTCAGGAGTTCCAGTATCTACAATTTGCCCTCCATTTTCTCCACCCAATGGACCTAAATCAATTATATAATCAGCAGTTTTTATAACATCTAAGTTATGTTCAATCACTATTACAGTATTTCCTTCATTCACTAATGTATGCAATATTTTTAAAAGTTTTTTTACATCATCAAAATGAAGTCCGGTTGTAGGTTCATCTAAAATGTACAATGTTTTACCTGTAGATCTTTTTGATAATTCTTTAGATAATTTAATTCTTTGAGCCTCACCACCTGACAAAGTAGTTGCTGATTGTCCTATTTTTATATAATCGAGACCAACATCCATTAATGTTTGTAATTTTTGTTTAATTGCAGGTATTTTAGAAAAAAAAATAAATCCTTCTTCCACAGTCATGTTCAAAACATCTGCAATTGATTTGTTATTATATTTTACTTCTAGTGTTTCTCGGTTGTATCGTTTACCTTTACAAATATCGCACTCTACATATACATCTGCTAAAAAGTGCATTTCTATTTTCTTTACACCATCTCCTTCACAACTTTCGCATCTACCACCTTTAACATTAAATGAAAATCTTCCTGGTTTGTATCCTCTAGCACTAGATTCATTTAAATTTGAAAACCAATCTCTAATTGGTGTAAAGCAACCAGTATATGTAGCTGGATTAGATCTGGGTGTTCTACCTATTGGAGATTGATCAATATCTATAACTTTATCAATATTATTAATTCCTCTAATATTAAAATTTATTTCATTTTTATTTAGGGATTTGTTAAAATATTCATCGAGTCTATTAAATAATGTATCAATTATTAGTGAAGATTTTCCACTTCCTGATACACCAGTAACACAAATAAAATTACTTAATGGAAAAGTAACATTTAAGTTATGCAAATTATTTGTATTTATTTTTTTTAATTCTAATGTTTTATTTTTATTAAATTTTCTTCTTTTATTTGATATTTCAATTTTTTTCAATTTAGTTAAATATTGTGAAGTGAGACTTTTATTATTTTTTAAAATTTTTTTTAAATTCCCCTCAGCAACAATATGACCTCCATGGACTCCAGCTTTTGGTCCAATATCTATAATATGGTCAGCTTTTCTAATGGCATCTTCATCATGTTCTACGACAATTACGGTATTACCTAAATCTCTTAATTTAAATAGTGTTTCTATTAGTTGATTATTGTCTTTTTGATGTAAACCAATTGATGGTTCATCAAGAACGTACAGTACTCCGGTCAAACCAGAACCAATTTGACTAGCTAGTCTAATTCTTTGACTTTCTCCACCTGATAATGTTTTACTAGCTCTAGAAAGCGATAAATAATCTAAACCGACTCTATTTAAGAATAAAAGCCTATCTTTTATTTCTTTAATTACTCCTTCTGCAATTTTTTTTTGATTTTTGTCTAATTTGGTATGAAGAGATTCAAACCAGTTTAAAGATTCGTTGATTGACTTGGATGTTATGTTACCTATGTGTTTATTGTCTATTTTTATAGCTAAAGCTTTTTCATTTAATCTATACCCCTTACATACATCGCAATTTCTTTCAGACAAATATTTTTCTAATTCATATTGTATCCACCATCTTTCTGTTTCACTATATTTTCTATCAATGAAATTTATTATACCTTCAAACCCTTCAAGAAATTTAATTTCATTGTTCTGATCCCCAAATAAAATAATATTTCTAATTTTTAACGGAATTTTATTCCAAGAAGATTTTTTATCAATTTTAAATTGTTTTAAAATTTTTAAAATTGTTTCAATAAAATATTTTTTTTGATACCCAAAAACTTTTGTTTCCCATGGCTTTATAGCGCCATCAATAATAGATCTTGTTCCATCTGGAATTACCTTATTTTCATCAAAATATTTTTCATTTCCCAAACCATCACATTCACTACATGCTCCTTGCGGTGCATTAAAGCTAAATAGTCTTGGTTCGATTTCTTCAATACTAAATCCAGAAACTGGACATGCAAATTTAGATGAAAAAGTTGTAATTTTATTAGTTTCTAAATTTTCTAAATATAAAAGTCCATCTGATAAATTTAGAGCTAATTCAATACTTTCAGCAAGTCTTTGTTTTATATTTTCTTTAATTACTAATCTATCGATTATAATTTCTATATTGTGTTTATAATTTTTCTTTAATTTTGGTACATTGTCAATTTCATAAACTATATTATCAATTTTTAACCTTTGAAATCCCTTTTTCTTTAAATCCTCTATTTCTTTTTTATATTCACCTTTTCTATCTCTAACTATTGGAGAGAGTAAATAAGCTTTAGAATCTTTATTATTTTTTATTATTAAATCACATATTTCACTAACTGTCTGTTGTTTAATTGGTAAGCCTGTACTTGGTGAATAGGGCGTACCTACTCTTGCAAACAAAACTCTTAAATAATCATATATTTCAGTTACAGTTCCTACAGTGCTCCTAGGGTTTTTTTGTGTAGTTTTTTGCTCTATTGATATAGCAGGTGATAATCCTTCAATACTATCCAAATCAGGCTTGTTCATCATTTGAAGAAATTGCCTTGCATAAGCTGATAGACTTTCAACGTATTTTCTTTGACCTTCAGAATAAATAGTATCAAAAGCAAGTGTTGATTTTCCTGATCCACTAACACCTGTAATTACAACAAGTTTATTTTTAGGTATTTCTAGATTTATATTTTTTAAATTGTGCTCTCTAGCTCCTTTGATAACAATTTTATCTTGATTCATTGATTTTACTATTAGTGAATTCTTGTTTTTTGTTATAAAGATATATACACAAATTATATGGTTGGTAGTGTTAATAAGGTAATATTATTAGGTAATCTTGGTAGAGATCCAGAAATACGAGCAATGCAATCAGGTAGTAAAATGGCTGCATTTTCTATGGCAACTTCAAAAAGATGGAAAGATAGAAATACACAAGAACAAAAAGAAAAAACATCTTGGCATAACATAGTAGTTTTTGGTGATGGATTAGTTGATATAGTTGAAAAATACGTAAAAAAAGGATCTAAATTATATGTTGAGGGTGAATTACAAACTCGTAAATGGCAAGATCAAGATGGTAAGGATAGGTATTCAACTGAAGTTGTTCTTCAAGGGTATAATTGTAATTTAACACTATTAGACTCACGTTCTTCCGGTAATCAATCTTTAGAAAGTCAAACTGAACCTACTCAATCGCAATCTTCAAATAATAATATTGAATCTCAAGTTAGCGATTCTGATAATCTTGATGAAGATATCCCTTTTTAAAAATTTACTTTAATAATACACTTTAAGTATATGAAATATAAAATTAATTTATATCAAAAATTGCATATATTAGTTTGTTAGAGTCTTATAATTTTGATATAAATGAAATAATTTTTACCAGAAAACTAGGAATTTTTAACTGAATATGGATATTAGTTCGCCCGAAAATAGTTCAGAATTTGATAATATTTCTTCAATTTCCCTAGTTGAGGAAATGAAAAATTCTTATCTTGATTATGCAATGTCAGTCATCGTTTCAAGAGCTCTTCCAGATTGCAGAGATGGATTAAAGCCAGTACATAGGCGAATATTGTATGCAATGAATGAATCAGGCTACAATTACAATAAACCTTTTAAAAAATCGGCTAGAATTGTTGGTGATGTAATGGGAAAGTATCATCCGCATGGAGATTCAGCTATTTATCAATCAATGGTTAGAATGGCTCAAGATTTTTCAATGAGACTAGAGTTAATTGACGGGCAAGGAAACTTTGGATCGCTAGATGGAGACCCTCCTGCAGCTATGAGATATACAGAAGCAAGGTTAGCTAAAATATCTGATAAGTTAGTAACAGATTTAAATAAAGAAACTATTTCTTTTCAAGCCAATTACGATGACACTACTGTTGAACCAACGGTGCTCCCGGCACAGTACCCTAATTTATTAGTTAATGGTACGTCAGGTATAGCTGTTGGAATGGCTACTAATATTGCTCCTCACAACTTATCAGAAGTTATTGATGCAACCTTACACTGTATAGATAATCCAAATTGCGATTTAAATGATATTTCTAAATTTATCTTAGGTCCAGATTTCCCAACAGGTGGTTTAATAATTGGAACCAAAGGTATTAATGAAACATTTAAAACTGGAAGAGGGGCTTGTGTAGTTAGATCTAAGACATCTATTGAAACTTTTAAAAAAGACAGAGAGGCAATTATAATTCATGAAATTCCATATCAGGTTAATAAAGCTAAATTAATAGAGAAAATAGCTGAAACAGTTAAAAATGGAATAATTGAAGGGATTTCAGACTTAAGAGATGAATCTGATCGAAAGGGAGTCAGAGTTGTAATAGAATTAAAAAAAGATACTGACTCTAATATTGTTTTAAATCAATTGTATAAACATACACTCCTTCAGACTACTTTTAATTCAAATATGCTTGCTTTGAATAAAGGAAAGCCAGAACAAATGAATTTAAAAGATATTTTAGTTTCCTTTATTGATTTCCGTGAAGAAGTAATTACTAAAAGAACAATTTTTGATTTAAATAAAGCAAAAGATAAAGCGCACATTCTTTTAGGTTTAGTAGTTGCAAATCAAAACATTGATAAAATTATTGAAATTATTAAATCTTCTAATGACTCAAAAGATGCAAAATTTAAATTAATTAAAATCAAGTGGAAATTATCTGAAGATAATATGAATTTTATTAATTTAGTAGATGATAATTTATCACAAATAAAAAATGACACTTATATTTTCTCTGAAAATCAAATCAAGGCTATACTTGAATTAAGACTACATCGATTAACATCTCTTGAACGTGAGGATATTAAAAAAGATTTAGAAAATTTAATTTTAGAAATTAAAAAATATTTAGAGATATTAAACTCTAGATCTGTTTTGATGAATGAAATTAAATTTGAATTATTAGAAATTAAAAAAGAATTTTCAGAGTCTAGAAAAAGTGAAATAATTGATAAAGAATATGAACAGGTTGATGATTTAAAATATATACAACAAGAAGATATTGTTATTACAATTTCAAATAATGGTTACATTAAAAGATCACTTTTATCAAATTATAGAGCGCAAAATCGAGGAGGAAAAGGAAAAACAGGTATGTCTACAAGAGAAGAAGATTTTGTAAAAGAAATTCATTTAGCGGATACACATACAAAATTACTTGTATTTTCAAGCTTAGGCAAAGTTTATTCATTAAAGTCTCATGATATTCCTGAAGCAAGTTTAAAAGCAAGAGGAAAGCCAATAGTAAATTTAATTTCATTTCAAAAAGATGAAAAAATTGCCTCTTTTCTGCCATTGCCATTGGATGAAAATGAATGGGATAAATATATTGTAATTTTCATAACAAAAAAAGGAATGGTAAAAAAAAATAAATTAATTGATGTTGCTAAAAGTGGTACTAGAGAATTAAGAGATTCTGGAAAATTAAGTATTAAATTAGATTCAAAAGATGAATTAGTTAACGTTAAATTAGCAATGAATGAAGATGATTTATTAATATCAACATTTAACGGAAAATGTTTACGATTTCCTTTGCAAAAACTTAGATTATTTTCAGGTTTAAATTCTTCTGGCGTTAGAGGAATTAATCTTGATAAAAATAATTTTGTAATATCACAATCAATTCTAAAACATTCTTTAATTGATATTAATATTAGACAAGAATATTTAAAATCTGCATCTGAAAATAGAAAAAACGTATCTACATTAAAAAATGATTTTCAAGAATTAAGTGAAAATGAAGAATTTTTATTAACTATAACGACAAAAGGTTTTGGTAAAAGATCATCTGCTTATGAATATAGAATCTCTAACAGAGGTGGTAAAGGTATTACTGGTATAGTAACTTCTCAAAAAAATGGTAATGTAATTGATAGTTTTGTTGTAGATGAGAAAGATCAAATAATTTTGGTTACGGATAAAGGTCAAATTATTAGAGTAAATATTAACCAAATAAGGATTGCAGGCAGATCAACAAAAGGAGTAAATATTTTTAAAATTCCAGACACAGATAAAATTGTTTCTGTATCTAGAATTCAAGAAATAGCAAATTAAAATGGAAAAAATAGGTATTTATCCTGGTACTTTTGATCCTATGACTTTTGGACATTTGGATATTGTCAAAAGATCATTAAAGTTAGTTGATAAATTAATAATTTGCCTTGCTGATAATCTCAATAAAAAACCTTTACTTTCGATAGATCAAAGAATGAGTATAGTAGAAAATGATATTAAAGAAAATCAATTAGAAGTTGATAAAATTCAAATTAAAATAATTGATGGCTTATTGACTTCTTTTGCCAAACAGCAAAATGCTACTTGTATTATCAGGGGTTTAAGAGCAGTTACTGACTTTGATTATGAATTTCAAATGACTGGTATGAATTACCAATTAAATCCGGATATAGAAACTATCTTTCTTATGGCGTCTGATAAAAACTCATTTATTTCATCTAACTTTGTTAAAGAAGTACATCAATTAGGGGGAGATGTTTCTAATTTTGTTACAACCAATACAATAAAAGTTTTAAATGGAAAAAACTCTTAGTTAATGACTTGCGCTTATAATATTTCAACTATATAGAATACAACTTCGATGGGCCCTTAGCTCAGTTGGTAGAGCAATTCCCTTTTAAGGAATGGGTCGCAGGTTCGAATCCTGCAGGGCTCACCATCAAAAAATGAGAAAAACGCAGATAAAAAATATCAATTCAGGAATACAAAAAAATTGTGATATTTTAAAAAAAAATGATCATGTTTTGGAAGTTGTATTAGAAGGTACAACTATAAAAATTTTATTAAAAAAAAAATTTAATAAATACATTGGTCATTATAAAGATATGGAATTTGAGTCAGATGGCTAGTTTTCGAATTTTATCCTATTTTCATTATCCTGTTCTTTTTTTAAGTATTTTAAAATTTCTTTTTTATTAATAATTTTACCCTTGCCAATACCCGGACAATTTTTTGATATATCTTGATTCCATTTTTTGGTTTCCATATTTTCAGGCCAAAATGGCCATGTTCTACATTGAATTGGTCTTGATTTATAAACTTTACATCTTTTGTCTAATAAAAATATACAATTCCCTTTATTTTTTTTTAGTTCTTTTAAATGGATATATCCATCTGTTTTGCTACAATATTTCTTTAGAAATTCTTTTTCATTAATTTTAAAATTTTTAGAAAGTTTTTTTACATCTAATTTACTTAAATATACAAAACCATAAGAGCCTCTTGATACGCAGCAATTACCTGAACCTTGACATTTAAACCTAATACCTTTTAAATAATCAATTTTAGTCATTAACCTGCCATAAGAGTTTTAATTGCTGTATCTCTTTCATGAATATACAATAAATCTTTTAAATTTTGATTTCTTTCTTTTATAAGTTTTGGATCATTTGAAATTATTTGATCAGCATATATTTTTGCTTCCTCTAATATATCTCCATCTAAACTTAAATCTGCGACATTAAATGTAGGTAATCCTGATTGACGTTTACCAAGTATTTCACCAGGGCCTCTAATTTTCAAATCTTCTTCTGCTATTTTAAATCCATCATTGCTTTCAGTCATAATTTTGATTCTTTTTTTAGCATTTTCATTAATTGTTTCTTTATGTAAAAGAATACAGTACGAATCTTCATTATTTCTACCCACTCTACCTCTCAATTGATGTAATTGTGCTAAACCAAATCTTTCTGCATGTTCAATTACTATTGTTGATGCAGATTTTATGTCTATTCCAACTTCAATAACAGTCGTTGCAACTAATATTCTAAAATCATTAGTTTGAAATTTTTTCATAATTGTTTCTTTTTCAGTTTCTGATAATTGACCATGTAAAAGTAAAACTTGATTATTAAAAATTTTATTAAGACTTTTAAATCTATCAGTTGCTGCTTTTAAATCTAACTCAGATGACTCTTCAATTAATGGACATACCCAAAAAAATTTTGTATTTGAGGAATGAATTTTGTTTTTGATTCTTTCAATTAAATTCTTTTCTTTTTTAAAGGTTATCGAAGATGTTTTTATTGCCTTCCTGCCAGTAGGTTTATCAACTAATCTACTTTGATCCATATCTCCATATGCAGCTAACGTTAGCGTTCTAGGAATTGGTGTAGCGCTCATTACAAGAATAGAAGGTCTAAAACCTTTATAATTAAATGCCATTCTTTGATACACTCCAAATCTATGTTGTTCATCAATAACAGATAATCCTAATTTTTTGAATATAACACCTTCTTGAATTAAGGCATGTGTTCCTATTAATATTTGAATTTCACCATTTTTAATTTTGTTCAATTTTTCTAATCTTTTACTACCTTTATCTTTACCAGTAAGTGTATCAATATTTACAGGTAATTTGTTTATTAATTTGTATATATTTTCATAATGTTGATATGCAAGTATACTTGTCGGAGCCATAATAGTTGCCTGGTAACCTGCCTCAACAACAGATAATATTGATAAAAGAGCTACTATAGTCTTTCCAGAACCTACATCACCCTGTAATAATCTTATCATTTGTCTTTCAGAAAAAAGATCTTTTTCAATCTCTAATAAAACATTATCTTGAGACTTTGTTAATTTATAATTTAGTTCATTGATTATTTTATTTTTATAAGAATTTTTATTTTTAAAATTAATTGATTTTTTTTTATTATTCAAAGTTCTTATAATATTAATAGCTAATTGATGAGCAAGTAATTCATCAAAAGCTAATCTTCTTCTAAAAATATTTTTTTCAGAAAAATTATTTTCAATATTTGGATCATGAAGTTTTAATACTGAATCATTCCAGTTATTAAATTTATACTTATTAATTATTTTATTATCAATCCACTCAGCTATTTTTGGTAAATTGTTTAAGACCTGTTTAGATATTTTATTATAAACTTTTAAATTTAACCCAGCAGTGAGGCCATATACAGCTTCTTTTTCTTTTAATAATTGAATATTGGAAACTTCCTCAATATTAGAAGGATGTGTAATTTGAAATTTATTTCTAAAAAATTCTAATTTTCCAGTAATCATTTTTATACTATTTGTTGGTAAAACAGTTCTAACAACTGGATGTCGTGCATTAAAAAAAACAATATCTATAGGTGTTTGATTTGACATACAATTAACTTTGTAAGGCTGTCTTTTGAATTTAGAAGGATAATGTTTTAAAATTTCAACTTTTAAAGTAACCAATGTATTAATCGGTGCATCTTGAATATTTTCATAATATTTTTTTTCTATAATCCTATAGGGAAAATGCCACAAAAAATGTATGTTTAAATTAATTCCTAATTTATTAATTGTGCTTTCTAATTTAGGACCAATACCTTTTAAACTATTGATTGGTGAGAGTAATAAGTCTAAATATATTGGCCTCATATTAAATAAATTACTTTATTATATTCTAATTAATAGCTTATGACATTAAAATCCCTAGAAAAAATTATTAAATATAGGTCTACTTATACAGGAACTAAAGAAACTGATTTTTTATATAAGAAGTATTTTATTAATAATATAAAAAATTTTAGTAAAAATGATTTAATTCTATTAATATCAATATTTGATTGTTACTCTGATAATGAAATATATTTAATTTTATGTGATAAACTAAAACCCAAAAAAAAATTTACAGAATTATTTAATAAAATAAAGAAATTTTCATGAAATCAATTGGGCCAATATTACCAAATACAGAAGCATTTATGATTGCTCATTATTTTAAAAAAAATGAAAAATCTATTGTATATATTGGCAAAGATGAAAGAGAAATTACAAATATTTGTTTAAAATTAAATTGGATAATACCAGATACTCAAATATCTCTTTATAAAGCTTGGGATCAAATACCTTATGACAATGTTTCACCATCAAAAGAAATTCAAATTGAAAGGTTAAAAACTCTACATTATTTAAATCATAAAAATCAAAAAAAAAATATTATTTTAACAACAATTAACGCTATCACACAAAAAACTTTGCCTATAAATGAACTAAGCAAAAATTTTTATGAAATATCAAAAGAACAAGAAATAAAAATTGAATCACTAATAACTTTATTAAACTTTTTAGGTTATGAAAGAGTTTCAATCGTTAGAGATAAAACTGAGTTTGCTATTCGTGGTTCAATAATTGATATTTATTTATCAGAATATGAAAAACCAATTAGAATTGATTTATTTGATAAACAAATTGATAATATTGTTGAATTTGACCCCATAACTCAAAAGAGATTAAAAAAATCAAACATTAATCAGTTTAGTATTAATGCTACTAATGAGCTTATACTTAATAAAAAAAAAATTGAATATTTTAAATCTAGATTTAGAAAAATATTCCCAAATTATAGGAAAAGCCAAGTTTATGAAATTTTCTCTAATGGCATAATACCACCTGGAGGCTTTCAATATTTACCTCTTTTCTATGAAAATTTGAGTTCTTTTTTTGATTATATTAAAGACTATTCTTTAATCATTCATGATGATTTTAATAAATTAGTTGATGAAAGATTTGAAAATTTAAATGATTATTTTACTGTAAGAATCAACTCAGATGATAGTTTTTATTTAAATCCAGAATATCTTTATTTAAATAAAAATAATTTAACTCAAAATATTAACTCATTTAAACCATTAAAATTTTCACCATTTTATAACAAAAATTTTATACAATCTAATTTAAAAAAAATTAGTAATCTTTCTTCAATTAAAAAAGAAATTGATTTTAATTTTATAAAAAAATTTTTCGAAATTAATTCTAAAGAAAAAAAAATTATAATTTGTTGCAATTCTTTAGGAACAATGAATAAAGTTTCTAAAATATTAGCAGAAAATATAAACCTCTATCCAAATCAAATTGATAATTATAGTAACATATCTAATAGTAATTTATTCATTACTGTTTTAAAAATAGAAGATTCTTTTGAGTTAAATAAAATATTATACCTAAATGAAAAAACAATATTTGGTTATTCACTATCTACAAAATCTCAACAAATTAAAAAAAATAAATTTTTATTTGAGGAATTAAATAAATTATCTAAAGATACATTGCTTGTTCATTCAGAATATGGAATTTGCCGTTTTAATAATATTAAAAAAATTGATTTAAACGATTCAATTCATGATTGTTTAGAATTAGAATTTGCAGATAGTCAAAAACTTTATTTACCCGTAGAAAATTTAAATTTAATTACTAAATATGGAGATGAACAAAATGATTATTTTAAATTAGATAGATTAGGTGCATCTATTTGGCAAAAAAGAAAAGCTGATGCAAAGAAAAAGATAAAAGATGCTGCAAAAAAATTAATTAAAATTGCATCAAAAAGATTGCAATCTAAATCTCTTAAAATTGATGTTCATAATAAGGAGTATGATAAATTTTGTAGCACTTTTCCTTATGTTGAAACTGAAGATCAATTAAACACAATACAAGATGTTTTAAATGATTTTGAAAAAGATATTCCAAGCGATAGATTAATTGTAGGAGATGTAGCTTTTGGTAAAACTGAAGTTATAATGAGAGCAACATTTTTAGCTGCTAAATCAAAAGTTCAATCAGTTATTTTAGTTCCAACAACTTTATTGTCTAGACAACATTTTAATAATTTTAAAAAAAGATTTAATCTTTTTAATATTCATATAGCTGAATTATCAAGATTAGTTTCATCAAATAATAGAGATAAAATTTTTAAAGAATGTTCTGATGGAAAAATTGACATTTTGATAGGTACACATGCATTATTAAGTGATAAATTGTCATTTAATAATTTAGGGTTAATTGTATATGATGAAGAACAAAAATTAGGAACTTTGCAAAAAGAAAAATTTAAAAACATTGCTCCTAATGCTCATGTTATTTCATTATCTGCCACACCAATACCAAGAACTTTATCTATGGCCCTATCAGGTATACGGGATTTAAGTATAATTTTAACAGCGCCATACGAAAGATTAGCAGTAAGAAGTTATGTTTCTACTTTCGATGAAGTAACAATAGCACAAGCTATAAAAAGAGAAGTTTATGGAAGAATGAATGGAGTATATTTTGTAACGCCAAGGACAAAAGATATTCCTTTTTTGGAAAATTTTTTAAAAAAATATTTACCTGAAATCAAGTATGTCGTAACACATGGAAAATTATCATCAACATTATTAGAAAAACGTATTTCTAAATTTTATAACCAAGAAATACCCCTTATGATTAGTACCAACATTATTGAAAACGGACTTGATTTACCACATGTAAATACAATAATTGTTTATCGTGCTAATTTATTTTCATTATCAGCTTTATATCAACTTAAGGGTCGAGTTGGACGCTCATCTACAAGAGGTTATGCGTATATCACCTTTAATGATAATGAGTTAAAAGAAAATGGGAAAAAAAGACTATCAATCATAAATTCAACAGACTCACTTGGTTCTGGGTTTAATATAGCATCACAAGATTTAGAAATTAGAGGTGGTGGATCCATAATTGGAGAAGAACAGAGCGGATTTATAAAAGAAATAGGAACTGAATTGTATCATCATATGTTAGAAAAAGAAATTCTATTTCAAAAGGAAAATAATAAAAATAAAAAATTAATTAGTGATTCATTTCAACCTAATATTAAAATTCCTGAAGAAATATTTATACCTGAAAATTATATAGATGATGTTGATCTTCGTCTTTCTATATACAAAAGAATTTCTAACCTTGAAAATGTTAATGATCTCACAAATTTAATTATTGAAATCAAAGATCGATTTGGGGAAATCCCAAATCAATTACTCAATTTATTTAAATTAATTGAATTAAAAATACAATGTATCAATTCGAATATAGATCAGTTTGAATTTAGTAGAAAGGGTATTTTAATTAGTTTTTACAAAAACCAACCTAGTAATCCAAAAAAAATATTGGAAATTACATTAAATCAAAAAAATAATTATACTTTAAGAAAGGATCAAAAAATATTTTATGATTTTAAAGGTGAATTAAATGAAGATAGATTTGAATTATCAAATAAAATAATTAAACATATTATATAAAATTTTATGGCGGAGAGAGTGAGATTCGAACTCACGAACGAGTTGCCCCGTTGCCGGTTTTCAAGACCGGTGCTTTCAACCGCTCAGCCATCTCTCCGTTTTTTGGAGATTTCTTATAGTTTTGAGATATAAAAGTCAAAATATATAAATCTTTATTTAATATTTCCCTATTATTGATAGATTTGGTATTCCTAATTTAATGACTATTCGTATAATATTATTATTATTTTTTTCTTTTCCTTTGTTTGCTGCAGATTGCAAAAAACCATCTATGCCTTCAGTAGATGAATGGAAACAGTGGCTAGAAAATATCAAATTAGAAGCTATAACAAAAGGTATTTCAAAAGAAACTGTTTTTCGCGAACTTAAAAATGTAAAACCTCAGAAGAAAATAATATTAAGGGATAGATGTCAACCTGAGTCTACCATTACCCTTGAAGAATATTTATATTATAGAGTTGATAAAGCTAGAATTACAAGAGGAAAAAAATTACTAAAAAAACATAAAGATTTATTAAATGAAATAGGCTCTTTTTTTAAAATTCAACCTAGATTTATTGTTTCTGTTATAGGATTAGAGAGTTATTATGGATTAAATCAAGGGAAAATTGACACTATAGAAGCAGTTACAACGTTAGCATTTGATAGAAGAAGATCAGATTTTTATAAAAAACAATTGTTTGCAGCACTTAAAATAATAGATGATGATTTAGTACCTACTGGAAATCTTAAGGGAAGTTGGGGTGGGGCAGTAGGTATGACACAAATGATCCCAACAACTTTTTTAGAAAGCGCATACGATTGGGATGGTAATGGAATAGATATATGGAATAATTATGCTGATGCTTTTGCTAGTATAGCAAATTATTTAACTTCTATTGATAAAAATCCTTGGTTAATAGATAGTACTTGGGGAAGAGAGGTAATACCACCAAAAAATATTGAAATTTTTTATGAAAATTTAAAGCAAACAAATGCAAAAGGTTGTGGAGCTGTAAAAAGAAGATCAATTGCAAAAAGTTTACCAGAATGGTCTGAATTAGGATTTAAAGATTTAAATGGAAATCCCTTGCCAAATAGATCAGATCTTGAAGCAAGACTCGTTAATCCAGATGGTATAAATGGTAGATTTTTTTTAGTTTATCCAAATTATAAAAATATTCTTTATTATAATTGCTCTTCTTATTATGCAATTTCAATAGGTTTACTAAGTGATAAGATTATTAATTAGCTTTTTCATAATAATATTAGTTGCCTCATGTCAACCAATATCTCAGGATAAAAATATATCTAAAATTATTGATAAAAGTAAAAAATCAATTGAAAAAAAAATAGAAAAAATTAGTGAAGAAAAAACAAATTTAATTGATGAGAATCAAAAAGATAATATTTTTTACTATATTGGTGATCCTTACTTTATTGAAGGTGTTGAATATAAACCTGAAGAAAATTATTTTTACAACGAAACTGGACTTGCTACATTTTATGGTAAAGAATTACACAATTCTAAAACTGTAAATAATGATAGAAACAAAGTCACAGAACTTTTAGGTAGACATAAAACCTTACCTATACCTTCAATTGTCAAAGTTACTAATTTAGAAAATGGATTATCTATTACAATTAAAATTATTGACAGACATCAAAACAATTCAAGCATTATAGAAGTTTCAAGAAAAGTTGCCCAACTTTTGAGATTTTACAAATATAGAATTGCAAAAGTAAGAGTTGAAATTTTATCTGATCCAAGTAAACAATGGAAAAGTGTTGCTTTGTCAATGAATGAAGAAAATTTTAATAACACAGTAGAATCAGCTCCTACAGATATAGTTTCTATTTCAAGTCTTGATGACCAATTCAATACTATTGATGAAAAATTAACAAATGAATTACCTATTGAAATTGGATCTGAACCTATTGAAAATAAAGAATTATTTTTAAAAGTTTTTAATTTTAATAGTTATGAAGATATTCAAAAAATTATAAAAGCCCTGAATTTAACTGTTAAAACTACAACAGAAAAGGATGGGGAAAAGTATAATTTACTATTAGGACCTATAAATAACGATGAAGCTAACAAATTAGTATCTTCCTTTATTAGTAAAGGTTATAAGAAAAATAAAATTATTTTGGATTAAAACTAACTTTAGTCATATTTACGATTTATGCCCTTTCATATGAATATAAAAATATTTCTATATTTTTTCTTTTTCTTTTTAATCTCCATAAAAGTATTAGCATTAGATACAAAAGCTGAACAAGCAATAATTGTAGATTTTGAAACAAGTGAAATATTATTTGAAAAAAATGCTAATCAAAAAATACCACCTGCATCTATGACTAAAATTATGACAGTTTTTGCAGCCTTTGATAGAATTAAAAATACAGATTTATCTATTACTAATAAATGTAAAGTTTCACCAAGAGCATACAAAATGGGCGGCTCTAGAACATTCCTTGAAATAGATGATCATGTTACCATTGATGATCTGTTAAAAGGAATAATAATCCAATCTGGAAATGATGCATCTATTGCTTTAGCTGAATGTTTAGCAGGAACTGAAGAAAACTTTGCTAAATTAATGAATAAATATGCAACTGATTTAGGTATGGTTAATACAAATTTTACTAATTCTTCTGGTTGGCCAGATGAAAATCATTATTCTTCAATGAAAGATATCTCCATTCTTTCAAATGAGCTAATAAGAGAATTTCCAGATTTATATCTATATTTTCTTGAAAAAGATTTTACTTATAATGGTATTAAACAACCAAATCGAAATAAATTATTACAAACTTTAGATGGGGCAGACGGATTAAAAACTGGTTTCACTAAAAAATCAGGATGGGGGATTGCAGCTAGTGCCTCAATAAATAATAGACGGATTACAGTTGTCATAAATGGAACCAATAGTTCTAGATCTCGTCTAAACGAAGCATCAAATTTAATAAATTGGGCATTTAATCAAACTTCACAAAAAGTATTAGTTGAAGAAAATCAAATTATTACAAATGTTGATGTTTGGCTTGGAAGTAAAAAAAATGTAAATTTAATTTCTAATAAAAAAATCATCTCAACTTTGTCTTATGATCAGATAAAATTGTTAAAAAGTAAAATTAATTATACAAAACCTTTAGAAGCACCAATATTTAAGGATATTGAATATGGAAAACTAATAATAGAAATTGAGGGTAAACCAGATATCGAAATCCCATTATTTGCTGAAAATAATGTGTCAAAATTAAATCCTTTATTTAGAGTATTTTCAGCTTTAAAATATTTAATTTTTGGAACAAGTTTAGATGAAGAAACGTAAGGGATCATTTATTACATTTGAAGGACCTGAAGCATCTGGAAAATCATCACAAATAATTTTATTAAAAGAATATTTAAAAAAAAAGAATATTCCATTTATTGTTACACGAGAACCAGGAGGGACAATTATTTCTGAATCCATCAGAAATATTATTTTGAACAAAAAAAATAAAATTTCAGATCTAGAAGAAATACTAATGTTAATGGCTGCAAGATCCAATCATATTGAAGAGGTAATAAAACCTGCTTTAATTCAAAATAAAATTGTTATTTCTGATAGATTTGCTGATTCAACTTTTGTTTATCAGGGATATTTAAATGGATTTGGAATTAAAAGTGCAAAAAAACTTCATAAAGATTTACTAAATAATTTTCTACCAAATAAAACATTTTTATTTCATTTAAATCCCAAGGAGATTATTAGGAGATTAAAAAAAAGAAAAGTAAAAAACAAATATGATAAGAATGATTTGCTATTTCATAAAAAAATTTCTTTAGGATATAAAATAATATCAAAAAATCAAAAAAGATTTATTAATATAGATGCAACAAAAGATAAAAAATTCATTCATAAAGTAATTATAGAAAATTTAGGTTTTTAGATAATGGATAATTTTGTTGGTTTTGAAAAAGAAAGTCAATTTATTATCAATAGTTTTAAAAATAAAACATTATCTAATTCTATTATATTTTCAGGACAAAAAGGTATTGGGAAGAATACTTTTGCAATAAATTTATTAAAAGAATTTTATAAATTATCTACAAATGATAATAAAATTGATCATAATTTAAATTTATTAAATAATTTATCTCATCCAAATTTAAAATATATTTCCAAAGTATATGATGAAAAATTAAATAAATTTAAATCTATTATTTCTATTGATCAAATTAGAAAATTACATAATTTTTTTTATGAATCTACATTTGATGGTTTTGCTAAATTTATAATTATAGATAGTGCTGATGATTTAAATACAAATGCTGCTAATGCATTATTAAAAATGTTAGAAGAACCTAAAGAAAATACATATATTTTCTTAATATCTCATCAACTTTCAACCTTATTACCTACTATGAGATCCAGATGCTTAAAGTTTAAGTTTAACAATCATAATTTTGAAAATTTTAAAATGATCTTAAATGATAAGGTTAATTATGATGATGAGTATGTTAAGTTTTTGTTTGATTTATCTAATGGATCCCCTGGATTAGCAATCTATTTAGATCATGATGACATTATTAATTTGTTCCAAAAAATATTAGATTCTTTAATTGAAAATGATTTTTCAAATAATAATAACTTTGAATTATCCAATGAGTTATTTAAATATGATAATGATAAATTTAAAATTTTTTTATATATTTTAAAGTTTATCTTATTAAATTTCAAAAAAATAAATTCAGGTATTAATATATCTGATATTTATTTATCATCTAAAATTAACCTTTTATTAGATTATTCTTCCAATATTTCTGAAAGTTCTATTGACATTAAACTAGAATACTTGAATAAAAATGAAAATGATTTATTCGAATACAATCTTGATAAAAAATATTTTATTTTAAATTTTTTTACTGATAGTTGGTCATGAATAATTTTTATATAACTACTCCAATATACTATGTAAATGATAAACCTCATATTGGACATTGCTATACGTCGATTGCATGTGACATCATATCTAGATATCACAAATTAATTGGTGATGATGTATATTTTTTGACTGGTACAGATGAACATGGTCAAAAAGTTGAAAAAGCAGCTCAAAATTCTTCATTAGATCCAATGGATTTTGTAGATAAAATGTCTAAAAATTTTGAAGAATTAATTCCTTTCCTTGGTTGTGAAATTAATGATTTTATTAGAACCACAGAA
>MDTE01204850.1_pt1 | contig 22407 bp, 18 predicted proteins | sample 811231 | NCBI WGS metagenome assembly MDTE01 (sample SAMN05326651, study PRJNA326480) | marine metagenome | isolation source: seawater | place: Indian Ocean: Red Sea | collected 2010 | reverse complement strand
GCGGCGGCGGTTCGCGTCGCGTCATCCACCCCCTCCTCCTCGTCCGAATCCGAATCCAACAGATCGGCGTAACTCTGATACCCCCCTCGATTCGATCGCACGACGGAGACGTCCGATCCCGGCCCTGGGATCGCCGCGCCCAGCGCGCGCGTCTCGTCCTCTCGTCCCCGCCGAAACTTTCTTAGTCCCGCGGGCACGAGCGCGCGCGCGATCGCCTCTCGCGCGTCGTCGCGCAGACGAAACACGTGCACGATGTCCGCGACGTCCTCCGGGCGCGTCGTGGACGTCGTCGCCACCTCGTACGCGTCGTGCGTTTGGAAAAACATCGACCGGGACACCGGCGGCGGTTCGATGGCTGACGCGTCGACGTCCTCCCGGCGCGCGCGAGGGGCGGTGGAGGCGTCCACGCGCGCGAGCGTCGACGCGTCGCGCGCGTGCACGCCGTCGGCGGCGGCGAGGAGAGTGACGAGGTCCATCGTTCGCGCGCGCGCGCGGGAGTCGACGACTGCGGAGAGAAGGCGATTCGGGACGTTGGAGTGATTTTACCCTTGGAAACCTACTAAACCGCGGCCCTCGACGCTGGGGGTGTAAGCCTGACCGCTCTTGTTTTTGTTCTTCGTCACCTTGGACACGAGCTGACGAACGCGTTGTTGAGACGCGGTTTGCGTGCGCGCCTTGACTTCGCTGGGATCGATTTCGAGTCGGGGTTGTTTGACGTATTGCGTGCTCGAACGCTCGGGAACCATGGCGTGATGACGGTATCCTCGTTCACCGTACTTCGGTTCGTCGTCGCCGCCGTCGACGTTCCCGCCGACGTCGGTGGAGTGATCGACCGCGCTCGCCTTGCTCTTTTTCGGCCGCCGCCGCTCGTCGGCGTCGACGGTTTCTCGTCCGACGTGAATGTCGCCGTAGTGCGACGAGAGTTCGTACACCGGTCGAGACCACTTTTCAACGAGTTTCTTACACCTCGCTCGGTTCTTCGGCGTCTCTTCCTCGAGCGTGGACAAGAATAGGATGTTTCTTCCCAAACCGGATCGCTTGAGCTCCTCCTTGCGCTCGTGCGAATCCGTCGACACCGGCAACTGCTGAATCAGCTCGATCAGGCTCGTGCGCACGGTGAGGTTGGGAAGGTTCCCATCCGGCAACAGATCCAACCACGCCCTGAGCACCGTCAACAGCCCGTGACGCAGAAACGCCTCGTGCAACTCCACCATGACGAGTTTCTTCTCCACCTCGGGTAAGAGCTTCAACTTCTTCACCGCGGGCTTCCCCGCCGCGTACGCCCGCGCGTCCTCCTCCACCGCGATCTCCATCTTGGACAAGAAATCCAACACCTCCATGCGCGCCATCTCTTCATCCTTTCTTCGTCGCTTCCCTTTCCCGCCCGGCGCGAAGAGTTTCTCCAGTTCGTCCTCGCTCTCCTCCGCCTCGCTCGCGTACCCGCGTTTCCCATCCTCATCGTCCGACATGTTCGCCCACTTATCCTCCTCGGCGACCCCGGCGTCATCGATGAACGCGTCGTCCTCCGCCGTTCGCGGCGCGACGTAATCCTCGTTCTGTATCGCGTCGAAATCCACCTCGCCGCGTCGGCTCGCCGAAGGTTTTCCACCCTTTGTCGACTTCTTCTTCGCCTCCCTCGCCTTGGCGCGCTTCGTCTTCGCCTTGAGACGCTCGATCTCTTCCGTCTCTTCGTCCTCGTCCTCGTCCTCGTCCCTCGCTCTCTCTCTCTCGCGCGCGTCGTCGTCCTCGTCCTCGTCGTCCGATCCGAAGAGCGATTGCATCATCGCGCGCTTCGTCGCGTCTCCGTCCGCGTTCTCGCCCGCCGTCGGCGCATCGCTTGCCGCGCGCACCGCCGGCGCGTTCGCGCGCGCGTCCTCGTCCGCGGCGTCGTCGGACGGCATGTCGCGCGTCGACGAGTCGCGTCGAACGATCCATCTCGAGAAGTCACGTCACGATGCGGCTCGCGGCGATTCGTCGCGCGAATCGAGCGTCGATCGCTCGGCGCGCGCGACGCGATCGTCGCGTCTCGTCGAGGACCGCGAGCGGGCGAGCGCGCGCGATGCGCGCGGCGTGGACGCGCGAGATGGATGATTGGGCCGAGCCTGAAATCAGAAGATTCGAACGCTTGGACGCGGAGGCGCGCGTCGGACGAGGCGACGGCGCGCTCGAGCGCGCGGTCGTGTTCGTGGGATCGTCCATCTTTCGCGAGTGGCGAGAGATTCGCGATTTCGATCGGGATTGGGAGGAGACGGCGAGGAGATTGGCGGGCGCGCCGAGGTTCGTCAACAGAGCGTTCGGCGGCGCGACGACGTCCGATGTGCTGAGACACGCGTCGTCGTGCGTGAACTTTGAGACGAGAGACGTGCGAGCGGTGGTGTATTACTGTGGATCGAACGATATCAGCCTCGGGGTGGGGGCGAAGACGGTGTGCGAAAATTTCGTGGAATTCGCCGAGCGGTGTCGCGCGCGAGCGAGAGACGACGGGACGCGCGCGGGGGTGGTTTTCGTGGGTGTGATCGATTCGCCGCAGAAACGAATGTTTGGGATGAGTGATGCCGTGCGCGAGACGAACGCGCTGTGTCGAGCGTGGTGCGAGAAGACCCCGGGTTGCGCGTTCGTCGACGTGACCGAGGTGTTTGAGAATCGGGACGAGTTGTTTCGCGAAGACGCGACGCATTTGAAGCCCGAGGCGTACGATCCATTGGCGGCGGTGATCGCGCCCGTCGTGGAGAGAGTGTACGCCGAGGTGCTCGACGAGCGGGTGAAGGATGTGAGTTCGGAAAAGGCGGATGAAGATTTCTTGCCGCCGTCGATGCGTTCGCACGCGTGAGCGAGAGAGCGAGCGGAGTATAGGAGTATAACGTAGCGTAGCGTATAGCGTTTGACATCAGTTACATTTCAAGGAGGAACACGAGAAGCCAAAAAGACGGCGCGTTCGTCCGTAGCGTCTCGGAAAACTCGCCAGCGGAGGAGACCGGCGCAATCCTCGTTCATTTCGGCGGCGATGAGCGCGAGTCGATACGCGCTCTGCACGCGATTTTCCTTGAGTTCGCGAAGCGCCAACAATTGAACAAACAATCCCGATTTCTCACGATCGTGCGCGCTCACCGCGGCGCCGCGCTGTAACGCCCGTCTGCTCGCCCGTACGTCTCCCAAGCTCTGCGCGAGCATTTGAGAATACGACAGCCACACCACGGGTTCGTCCACGTGCTCCGCGCACGCGTCCTCAAAGCTGCGCACCATCCTCTCACCCTCGCGCTCGAACGCGCGCGCGTCGCCCGCTTTTTTCAACGCGCGCGTTCGACGCGCGTGTCTGCACGCTTTTTGATAATGCGTCGAGTCGCGCACGCCCGCGCCACCGCGCCGGTCGTCGCGTCTCACCGCTCGATGCCGGCCCTCGCGCGCGCGCGGCGCCGTCGCGCGATGCGCGCTCCGACGCATCATCGCTCGACGCGCGTTCGCCCGCGCGTCGCCGTCCGGCGCGAGCGGACGCGCGGTCGCCGCGAATTCGAATCGACGCGCGCGTGTCCGACACGTGCGCGGCCTTTTGAATTCAATACTACTGATAGGAATACATACATTACAATATGCTCAATGTGCCCGAATAGTACAAATATAAAGATATGCGAGACGAACCACCGCGCGGTCACGCGTCGGCGCCGGGAAACGGGTCGTAGTCTTCGAGCGGTTCCCACGAGGCGTTTTGTCGGAAAGAATCGAAGGGCCGGCCGAGGTGTCGCTCGAGCGAGTCGCGCACGCACGGCTGGTTCAAATCTAAACCGCGAGTCCACACGCAGAACTCGCCGTTGATCTCGACGCATCCGGCGCCGCGGCACGTCGCCGGGACGCGCAACCAATCCCAGACGAATCCGCGAAGCTTCGCCCTGAATGAGTGCGAGTGTCGGCCGTAGTTGTTGACGAAGATCTTGCGCAACAGAAACGGGGTTTGTACGTCCCAGATCGGACCGGTGGGCGGCGCGGCGATGTTATCGAACGCCTCGCGGTACCGCGCGCGAATGTCTCCGCGCAAATCGTCCGCCGACGTCAGGTACGCCGGCACCGCGCGCGGGCTGAAGTTTAACAGACAAAAGTATCCCCTGAGTCCGGCGACGCGCTCCCACTCTTTCAAAGCCGCGATGAGACGGTGAAATCCTTTCGGGTGTTCCGGTCTGTACACGCGGTATTCGCACGCCGGCGCGGCGCCCTCGGCGTATAAATCAAACAACGCCTTCGGCGTGTTCGGCGCGCGCACGCCGTCGTACTCGGGCGCTTGCCTCGCGTTCTTCCGCCCGTACCCGAGTCCGAGCTTGTACCCGACCACGTCCACCGCCGTCTCGAATAACACGCGCCGAACAAAGTTGAACGCCTGTCGCGCGCCGTACCTATACGTTGGATTCTTCTTAAACGCGCTCTCCGTCATCGCCTCGTTCCCACCCTCGACGATCTCGAGCGCGTGCAGCGCCACCCGCAACGCCGTGACGCCATCGCACGCCCCCAGCTTGGTGAGCACGCGCGCGCCCAAACCGTCCCCCGTCGCCGCGTAGACGTAATCCACCGACACGTGCGCGTCTCTCGCCCGCGCCCACGCGTCGAACTCGGCGTCGTGCGTCGCGCGAAGCGACACCGACGCGGACGTCTCGACCACGCGGTGGCGCGCCTTACCGGTGATGGTTCGAGACCGTTCGACGTCGTCGAAGAGCGTCGTTCGAGCGATGGCTCGTCGAAGCGCGGCGTCGTGATCCACCTCGCGCATGCGCGCGCGCGTCTCCGCGGGCACGTCCGAGAGATCGAACTCGACGCACAGACACAAAGTCTCGGACGCCCAGGGCGGGGATCCGACGGGGGCGACGCGGGGGGGCATGACGCGTCGACGCGCCGCGAGTCGCGCTTTGCGGCGGCGCCCGAAGCGCTCGCGCGTCACGTCACGACTCGGTCGGTCGGTCGGTCGTTCGGTCGGTCGGTCGGTCGGTCGATCGGTCGTTTTACAATCACGCGCGCTCGTCTTCGAGTCGAAGTCACCACGACCCGACGTTTTGCATCGACGCCCACGGCTCGGCGGGCGCCAACGCGTCGCCCTTTTGTAACAACTCGACCGAGATGCCGTCGGGTGAGATCACGAACGCCATTCGTCCGTCCCTCGGCGGACGATTGATGACGATGCCGGCGTTTTGAAGTTGCGCGCACTTGGCGTACACGTCGTCGACGGCGAACGCGAGGTGTCCCATCGAACGACTCGGCGGCGCGAACGTCTCCGTCTCGCCGTTTTCGTCGGGCCAATTGTGCGTGATCTCGATCTCCGGCGCGCCCGGGGCGGAGGCCATGAACACGAGCGTGAATTTACCCTTGTCCGAGTCTTTTCGACGCGTCTCTCGCAGACCGAGCGCGGCGAAGAAGCTCATCGTGCGTTCCAAATCCTTGGCTCGAATCATGGTGTGCAAAAACGTCACGTCGCCATCCTTCGGAAGCGACCGGTACGTGTCCGACGGGAGGTAACTGCTCAGCGACGCGCGCGCGGTCGTCATGCGCGCGCGCGCGCGGGGTCGAGGCACGAACGCGCGGGTCGGGACGCGAACACGAACGCGCGCGAGCGCCATGGAGTGGGGCACGATGCGCGATTCATCGTCGCGACATGGCGTCGGCGACGCTCGCGCGCGCGATATTCGTCTCGACGCGTTCGTCGTCGTCGCTCGCGCGATCGCGCGAGGAGACGCGACGCGCGACGCGCGCGAGAGGCGCGTCGGAAGACGCCGATGGGGACACCACGTCATCCTCGGGGACACCGTCATCGTCGCCGCGTTCGCCGACCTCGGGCGAACTCGCGCCGGTCTCGCCGCGACGCGTCGTCGTCGGCGTCGCCGGGACGGTCGCGCTCGCGCTGGGGGGGAATTTCGCGCGCGTCACCGAAAAAGTGTTGAGCGCGGTTCCCGAGTTCGCGCGCGCGCGCAGACTCGACGTCGCGTATCCCGTGCTCGGGTACTCGAGGTGTTACGAACCGGCGCGCGGGTACGAGTATCTCGTGCCGATGAATTACGTCGTGGATCAGACGATGGCGGCGAGGAAGGCGACGCGAGGGGTGCGCGCGTTGGATCCGCCCGCGCTCTCGGCGCGCGCGAGGCGACGAGAGGCGAACGAGCCGGACAGCGCGTACGGACCGATGGGGTCGAGTGGGGAGGAGAACGTGTCGGTGATCGCGAGCGTGGTGCCGAGGGGGTTTGATTTAGCGGTGTTCGGCGACGCGGAGGCGCAGGCGGGGTGGTTGTTGGAGAACGTGTTGGCGAAACCGGGGAGCGGGAAGAAGGGACGGTTGGTTTCGGCGAAGACGAGAACGGGGAGCGACGGGACGACGTATTACACGTTTGAGTACACGATTCAGACGGACACGTGGTTTAGACACAACGTGGCGGTGTTCGCGACGAGAGGCACGACGCTGTACACGTTCGTGGCGCAGATTCCGGAGACGCGGTGGCTCGAGATGCGAGAGACGTTTTTCGACATGGCGGACTCGTTTCGCGTCTTCGTTCCGACGGGGTGATGGCGTCGCGTCGGTGGTAAGTGTTGAGATGTAAAGAATGTCTATGTGGTTCTAACAGCCTCCGCGACTTCGCTCGCGAAATCCTTCTCTTCGACTTCGATGCCTTCGCCCACCTTGACGCGACTAAACGCGACAATCTCTCCACCCTCAGCCTTGACGGCTTTCGCCACGGTGACGGAATCATCGAGCACAAACTTTTGATTCTCAAAGCACACCTCCTCGTAATACTTGTTAACGCGTCCGGCTAATATTTTCTCGACGATGTTCGCCGGTTTCCCCGAGCCCTCGGTTTGCGCCCGGAACACCGACATCTCGCGTTCGAGCGCATCGCTCGGCACGCAATCGCTTCGCAGGTACAGCGGCGAACTCGCGACGGCGTGCATCGCGAGCTTATTCGCGAAATCTTCGCTCACGCCCTTGGCGACGACGCACGCCGCTTGTCGACCGACGCCCGGCGAGACCGCGCCGTGCACGTACGTCCCGATAACCTCTTCGGCGCCATCCGTCGCCGCGTACGCGAACGCGCGGCGCACGCGCACGTTCTCGCGCACGCTCACGGCTGTTTCCTTGGCTAAATCTTCCAGCGTCATCCCGTTAGACGCCTTGGCGGACGTCAATCGCGTCTCGCTCACCGCGCGTAACGCGCCAGCCGTCGCCCCCGCGTGTTCAGCCGCGAACCCCGCGTCCGTCCGCACGCCGTCTCGAACCGCCGACACCGCCTCGCGAACCAAGGCTTGAAATTCATCGTTACGCGCGACGAAATCCGTCTCGCTGTTCACCTCGACGACGACGCACGCGCCGTTCCCGTCGCTCGCCACGCCCACTAAACCATCCGCGCTCGTTCGACCAGCCTTCTTCGCCGCCGCCGCGAGTCCCTTGGTCCGAAGCGCGTCGAACGCCGCCTCGACGTCGTAATCGTGCGCCGCGAGCGCGCTCTTGACGTCGACGATGGGCGCACCGGTGCGCTCGCGCAGCGATTTGATCAACCCCATTTTATTGGGCGCGCCATCGTTCGTCGCGGTGGACGCTCGGAACGCGCGCGCGTTGGACGCGAGAGCGCGGTGGGCGTCGTCTCGCGCGCGGGCGAGCGCGCACGCGCGCAGGCTGGCGCGGCGAAGCATGTTCGCGAGGCTGGGACTGAGGCTCGCGCGGGACGAAAAAGCGTCGCGCGCGCGACGGCGAGCGCGAAGACGAGACGACGAGAACGGCGACGTCGACGCGGTGAATCAAAACTTGTGTGATGAATTAGTAATCAACGCACCGTGGTCCGATGCGTGGTGTGTATTCTAAGGCGACGCGCCCGGACGATTCGAACGCGAGCGTTCGCTCGGCGAGACGCTCGCGTCTCGCGCAATCACCGCTCGACCGACGAAATTTCCGAGGACGCGCCAAGAGTTTTCGTCGAAGGCACCGACGTCACCCATGCGCATGAGTTCGGCGAGCGAACGCAGAAACGCCCAGTACGCGACGCGTTGACCGTCGGCGCGAGCGAGTCGATCCGTCAGGACGGATTCCGCCTTGGCCCAGTCGCTTCTGGCGTCGCCCGGCTCGCCGCGCGCCTCCCGGTGACGCCAGTTCAGGTGCGCCTCGATGGATTGCGCGACGTGCGGTGGTATCGCGGCGATGACGTCGTCGTTCGGTTCGATGGCGTCGAGCGCGATCCCCTCGCCGGATCCCGCGCGGCGCAGCGCCTCGACTTCTTCGCGCAGCGCGTCGCACAGCTCCTTCGTGGAATCCTTCTCCAGGGCGAGATCCGCGAGCTCGGACTCCAAACGCTCGCGAACGGTCTTTTCCCGCTCCAAGTCTTCGCGAAGACTCATCGCGTCGTCACGATGCGACGTCGGCGTCTCCCCGTCCGTCGTCTCGTACGCGCGCAGACGTTCCGCCAACCGTCGCCTGACTTCCTCGCTCTCTTGAAACTTTCTCTGAATGTCGCGCATCTTCGCGTGCGTGACTTCGTTTTCAGATTCGATGCGTTCCTTGATTTCGCGCACCGCCTGCGCCTCCACTCGCACCTGTTCGGCTCCCTCCTCCAACGCGTGCTTCACCTCCAACAGTCTCGCGCGCTCTCGCATCGATTCCGCCTTTTCGCGCTCGAGCTCGATGATCTCCTCCCCCAACGCGCGCGTGTTCTCCGCGTTATCCCCGATCGCCTCCGTCGACGTCCGTTTCGCCCCTTCCACGGCGGACGTCAATTCCTCGCACCGTCGCCGCTCGAAATCCAATTCGTTTTGCGTCGCGCGCAACGACGTCGTCGCCGACCGAAGTCTCTCCTCGAGCTCATTCACGCGCTGATTCAACGCATCCGCACCCACGACCGCCTCGAACGCCACCGAAGACGTCGTCGTCGTCGTCGTCGTCGCGCTCGACGAGGACGCGCGTCGTCTCGCCGCCTCTCTCGCCGCCTCGAACGCCTCCTCCATCCTCGCCTCCATCCTCGCCGCGATGCGCTCGTACTCATCCTCCGCGTCGCTCTCAAACACCATCGTCTCCACCCCCCGTTCGTTCTCTCTCGCGCGTATCTCTCGCGCGTCGAAATCCAACTCGAACTCGACGGCGCCCTCGTCGTCGTCGTCGTCGTCCCTCGCCGCCGCGTCCTCGCGTCCCGCGCGCGCGTCCCCGATCGCGCGCGGCGCGACGACCGCGGCGCGACCGAAACGCGCGCGCGACAGTCGTCCTCGTCGTCCTCGTCGATCGTTCTCGCGTCGCGCGCGCGTTTCGGTCGCGTCATCGATAATTCTCCGATTCTTCGCATTCGCGCGCGGTCGACTCGCGCGTCGCGTCGTCGCCGTCGTCGTCGTCCCTCGCGTCGACGCGACGCGCGAAGGGAAAATCATTCGACGCGTCGTCGCCATCGCGCGACCGACGCGCGACTCGCGCGGTCCCGCGCGACGCTAAGAGACGCGCTCTCGGGGAACGCGAGACGACGCGCCTTCTAAACCCTAAGATATATACCTAAACCCTACCCGCCTGACCCCGACCCGGCGCGGAGATGGGACATCCGGTGGAGATGGGACATCCGGTGGATGCTCGAGCGCGGTTCGCCGAAAACGGTTCGGCGCGGGTGCGATCGCGCGCGTCGACGTCGAATATTTTTGCGCTCGCGCGCGCGCGACGCGACCCGATCGTGTCGTGCCGTGCGGGACCGATCCTCGCGCGCGAAAACCCTGCCCTGGGGGTGCCCGGTTTTCCCGCATTCACCGCCTCGCGATCGCCCGTTCGATGACGACGTCGCGACGACGACGACGACGCGCGATGACCGTGAAGACGCGCGCGATCGCGCTTCTCGCGCCCGCGTGTCTCTTCGCGTCAGACGCGCGCGCGAACGGGAAAGGGTCGTTCGCGATCGCGCTCGAGAGGCGCGCGAAGGCGCCGCGACGAGGTCGGGCGCCGTGGTCCGGGTCGGACGCGATCTCGATTCACTCGTACGGTGATCGTCTCGGGAATGGTCACGGTGAAGGTCACGAGTTCTCGTTGACGGTGACGCTTCCGGGTGCGCAGGAGTTCGACCTCATCATGGACACGGGTTCGCCGATCACGTACGTGCCGTGCCTCGGCTGCCCGCCCGAGTTGTGCGGGTATCACGAGCATCAATACTACGATTGGAGGGTATCGAAAGATTTTCGAGCGCTCAACGCGTCGACGAGCGATGCGGACGCCGCTTTTTGTGACGCCATGCCCGTCGCGCACAACGTCAGCGAATACGGAAGTTGTGACTTTTCCATCGGTTACGTGGACGGGTCGGAGGGCGGCGGGTACATGGTGGAAGACGTGGTGACCGTCGGGGACGAACTGGCTCCCGCGAAAATGATTTTCGGATGTGGTGGACTCGTGGAAGCTGATGGGAGGTACACTAGACAAGACGGCATGGCCGGGTTCGGCAGAGGCAACACCGCGTTTCACGCGCAGTTGGCGAAAGCGGGCGTCATCGACGCGCACGTCTTCGGATTCTGTTCCGAGGGAAGTGGTACGGATACCGCGATGTTATCGCTCGGGCGGTACGATTTCGGTCGCGATTTACCACCGCTCTCGTATACGAGAATCCTCGGTGACGATGATCTTGCGGTCCGGACGATGTCTTGGAGACTCGGCGACGACGTCGTCGCCGGGTCGTCGAACGTGGTCACCGTACTCGACAGCGGCACGACGCTCGTTCTCGTACCGACGGTCATGTTTGAAAGCTTTAAAACTTTGCTGGTGACGCAGCTCGCAGCCACACATCCAGAGCTTATCGTTCTGGAGGATGATTTTTGTTTCATCCCCAACGCGACTGTGTTGACGGCGAACGTTCGGCGCGAATGGTTCCCAAAACTGACCATCACGTACGACCCCGACATCCACCTGACCCTCGCACCGGAAAACTATTTATACAGCCATCCGTTCTTACCACACACGTTTTGCCTCGGAATCGAGGAATCAGAGGACGACGACATCATCCTCCTGGGTCAGCAGTCGTTGAGAAACACCTTCGTCGAGTACGACCTCGAAAATCTCCGCGTCGGCGTCGCCGTCGCGCGGTGCGAAACTCTTCGTAAGAAATTCGCCCCAGACACGCCTCATAATCCGTGGAGATTCATCGCCATCGTGTTCATCACATTGTTCACGGCCTGCGTGTTCGGCGGGCTGGCGTATTACGCGTACGTCAGGTTCGGGCCCGCGACGCCGTTTCGATACCGAGCCTTCGTCGAGGACTCGCTCGACCAAAAAATTGAAATGATCGAGGTCGCCTCGTGAGCTCGCGCGACCGAAAATATCAAAATAGCACGCGACGGAGGTCATCTCGCGAACGTTCACGACCGCGAACGAACTCTGAGGAATCCGCGTCGACGACGCGCGACGCGCCCCGCGGCGGTGTCTGTATCTCTTGATACCCACGTATACCTCTAAAGATAGTACTACTATATGTGTCGAATGTCCGATACAGCTATAAAATTCGCCGGGCACCTCACGATTGGATAGGGTCTGACGGCGCGGTCTCGACGTCGCGCGCGTCGCGCGTCGACGCCTCTCGTCGCCTCTCGACGCCTCTCGACGAGACATGAGTTCCGCGCAGGGTGGACGCTCGCGCGATGGCGTCGCGTCGCAGCACATGTCCATGGGCGGCGCGCCCGGTGGTCGACGACCGGCGCAAAAGACATTCGCCGGATACAGCGACGGCAGCGAGCTCGCGGTGGCGGGACAGCGCGTCGCGACGCCGGCGACGAGGAAAGCGAAGCGATCGCACCCGTGGTTGGATTATCCGCCGGATTTCGAGCGGAAGATGGCGGGGGCGGTGGTGGCGGTGATGCGCGTGCCGGGGTTGTTGTTGTCGCCGTTGCCGCCGGCGGTGCGGTTTTCGCTCTCGAGGAATTTTGGATTCGTGACGAAGACGTTCACGCAATTTTTTGATAAGGATGGGGTGTCGAGCGTGCAAGAATCCATCGGGCTCAAGTAGTGGGCGAGGCAGTAGCTACTAAAGATTTGTTTGTTAAAAATTCACCAGCGACCGAGCGCCATGCCCATGACGCCGACGAGACCGGCGGCGTACGAGGCGACGGCGGCGGTTTTTTGTTGTCGATCGTAATAATTCGCCCCGCGTTTACCGACCGCGACGACGAGTTCGCGCGTCGTGTTGTTGGGCTCGACGCCGCGCCGTAAGAGCTCGTCGTACACCTCCACCGCCTTGTCGTAATTACCCGCGATATCCGCCGCCTGAATGAGGGCGTTGTACGTGTGCACGGTGTGCTCGACGCCGTATTCTTCCTTCATCTCAGTGGCGATGCGCGCGCACTCTCGAAAGTTGCCATCGAGCGCGGGACCGAGCATCAAACCGACAAAGGTGTAATCGTCGGGAGGTATCCGCCTCGCGAGCATTTGTCTGAACACCTCGCGCGCGAGTTCCGTCTTCCCACTTCGCCCGTACGCGGAGATGAGCGTGCTATACGTCACGCGAGAGGGCTGTATGCCGTACAACTCTCGCATGTCCCTAAATAAAACCTCGGCGCGTTCCCATTGCGTGCACTTGCCCAAGACGCTCAGGACGATGTTGTGATGAATCTCCTTTGCTCGTCTCTCCGCGGTGAGCTCGTTGAGAAGACGCACCGCGCGTTCCCACTGTAAACTCTTCTCGTACGCGTGCAGGATGGCGGTGTGCGTGCGATCGTTCGGTGGCGGTCCGTCTCGCCGCATCTCCACGAATAACGTCTCGGCGAGTTGCCAATCCATCGTCTCCGCGTACGCCTTCATCACCGCCGTACACGTGAACGTCGTCCTGGGCACGCGCGAGAACACCTCCGTGGCCTCCTCGTAGTTTCCACACCTACACATGGCGGTGATGTAGTCCACGTACAGCTTTGCGTCCGTCCCTCGTCCGCTCGACTCGATGGCGCGAAGCATCGCGCGCGCGTTGTCCTCGCTCCCCAACACCCCGAACGCGCTGATCACCGCGGACGCGATCGCTAAATCCGGTTCTATGGAATCCTTCTTCATCTCAGGTATCAACTTCACCGCCGCTCGCGCCCCCGCGCGTCCACCGTTCGCCCCCGCTCGGACCAACGCGCTGTACGTGTGCGCGTTTCTTCGCGTCCCCGTCGTCTTCATCTCTTCAAACATCCCCAACGCCTCCTTCCACCGTCCCGCCGCGTCTAGCGCCCGCACACACGTCGTGTACGTGTGCGTCGTCGGCGCGCACATCTTCGCACCGTCCCCTCCCCGCGCGCTCGTCGCTTTCATCCACGCCAACACCTCGAGCGCCTTATCCGCGTCGCCCGTCGCCGCCAACGACGAAATCACCGTCGTGCACACGTGCGCGTTCGGCCACGATCCCTCTCGCTCGGCGCGCGACATCTCATCAAACACGCGCGCGGCCACGTTCGCCCCCCGCGTCGCCCCGAGTTCACGCGTCGCGCGTTTGAGCTCGGCGACGACGCGCGTCGACGGCTCTCGAGGCAAACACGCCCCCTCGAACGACGTCGACGCCGACGCGCGCGCGTCGCGCGCGAGCGTCTCGACCAGACGATCATCACCCTCGGCGTCGCTTTCGCCCCCTCCGACGCTCGCGCGTCGCGCGCGCGCGTCCCTTTCGGCGTCGCTCGCCCCGACGTCGACGTCAGAGACGGCGCGCGTCGGCGCGACGCGCGCGACGCGCGCGCGCGAGACCGACACGCGCGAGAGACGCGACGACGCGCGAGGGACCGACGTCGTTGACGACGACGCGCGCGCCGACGACGACGCGCGCGACATGTCCCGTCCCTCGACGCGCGCGCGAGTGACGCGGGAGGTTCGTGCGCACGATGGGCGCGTTCGACACATCACCGCGCGGGCGTCGTCTCGCGTCGAGTCTCGACGCGAGTCGATCGCGACATGGCGCGCGCGTTGAGTCTCGTCTATGTCTTCGTCCTCGTCCTCGTCGCGTCGCGCTCGAGCGGGGCGAGATCGACGTCGGGGAAGTCGAACCGCCGACCGGTGGGTGAAACGTGTGAAAAGTGTCTCTACGTGGTGACGCCGAACGCGTTCGCGCGCGTCGTCAACGGCACGGAGGAGACGATCGAACTGATCGGGTTTAATCACTATTTCGCGAGCGAGATCGCGAGCGAGACGCGGGAGGGGTTGTTCGGGATGGATTGGACGGGCGGGCTCGGGACGAAGACGACGCGGAAAACCGCGGAGACGGCGGCGGCGAATGGGATGAATGCGATGCGCGCGTGGACGTTTAGCGTGCGAGAAGACGCCGATGAGAGGCGGGATGATGAGGTTATTCGTGGATTACGAACGTTGGCGAGCGAAGCGGCGCGAGTGGATGTGTATTTGATTTTGGCGTTGAGCGATTATTGGAATCGAGCGCCGAGCGCGCTGAAAACGTGCGTCGGCGATGAAAACGCCGACGACGATCGCGCGTTTTACGAGAAGGCGGCGTGCAGAGACGCGTATAAACGACACGCGCGCCGCGTCGTGGAGACGCTGCGGGAGTACCCGAACGTCGCGGCGTGGAATTTAATCAACGAACCGAGATGTCGAGGATGCGACGACGCGCTACAGGCGTGGATCGACGAGATGGCGGCGTACGTCAAATCCATCGATCCTCGACGTCTCGTCACCGTCGGCGAAGAGGGATTCTACGCGCGAGACGGTCCGTCGCCGAACGCGGGTGCGAACCCGGCGCCCTGGGCGTACACGACGGGACAAGATTTCGTGCGGAATCACGCGTCGCCGAACGTCGATTTCGCCGCCGCGCACATTTGGCGAGATAATTGGGCGGTGTATTCGCCCAACGTCGCGTTCGACGGCGCGCGGTTCACGAGAAATTGGATTCGCGCGCACGAGGAGGACGCGCGTCGAATTTTGCGCAAACCCGTCGTCATCGAGGAATTCGGCGCCGCCGAGCGAGGCGTGTTTTCTTTGCAACGCTCGTCGCGAGACGACGACGGTCGCGCGTCGAATCCACGACGCTCGCCTTGGTTTCTTCGTCGTCGAAACGAACGCGCGCGAGTGAGCGGGTATTACAGAACTGTGTTTTCGCACGCGCGGCGTTCCATCGCGTCCGACGCGCACGTTCGCGGGGCGCTCTTTTGGAATTTCTTCCCGGACGTCATGCGCGGTCGAGTGGAGGAGTACGATCCTTACGCCGTCTTCGCGAGCGACGACGCGTTCGCCGAGGCGGCGCGATTCGCGGCGTCCGTTCGTGCGTCGTGAGATGCATGGTCGGTGCCCGTTGTAGCGCGTACGCGTGATTCTCGTGTCGGTGTGTAATATTGAAATATTCCGTTGTCGTGTCGTGAAAGTAAAACAAAAAATAAATTACGCCGTCTTGAGCTTGGTCTCGTCCTCGCTCTCGGCCGACGGAAGTCCCGCCATGAGCGCCGCACCGACGGTGGCGGCGACGGTGGACGACGCCAACACGGCGAGCTTGGCCGTGTTCATCGCCGACGCGTGTCCCGCGAGCGCCATCTCGACGAGGAACAAGCACATCGTGAAACCGATGCCGCCGAGTAAACCGACGATGCCGAGATGGGCGTTGTTCATACCGTGCGGCAACTTGCCGACTTTACACTTGACGGCGAGCCACGACAGACCGGCGATGCCGACGGGTTTACCCAAGAGCAAACCCAGCATGATGCCTTGACCGACGGGCTCGGTGAACACCTTCCCGACGACGCTCGCGTCGAGCGGCACGCCCGTGTTCGCGAGAGCGAAGAGCGGCATGATGACGAGCGCCGAGAGCGGGGCGAATTTGTGCACCAAGTGATCGAGGAGCGTCGGTTCGCTTCCCTCGTGTTCCGGCGTCGCGTCGCTTCCCGCGGGCGCGCTCGCGTTCGCCGGCACGGCGAACGCCGCGATGACGCCCGCGACGTCGGCGTTGATGCCGCCCTGTAACAAGCAGTACCACAGACCGACGCCCAAGGCGGCGTAGACGGCCATGTTGGTGACCCCCTTCTTACACGCCGCGAAGAGCGCGCCCGTCGCCGCCACGGCGCCGACGATGTACGACGTCGTCAACGATTTCGCGAAACACACCGCGATGACGGCGATCGCGCCGAGATCGTCCACCGTGGCGAGCGTGAGTAAAAACGCCGCCACTCCACCGGGCATCTTGTTCTTAAAAAAGTTGTACACACCCATCGCGAACGCGATGTCCGTCGCCATGGGAATGGCCCAACCCGCCGTCACCGCCGCCGCCGTCGTCGCCGGATTATTACACGCCAGGTACATACCCATCGGCACAATCATCCCACCGAGCGCACCGATGCACGGCAACGCCGCCTGTTTCAAACTTCGCAGCGACCCGTGCACGAATTCCCGCTTAATCTCCAATCCCACCGCGAAGAAGAAAATCGCCATCAACCCCTCGTTGACCCAGTGGTGCAGAGACATGTGCAGCGCCAACGCCGAAGGTCCGACGTGCGCGTGCCAAAACGACAAATACGCCCCGCTCCACGCGCTGTTCGCCAAAAACAGCGACACAGCCGTGGCGCCGAGCAAAGCGATGGATCCGAAACCCGCGTCCAACGCCGCGTGCACGTCGACGCCGCCCATAAACGTGGACGCGTCCTCCTCGGCGTACGGGTTCGGTTCCGACGTCCGCGCGACGCTCGGACGCGACGATCGCGCGACGATCGCGCGTCTCCCCGCGCGCGCGGTCGTCTCCCGCGTCTCCCGCGTCGCCGAGACGGCTCGGGACGCGCGAATGGGTGCGCGCCGTGGTCGCGCATTCATCGCGCGCGCGCGCGTCGTCGTCGTCGTTCTCGACCCCGCGCGCGGGGACATCGCGCGCGATTGCATCGTCGTCGTCGTCATCGCGCGCATCGTCGCGCGCGTCGTCCGCGAGCGTGCGTCGCGCGTCGCGGAATGATGACGCGAAAAAGTGCATCCCTCGAGGAAATCACGAAATCAGACGACGACGTCAGACGACGACCGCGCGGACGATGACCGCGCGCGCGATGGCCTCGACGCGCGTCGTCGCGTCGTCGTCGTCGCGTGCATCGCGCGCGGACGCGTCGTCCTCGTCCTCGTCCTCGTCATCTTTGGCGCGAAAAGTTCATCGCGTCGAGAAATCATTCGGCCGGCGCGTCGACGCGACGCCGGGCGCGAGACTCGACGACGCGCGCGTCCCTCGAGGTTTTCGCGCGCGCGCGAGTTTCGGCGTCTCGCGCGACGACGACGGCGCGGTGACGCTCGTGACGGTGTCCCGCGACGGGACGCTCGCGCCGGCGCCGCCGTTCGACGACGGCGTCGAAGGCGTGGAGGCTGGCGCGCGCGCGGTGTCGCGGGCGGTGAATGCGGAGGGTGGAGGCGTCGATTTTCGTGAGTCGTTACTCGCGGTGAACGTGCTGAGCAATCGCGTCGGGAGCGAGATCGTGGTGGGATGCGCGACGGCGCCGAACGCGCGGCGCGCCGACGTCGACGCGTTCACGCGCGCGGTCTTCGCGAAGGATTCTCGCGTCGTCGGGTGCGCGTTTCGACGGAAAAAACGACCGAAATACGTCGTGGGGAGAGATTTCGTGACGGAGACGATGCGTATCGAACGCGAGGGTGATCGGCGGACGCTTCGATTCGCGCACGTCGAGGGGTCGTTTAGTAATCCGAATCCCGAGGTGGCGGAGGCGACGGCGAATTTTTTATGCGATGTGTGCGAGAGAGAATTCGCGGGGACGGCGCGCACGAAGCTTATTGAACTTTTCTCCGGGTGTGGGAATCACACCGTGGCGTTGGCGCCGTATTTTCCAGACGGCGCGACGGCTGTGGAGATGGACGAGGCTTTGACGCGCGCGGCGACGGAAAATTTCATTCGAAACGGCGTCGAAAACGGCGCGCGCGCGGTGTGCGCACCGGCAGAGGAATGGATTCCCGCGAATGTGGATGACGTCGATCGCGCGCGCACCGTCTTACTCGTCGATCCTCCGCGCGCGGGGTTGGGTTTCGATCGACGACTTCTCGACGTCGTGTGTCGAAAGTTCGACGCCGTCGTCTACATCGCGTGCGATCACGCGAGTTTACTTCGAGACTTGGAGGAGGAGGACATCGGGTTTTACGCGAGAGGGTTTACGTTGAAAACGCTGGCGTGTTTCGATCACGCGCCGACGAGCGAGCGCTGGATAGAAACCGTCGCGGTACTAGTGCGGTAGAATTGTAGAAACGACTGTAGAAAGTAGAAAGCAAACTTACAACGCAACGCAAAGTCTACAACAACACTCAAGTGATGCAATCGTTAGCGCGACTCGTGTCCGCGGCGTTTCGGTGGAATCCGGCGCTCTCCTCGACGCCCGCGGCGTCGTTGAGCGTCTCGGCGATGACGCGATTACTCGGTTCGTCGTCCCACTCGCCCACGACGCGCTCGCCGTTCGCGTCGAACAAACGCCACGGTCCCGGCCATTCTCTCAGCAGCGTCCCCTCCACCCCCGACGCCGATCGCGCGCGTCGACACGCGTACACCTTTTCGAAATCGCCTCGCTCTTCGGATAAAAGCTCCTTCGCTCGCCGTCGCAACCCAAACTCCCACGGTTGCCCCACTTTCTCCCCCTTCCCGCTCCAAAACGCGTTCACGACGATCAACATTCGCCCATCATCACCACCGACGCGTCCTCCGTACTCCCCCGAGAGCAACCGTTCGAAAAACCCAAACGTCGTGTCGCTCGGGTGCGTCGTCACGAGCGCGAAATCCCCGAGCGTCCACAATCCCATGCCCTCCGCGTCTCGATCCAACATCCCGTGGTACTCGAACTCGTACCCATCGAACGCGTTCGTCTCCAACAACGAACGCGTCCTGCGATACCGCTGACTCATCCCTCCCGACCAATCGCTCGCCTGCCCGTGTAATCCCACGTACGCGAGCGCGTCCGAACCGAGATCGATCGACGGCAACGGTAACTCCACGCGCACTCTCGCCGTCTCTCGCGCCACGTCCGCGTCTCTCTCTCTCATCTCTCGTAAGTTTCGAATGGTGACGCGCGCGCGAGACGCCGCCTCGGCGCACGTCGCGGGCGGTGGAGGCATCACCGCGCGCGACGCGGACGCCGACGCCATCGTCGACGCCGACGCGCGACGACGCGCGGGACGACGCGGGACGACGCGCGGGACGACCGGGGACGACGCGCGCGCGCCGCGCGTCGACGGTGCGGACGACGCGGGCGTCATCGCGACGCGGTGTGCGCGCGATCGGGACCGCGCGCGAGAGACGCGTGGGATGGCCGAGCGCACCCATAACATTTACCGCACCATACTTTGTTCATGATTGTGATTCCCGTGAATACCACGAAGATGGCGTATATCATGTTTGTATACGAAACGGACGAGGGATCGTGGTCTAGTGGTATGATACTCTCTTAGGGTGGCTTCGACGGTCGCTCGAGACTTGAGCTCGGTTCGCGCCGAGCGCGCTGACGTGGGAGTGGTCCGGGGTTCGATTCCCCGCGGTCCCCGTGGTTCTTTTTTTGTTTTTTGTTTTGTTTTGAAGTCGGTGTGTTGGTCGTTGGACGGATGGTGGTCGCGCGCGGGGGGCGGGGAGTCGCGTCGTGAAGAAGTGTCGTCGTATGAATATCGTCGCGGAACGAATACTATGAATGAATGAATCTTCGCGTCTGCGTTCTCACATCGGAACGTAGTTGGTGTCTTCGCTGTTCGCGCCGTCCTTGTAGTACTTTACGTACCATCGGACGAAATTTTGTAAGCCCTCGTCGAGGCCGACGGTGGGGTTGTACCGTAAGTCCTTCTTCGCCGCGGAGACGTCGGCGTGGGTGAAGGGAACGTCGCCCGTCTTGGGCATGGGGACGTACTCGCGCTTGGCGGTTTTTCCGAGCGCGCGTTCGAGCGAATCCACGAACGCGCTCACGGTGACCGGGTGGGTGTTGCCTAGATTGTACACGCGAAACGGCGGTTTGGACCCGTCCGCTCTCTTGCCGCTCGCGGCGCTCGTGTCGCACGCGGCGATGGTGCCTCGAACGACGTCGTCGATGTACGTGAAATCTCGCGCCAGTTCGCCGCCGTCGTGTCCTTTGAATATTTTGATCGATTTTCCCTTGACGATGTTGTTGGCGAAGGAAAAGTACGCCATGTCCGGCCGACCGTACGGACCGTACACGGTGAAAAATCTCAACGCGGTGAGCGCGACGCCGTGAATGTGATTGTACGTGTGCGCCAACAGTTCGTCCGCTTTTTTCGTCGCCGCGTAGAGCGACGCCGGAGAATCCGTCACGTCCTTCTCGCTGAACGGCACCTTGGTATTCAATCCGTACACGCTCGACGACGACGCGAAGATAACCTTGGGAACGGGCTTCGTTCTCACGATTTCCTCCAACAGAGTCACGAATCCCGCCACGTTCGAGTGCACGTACGCCCCAGGATTCTTCACCGCGTACCTCACCCCGGCTTGCGCCGCGAGATGCAACACGATCGTCACCTTACACGTGTCCAACACCGTGCGCACCGTCGTCGCGTCGTTCAAATCCGCCTCCACCACGTGCACGCCGATCTCCTTCAACTTTTTCATCCGCGCCCGTTTCAACCCTCTAGGATAATAATCGTTCACATTATCTAATCCCACGACCCCATCGCCTCGTCCCTTGAGCGCCGTCGCCACGTGCGACCCGATAAAACCCGCCGCGCCCGTCACCATGAAGACGTCCCGACCCGTCCCCGTCGTCGCGCACGTGTTCCTCAGCGCTCGCGTCGACATCGTCCTCTTCGCCGTGATGGAGAACGCACTCAACGGTCCGACCTTTCGCACCCTCTCCCCGTTTTCGCTCCCACCACCGAACGCCCACAGCAACGCCAGCGTGGCCAACGCGCCCGCCGCCGCGCTCCACGCGTTCCGCCCGAGACGCCGCGTCGCCATGACCCACGACTCTCGCTCTCGCTCTCGCTCTCGCGCGTGCGTGGGCAACGATCCGCGACGATCGCGCGATCGCGACGATCGCCACGACTCGCGCGGCGTTCGAGACGACGACGTCGCGCGCATCCACCGAAAAGATCGATCCGCGCGAACGACGCGATCGACGCGCGACGCGCGAGACGACGCGCGGTCCGCGATCGAGACGACGCGCGGTGACGACCGAAACGCGCGCGCTCGTCCGTCGCGCGCGCGCGAGACGTCGACGGAGGCGTGCGCGCGCGCGTGTGACGCTCGAACGCGCGGGGGCGACCGCGACCGCGCGCGAATCCTCAGATTCGCCCCCGCGAGGCGCGCGCGCGCGAACTCGGCGACGGAAAACGCGCGCGAGAGAGTTTCGCGCGCGTTCGAGCGAACGCGGAGACCGACGACGGGGGAGAGGAGGCGCGAGAGGGGGAACACATCGACGCCCATTTCGCCGTTGCGATCGAAAAGGGACGAACGCGATCATGCCGCGCGATGCGCCGACGCTTCCGAGACAGAACACGGTGGAGTTTCTGGGGAAATTGATGCGCGGGAACTCGTTCGAGGGCGGGCAGCAGGGGGAGCAGGACGTGGACGATGGACGAGTGGGCGCGTTGACGCGGGTGCGCGGCGGGTCGACGTCGACGCTGGCGGGGGGCGGCGAGAGCGAACCGGGAAGTCCTCTGGGAGGGAATCGACCGGGATTGCGTCGGAGGATGAGTTCGTCGAGTGGGTTTCCCGTCGATCCGTATCCGTTGATCGAGGTTGGGGCGTTTCAGCAGAGCGACGTGTCGAGACGGGACCCGTACGGGACGGCGGCGACGGAGGTGGAGGGAGAGGGAAACGCGGTCAAGACGGCGGAGCCGCGCGGGGTGGAGACGTCGGGGACGCGCGCGCCGACGCGACGGAGCGCGCGGGCGGTGAGTAAGGTGGTTCAGGAGGCGCCGGTGGTGGAAGCCGCGCCGACGAGACGGAGACGACACAAATCGACGGCGGCGGCGGCGACGGCGGCGCGAGGCTCGGATTCATCCGCGGTGACCGGGTTTAAGAAGGCGGCGTTCGGTCGAGTGAACGCACAGCATGGGGCGAACGACGCGGGCGATCATCACGGATGGACGTACATTCCGAAACGCGCCGATCGTCGTCGCGCCATCGCGCGGTTTACGACGGCGCTCATTCGCGCGGCGGGACACCAGAGTTTCATCTCGCGCGAGGGCGTGGGATATCGCAAGGCTTTCGATAGATTTTTACTCGAAACGTACGGACAAACGTTTTCAGAGTCCGGGTACTGGTACTCGCACGCGGAGATTGAACCATTCTTCAGGACGATTCTTTACGTGGCGACGGACGGCAAGGTGAACATAGCGAACGAGGACGTCAAGTATTTATTCACGAAGAAGGAGGAGCGTCAGGCGGCGGAGTGGGTCATCGACGAAGACGTGTTGGCGTATCTCGGCGTGAGCGTCCACCAATTCGCCGGCGTGTACGAAGGCGAGAGCTCGACGTCTCCCGCCGGTTTCCCTCGCGGAACGCCGCTCAAGGTACCGTCGAG
>MDTE01184530.1_pt1 | contig 22408 bp, 23 predicted proteins | sample 811231 | NCBI WGS metagenome assembly MDTE01 (sample SAMN05326651, study PRJNA326480) | marine metagenome | isolation source: seawater | place: Indian Ocean: Red Sea | collected 2010 | reverse complement strand
ATATGGAGAGGTCTTAAAAGGCATGGGTTTGAAGATTTGGCTGAATCGCTGGCTTTGCGTTCATCTGAGTTGATTAGGAAGTCGGGAATGCGAGCTTTTTATAATCCCCTCAATGGTGAAGGGCTTGGATTAGAGTCATATTCTGGTGCGGCGATCGCTTTGGATATGTACGATAGCTAGGTATATAAAATAGAAATTGACTTTTGGTTTTTTGCTAATTCTGAGAATCGGATTGGTGAGTTAGCAGTGCATACTCAATTGAGTCTGATAATGCTTGCCATGATGCTTCGATGATGTTAGGTGAAGCTCCTACAGTAGACCAAACCCTTTCCCCATCGGAAGACTCAACTAGTACACGTACTACAGCTCCTGTACCATCCTTCGCTTGCTCAACAACTCTCACTTTGAAATCGGTCAAGGTGATACTTTTTAATTCTGGGTAATATTGTTCAAGCGCCCTACGTAAGGCGTGATCCAACGCATTAACTGGGCCGTTTCCTTCAGCAACAGTATGAGCCAGATGTTCCCCAACTCGTACCTTTACCATTGCCTCAGTAAGGGCGTTATTTTCTAAATTATCTGACTGAACACGTCTACCCTTTTCCATAACTACCAATAGATCAACTAGTTCAAAGGGTGCACTGTAATAGGGTAAAACCCTTTCTGCCAAAATCCTAAATGAAGCATCTGCGCCTTCATACTGATATCCTTCAGCCTCTTTTTCTTTTACCAATTTTGCAAGGTTAGTTAAGTGGTCCCCGAAAACGTTACTATCTAAACCCATTTCATGAAGTTTGGTTGCGATATTGCCTTTGCCCGAAAGTTCAGAGACTAAAATATGAGAATTGTTACCAACCATTGCTGGGTCTACATGCTGGTATGAATCTTCATCTTTGGCCATTGCAGATGCATGTAAGCCACCCTTATGGCTAAAAGCGCTATCACCCACAAATGCCTGGTATCTAGAACGTGGCATATTAGCTATTTCGCTAACAAATCGATGCACATCAGTCAGATGTGAAAGTTGTTCATCGCTAACACAGTCAATGCCGATTTTGAGTTTAAGGTTGGCGATTACGCTAAGAAGGTTGGTATTACCACAACGTTCACCATATCCATTAATTGTGCCTTGGACCTGTTTTGCGCCTGCCTGAACTGCAGCAATACTATTGGCCACGGCAACATCAGAATCGTTGTGGCAATGAATACCAACAAGATTTCCAACCTCTCGCACTACACGATGAGTTGCGTTGAAAACATCTACTGGTAATGTGCCACCATTTGTATCGCAGAGCACTACGTACTCTGCACCTGATTGCGCTGCTACAGATACACATTTGAGTGCGTACTCGGGATTTTCAGCGAACCCATCAAAGAAATGCTCAGCATCAAAAATCACGCGTATGGAATGTGTTTTTAGATATTCAATCGTTTCCTTGATCATGGATAAATTTTCTTCGGTCGAGGTTTCTAATACTGTCTCGACTTGAGATAGTGAAGCTTTACCTACGATAGTCACAACTGGGGCACCAGAAGAAATCAGAGCTTGTATTTGCGGGTCTGTGCTAACAGAGCTGCCAGCCCTTCTAGTAGATCCAAAGGCTACTATGCTCGAATTGACCAAATTTAGGGATTTTACTTCCTTGAAAAAAATATCATCTTTAGGAGTAGCACCAGGCCAACCACCCTCAATAAATTCAACACCCAGCAAGTCGAGGCGTTCAGCTATTTTAAGCTTATCCTCAACTGATAAGCTGATACCTTCCATCTGAGCGCCGTCACGCAGAGTTGTGTCATATAGAGATATTTCAGACATAAGCCCTCTATCCTAGGAGGGAGTATTATATCTCCTCGAGCCAATTAACGGTATTTCTTCCCATAAGTCTTTATTCGAGAAAGAAATTCGATGCCATATTTGCGATTAACTCCGGCTGGTCTGTTTGTACCTGATGGCCTGCATTTTCCGCATATTTAAATTCAATGTTTGGTAAGAGCTTTTCGAGTTCGTAGCCCAACTGAACAGGAGCAAAGGAGTCTTCTTTACCCCAAACCATCATTGAAGGGATTTTCAAATTTTCTAATTTGCCCCTGAGCATAAATTCCTCGTGCCAAAATGAATTATCCATGATTCTTTCTCTGCCCTCATTGAAAGACTGAGTCATCTCAGGAATGCCGGGTAAATTGTATTTTGCAGTACGGCTTTCTACTAAATCATCGGTTACTTTAGACGGGTCATTAACAATTGCTTCGAGAAACCGGCGCATTCCAGCTTGCGTGCCATCAAATTCCCTGAGCGCTTTCCGACCTTCATTATCAGGTGTGGACAAGCCATATGACTGAGCAATGGTGCCACTTCCTATCATGAATAATTTTGAAACTCTCCCTGGAAAATCAAGTGCATATCGTGCTGCGACATAAGCACCTTGAGAGTTGCCGATTAGATGTACGTTGGTTAGACAAAGTGCGTCCATCCAATCGCGCAGATGATTCACGAGACTATGGTGAGCTAATACTGGATAAGCAATTGTGGGTGCGCTGGTCTCACCGTAGGAAATTTGGTCAGGAGCGAAAATTCTAAAACGATCACTCATTAAGGGAATGAGATATCGGAATCCCGCAGAACCAGAAGCTCCTGGGCCTCCACCATGTAGCATGACAACTGTTGGACCATCTTCACCAGCATCTATATAACGAGTTTTAATATCCCTGGCTAGAACCCAATTTTCCCGCCATGAACTTTGTGCCATTTTCCGACTCCTAGTTATTATCACCTCAAAGGCTAGTCTCCGAGTGCCTGTGAGTCAATTACCATGATGTAAGATCAAAACCTTGACTAGGTCCATTTACTAGCCTATATAGTTGCAAATCTGAAAAAATAAGGTGCATGAATGAAATTTGGGTTACATAATAATTCCTTCATTACAAATGACGGATTAGCTGAAGAAATATTTCCTGAACTAAAGAACAGAGCTCAATGGCTTGAAAATAATGGATTTAGCTACATTTCATTCATGGATCATTTTTGGCAGATTCCTGGTGTAGGACCTGCAGACCATCCTTTTATGGAACCATGGGTAACAATGGGTGCTATAGCAGCCAGCACTGAAAAAATAAATATCACTACCATGGTAACTAGTGTTGGGTATAGAAACCCTGCATTATTGGCAAAAATGGCTACTACGTTAGACGTGATTAGTGGAGGCAGATCCATTCTTGGAATAGGTGCCGGTTGGTACGAGGCAGAATATTTAGGCTATGGCTATGAATTCCCTAGGCCTTCTATAAGGCTCTCGCAGCTGCGAGAAGCCGTCCAAATGATTAAGCAACTATGGAGTGAAAACTCAACTACATTTGAAGGTAAATTTTTCTCTGTTAAAGATGCCGTATTAGAGCCCAAGTCAATAAAAAAACCAAGGCCAAGAATACTAATAGGAGGTGGGGGGGAGAAAGTTACTTTAAGGATAGTGGCTCAGGAAGCAGATATGTGCAACTTTATGATGGCGAATCCTAAGGTATTTCAACATAAGTTATCTCTCTTGCAGGGGTATTGCCAGGAACTGGGGAGAGATGCTTCTGAAATTGAAGTGACTAAGCTTGATCGTCTTTGTTTGGCCCTTTCAGAGTCGCAAGCAGAAGAGAAATGGAATGCAAGAGGTGGACGATTACCTGAAGGATATCGAAGTCTGGTTGGTACTGCGGATCAGGCAATAGAACGATTGTCAGAGTTTAAGAAACTAGGACTCGATACAGTTTTTGTGAGTGTTGCTAATGATGATTATGAATCATTAGCAATATTCACGGAGCAAGTGATTCCAGCATTAGCTAATATCTAAATTTGGACTAAGGAATTTATTTCATAGCCTTTCAGTTTTTCTCTTCCTTGCAGACCTTTTAGCTCTAGGAGTACAGAAATTCCTGTTATGTTAGAACCACATTCTTCAATCAAATTAATAGCTGCTTCTAGCGTTCCTCCCGTCGCAAGGACATCATCTACTAATAAAACATTGTGGCCATGTTTTAAGATGCCCGTTTTTAATTCAATGATCGAATCACCATATTCTAGTGAATACTTAGCCTGAAGGGTTTTTCCAGGGAGTTTCCCAGCTTTGCGAATAGGGACGAATCCTGCGTCTAGTTCCAAGGCCATAGGTGAACCTATAATGAACCCCCTTGACTCGAGACTAACAACCTGATCAATTCCCGAATCCAGAAAAGGCTCAGCCATTTCTTTGATTGCCGCCTTAAATGCAATTGGATGGCTTATAAGGGGAGAGATATCCCTAAATATGATACCCGGATGAGGGAAGTCTTTGTAATCACCGAATAGCTTTATGTAATCGTGAATGGGCATAAATAAAAAAGCATGGGCTCAAGCGAGCCCATGCTTTGTTTCCTAACCTAGAATGAAATCAATTAAAACTTGATCATGCTCTTCTGGCTTTTCCCATTGTGGCCAATGTGCAGCGTCAAGCATATTGTAGAACTTTGCGCCTCGAATCTTGCTGGCTGCATATTCTCCAAATGCAGGTCCCTGTCCAGGGTTCTTTTCAGTCCAGAATACAAGACCATCTGGTTTAAATCCCTGGAGATCCTCTTCCTCATACTTTGGCTCGCGATTCCAGTCCCTTGGACTATCATCAGCCACTCGGTATACCCTTTTGATTGATTCGTATACGTCCTGAAAAGAGTAAAGGCGCAATCGAACATCCACCATTTCGTCAGTCATCCTTGAAGGCTCTGCTACTAACCACTCCATACGCTTACGCACTGTTTCAAAACTAGGAGTGAGTATCGAAGCCTTAGAAAGCTCGGCTAGTGTATCTCCACCACCAGGATTTTGAGGGAAATCAGTTTTTTTCCAATTAACTCCGCCGACACCAGTATTCATGATCAGTTTACCGGATTTTTCGGGGAACTTAAGTCCAAATTCCATAGTGATTGCCCCGCCCATGGATTCTCCTTCCACATGAGCATAAGGGAAACCGAGAGCATCAATCAGGTCAGCAAGAGCCTCTGCTTGTCTGGTAGTCCTATCATCGTCATCATAAGGCTGGTGTGAAGAAAATCCATGATATAAGGCATCTATGGCAAATACGTGAAATCCATTATTTTTTAAGTTATGTAGGTTTCTTGCATAGGTTTCAGCGTGACCTCCAATGCCGTGAATCAAGATCAACGGCTCGCCAGAATCACCGCATTCAATTACTCGGTGTCTGTACTGTTTACCCTGTATTAAACGAGTTTGTGTGCCCAACAGCTCTACTGCTATTGTGGGCCATTCAGATAAAGGCCTAGCCTTAACTTCCTTGGACAGTTTAAGAGTTTCCACTGAAGTAACCATTTATTCCTCCAACAGTGATTTATGAGACTTATATCATTAATTCATAAATCATGCTAATTAATCTAAAGGTTTAACGGAATAAAATAATAGATTTGCTTTTAATGATCTTCTACAAGATCAGTAACCTAGATCCGCATATTAGAGGGGACAAAATAGTGAGTAGTCGGACCTATGAAGGAAACCTCCCAGGCAAATTGGGGTTAATTCAACGCAGAATTGTTAAATGTAGAGTTTGCACAAGACTAGTGAAACACAGGGAAAAAATTTCCATGACGAAGCGAGCTTTTTTTGAGCATTGCGACTATTGGGGAGCACCTGTTCCCAGCAATGGAGATCCTAAGGCCAGAGTTTTGATCATAGGGTTGGCACCGGGTGCGCATGGTGCCAACAGAACAGGGCGAATGTTCACGGGCGATCCCAGCGCAACATTTTTAACTTCTGCTTTATACAGAACCGGCTTTGCAACTTTGCCAGATTCTTCTCATATTGGCGACGGACTTTCTTTGAAAGATGTTTTTATTACATCCGCACTCCATTGTGTTCCTCCACAAGATAAGGCTGTAATGCTTGAGCAGAATAATTGCAGAGATTTTTTGATACAAGAATTGCATCAACTAAGGGGAATAAAGGCAGTTTTAGCATTAGGCAAAGTAGCTTTCGATAACTATGTCAAAGCGGTTTCCGTAATTCATAATGAAAGTTATAACTTGAAATTCGGACATAATTTATCGTTTGATATGAGCCCGAAAACGCCAATGTTGTTTTGTTCATACCACCCAAGTCCTCGTAATACTTATACTAAACGGTTGGATGCAAAGGACCTTGATGCCATTTTATTTAGGATTAAGGATTTCCTTCTCAAGACTTCAGGTTGAGTTAGTTGGCGCTGTGTTGGAATAGGCCTGAGAGGTAAGTCGTTTTCCTAAATTAAGTGGTGTGCTATACTTTTCGCCCGACGGCGCGGTGCTTTCACTGATTAGTTAGCACCTACAAATAGAAAGGTGATTGCATGGAAGAAGGGGCAGAGGCCGCCCTAGAGGATTCGGCTGAAGAAGAAATTGATGCTTTGAGCATGAAGGCCTTATTAGAGGCTGGTGTTCACTTTGGACACCAAACACATCGCTGGAATCCCAAGATGAAGCGCTATATTTTCGCAGAGCGCAACGGGATACATATTGTTGATTTACAGCAAACCATGGAGCTTTTGAATAGCGCCCATGATTTCATCTACCAAGTTGCATCATCAGGTAAAAGAATTCTGATGGTTGGTACTAAAAAGCAAGCTCAAGATCCAATCAGAGAGGAAGCTATCCGCTCTGGGCAGTATTTCATCAACCATCGTTGGTTAGGTGGGACTATCACTAACTTTTCCACTATACAAACCAGGATTGATTACCTTGTGACACAAGAAGAAAGAAGAAGTAAGGGCGAGTTTGTCCACTTACCTAAGAAGGAAGCCCTGAGGCTAGAGAACCGAATAGAAAAAATGAACCGTTATTTTGGTGGATTCAAGGAAATGACCGAGCTCCCTGGTGCCTTGTTTGTCGTTGATATTGGTCGTGAAAAAATAGCAATAGCTGAAGCCCAGAGAGCAGGAGTTCCCGTAGTAGCCTTGGTAGATACCGATTGTGATCCCGCTACAATAGACTGGCCTATTCCAGGTAATGATGATGCCATTCGGTCTATAAGATTAATTGCAAATCATTTAGCATCGGCTGCTTTAGAAGGCCATGCGGAGTGGTTGGCAAATCGTGGGGGGTATAGTCAGGCAGGTCATAATGACCGTGAACCAGACCCTGCGTTAGCCGAAGAAGTTGAGGAATAAAAGTTGGTTTCAACAGATTTAATACGGACATTACGTGAGCGTACTGGTGCTGGCATTATGGACTCAAAAAGAGCACTGGAAGCGGCTGGGGGCGATATAGATAAAGCAGAATCGTCCTTGAGAGAAAAAGGCTTGGCAAAAGCTGCTTCTAAATCTGATAGGGCCACTGCTGAAGGTGTCATTGAATCATACATACATACGGGTAATAGAATCGGAGCAATGGTCGAGTTAAATTGTGAAACCGACTTTGTAGCTAGAACTGAAGAGTTCAAAGGCTTGGCACATAATTTGGCGATGCAAGTTGCCGCTATGGCGCCACTATACGTAGATGAAAGTGAATTACCAGCAGACGAAACACGTAAACCCGAAGAGGTTTGCTTGCTCAGCCAAGCGTTCATTAGAGACCCTTCAAAGACAATCAACGATTTGGTTATGGATGTTAGGGCCAGAGTTGGTGAAAATGTGAAGATTAGCCGAATTACTCGCTTCGGACTTGGCGAATAATCATTAGATCGAAGTAATCAATGGGTGTACAGCACATTAGCAGGGCAGTGCTCAAGCTAAGCGGAGAGTCTCTTCGCGGTGAAGAAAATCAGGGCCTTGACTGGTCTGTTTTGGACTACTTAGCAAAAGAAATTCAAATCGCTATTCAGCACAATGTTGAAATAGCTTTAGTTATTGGCGGTGGTAATATTTGGAGAGGCGCTGAAGCTGAACGGGAAGGGATGGACAGAGCTACAGCTGATTACGCTGGTATGCTAGCAACTGTAATCAATTCGATGGCAATGCAAGATGCTCTTGAGAGACTCGGATTAGATACTAGGACTCAATCAGCAATTGAAATTAAAGCAGTAGCTGAGTCTTATGTTCGAAGACGCGCCATTCGTCACTTGGAAAAAGGTCGGATTGTGATTTTTGCGGCTGGGACTGGTAACCCATACATGACGACTGATACTACAGCCGCACTTCGTTCAATTGAAATTGGTGCAGATATATTACTAATGTCTAAAAATAAAGTTGATGGGGTATACGATGCCGATCCAATTTTGAAGCCAGATGCTACAAAATTCCAAGAAGTACAGTATATCGACCTTTTGAACCGCAGATTAGAAGTAATGGATTCAACAGCATTATCGTTGTGTATGGAAAATCAATTACCTATCCGAGTTTTCGATATATTTACACCTGGAAGCTTATCTCGGGTTTTATCTGGCGAAAAAGTAGGTACACTTATTACCGGAGACTCTGAGTAAAACAAAGAGGTTTATGTGGAAGAGAACCCTGTCCAAGAAGTACTAAACGATGTTGAAAGACGCATGCTATTGTCATCTGATCGTTTTGGGTCAGATATTGATTCTATTAGAGGCGGGCGCGCAAATGTTTCGATCCTAGACGGAATTAATATCGATTACTATGGAACCTCAATGCCTGTTAACCAAATTGCCACGGTTGCGGCCCCGGACCCTCGATTGATTACTATCCAACCTTGGGATAAAGGTGCGTTAGCGACAATTGAGCGCGAATTATTAAAATCTGATCTTGGTCTTACTCCAAATAATGACGGCCAGATAATTAGATTGCCTATACCCCCAATGACCCAAGAAAGACGACAAGAAATGGTGAAAAGGTTGCACCGTTTACGCGAAGATACCCACATTGCGATCCGGAATGTGAGAAGGGATGGGCTTGAACAGTTACGTCAAGCCGAGAAAGATAAGCGGATTTCTCAGGATGAATTGTTTAAAGCTCAAGAACAGCTTCAACAAGCGACGGATAAACATGTTGGTTTAACAGACCGAGTTTCTGCAAAAAAAGAGGCCGAACTTTTGGAGGTCTGAGTCCACGAGTGATGATTTATGGATGCTAATTCTTACAGCTCCAAATTGCCTGTTCCGGAACATGTTGCTATTACAATGGATGGCAATGGGCGATGGGCTTCCGACCGAGGGCTTCCAAGATTGGCTGGGCACAGAGCAGGAACAGAGAATGTTAGAAGAGTCCTGAAAGCTTTGGCCTATAAGGGGGTGCGATATGTCACGATTTTTGCATTTTCAACAGAGAATTGGGGACGCCCTGAAGATGAAGTGAATGGACTTTTTTCGATTCTCGGGGAAGTAATAGAGAATGAGGCAAATGCGCTTCATAAGGAAAATGTAAGGATCTTGCATTTGGGTTCAGAATCAAGACTTCCAGGTTCAATTTCAAAAGCTATTCGAAATGCTCAAAAGCTTACAAGTAAAAACAAAGGTTTAATTTTATCAGTGGGCTTTGATTACGGTGGGAGGGCAGAAATTGTCGAAGCTGTTCGTCAGTTGATAAATGATGGAATTTCTGCTGAAGACATAAACGAATCAAGGCTAAAATCTAATTTATATTTACCAGAGGTGCCTGATCCTGATTTAATTATTCGGACTGGCGGAGAGCAAAGGTTAAGTAATTTCCTGATTTGGCAAGCAGCTTATTCGGAATTGTACTTCACTCCTACACTTTGGCCTGATTTTGGCCCCGATGAGGTAAACGAGGCAATAGAAATTTACCAAAAGAGACACCGTCGTTTCGGAACGCTACCACTTCAATGATTTTCTTTTTAAAAAGCATCAGGCTAAGAGGTCTTTCCGCACGGGTTGTAACGGCTTTAATTGGGTTACCTTTGATATATATTACGCTTCGATTGGGCAACCCTTTACTTGGTTTGGTAGTTGTTGCAGTTGGTTCAATTGCTGCATTTGAAGCGTATACGGTATTAAAAAATATTGGGCATAGATTAACTCCTTGGTTTTTTGTGCTGAGTGCCGCAATTATCGTATTTTCTGGAATGAATAGCCTTAGCTCGGTCATTCAATGCATATTTATTGCTCTCGGGTTGATCATTCTGGAGAGCAGCTTGAAAAATAATAACTTCCTTCCAACTAGATCAACTTTTCAGTGCGCTTTACTACTTGCTTATGTATCAGTCCCCCTTGCGTTGTTTACCTTATTATCGGATAGCCCTTATGGATTTGATTGGGCATTCATTGCTTTAGCATCTGTGTTCATGACTGACAGTTGCGCATATTTTTTTGGGAGAATATTCGGAAGGCATCAAATGGTCCCTTCAATTAGTCCTTCTAAGACTTGGGAAGGTGCGCTTGGGGGTACATTCGGGGGAATTGGGACAGGATTAGTTTTAATATTCACCACAGCAATCCCATGGGATTTAGTCGTCGCTAGTTTACTTGCAGTATTAATAGCTGTATTCGCACAAATTGGGGATATCTTTGTATCGAAATTGAAACGGATGGCTAATCTCAAGGATTCGGGGCGAATTATTTTTGGGCACGGCGGAATTCTGGATAGATTGGACAGCCTTTTGCCCGTTTTCGTACTAATATACTGTGCGGCTATAAATTGGCCAGAATAGAAATATAAATGAGAAATATAGTAATTCTTGGCTCCACTGGATCCATTGGAACACAAACCTTAGACATAGCTAGAGCGTTACCTCATCTGTTTAAAGTTGTTGGATTATCAGCTGGGCATAACCTTGAGCTCTTTAAAAACCAAATTCAAGAGTTCAAGCCTAGGATGGTACATGCTGTATCTGAATCACGTCTTGACGGAACCTGGATGACTCCAGAAGACATGGTAAGCGAACCTGATGTTGATCTCGTAATGATTGCGACGACAGGCAAAATTGGTTTGAAATCTAGCCTACAAGCATTACGCTGCGGAAAGCTTGTCGCTTTGTCCAATAAGGAAGTAATTGTGATGGCTGGAGAACTGATTAATGCCGCTGCAGCTGAAGGTAAAGGAACTATTTTACCGGTAGATAGTGAACCGTCAGCAATATGGCAATGTATGCGAGGTGAGGACCAACCTGTTAAGAGATTATTTATCACTGCTAGCGGTGGTCCGTTTCGTTCTCTGACTTATGAGCAAAAGGCTCAAGTTACTCCTCAGCAAGCTTTGCAACATCCAACTTGGGTAATGGGGAAGAAAATCACTATTGACTCAGCTACTTTGATGAATAAAGGATTTGAGGTAATCGAGAGTCACTGGTTATTTGGTATGCCGTATGAAAAAATTGAGGTCTTGGTGCATGCGCAGAGCATAATCCATTCAATGGTTGAATTTATTGATGGGTCGGTCAAGGCACAAATGGGCCCTCCTGATATGAGATTACCAATCCAATGCGCGATGTCGTACCCAGAAAGAGTAAGCTCAACCGTTATCCCAACCTACGAGCCCTTAAAAAATCCTTCACTTACATTTGAGGAGCTAGATTTTGTTAGCAACCCTTGTTTTCCTTTAGCTTTGGAAGCCGGAAAGAAGGGCGGTACATATCCTGCAGTGCTTAGTGCCGCCGATGAAGAGGCAGTTCATGCTTTTTTGAGAGGGCGAATTGGCTTCGGGGCAATTAGTGGTCTACTTACAGAGGTTCTCGGCTCTCATCAGTCGTCAGGGGAAGTTTCAATCGATTCAATTCTCAATGCTGATGAATGGGCTAGAGACAAGGCACGTCAATATATAGATAGGCTTGGATGAGTAGCATAATAATTTTCCTCACCATTTTAGGTTTCCTAGTTATTGCTCATGAAATGGGGCATTTTCTGGTGGCAAAGATCCGTGGTGTGAGGGTCATAGAGTTCGGCTTGGGTTACCCTCCTAAAATCCTAGGGTTCAAATACGGTGAAACAATATACACGCTTAATTTACTGCCGCTAGGTGGATTTGTACGAATGCATGGAGAAGATGGGGTGGACGCATTAAATGATCCCCATTCCTTTACTAGCAAAGGTCCATTTACGCGTTTGGCTATTTTGGTTGCTGGAGCAGCGGTAAATGCGATTCTTCCTATTTTTCTTTTTCCTATGGCAGCTACTTTGCCTCAACAGGTTCACTCTAGTGAAGTAATTATTACAAAAATAGAGCCAATGAGTCCTGCCCAAACGTCAGGACTCATGCAAGGTGATGCGATCAGAATTGTCGACGGGTCACGAATTATTAGAGCTAGTGAACTCCAGAAAAATATTTACTTGAAATTAGGCGAAGCTAGTCATTGGGAAGTAGAAAGGCAAGGCTTGATCATAGAACGGGAAATCAAGCCAAGGATTGATCATCCAGCAGGACAAGGGCCAGTTGGCATATCGATAGCTGAAGGTAAAGTAAGAGTGAAATCGGTGCACCATGGCGAAATTTCAAGCAAAAACAAACTCTTGATGGGAGATTTAATTTTGTCTGTAGGTAGTGCTGATCATCAAGACCAGATAATAATTAACGATGTAGAAGAGCTGTCTTCAGCACTAAAACTTAAAGCTGAGAAAGCAGTGAGCTCGGATGATATTTCTGTTCTAGTATGGAGGAACGGGCAGCTAAATTATTTAAATCCTTCTGGTTCAGTTCTGCAATTTCTCGAAGATGTCGAATTGAACACCTTGCCTAGAGTTAGTATCTCAGAGCCTTTGCATGTTGCATTCTTTAATAGTTTCCAGAGACTATTTGAGATTTTAGTACTTCTCAAAAATGAACTTTCTAGAGTGTTATTTGGATCAGCAAATTTCGATATAGCTGGTCCGATCGGGATAGCCAAAATTACGGGTGAAATTGCGAGTGATGGGTTTATAACCTTGATAACCTGGACGGCACTACTGTCTATAAATTTGGCTATCATAAACTTGCTACCTATACCTGCACTTGATGGTGGTCGTATATTATTCGTCTTGATAGAATTATTCAGTGGTGGCAGAAGGGTTCCTCCTGAAAAAGAAAAAATCGTTCATTTCTTAGGCTTCGCTTTTCTGATGATGGCAATAGTACTGGTAAGTGTTCAAGATATCCGTAGACTTATCTAGAATGACTGAGGTATTAAGGGATTATGGCTCGTCGAGTAACTAAAGCAGTTAATGTGGGTAGCATTAAGGTAGGCGGAGACGCTCCTATCACAGTGCAGTCAATGACTAAAACTGACACAAGGGATGTCAAGGCTACTGTTAATCAGATTTTAGAACTTGAGGACGCTGGTTGCGAGATAATACGTTGTGCCGTACCAGATATGGAAGCAGCAAATGCATTGTCTGCTATTAAGAAAGAAACCCACATCCCATTAGTTGCAGATATACATTTTCATTACCAACTTGCCCTTGAGTCTCTTAGGCAGGGTGTTGATTGCCTGAGGCTGAACCCAGGGAACATTAGGGATGCTGACAAGGTTCGTGAAGTTGTGCGAGAGGCTAAAAAAAGAGAAGTCCCAATTCGAATTGGTGTGAATTTCGGCTCACTTCCGCCAGTAGGTGCAATTGGTAAAACTAGAGGCCTCCACCGGCATGTCGATGGAGTGAACATTTTGGAGAAAGGTTCGGAAGCTTCTGGTTCAGGCGAGACAATTTCGGTAGTAGATCACATGGTTGCTACCGCGCTATGGGAAATTGGGATTTTGGAAGATCTGGACTTCGATCTAATTAAAATTTCGATGAAGGCTTTTGACATAGACACAACTGTTGAGGCATATAGGAAACTTGCCAAGTTAGTTCCATACCCCCTGCATTTGGGTATTACCGAAGCTGGAACTGCACGAAGCGGATCTATTAGAAGCGCAATAGGGCTAGGAGTTTTGTTATACGAAGGCCTAGGAGACACTATAAGAGTTTCCTTATCCGATGAATCAAAAGAGGAAGTTGAAGTAGGCTATGAAATTTTAAAATCACTTGGTTTAAGGAAAAAAGGGGTTCAAATGGTAGCCTGCCCTTCCTGTGGTAGAGCTGACGTAGACATCAGAAAATTAGCGAATGATGTAGAACAATTACTGAAAAGTAAAGACTCCCCCATCAAAGTCGCAGTAATGGGCTGTGAAGTAAATGGTCCTGGGGAAGCTAAAGATGCCGACGTCGGAATAGCAGCTGGGAACGGCAGAGCCGTAATTTTCCGCAAAGGGAAAAAGGTTCGAGTAGTTGAGGCGTCAGATATGATGACAGCTTTAATTGCAGAGGTGGACACCGTAATCGCTTCCTAAAGTGCCTAATCAGGAATACCGGGTTATCGATTAAGAAATTTGGCGACTAAATAGATTATGTTAAGGAAAATCTTCAGCTTATTAACAATTTCTCCCTTTCGCACTCGTAAAGTTGCTACTTCATCTAAAATTTTAAATACTGATCAGGATACCAAGTCTGAAACCACATCAGAAGCAATCATTAAATCTAAGAGGAATTTTCGATCTAAACGTAAAAAGAGAAAGCCTTCTAACTCTTTGCCTAGTTTTGATGAAGTAAATGGCTTTCCAGCTAATAAAAACCAATATTTTGGTGATGTGGAATTATCGCAAAACTTAATTCGTGCCCTAGGGGAAATGAAGTACCAAAGCCCCACAAAAATTCAGGAATTGGTAATTAAACCATTTCTAGCCCATGTGGATATCGTCGGCCAAGCACAAACTGGCACTGGCAAAACTGCCAGCTTTGGTATACCGATCCTTGACATGGTCGATAAAAATAGCAAAGAAGTCCAGGCGTTAGTTTTAGTTCCGACTCGTGAATTAGCACGCCAAGTTTGTGACGAATTCAGGAAGATTGGTAAGTATACCCAGATCTCTGTTTTACCCTTATACGGCGGTACTTCAATAGTCCCTCAACTTAAATCACTTGCTAATGGAGTTCAGGTGGTAGTAGGGACACCAGGTCGAATTATTGACCACATGAGCCGTGGTTCTTTAAGGCTATCCAAAACTAGAATGATTGTTTTAGACGAAGCTGACCAAATGTTAGACATAGGATTTTTGCCGGACATTCGGAAAATTTTGCGCAAACTTCCTACTGATCGTCAGACTTGTTTATTTACAGCCACTCTCCCTACTCAGATAAAGCGCCTTATTTACACTTACTTAAACGACCCAGAATGGTTGATTGTGGGACAGGACTCTATGCCAGTAGAAGAAGTTGAGCAGCACTACTACGAAGTTGCTGAACGCGATAAGACTGAAGCTATGGTCGAGGTTTTGAGGAATCATCACGGGCAACAAATGTTGCTATTTTGCAGAACTCAAATTGCAGTTGACCAAGTGGTACGAACGCTTCGTCGCTTAGGCCACAAGGTGGTTGGCATTCATGGGGCTATGCCACAAAAAGAAAGGGATAGTGTCATGGCTCGGTTCAGGTCAGGGGAAGTTAAGGTTTTAGCTTCTACAAATTTGACCGCTCGCGGTATCGATGTTCCTACAGTCAAGAATGTTGTAAATTTCGATATGCCGGAAAGTATAGAAGATTATCTCCACCGAATAGGCCGTACTGCAAGGATGGGGAGGCCCGGTAAAGCAATTACGTTTGTTAGTGAATGGGATTTTGAAATTTTTGACAGAATAAAAGTTCAAATAGGTCAAGATCAACTTCTGGGCAGGAAATTAATGATTTATGGGGGGGACGAGGCTTAAATTTACAAATTAAGGATTCCTTAAAATCTCCAAAGCCTGATCGAGCTCGAGAATTCTTGGCTCTTGTTTTCCCCTGTTACTAATTTCAACTGAGTTACTTTGCAAGGTACGTTTGCTGATTACGACTCTAGTTGGTATTCCAAGCAAATCTGCATCCTTCAATTTCACCCCAGGTGATTCCTTGCGGTCATCAAAAAGCGTTTCAATACCATTTGAGATTAAGGACGTGTAAAGGATTTCTGATTGATCCAGTACGTTTTGATCGTCAGTGTTTAAAGCAACCAAATGCACGTTGTATGGGGAGATTGGAGGAGGGAAAATTATTCCTGAAGAGTCGTGATTTTGCTCAATTGCAGCAGCGAGGATTCTAGTGACTCCTATTCCATAGCATCCCATCACTAATGGTTTCTGTTCGCCTTTTTGGTCTAGATAAGTAGCCTTTAATGATTCCGAATAAAAGCTGCCTAGCTTGAAAACATGCCCTACCTCGATACCCCTGACTGATTTAAGAGGGCTCTTGCATAAGGGGCAACCATGGCCTTCAGCGGCTTGCGCTAGGTCAGTAATTTCATTTAAGGAGAAATCTCTTTCGTAATTAATACCAGTAAAATGGTAGCCCTCACTGTTGGCACCAGCTATCAAATTGGAACTCTTTACCAAAGAATGATCTCCAATTTGACGAATGTCGATACCTAACTCAACTGGAGATATATAGCCGGAGACAAGCGCAGCTTTTTCAAGTTCATCGCTTGTAGCTAAGCGCAAATTTGAGGATTTCAAATAGTTAGCAAGTTTCACTTCATTTATTTCTAAATCCCCTCTGATTGCTACAAGCAGCAAAGCATCATCTACTTTGTAGATTAAACTTTTTATTGTTTGAGATGCAGAGGTGGCAAAAAACGATGAAACTTGAGCAATTGTGCTTTGCTCGGGAGTGGCAATCTTTTGGATTGAATTAAGTTCTTTAGAAATAAATTCTTGGGGTAAAGATTCAGCTTTTTCTACGTTCGCAGCATAATTACATTCACTGCAAATTATTACAACGTCCTCTCCATTTTCCGCAGGCATAATAAATTCATGGGAATCTTTGCCTCCTATAGCACCAGAGTCAGCTTCTACTTTAATCGTGGGGAGTCCACACCTTTTGAAGATATTGCCATAAGCCTGAACCATTCGGTCATAAGAAACATCAAGCCCTTCTTGGTCTGCATCGAAGGAGTAAGCGTCTTTCATATCAAACTCTCTACCCCTAAGAAGACCTGCTCTTGGCCTAGGTTCATCTCTGAATTTTGTTTGAATTTGATAAATGGTTCTAGGTAGGTCTCTGTAAGAAGAAGTAAAGGATTTAGCAATACTTGTAACGACTTCTTCGTGTGTAGGGCCTAAAACCAAAGACCTATTTCTGCGATCTTCGAGCTTGAAAAGTATTGGGCCTACTGTATCTATCCTGCCAGTTTCCTCCCAAATTTCTATTGGCTGTAGAACTGGCATCCGAACTTCGATAGCCCCTACGTTGTCCATTTCTTCTCTAATTATTGTTTCAATTTTCCTTAAAGATCTAAGTGCCAAAGGTAAATATGAATAAATGCCTGCTGCAAGTTGTTGAATCATCCCAGCTCTTAACATCAATTGATGGCTGATTGTTTCTGCATCAGAAGGTACTTCACGAAGGGTTTTGGTAAGGAATTGTGATACGCGCATTTTAATGTAGAGGAGAAAAATTGGATGGGATGAGGATTTTATTTTCTTGATACAGCATCATATCTGATGTGTTCGGTGGCCAATCTCCAGCAGCAACTGATGCAGCCCTAATTTGAGAGCGCTCATCTAAGTTAGAATACGGCCAAAGGTGATAGAATTTATTAGACCCCTGAGCATTGATCCATGCCCCAGCTATCGCAGAGTAGGTTTCCCGTTTAGGTAGTATTTTTTGCCATTCGTTAATAACGGCTGGTAACGTGCCGGCACGGTAAGTGTATGTCCTTAGCTCATAAACATTACCCAAATTTTGAGGGCCATTCCAATCCTTCATCAAAGGAGTGGAAGATAGATATTCAGAGCGCATTTGAAGTATTAGATCATCAGCTTTTGGTGGCCAATCCTGGCTGGAAGATTTTGATAAATCAGCCCTAACTTGCTCTGCCTGAGCGATGCTTTCGTACGGCCATATATGTACAACTTCATTTAATGTGCCTACTTCAGTAGTAAAGAAAGCACCAAGTGGAGAAAATTTTTCACGGAAAGCAAGGCCAGCTTCGAAACGTTTTGAAAATTCTGGAACACCTCGCGGTCTTAGTAGATATGTGCGAAGATCATAAATCATAGTATTACTCCGTCAGTGCAAATCAGCACACTGCGCCTTTATGAATAAATCATAGTTAATTATAAACCTAACTGATGGATAGTTTATTAACAACATTGCTGGCGAATACTTATCGGATATAATTTCAGTACATAATGTGGAGTGGTGTCAAAATGGTTGAACAAACTGGTACTTTTCAAATTAAGTCTGGGCTAGCTCAAATGTTGAAAGGCGGAGTCATCATGGATGTCGTGACGGCTGAGCACGCTCGTATCGCTGAGGATGCTGGTGCTTGTGCTGTAATGGCGTTAGAGCGAGTGCCTGCAGATATACGTGCAGATGGTGGGGTAGCTCGAATGTCAGACCCAGGGTTAATTGACGAAATCATCAAGGCGGTAAGTGTGCCCGTAATGGCTAAATGCCGGATAGGTCATTTCGTAGAAGCACAAGTGCTAGAAGCTATAGGGGTCGATTTTATAGACGAATCGGAAGTTTTAACTCCTGCAGATGAAGCTTTCCATGTCTGGAAGGATTCATTCAAAGTACCCTTTGTGTGTGGTTGTCGAGATTTGGGAGAAGCATTAAGGAGAATAGGCGAAGGCGCAGCCATGATCCGAACCAAAGGAGAGGCCGGAACAGGTGATGTCGTAGAAGCAGTGAGGCACATGCGTACAGTACAGGGCCAAATTCGACAACTCCAAAATTTGCCTGAAGAAGAATTGACATCTTTTGCCAAAAATATTGGGGCTTCTATTGGATTAGTTCAAGAAGTTAAAAAAATAGGGAGAATGCCAGTTGTTAACTTTGCTGCTGGAGGCGTTGCCACTCCCGCTGATGCAGCTTTAATGATGCAACTAGGAGCTGACGGGGTTTTTGTAGGCTCTGGTATTTTTAAATCAGGCGATCCTTCAGCACGCGGTAAAGCCATGGTAAAAGCCGTAACCAATTACAATGACCCATCAGAAATTGCAAATGCGTCCAGAGGTTTAGGCGAAGCTATGGTGGGGATCAGCGCTCGCTCGATAGATGAGCAGGAACTCCTAGCTACTCGAGGTTGGTAAGTTGCCAAGTGAAACTTCCGTTGGGATCCTTGCTTTGCAGGGCGACTTTCTAGAGCATTCGAAGCTCTTGAAAGCTCTTAATGTTGAGGTCATTGAAGTAAGAAATAGCCAGCAGCTGGCAGAAGTTGATTCTCTGATAATCCCTGGCGGAGAAAGCACCACAATTGCGAAATTGATTGACGTTTATAATCTTCGCCAACCAATCATTGAATTCGCCCAAAAAGGGAGTCCGGTTTGGGGTACATGTGCAGGTATGATCTTACTCGCAGGATCTTTGGTAGAGACTGAACCTTCACCTCTGAAGTTAATGAATACGGTTGTGCAAAGAAATGCATTTGGGAGACAGGTTAATTCTTTTTCTACAGAATTAGAATTTGAAGGAATTAGGGATGGGTTGTTTGAGGCAATCTTCATTAGAGCTCCGCACGTTGTTAGCGCTAACAATGGTGTAAAAATATTGTCCAAATTAATCGACGGAACTATTGTAGCGGTACGAGAAAATAACCTTTTAGCCACGGCATTTCACCCAGAGCTTACCCGCGATGCCAGAATTCATGAGTATTTTGTTCAAATGACTAAGGGGACGATTTAACAAATAATCAATTGAATCAAATCTGTGTTCGATAATTATCAATTGTTGTGGTAAATATATTTCAGGCAGTTGATTAATAAATACCATGTTTTTATGAGTTTAAATGAAGTGATTATATCTCCAAATTCAAGTGACATCAGTGCGGAAGACGAATTAGCAATGTTGCTTTGTCGCATGCCTGTTTATATTCAAAAGAGTGCAATGCAGAAGAGCAGCGGGATCCTTCTGGAGGTTGTTTTGGATCTAGGCAGGAATCCTGAGTTGAGATTTTCTGATACTACAGTGACACTCGAGGAGTATGAAGTTACTAAAGAAGATATTTCTTTCGTGACTCAGCAAATTGGTTCATTTGGAGCGGACAATAGAGCTGGAATAGAGAGGACTCTTCATAGAATATCTGCTTTGAGAAATAGGGCAGGGTTAATTATTGGATTAACATGCCGTATAGGCAGAGCTATACAAGGTACAGCAAGTCTAATCGAGGACATTGTTAGGGAGGGGCGCAGCGTATTATTGGTGGGCCGCCCTGGAGTTGGCAAAACCACTATGCTGAGAGAGACAGCAAGAATGTTAGCTGATGAAGCTAACAGGCGGATAGTAATTGTGGATACTTCAAACGAAATTGCTGGTGACGGAGATATCCCTCATCCGGCAATTGGAAGATCGAGGCGCCTACAAGTCCCTACACCAGAAATGCAACATTCAGTGATGATTGAAGCAGTTGAAAACCATATGCCTCAAGGAATTGTTATTGACGAGATGGGAACTGCTCAAGAGGCTAGTGCAGCGCGTACAATTGCTGAAAGAGGGGTGCAGCTAATTGCAACGGCTCATGGTAATACATTAGAAAACCTAATCGCGAACCCTACACTTTCTGATTTGGTAGGTGGCGTTCAAGCAGTTACACTTGGTGATGAAGAAGCACGTAGAAGAGCTTCGCAAAAAACAGTTTTGGAAAGACAATCCCCTCCCACATTTGACGTGCTTGTGGAAATAGAGAGCTGGGAAAAAGTAAATATCCATCTAGATGTTGCAAGGACGGTAGACAAAATTCTAAGAGGATATGAGGCTCAACCAGAAGTCAGATCGATTAGCTCAGATGGTGTTGTAAAAGCGATAAAGAGTAATCGAGATCTACTCAATCTGAGTAAAAAACAGTTTGCTTCTGAGAAATTCGGAGATATTAAGCCTGAGCTTGATTCAGGTAATTTCAAAAATCAGCGTCTAGGAAGATTCAATAAATTCTTAAAAATTTTCCCCTTTGGAGTAGATTCACAACGCCTTATAGAAGCAGGATCTAACTTCGGTCTAAATGTGCTAATAATGGATAATTGTGAAGAAGCGGAATTTGTGATTACTACAAAAGCACATTATCGACGCAGGCCGAAGCTTTTAACTAGCGCAGAAAAATTAGCAATACCAGTTCATGTTCTGCGTAGAAATACAATCGAGCAAATCAGTAGTTTTTTCAGTTTCAGAACTTCAACGCCCTCGAGTAAAAACATGGAGAATAGAGGTTTGGAGTTTGCTGAACTCGAAGCTGAAAATGGTGTGAACCTTATAAGCGAAGGATCGACAAGCGATATCGAATTAAGCCCCCAGAGCTCATTTGTCAGAAAGATTCAGCACAAGATTGCAGAACGGTCAAACTTAAAATCCCATAGTGTAGGACGTGGCTTATCTCGGCGCGTCACAATTTATCGAGAATAGTATGTTTATCTCAATTGAAGGTGGTGATGGTGCAGGCAAAACTACACAGGCTCGCCTACTAGCTGACAACCTTAAGAGTCTAGGCTCAGACGTTGTGTTGGTTCATGAGCCAGGCGGCACTGAATTAGGTGAAATGCTAAGGTCTTGGTTGAAGGAGACAGGTAAGGAAATTTCACCTCAAGCTGAATTATTATCTTTTGGGGCTGCAAGAGCAGAGTTAGTTGAAAATATTATTAAGCCTGCTTTAGCTAAAGGGACCATTGTTGTGGCAGATCGTTACTCTGATTCAACAACTGCGTATCAGGGATATGGTCATGAATTACCTTTAGATGTAATTGAAAGAGTTAACAGCATTGCTACTCAGGGAATATATCCCGATCTTACGTTCATTTTAGATTTGGACTCAGCACAGGCTTATAGTAGAGGTATAGCTCGCGACAATGAATCTAACGAAAGACGATTCGAAGACATGAATGAAAGTTTTCACTCGAGAGTTTTCACAGGGTTCAGAGAGATAGCAGCAAATGAGCCGATTCGGTGCACAATAATTGACTCCTCTAAGCCAATAGATTTGATTGAAAAAGAAATATTGGATTACCTTGCTTATGCTGGCTATATTTAGGTTTACCTTATGACTGTGGATGTTGACTGATAGCTTCAAATGGGCTATCGTGCTAAAGCCCCCTTAGAGGGGCATCGTTTTTTGTACGTTAACAAGCGAATAGTGAAAGGAAGGCGCCCCGTCTCTTTGAGAGACGGATTAGTTTTTATTTTTTAAGTTAGGTCAAACAAAATAGGATCATTAGATCCTTTGACTGAGAGTTTGATCCTGGCTCAGGACGAACGCTGGCGGCGCGCCTAATGCATGCAAGTCGCACGGACGGACTCACTTCGGTGGGCGAGTTAGTGGCAGACGGCTGAGTAACGCGTAAGCAACCTACCCACTGGCGGGGGACAACCCGGAGAAATTCGGGCTAATACCGCATGTGATCCTATTCTATAAGGTTTAGGATGAAAGCCTTCGGGCACCAGTGGACGGGCTTGCGTCCCATCAGGTAGTTGGTGAGGTAATGGCTTACCAAGCCTACGACGGGTAGCCGGTGTGAGAGCACGACCGGCCAGAGGGGGACTGAGACACGGCCCCCACTCCTACGGGAGGCAGCAGCAGGGAATCTT
>MDTE01095494.1_pt1 | contig 22408 bp, 25 predicted proteins | sample 811231 | NCBI WGS metagenome assembly MDTE01 (sample SAMN05326651, study PRJNA326480) | marine metagenome | isolation source: seawater | place: Indian Ocean: Red Sea | collected 2010 | reverse complement strand
CTCCTGATAAGAAATTTGATTTAGGAGGACAGTATCCTCGAATTGACGAGGATCACCATTTAATACACCAGGAACGTCTTTCCAGATTGTAACTGATTCCGCTGCTAGGGCATAAGCAAATATTGCTGCGCTATAGTCAGATCCTTCACGTCCCAAGGTTGTCGTCATCCCATCAGAACTTGAACCTATAAAACCCTGAGAAATTAATGTGCTTTTACCTTTGACCATTTTTTTTATTTGATTTTGAGTCTTTTGCCAGTCCAAATTCGCATCTCTATAATACGTATCTGTTTGAATGCATTTTCGAGCATCCAACCAAATATTATCAACATTTTCAAGTGCCATATAATGACTAATAATGGTTGTGGAAACCAACTCTCCCAGACTTACAACTTGATCATAAACAAAACTATAGTCTTCAATTCGATTTTTATTTAAAAAATTGATTACTGAATCAAAAAACTCATTTACTTTTTTGGTTACCTCTTTTTTATTATTCTTAAAAAGATCATCTATGATTTCATAATGCCAGGAACGAACGCTAGCTAGTTCTGAAAATAATTGGTTTTTGTCTTCAAAATAACATCGAACTACTTGCTCAAGAGCATTGGTAGTTTTACCCATAGCAGATACCACGATGAAAGTGTTTTTAAAACCAGTATTTTTTAAAACATTCAGAATATTTCTGACCCCAAATGAATCTTTTACAGAAGCACCCCCAAACTTAAATATTTTCATTTTATTTATGAGATTTTAAAGTAGTTTTGTATTGTTTTTTTGTCCATTTGAACTGTTCTCCAATCACTCAATACTTTAGCACCACTTTTTTGATAAAAGTCAATTGCAGCTATATTCCAGTCAAGTACTGTCCATTCGACACGCTCTACTTCTAATTCATGAGCATATTTTAGAAAAGCTTTATATAATTTGGAACCAATTCCTTTACCTTTCATTTTTTCAGTAACAATTAGGTCTTCCAAATGTAAAGTAGGGCCCTTCCATGTCGAATACCTTTGATAAAAAAGAGCAACTCCAACGATTTTTTCTCCATGCTGAGCAACGAAACATTTAAATAAAGGATTTCTACCAAAACCAAATTTTTCAATAGATTCTCGGTTAATGATTACAGCATTTGGCGCTCTTTCAAAAACTGCAAGCTCTTTAATCAATGACAGGATTTCCGAGGCATCTGTTTTTTTCCCTTTCCTAATAATAGTTTTCATAAGAATATTAGCAAATTTAAGATTAGTGGTTTAGACCACTACAATTTGTTATTTTTATAACAAATTTGGACCTGAATGTAGAAATGTATACAATTTCAATTAATCCAGGATATTAAGTGATTAAAAAACAGCTCTGGCTTCTCAGCATGGAGCCAGTGTCCTACTTCTTTTATTTCCAATATTTCTGCTTTAGGGAAAAAACTTACAATCATTTTATAATCAAAACTTTTATCTACATAACCTGAATTAGCACCAATCATGAATAAGGTTGGGTTATTAAATATTTTATCGGTATTTATAGCCTCACCAATTGCTTCCCCACTATTTTTTAGAACATCTAAATTTATCCTTAGGCTAAATTTACAGCCCTCAATCCTGTAGAGGTTTTTTAATAAAAACTGTCGAGTTGCAAAATCAGTTACATAAAGAGATAATTGATCTTCTGCATCTTTTCTTGATTGAATGACCTCAAAATCAAGACTAGCAAGGCCCTTTAAAATCTTTTGATGATGAGGCCCATAATATTTTGGAGAAATATCCGCGATTATAAGATGACTAACAAATTTTGGGTATTTCAATGCAAAATTCATTGCAGTTTTCCCACCCATGGAGTGACCTAAAAGAATTGCAGAAGTAATTTGGTTATGATTCATGTAAACCAATAAATCTTCAACCATAAATGGGTAAGAAAAATCTGAACTCCAAAAACTTCTTCCATGATTTCTTTGGTCAATCAAATGGACACAATAACCTTTTTCGGCAAGATTCTTACCATGTGTTTTCCAATTGTCGCCCATACCCAAAAAACCGTGCAGAATAATAAAGTTTTTTTTTCCCTTTCCCAAAATATTACTATGTAATACATTCATCTTGAAAGTCGTTGGAGATACATAGGAATGACATTTTCGAAACCCAAATAAAGGGATTCGCTAATTAGTGCGTGACCAATAGAAACTTCCAAAAGCTGAGGAATATTTTCTGCGAAGTATGAAATATTTTTGAGATTTAAGTCATGTCCTGCATTTATACCAATTTCAAGTTTATTGGCAACCATCGCAGCTTTTGAATACGGTAAAATGGCTTTTTTAGGATTTTGAGGAAAACTAGTTGCATAAGCCTCGGTGTATAGCTCAACTCTGTCAGCGCCAATATTTTTTGCCCCTTTAACCATATTTTCATCTGGTTCTATAAAAATCGAGGTTCTGATTCCATTACTTTTGAATTCATTTATTACTTCTTTTAAAAATTGATTGTCTTTTATGGTATCCCAACCGGCATTTGAGGTAATTGCATTTTCTGCGTCTGGTACAAGGGTAACTTGGTCAGGTTTTATTTGATTCACCAAATCGATAAACTTTGGAATAGGGTTCCCCTCTATATTAAACTCGGTAATCAAAACCTCTGGTAATGCCAATGCATCATTATATTTGATATGGCGTTGATCTGGTCTAGGATGAATAGTTATTCCCTGTGCCCCATAACCTTGAAGGTCTCTTGCTACTTCAAGGAGGTTTGGGGTATTTCCTCCACGAGAATTCCTTAAAGTAGCAATTTTATTGATGTTTACACTTAACCTTGTCATAATTCTATTTAACCACAAAATTAAGAACTTCTTCTGTTATCCTCTAAATTTAGTTAATCAAAAGCCTAGCCAAATAAAGTTTCGTAATTTTATAAAGAAATCAAGGTTGATGAAGATTGCAATATTTTGTGCTTTTGATACGCCTGCTACAATTAAGTATGCTTTGGCTACTATTTCCTATTTAGAAAAAAAAGGTCACGAACTAAATATTGATAATAGATTGGTTAAACACCTGTCTAAATCAAATAATCATAATCTGTTTGAGGTCTCGGGTACAATTAATTCTGATGTTGACTTTTTATTTTCGATTGGTGGTGATGGAACACTTTTACGCTCAATACCTTTTGTTAAAAATTCAAAAATTCCAATATTAGGAATCAATACCGGACGACTAGGTTTTCTTACTAGTTTACAAAAAGAATCATTAAATGAAGCTTTAGATAAATTTTTTAAAGAAAAATTTAAATTAGTTGAGCGAAGTTTACTCTCTGTAAACCTGTCTAATGAAGACCATATACTTTCATCTTGTTTTGCTTGTGCATTAAATGAAATAAGTATAAATAGAAAGAATACAACCTCAATGTTGAGTATTGAAACAAAAATTAATGAGGAGTATTTAACTACATATTGGGCTGACGGATTAATTATTGCTACGCCAACTGGATCTTCGGGGTATTCATTAAGCAGTGGTGGTCCTATTTTAACTCCTAAAACAAAGGGAATTGTTCTAAATCCAATAGCACCCCACAATCTTAATATTAGACCATTGGTTGTGCCTGATAAAGCCTCTATTGAAATTAGTGTCGACGGCAGAGGGGAAGGGCATTTAATGTCTTTAGATTCAAGAATTTTTACTGTTGAAAACTGTACCATTATAACGATTAAAAAAGCACCTTTCCCAGTATTTACAGTTGAGCTCGATGGTGACAATTATTTTAAAACACTTCGCAACAAGATTTTTTGGGGTCAAGACACACGAAATAGACAATAAATTCTCCTTTTTTTAGTTTAAGATTACAACTGGTAATTCTCAAAAAAAATCTTAGCTATTTTGGATATTTATGTTTGTAAATGAAAAAAAATTGTTTACTCATTATTATTTTTTGTTCTCAATATTTTGTTAATTCTCAATACCATGAGATAGGAGCAATAGTTGGAGGGGCTAATTATATAGGTGATGTAGGGTCTTCAAATTACGTGTTTCCAGAAAATCCTGCCTTTGGACTTATATACAAGTGGAATCGAACTACACGTTATTCTTTTCGAACTAATTTTGTTTTTAGCTCTATTAAAAAAAGTGACTACAACCCTAGTGATTTTGCAAGGTTTTTAAGAAAATATAGATTTAAAAATCAAATCATGGAATTTTCAGTAGGAGCTGAGATAAATTTTGTAGATTTTAATCTACATGGGATTGATAAACTATTTACTCCATATATATTTATGGGGGTTGGATACATCAAATACGATTTGTTTTATCATAATCCAAAAACATTTGAAAGTATCTTTTATGCTGATGGTAGTAATATTTCTCTACCTGTTATAATTGGTTTTAAAGCAACAGCTTCGCCATTAGTTATTCTTGGACTTGAAATTGGAGCTAGATATACGTTTTCCGATAATTTGGATGGAAGTTTCCCTAAATCCGATTCAGGTGCCCCAAATGGGTATGAATTTGGAAATATAAATAATAATGACTGGTATGTTTTTACAGGTTTAACAATTTCATTTACCTTTGGCGATCTGCCTTGTTATTGTAAAGAATAATTATGATAGATTATAATGACTTACCAAACCATCTTGCTATTATTATGGATGGAAACGGTCGTTGGGCTAGTGATAAGGGGAAAAAAAGGATTTTTGGCCACAGAAATGGTGTAAAGGCGGTTCAGAAAGTCGTTGAGGAAGCAGCAGAATTGAAAATAAAACATCTCACCCTTTTTGCTTTTTCAACAGAAAACTGGAAACGTCCAAGAGAAGAAATTGGTGTATTGATGAAACTATTAGTAAGCAGTCTAAAGAGTGAATTTGAAAAGCTTCTAAAAAATAGAATTAAGCTAAACGTAATAGGTAACATAGATCAGTTACCAAAAATTGTGCAAGACGAATTGAATTATGTAATAAATAAAACAAAGAATAATAGTAAAATGACATTGACACTTGCACTAAGCTATGGAGGAAGGGAAGAACTTGTTAGCACTTTTATAAAGCTAGCATTCAAAGTTAAAAATAATATAATTTCTCCAGAAAAAATTGACCAATCCATTATAAATGAGCATCTTTATACGCATAATTTACCAGATGTGGACTTGCTGATTAGGACAAGTGGAGAAAAGCGAATAAGTAACTTTCTTTTGTGGCAAATTGCCTATGCTGAATTGTATTTTTCAAAAATACTGTGGCCTGATTTTAATAAGAAGCATTTGCATAAAGCAATTATAAATTACCAAAAAAGGGAACGCAGATTTGGAAAAACAAGTGAGCAGCTTCTTAAATAAAAATTCATTTAAGACAAGTCTTTTTTTATGTTCAATTTTTTTATTGGGCAATATGTTTTCCCGAGCACAAAACTTAGATAAATTTGTAAAAGGAAAGCTCTACACAATTGATACAATATCAGTAAGTGGTATAAAAACATTTAGCAACCAAACTGTAATCTCATATAGTCAACTTAGGAAAGGGCAAAAAATAATTATTCCAGGTGAAAAAATTAGTAGTGTAGTTAACAAGCTATGGAACCTGCAATTATTTAGTGATATAAATTTTTATGTGACTAAAATTGATGGAGATAGAGTTGGACTTGAAATAGAAATAGAGGAACTTCCTACTCTTGGTGAAGTAAAAATTACTGGACTAAAGGCTAGTAAAGTAGACCCATTAGTTGATGAAACAGAGCTTTCACCTGGAAAAAAACTTTCTGAAAGTTTTTTAACTAATACCAAAAACTACATTATAAATAAATTCAAAAAAGATGGATTTATTAACACCAAAGTGAATTTTAATATGATTGAGGACTCATTGAAGAGTAACACTTATAAAATGATGGTCAATGTAGATTTGGGTGAAAGGGTAAAAATTAGAGAGATTAGTTTTGAGGGAAATAAAATTTTTAGTGAAAAAAAACTAAGGTCAAAATTAAAAAAAACCAAGAGGCGTTTTCCATTACGATTTTGGAAAAAATCAAAATTACTTGAAGAAGAATACTCTGAAGACAAACAAAATCTTTTAGATTTTTTTAAAGAAAAAGGATATCGAGATGCAAGAATTATAAAAGATAGTATCATAATTAATGGAGATAATACTCTTTCTATTAATTTAAATGTGGAGGAAGGAAGTAGATATTATTTTGGTGACATCAATTTTCTTGGAAATTCAATATATAGCGACTTTCAATTATCACAAGTACTTGGAATAAAAAAGGGAGATGCCTACAACGGGGTGCTACTTAAAAAAAGAATTGCAGACGAAAAACCTGATGCGAACGATTTATCAAATTTGTATCAAAACAACGGTTACCTATTTTCAAGTATTAACGCAGTTGAGGTAAGTGCAGAAAATGATACAATTGATTTTGAAATTCGGGTTAATGAAGGTAAAATAGCTCAATTCAATAAAATATCTGTTGTTGGTAATACTAAGACCAACGACCACGTAATATACAGGGAATTAAGAACGAAACCTGGAGAGTTATATAGCAAAGACATGGTTGTCAGAACTGTTAGAGAACTAGGTCAATTAGGTTTCTTTGATGCTGAGAATATAAATCCTGATTTTAAAAATGTTGATCCTAATGCTGGAACTGTTGACATAGAATACGGTTTAACTGAGGCTGGAGCAAGCCAAATTGAACTTCAAGGAGGTTATGGTGGTGGTGGTTTTATAGGTACTTTAGGACTTTCTTTTAATAATTTTTCCATGAAAAATATTTTTAATCTTGATACATACAAGCCCCTTCCTATGGGAGACGGGCAAAGCTTGAGTCTAAGGTTACAAGCAAGTCAGTTTTACAGTACATATAGCTTTAGTTTTGCAGAACCATGGTTAGGTGGAAGACAACCTGTCCAATTTTCTACTTCCTTATCACATACTGTTCAATACAGATATGACTTTTTCACAGGCCGTGCTGATAAAAGCCAATATTTTCAGATCAGTGGTCTTACTTTTGGATTGGCAAAAAGGCTTAAAGTACCTGATGATTTTTTCACTTTATCACAAGCAATAGCATATCAATATTTTGACCTAAACAATTACTATACAGGTCTTTTTACCTTTGGCGATGGTCAAGCTAACAACCTTTCTTATACTTTAGCACTTTCTAGGAACAATACTTTTACAAACCCGATTTTCCCAGTAGGTGGTTCAAAGTTTACAATAAGTGCAAAACTTACCCCACCTTATTCTCTTTTTAATGGAGTTGATTATTCTAATTTAGAAAACCAAAAAGCTTTTCAACTTTCAAATGGTAATCCTAATTCTGAAAAAATTGACCAAGAAAAATTTAGATGGTTAGAGTACTACAAACTCAAATTTAATGGCGAATGGTACACTACATTAATTGGAAAGCTAGTTCTAAAAACTCAGACTGATTTTGGATTTATTGGTGCTTATAATAAAGAAAGAGGTAATATTCCTTTTGAAAGATTTTATTTAGGTGGAGATGGAATGCAAAATTATGCATTGGACGGAAGAGAGAAAATTGCTCTAAGGGGGTATAAAAATCAATCTCTTTCAAGTCAAGATGGATCATTGATTTATAATAAATTTACAATAGAGCTTCGATATCCTCTGACATTAAAGCCAAGTGCCTCAATCTTTGCTCTATCATTTTTGGAGTCTGGCAACGGATATGATAGTTTTAGAGATTTTAATCCCTTTAATTCTAATCGTTCGGCTGGCATGGGTGTTAGAATTTTTATGCCAGCATTTGGACTTTTGGGAATTGATTTTGGATATGGCTTTGATAATCCCACAGGTTCTAATGAGCCTAACGGTTGGGAAACTCATTTTATAATTGGACAACAGTTTTAAGTATATTTTTTATACAATTAAAATATTTGTTTGTTTTTTTCGTTTTTAATAACGTAAGGCTTTTTTCTTTAATTAAATGAAAATAATTTCTAAACTAATCTTTATAATTTACCTCTTACCCCTTTCGATCCATGCTCAAAGAGGAGCTCGAATTGCATATATTGATATGGATGTAATTTTGAGCAAAAACAAAGAGTTTAGTACTGCAAATAATCTCCTTGACGAGAAAATTTCTCAGTGGAAAAAAGAAATAGAATTAAAAAAAATTAAACTTAAGCAAATCCAGGATCAGTTTGTTGTTGAAAAAATCCTTCTAACCCCCGAGCTGATTGATGACAGAGAGCTAGAGATTAAAGATTTTGCATCAGAAATTATTAGTTTACAGGAAAAGAGATTTGGTCCTAATGGTGATATGATAATCCAAAAAAATCAACTATTAAAGCCTCTACAAGACCAAATATTGTCAATTGTTCAAGTTCTTGCCAAAGAACGGAAATACGACTTTGTTTTCGATCGATCTTCTGATATTATTATGTTGTATTCAGCAAAAAATTACGATATTAGCGACCTGGTTTTGAAAAGAATTCAGGCCCAAGAAAGAATTAAAGAGAGAAAAGAAAAAATTAACTCCGCAAAAAAGTTGATATCTGGAGACAAAAATTAAACTTAAAACAATGAAAAAATTAAAAAACATTTTTATTCCCCTTATGCTTTTAATCACCCCATTGAGCATAATCAATGGGCAAGTAAAAATTGCTCACATCGAAGTTCAAAAACTAATCAGTGAGATGCCTGAGGTAATCGCTGCCCAAAAAGAGTTAAAAAAACTAGAAGACACTTACACTGCTGATATGGAAAGTACATATAAGGAATTACAGACAAAAGCTCAAACATACGCTGCTGACGCTAGCAACCAAACTGAAATTATTAACCAAAAAAGACAAAAAGAGCTCGAAGACATGCAAAGAGGGATTCAAGAGTTTCAACAAACCGTTTCTCAAGAGATGCAAAAGAAATCTGTTGATATGATGCAACCCTTGATTGAAAAAGCTCGGAATGCAATTGATAAAGTCGCCGGTCAGTTAGGCTTTGATTATGTCTTAGATTCCTCTGCTGGAGGCAGTGTAATAATATCCAAAGGTAAAGATATTATGGGTGAAGTTAAATTAGAGCTAGGTTTCTAACTTAATAACTTAAAAATATAAGAATCCCTATGTGGGAGTTTTTATTACTTTTTAAACCATGAGGAGTATGTAATGTAATTTGTAGCAATCCTCTCTATTTCTCCTTTTTTAAGATTTAAGTCAATTTCTTTGATTTTCTTCGCTGGTATTCCAGCAAAAACTGTTCCTTCAGGGACAAATGTGTTTTTAGTAAGAACACTTCCTGCAGCAATTATACTATTTGACTCTATTATGCTATCGTCCATTATAATACTTCCCATACCCACTAGGACACTGTCCTTAATTGAACAACCATGAATAATAGAATTATGCCCTATAGAAACATCATTTCCAATTTTAGTGGATGATCGCTTATAAGTACCATGAATCACAGCACCATCTTGAATGTTTACACGGTCTCCTATAATTATAGCATTAACATCACCTCGAATAACTGCTTGAAACCATACAGAACAATTATCTCCCATAATGACTTGGCCAATTATAGTTGCATTTTCTGCAAAAAAACAATCTTTTCCATATTTTGGGGTAAATCCACGAACTGATTTAAGTAACATAGTTAGATATTTTCTCTAAATTAAAAAATAGATTCAAAGTACAAGTAGCTTTCTTTATTGGAACTACTATATTTTTGTAAATTTGGTAAATGGGTAAAATACAAATCATTGCAAGTTGCAAAAGTGGTGCTTCTTTAGCAAAATTTAGAATCAACCCTGCTCCTAAAATAAATATCAATAAAAGTTTTTCTAATATTGACCAAGCATCGGATGCTCCATTGGTTAAACAATTGTTTTATCTGCCATTTGTAAAAAAAGTATTTATCGAAAATAACATAATTATTATTGAACGGTTTGATATTCTTGAATGGGAAGAAGTAATAACTGAGGTCGCAACTCAGATTGAGGATTACTTGAATCAGGGGGGTGTGATAATAAATGAGCCAAAAAACATAAAAAAATCTCCAATAACTATTTATGCTGAAAGCACCCCAAATCCGTCAACTATGAAGTTTGTAGCCAACAAGAAACTTGTCAACCAATCTATTTCATTTAAACATATCGATGAGGCAATTGATGCTCCTTTAGTCAAAGAACTTTTTAATTTCCCTTTTGTGAAAGAAATTTTCTTAGATGAAAACTATATTTCAATATCTAAATATGATGAAACTTTATGGGATGACATTGTGATGGAATTAAGAGACTTTATTAAGAGTTATTTAGAGCAAGAAAAAGCTATTTTAGGGATTTCTTTTTCAGGAAATAATATTGAAAATAACCCTAAAAATTTTTCCAAGAATTTAAATGAAACAGAACAAGAAATTGTTAATATTTTAGAAGAATATGTCAAGCCTGCTGTAGCGTCAGATGGTGGTAATATTATTTTTGATTCTTATGAAGATAAGGAAAAACTGGTTAAAGTTTTACTGCAAGGTGCCTGCAGTGGTTGTCCTTCCTCTACTCTTACATTAAAGAATGGAATCGAAAATATATTAAAGGAAATGCTTCCTGGTAAAGTTAATTTGGTTGAAGCTGTAAACGGATAGCTAATTATTTTTTTTTGATTTAGAATAGAACCCTTTGAGATAAAAAGGCTCAAAGTAGGCAATATCTTCAAATCTTTTATTTTCAAATGCCTCAAATGCCAATGGAATCATTTCATGAGCAGAGGGAAATTTTACATCAAACCTATAATCTATTTGAGAACCATTAAGAAGTTCCTTACATTTATTTATACCATCTCCGATAAAAATCCACTTTTTGCCCTCAGGAAATGTATTAAAACTATTCTCGTTGATGAGCTCAGCAAAGGTAGGTTTTAATATTTCCTTCTTCTCGTTTAATACCATGGTATAAACCTCCATTCTTCTTGCATCAATCATGGGAAAAAGTAATGATTCTTGAATTGGATTTATTTTACCTGCAAGAATCTGAAGTGAATTAATTCCAATAAGTGGAACGTCTAAAGCAAAACAAATACCTTTAGCTGTTGCAACTCCTATACGAAGCCCAGTATATGAACCAGGTCCCTTACTAACAGAAACAGCATCAATATCAGTTATAGTGAGGTTAGCCTCTTTTAAGGCTTTTTGGATGAATCCAGTAAGTCGCTCACTATGGCTATAATTTTCAGAATAATTTTCCTCCAAAGCCAATAGTTTTCCTGAATGGCTCAAAGCAACAGAACAGTTTTTGGTGGCTGTTTCTAGATGTAAAATAATACTCACTACACAAAATTAACAAAACCCACCTAAAGGGTTATGGAAAGACCAAAGTAGAACTCAAGTACTTTCAATTTAAAAATATAGTCAAATTTAGCACGAACAACATCAGATGTAGCTACATCAAATCGCTGCCTTATTTGGTTAAAGTCAAAAGAGTTAATTACACCTGCTTCAAAGCGATTAATAGCGTCCTCATAAGCCCTATTTCGAGCGAGAGCAGTTTTTCTTGAGGCCTCATAAAGTTTGTAGGCCCCTTGAGCGCTATTATAGGCCTCATTAATTGTACTTTCTAAATTTAGTTTTTCTTGCTCTAACTGATTTTGTTGACGTAGTAAATTAACTTTGGATCTTTCAACATTGTTTCTAGCAGCATTACCATTAAAAATAGGAATATTCAATCTTAGACCAAGATTATGCCCTTTATTCAAATTGAATTGCTCACCAAAAGGGGTTGGACCAATAGTTGTAGTACCCTCAACAGATCTTAAAACAGATTCATTTGTTGATGGTAGAAATCCAATAGGTATATCATTGAAAACTCCATTCCCAATAATCCTATCTGCATATGAAACTCGAGAATTAAATCCATAAAAAGCTGCGAGATTAGGCTGAAGTGAGCCCTTTGCTAATAATACCTCTTTTTCGGCAATTTCAATGTTGGTAATAAGTAATTTAATATCATTACGATGGATTAGAGCTGTCTCATATATTTTTCGAGGATTTTGGTCCAAAATCTCGGCAAAAGGAACATCCATATCCGTGACTACAATGTCAAAATTATCGTAATCCGTAATTAAAAGCATCTGTGCCAAATTAATTTTAGATAATCTCAAATTATTTTCGGCAATTAATACTGCCTGCTCTTGTGATGCCATGGTTGCCTCAATTTCAAGTAAATCAGCTTTTATTCGAATACCTGACTCAATCATTTTTTGAGTTCTATTTGCGTCCTCTTTGGTAACCTCCAACTGGGATTTTTGTACCTCTAGAATTTCAATATTGAACATTATCTGTAAATAAGAATTGGCTACCATTAAGCGAATATCATCTCTCATATCCTCAAGCTGTAACTGGCTCGCAAGTATAGCTAAATTTGCTCGATGCATTTGGTTTAAATTTCTTAATCCCCTGTAAACATCAATACTTAGATTGGCTCCAATAGATGTATATTGTGTGGTCCTATTCTCCAGTGTCCCCCTTGTAATATCTTGGTTTAATCCAATATTCCAAGAGTGATTTGCTTGAGCATTGATAGATGGTAAAAAGTTTCCTTTGGCATCATTTTTATCAATTTCAGCCTCAAGACCTCTTAATTCAATTTGCTTTATTGAAATGTTTTTTTTTGTGGCCATTTCGATACACTCAACTAGGTTCATCCTAACCTTTTGAGCTTTTATGTAAACTCCATGAACCAGGCAAATAAATAATAAAAGTGTACTGAGGTTTTTCATTTTAAATTAATTTTTTAATTGGTTATCCTCATCGAGTTTATAGGGCTCAGTCTTATTCCATACTTTGATTTTATCCCCCAATTCAATTCCAGACAAAATTTCAACGTTTATACCATCAGAAATTCCTGTTCTAATCTTTTTTCTTAAAAACTTTCCTTTATTGCTTTCAATCTCGACATAAGGTTTATTTGTCTCCTTGTCAAATTGAAGTAGTGCCTCTGGAATAGCCATAATACTATCTTTTTTCTCGATAACTAAAGAGGCATTGGCACTATAACCCGCTCGAACAACAACCTTATCATCCAGAAATACATCTCCTTCAACTTTAAACTGAACTGTACCTTGTTCCTCATTTCCTTTTGGAGCTATAAATTTTAATTGTGCGTCAAATTCGATATCCTCCAAGGCTCCAAGTGTAACTTTAAGGGGCATCCCAATAACTAATTTAGCAACTTCAGCCTCATCAACTTTTCCTTCAAATATCATTTTATTTAGATCTGCAATTGTTGCAATTGTTGTTCCAGCATTAAAAGTATTACTCTCAATTACTTGGTCACCTTCTTTGACAGGTATTTCTAAAATAGTTCCTTGAACGATAGCTCTAATATTAGTATTCGCAATTTTAGAACCCCCTGTAGATCCTAATTGAATTATCTCGAGGTCAGATTTTGCATTTTCGACATTTTGTTTTGCTTGGTTATAACTAAGTTCAATATTATCAAAGCTTTGTCTTGAAATAATCTCTTTATTAAAAAGTATCTTATTTCTCTCATATTCGACCTCAGCATTTCTCAAAACCAGCCTCGCGTTTGAAAGTCTTCCTTTTGCGGTATTTAGGGACTGTTCATTTGGAACGACTTTTACCTTTGCCAGAAGATTTCCATTTGAAACTAAGTCACCCTCTTCGACAAAAAGTTTTTCAATTATTCCTGATATCTGAGGCTTAATCTCAACCTCATCCTCAGGAATAACTTTTCCAGTCACTACTATTTTATTTTCAATAGATAAAATTTGGGGAGTTTTAGTTTCATATTCAACTAATGATTTGGCATTGGTTCTGATAAAGTATCCAATGGCAAATACCACCCCAAAAAATAAGATTACAACTGCTGTATTTTTTAAAATTTTCATATTAGGTGTTATTAATTATTCTTCTCTAAGTGCATCTATTGGTTTTATACTTATTGCTCTTTGTGCAGGAATCAACCCAATTAGTGTTCCCATAACAGTCATAATCAATAACGCTCCCAAGACTAATTGAGTTGGAACGGTTGGATTGGTATATGGAAAATCAGCTAAGTCTTGGGTAAAAAAATTGATAGTGGCCAAAGCAACTGCACCTAAAATTATCCCTAAAATTCCTGCAATCAATGTCAAAAAAACAGATTCTAAAACAATCTGAATCCTTACTTCCCCGGGCGTAGCTCCAAGAGCTCGCCTTACTCCCAATTCATTAGTTCTTTCCTTTACAGATATTAAAAGTATGTTACCTATGCCGATCACCCCTGCAAAAATAGTTGCCATTCCAACTACTAAAGACAAAAAAGTCATTCCATCAGCAAATCCTTTTATACGATTAAATACTTCTCCTAAATTAAATGAACCAAAAGCTCTTTGATCATCAGGTGATACTTTATGAATTTTCTTAAGTACATTTTTGACCTTTTTTTCTACTGCAATTACATCAGCATTATCGTAAGCAGCAATAACAAACCAGTTGACTAAGTCTCCAGTATTATATAGGTTTCTGAAAGTGTCAAAAGGAATAAAGATATCCCCATCGGTTTCAAAACCTCCGCCTGGGTTGAATTTATGAACCCCAATCACTTGGAAATAAACATTGTCAATTCTAATGAATTTACCAACAGGATTATCTTCCTCTTGAAATAATTCTTTTTGTGTCCTCTCTCCAATCACACATACTTTACGTTTATTGGTTACATCTGCGTTATTAAAAAACCTACCCCCTTTATAAATTTTCTTTGTGGAAATTTTACTGTATTCAGGATAGTCTCCATAGATATTATAAGTTCTCAAAACATCACGATAAACAACGCTAGCTGCTGGACCAAGATTACTCCTCATGCCACGAGCATTTCTTGGAGCAATATATTGAATCTCCGGAACTTGTTCTTTAAGGACTGAAGCGTTTTGAATGGTTAACCGTGGTGATCTACCAATTTTGAATCCACCATAGGGTATACTTGTACTCTGAGGCCACACAAACATCGAATTCATTGCCATATCTTGAAATTCACGGTTAAATCCGTTGTCCAATCCTTTTGCAGAACCAGATAGGGTGATATAAATAAATATCCCCCAAAGTACCCCAATTACAGTAACAACTGTTCGAGTTTTATTCCTAGCAATAGAGCCAAAAATTTCTTGCCATGTGTCATGGTCAAATATAGTTTTTAAACTATTCATCCCTAATTGCAATAATTGGTTTTATTCTTGATGCTCTTGTAGCGGGAATGTATCCAGCTATAGCTCCAAAGAAAATAAGTAAAAGAGTGGCGATTAATGAGGTTTGAGTATCTACATAAGGATTTAATATGAAATATTTTTCCAACTGATTATCCAACCTACTGAGCATAAAAATTCCAAAGAGTAAGCCAAAAATCCCTGATAATGTAGTAATAAAAATTGATTCCTGTAAAATCATTAACACAACGCTTAAAGGAGTAGCTCCAATAGCTTTCCTAATACCCAATTCCTTAGTTCTTTCCTTAACTACAAAAACCATTATATTGGAAATTCCTATTATACCTGCTATAAGTGTTCCAATACCCACAAATGCGACAATAATTTGAAGTGTGGAGGCAAATCGCTGATTTTGTCTTACTGTTTCTGTAGTATTTCTTATATATAATCCGCTCTTATCAGATGGGTCTATAGCTTTTTTACTTTTAAAAAAATCAGTTAGCTCTTTTTCAAAGGCTAGAGCACCAATATAGCCCAACTCTTGTTTAAAACTTACAATTATCTGATCAATTTTATCATTATTTTTTTCCATTAATTGCCTAGTTGTATAGGGTAAATATACTAGTCGTTCCTCTCTATCTCCACTTTTATCCTGAAAAACACCAACTACCTTATAGGCGCTTTCACCCATTTCTATGTACTTTCCTAAAGGGTCCTCCTTTTCAAATAAGTCTTGTGCGACTAGCCTCCCAATTGAGATATTTTTAGTCCTTTCATCTATATCTTTTTGATTAATAAACCGTCCTTTCATTATAATCGTTTTCTCTATATCCAGATGACAAGGCGCTACAGCACGAGTATTATAACTATTTGATTTACCTCTATAACCAAGAGTTTCCCTTCTATTTATTCTCGGGGTAATATTTTCTAAAAAAAAAGTAAATTTTTCCTTTATATCAATTAAATCACTATTTTCAAATTCAATTCTTCTATTTTCTTTAAATCCTCGGTAGGCTTTTGAGGTTACCCCTGGATATAGCCAAAGGGTATTGGTAGCATCATCAAGAAAAAATTGTTTAAAACTATTTTTTAATCCGTTGCCAAATCCAAAAAGAATAATGAAAATAAAAATTCCTAAGGCAACAGTAAAACCTGATAAAATGGTTCTAAGCTTATTCTTTCGAATAGTTTCAAATATTTCCTTCCATTGGTCTCTGCTAAACATAATCCTCTAATAAAATTTGATCTATTTTTTTATCATCAACAATTACCCCATCTTTAAGTGTAATGATTCTTTTACACATTTTAGCAATCTCAATTTCATGGGTTACAACTAATATGGTTTTCCCTTCACTATTGATTTTTTGAAGGAGGCTCATTATCTCATTAGAGGTGATGGAATCCAACGCACCCGTTGGCTCATCAGCAAGAAGTACTTTTGGTTCAGATACCATTGCCCTAGCAATAGCTACTCGTTGCTTTTGTCCTCCAGAAAGTTCACTAGGCAAATGCTTAGCCCAATTTTTTAAGCCAACTTTTTCTAGGTACTCTAATGCTTTTTGATGCCTTAACTTTCTTCCTAAGCCTTGATAATAAAGAGGTAATGCTACATTTTCAAGGGCATTTTTATAATTTATTAAATTAAAAGATTGGAAAACAAAACCAAGAAAACGGTTGCGGTAATTCGCAGCAATTGTCTCCGTCAAGTCTTTTATTAACACATTATCGAGCTTATACTTTCCCTTATCAGCAATGTCAAGCATTCCAAGAATATTTAGCAATGTTGACTTGCCTGACCCTGAAGAACCCATTATTGCAATCAATTCTCCTTCCTCAATCTCTAAATCAATTCCCTTCAAAACATGCAAAGAACTAGAACCCATTTTATAGGACTTGTGAAGGTTACTAATTTGAATCATCGGAAGATTTTTTTAATATGGTGTTACTCCAATAAAACTAAGTAACAAATTATTTATAATTTACCTCTATTTATTTCTTGAGAATTTTAAAAATTCGATAACCTACAAAAGCAACCAGTATGTAAGGTATTGCCATCAAATAAATAATTCCATTATTTATTCCTTTTGCAGTTTCTTGTGCATCGGCAGACTCTAGAACTGCTCTACACATAGAGCACTGGGCTGAGGCCTCTCCCAAAAAAAATAAACTAATCAATAAAAATAAAATGATTCTCATGAAGTTAATAATATGGAGATATCATCAAATAAACAATTACTCCAGTTATCGCTATATAAAGCCAAATGGGGAATGTAATCACAGCAATTTTTTTATGATCTGCAAACCTTTTTGAAATAGCCCGTACGTATGTCACAAGGACCATTGGAATGATTCCAATGGAAAGTACAATATGAGAAATCAAAATAAAAAAATAAAAGTACCTTATCATTCCCTGACCACCATAGGGAGTCGAGTCAGATGTCATATGGTATGCAACATACATGGCTAGGAATACAAGGGATAAACCAATAGCAATTTTCATTAGCGTCTCATGAAGTTTAATTTTTTTATTTCTTATGGCAACATAAGCGATAATTAAGATTACTGCAGTTAATCCATTAATGGTAGCATAAATAGGAGGTAAAAAATCAAGCGGGTCAACATTTGGAATTCTAACTGAAAAAAGTACTGCCACCAAAACAGGAACGACAACTGATACTAGGATAATTAGTTTATTATACTTTAAGTTCTGATTACTTGTGCTATTTGATTTCATTTGTAAATAATTATTCTTTTAACAACAACTCAATGTCATCTAATAACATTTCTACTCCTTGTATATCTTTATTTTCTACATCAATTCCAGAATAATATACGATCGGATTTCCAAAACGATCCACTCTTGATCTGATATAACCCTTTTTATCAATCAAAGCAAAATAACCTTGATGTTCAAACCCACCAGCTGCTGCAGGATTTAAACCTGCAAATATATTAAATCCAGAATTTGCTAGTTCATAAACTTTAGCTTTATTTTCAGTAAGTAAATGCCAATTTTGCGATTTTACTTCATACTTTTCAGCGTACTCTTTTAAAACTTTTGGTGTATCATGAACTGGATCAATTGAAAAGGAAGCAATTCCAAAATCCTTTCTTTTCGAAAATTTTTTATCTAAAATCTTCATGTTTTTTTTCATGATAGGGCAAATAGTTGGACAACGACTAAAAAAAAACTCTACTACATAAACTTTACCTAAATAATCTTCATTACCAATTAAAAGACTGTCTTGATTATACATTAAAAAATCAGGAACTCGTTTTGCTTCTCCATTTAGTTTTATGTATGATAGGGGTTTAGCGGGTGTTGATCTGTTGTCCTGAATTGTTGAATCATTTGCTAATCGATTAAAAATTTTTGGAATAAAGATTAGACCAAAGAAAATTATGATAATAACTAGTCCAGTATATTTATAACTTTTATTCATCCTTGTACTTATTGTACTTTTTTAAAGCTCGGCGGTATTCTGCTAGAATTACTTTAACATCATCTACCATCTTATTATTTATTTCGGCAACTGATTGAGAATTAAAACCATATAAGGTGCCAAAATCTTTGTCATCGTCTCGACCTCTAAGATTTAATTCTTTATCAATAATGAAAACATAAGGGGAACTTTTTCCTTCAGAAAGATTTAAATTGGTTCCCAAACTGTCAAATAAATCTTGTATCTCTTCTAGGGAGGAAAAAATAAATCGCCACTTACTTAAATCCGTTCCGACACCTTCCTGAAGTTCTTTTTTTAAAATATTAACTTGATTTTGTTGATCATTTTCAAGAACCATCACAAACTGAAAATCTTTGAATTGATAAAATCTCTTATAAATCTTTTGATTAAGATTTAAGGCATCCCCTCTTTTTTTGAGAAGATCTTGACCCCAAAAACCTAAAATCGAAATTTGATTTTCAAATTGAATCGGTTTCCCAGAAAGTGTTTCCCATTTCTTAATTTCATTGACTCCCTCTGTTAATACAGGAAGAAGAGCAAAATTATTTTTGCCAGAAGCAAAAAATAGATAAATAACAATTGGAAAGATGAATAGAATACTAAGGACAAAATATTTTTTTGTTTTTTGACTCATTAAAATTCCTTTATTAATTAAAGAATCATATTAGAAGTTCCAACTTTGAAAACCAGAATTCATTACGTCAAAAATATAATCTGCCTCTAATACTAATATGAATATAAGGTATGGGATCAATATAATTAAAGGTAATACAATGGACCCTTGAAGGCTTCCCGTTTCGTCTCTTATATGCATAAAATCCCAAGCAATGTAATATGCTTTAACCAAGGTTAAAATAATAAATATCCAATTTAACAATTTCATATTCAAGAAATACGAAAGAAGAAACTCAGGTTTCAAAATACCCAAAACTACCTCAATGGTGGTCACAATTGATAAAAAAATTAAAACTCCCCATATTTTTTGGACGTTAGACCTGAATTTCAATAGTCCTCTAAAAATAGCTAGTTTGTGTAAGTTATCGGCCATAAGCAAAATTTTAAATGATTAAACTAGATAGAAAAATGTGAATACAAATACCCAAACTAAATCGACAAAATGCCAATATAAACCTACTTTCTCTACCATTTCATAGTGTCCTCTTCTTTCATATGTACCAATCAATACATTAAAAAATATAATCAAATTGATAACAACTCCTGAAAAAACGTGAAATCCATGAAACCCTGTTATGAAGAAAAAGAAATCAGCAAATAAACGATTTCCATATTCGTTATGAATTAAGTTTGCACCTTCGACAACATTAACAGCATTTTCAACTTTATCTAAAGAATTATTTCGTGAGAGAATAATTTTATGTCCATTTGTGTCAAGCTTTTCACTTCTAACCAATAGTTTTTTATTAGCCTTAAAACCTTGTATAACTTCATTAACAGAGTAAGAGGGTAATGATCCCTCATTTTTATACCACACTCCATTACTTTCTTTATGGGTACTTCTCTCTGTTGGGATTGAAATAGCAAAATCACCAATAGCTACTCTGTTACCAGTGTCCGCATTAACAAATTGCAAAATTTGACCTCCTTTAGTTTCAAGGGCACCATACTCTCCTTTTATAAAATTTTTCCATTCCCAAGCCTGAGAACCTACAAAAATTGCACCACCTATAATTGTTAAAAGCATGTAAAAAGTTACTTTAGATTTATTCATATGATGCCCTGCATCTACAGCTAAAACCATGGTTACAGAGGAAAAAATCAGTATGAAAGTCATTAAAGCTACATAATACATTGGAGCATCTACACCGTGTAAAAAAGGAAAGTGAGTAAAAACTTCGTCGGCTATCGGCCAAGTGTCAATATTTTTGAATCTTGAAAAACCATATGAAACTAAAAAACCTGAGAAAGTCAATGCATCAGAAACTATGAAAAACCACATCATTAATTTTCCATAACTAGCATTGAGAGGTTTTCTACCTCCTGACCAAAGATTTGATTCTTTTTCAGCCGCAGTCAATTCCATAAAGTTCAAATCAAATTAGTTAGTACAAATTTATATATATTTTATTTGTACAGCATAACAAATAGATACAAATAAATCCATAAAATACCCAAAAAATGCCAGTACAAATGTGCCAATTCAAAACCCAAAGTTTTTAGACCAGAATAACTTCCTTTTTGTAATTGATAAAAAACTACTAATAATACTATTAGTCCAGAAAAAAGGTGGGCCAAGTGTAATAAAACTAGGACATATAAAAAGGATGTAGTTATTGAACTTTCTGCTCCAGTAAAATAATATCCCTGATTAATAATATCTCCAAAACCTTTAAATTGAAAATAAACAAATAGCAAGCCGAGAACAAAGGTAAAAAAGGTTAACAGTTCAGTTTTTCTAATTTTTTTTTTAATTAATAGTTTTTTGGCTGAATAAAATGTTGCACTGCTTAGAACAATTAAAAAGGTGCTGATTGTAAATGCATTAGGAATTTGAAATTTATCTAACCAATCAGCTCTTGAACTACTTACGACATAAGCGCTGGTTAATCCCGCAAAGGTCATTGATATACTAATCATTCCAACCCAAAGCATCATTTTTTTTGCTCTTACTTGTTTTGTTTCTAATTCATCCATAGCTGCTAAATCCATTTATCAAAAACATATATTAGTTGCAGAAAACTTATGTATACAATACTTGCATACATCAGATTCCTTGCGGCTTTTTTTGTTTTTTGTTGCATCAATTTGAGTGCAAAATAGAGAAAACAGCCCCCAATTGTAATTAAAGCGAAAGCAGCACGTGTAGACAAGTTTAAATCTCCTGAGTATTTAGTGTAAGGTAAAATTGAAATAATAATAGTCCACAAAGAATAAAAAACTATTAGAAAAGCTGTAGTCTTATTTGGCCTTCCAGTAGGCAGCATTTTAAATCCTGCATTTTTATAATCTTCATCTACCATCCATCCTATTGCCCAAAAATGAGGAAACTGCCAAAAAAACTGGATCATAAATAAAATACCCGGTTCAATTCCAAAGCTTCCAGTTGCTGCTACCCAACCCAACATGAAGGGGATTGCTCCAGGAAAAGCCCCTACAAAAACTGATAACGAAGTTACAGACTTCAAAGGGGTGTATACACAGGTGTATAAAAATATTGATAAAACCCCGAAAAGTGCAGTTTTAAAATTAATGTACTGTAAAATTAAAATTCCAAAAACAGCCAACACAGTTGCGATTGTAGCGGCAACAATATTACTCATTCTTCCGCTAGGTAATGGCCGGTTTTGAGTTCTTATCATCAAAGAGTCTTTATTTTTTTCAATTAATTGATTAAAAGCATTAGAAGCACCGACCATAGCAAAACCTCCAAAAAATAGTCCTAATAAAACCTGGGTTTCTAATTTATCTGAAGCCAATAAATATCCAGCTAAAGATGAGAAAACAACACTAGTAGATAGGCGTAGCTTTGTTAGCTGAGAAAAATCATTAATTGTCTGGCCAATATTTAAGGATGAAGCTGTTAAACTATTCAAATGAAACTTTATCATTTATTTAAAATGCAAAGATAATCTACAAATTGAGATTGTGCAATGGCTAGGATATTATTTTGATAAGATGTAAATTATTTATTGCAACCTGAAAGTAATAGGTATACTAAAAGGAACTCTAACGGGCCTGCCCCTTTGCTTACCGGGAGTCATTTTTGGAAGTTTGCCAATAATTCTAGCAGCTTCTTTTTCCAAATTTTTGTCAGGTCCACGCATTCTGATGTTAGTAATTGATCCATTTTTTGAAATAATAAAGTTTACATAT
>MDTE01153067.1_pt1 | contig 22409 bp, 21 predicted proteins | sample 811231 | NCBI WGS metagenome assembly MDTE01 (sample SAMN05326651, study PRJNA326480) | marine metagenome | isolation source: seawater | place: Indian Ocean: Red Sea | collected 2010 | reverse complement strand
TGACGTAGTCACACCTTCGCACGACATCATCGACGAGCGCTTCGTTCAGGATAGAACCGAGGACGAACTCCACATCGGTGCTGCCTGTGTGCTGGCGAAGGTTGTCGTGACGACCTGTGGAGAGGTCGTCCAAAACGACGACGGAGTCGCCCCGCTGGACAAGCGCGTCGACGAGGTGGGAACCGATAAAACCAGCCCCTCCAGTAATCAGGAACTTACTCATCTCATCCTCGTCTCATCAGTTTACGCTCCGGCGCTCCCGAGTCCCTGACAGTTGTAGGCCGCCATACTGCCTTCCTGAACGCCGATACACTACTGCAGATATCGGCTGCTGATTGGAACCATCGCGACCTGGCTGCGGGTCATGGTTAAGGAGCTCCCCAAGCCACATGGATCACGTGAGACGCGACCCCCTCCAGCCTAACTGTCACTTCATCGTAAGTGCGACAACTGTGCAAAGAGGGGCCCGCCCGCCCGGTCCTTGGTTATCAGCAGACACAGCGGACCGGATTGGTGAACATTCATGAGAGTGATACAGGTCATTGCTCGAATGAATGTGGGCGGCACTGCGCGCTACGTGGGGCGAATTGCTCAAGATCTCCCTGACCAAGGGTTCGACATGCTGCTCGTGACGGGTCAAGTCCAAGGCTCTGAAGTGGAGGACCCGATAGTTGATCAACTGGCTATCCAGCGGATACAACGACTCGGGCGTCGCATCAACCCGCTTGATGATGTGCGCGCACGCCATGAGTTGCGCGCTGCGATCCGGTTTCACAATCCGGATCTAATCCACACTCACACCTTCAAGGCTGGGGCTCTAATTCGATCTCTTGACCTTGCTATTCCCGTTGTGCATACCTTTCATGGTCATTTATTCGACGATCCCGATTTCAGTGGCCGCAAAGCCCGAATCATCACGCTGATCGAACGCTTCCTAGCACCGAGGACCACTCGAATCATCACTGTGGGAGAGATTGTGGGCCAGGACCTTCTTCAAAGAGGTATAGGAACGCCAGAGCAATATGTTTCTATTCCTCCTGGAGTTGATGCTCTGAAACTGCCCACTCGAGAAGATGCACGTGCCCAACTCCACATTTCTACTGATTCACTCGTAGTGGCTTGGGTCGCTCGCGTTACAGAGGTAAAGGGGCCCGAGAGGGTCATCACTCTTGCAAAACGCTTTCCAGACACTACTTTTCTCATGGCTGGAGGTGGCAACTTGCTTGACGAGATGCGACGCCTTGCTCCAGCTAATTTGCGGGTACTTGGCTGGATGCCAACCGCGGATGTGTACGCGGCAGCAGACATTGCCCTCTCCACGTCCTTCAACGAGGGAATGCCTGTATCGCTGATTGAAGCGCAACTTGCTGGACTTCCCGTTGTCGCAAACGATGTCGGCAGTGTTCGCGAAGTTGTTCAACATGAAGCTACAGGGCTTGTTGGAGCAAATTTGGACCTCGTGGATAACTTAAAAGCGTTACTTCTTGATGACGCATTGCGCGGCAAAATGGCGTCGGTGGCACAGGAGCGAGCACGCCAGGTTTTTTCTCCGGAACACTTGGTGCGTGCGCACTCAGGTCTTTACTTAGAACTTACCCAAGAATAGAACGACCGTTGTAGCCGAGGCAGCACCAGAACTACGTCACATTCGAGTAATGTTCGGCCCATTCAGAACTCCTCGCGTATCGAGTATCGGCGTCCTGGAAGAAGCCAGTAACTTCGTGTCGAATGACGAGTGCCCTTGGATGAGCACACCTACGTCTGATTCCGATAGCCCTTCCAGCAACGACAGACTCGTTGGAATGGTTTCTTCATCAATCGTCCATGAGTCGACAAAAGGATCGTGGTACGACACTCGTGCGCCCGAGTCCAACAAGAGGCGGGCGATGTCAAGTGCGGGTGATTCCCGCTGGTCACCTATGTCAGCTTTGTATGTCACTCCCAACAACATTACGTTGCTGTTACGTAGTGGTTTTTCCCAATCATTAAGAATGTCCTGGATACGCCTTAACACATATCCAGGCATGCCGGCATTGATTTCTTGAGCGAGTTCAACGAATCGAAACGAATAACCGAGGCGTGATTGCACACGATGTGAAAGGTAATTCGGATCAATAGGAATGCAGTGCCCACCTACTCCGGGGCCAGGGTAGAAGGCGCTAAAGCCAAACGGTTTTGTCCTTGCGCAGCGAATAACCTCCCACAGATCAATTCCTAACTCTGAACAGAACTGAGCCATCTCGTTTATGAGCGCAATATTGATATGCCGATAGGTGTTTTCAAGGAGTTTCGTCATCTCTGCCTCTTTCACTCCCGAGGCAATGACAACCTCATTCACAAGAAGGCCGTAAAAATCAACCGCAAGTTTCGTGCAATTCTCCGTCAGTCCACCCACAACTTTCGGCGTATTGCGGAGTTGGAAGTCCTCATTACCTGGATCAATGCGTTCAGGACTGTAGGCGAGTGCGAAATCCTCACCGGCTTTTAGGCCACTTGACTCCAATATTGGTTGCAGTACCTCTTCCGTCGTTCCGGGATAGGAGGTGGATTCCAAAATGATCAACTGCCCCGCTCTCAAGCTACCCGCGACGCTTCGTCCGGCTGCTTCCACCGCCTCCAAGTTGGGGCCGAGATCCTTACTGAGAGGAGTCGGAACGCAGATGACGATAGTTCTCGCCTCTGCCAGACAGCCGGGGTCACTAGAGGCCTGTAAACCACCGTTCAACATGTATTTGACGTCATCATCCGAGAGATCGTCAATGTGCGAGCGCCCAGCGTTGAGTTCACGAACCACTGATTCGGACACATCAAAGCCAATTACGGGTAGACCTGCCCGGATGGCCTCAAGTGCCACTGGCATACCGACATACCCGAGGCCAATGACGGCCAGGCAATCCCCTAGTCCTGTTTCGCTCATCCCATACTCATCTCTCGACAGTGGACCCTAAAGTGATGTGACTGCGTGCAACGCCAACTTTCTAACCCGACGGAGGACACGATGTCCACGAGGTCGGCGGGACGAAGTCGCTGACTTCGCTTGTTTTTCGGGTCTTCAAGTAGGATCACATCGTGAACCACGCGCATTCTCCTGAATCCGCGTCCATCGCTAATGAGAGCCCTTATCGAGCAATTACGACTTCCTTTCAATGCTTTGCAGATCCACCTACTGCCTGAGGGAACCTAGTTGACAACGGTATCAGCGATTAAGCTATGCCCGTGTTCGAAGCGAAACAGCAGCAGGATGCCAGGGAATGCTTGTGACCCTACGTTTGTTGGGAACGCAGTCATCGTGTCATTAGGCTCATCCAAAGCCCTCGCGCGACGACTCTTTCCTCGGGCCTACGAGACGGTGCAAGTTCACAAAATGGGCCGAGAACTGGCTACCGAGGGCAGTGTCTGGGCGCAGAATGCATTAAGCGACGCGGTTCTGTCCGCAGTTATCCGACGTAGCCTGTCCCTTACCTCGACGGCAATAGATATCGGTGCGGCCCACGGTCGCTTCGCCAGGGAGATGGCTCACGTCGCAAGACGTGGTTCGGTTTTGGCTATTGAACCTGTTCCCACCCTCAACGCCCAATTGAAGCGCATATTTCGATCCAAAGGCCATGTTTCTGTTCTCCCCTATGCAGTCGGGCAAGAGAACAAGCAGACCGATTTTTGGATCTGCGATTCCAACGTTGGACTCAGTGGGCTGGCCGCAACCCATGCAGCACGTCAATCTGGCACGGTGCAGGCGATCACCGTTCCAGTCCGAACGCTCGATTCGATCACGGCGGGCTTTGCCAGCATCGACTTGATCAAGATTGATGTTGAAGGCGGTGAATACGATGTCCTCTGCGGCGCCGAAGACACACTGTCCACGCACCACCCGATTATTGCTTTCGAGTGCACGTCGCACGCGGATGAATACGAGAACTCACCAAATGACGTCTTTGAACTCTTGGCTCGACAGGATTACGAGGTCTTTCCGCCAACAGGTTACCTGCGAGGTACTCAGCCCCTATCGCAAGAGTATTTTTTAGAGAGCATTAATGGTGGCCACGAGATCTTCTTTTTCGCCCAGCACCCGAGCGAACCATCGGGTCGATCTACCCGTTGATGAGAGCGAAAGCAGAAGCTTTTCGAGAGTCTAGAACAATCACTGATTTGCTGGATACGGGAAGAACGCTGAGAAAGGCTCGGTTCAAGTCGACATCATCGGATCCAAGGACTGCTCTAGGGGACATTTTGGGCAATACAGTCTTGAATTCGAACTCCATCCACTGCTCGCGATGATTACTGTCATGGAAGAATAAATCGACAGACTCTATATCCCGAACCACCGAAACAAAGGACTTCTCGGCATCTCGGCCATCAACTACATGTTTCATCCAGTGGCTCTTGAGACTTGCATTCACGAATTCGCCAGCCGCCGGATCAACATCACATGAGTGAACGACCCCAAAGCCATTGGCCTTCACCGCCGACAACAACGCATACGACGAAAACCCCCGAGCAATTCCGGTTTCAAGTACGACCTTCGGTCGCCGCCACCGCACAATTACGTAAAGCATTTGGGCTGTACTTGCCTCAATGTCGTACTCTGATGGAATTCCGGTGCGCGAGTCGCGATCAAGCTCATCCTCGAGCGTTCGCCATTCGCGTAGATAACTTTCGTAAGAATCACGCTGGAGTCTGTCGCCAGCGCCTTCACCCGCCAGGGACGAAAGTGCCAACCAGGGGTCTCTGACAACAAGGGCGTCAGAGCTCGTCAAGTCACTAATGGTCATTCGCCGTGGCGGTGCAAGATACTCCCGGACTCGGCGGCCTAGTTCCGCTGGACCGAACGTGCGTAGAACTGAGTATGACCTCTTGAGCAGCCGCACTTCGATACCTTATCGGCCGGCAATGTCGTCAAATGTGCGGACGCTCCCCATGGCGGTCATGCTGAGCAAGGACCGTGAGCGTGCATCACTCCAGTCGTTCTCGCCCAACGGATCCTCTACGACGGTCACCCGTAGCGGAAGAGCCGCCGCGACTGCCGTCACTTGGTGACTTCTAGAACAACACCCAACCTCATTTCCACTGCCGCGTTGACAAGGCTTCGCATGAAGGTGCTGTTGCTGGCGCTCTGCAAAATGGGTCTCAATTGTGCAGGTGCCGCGAAACTCGCCAACCGATGGCTCTGGTTATGCACCACACAACCGCACGCCGTCAAAGCCCGCACCCACCTCATGCGTGAACTGTAATGAACTGTCTCGTTTAGTTCGTTCACAAATCGGGAGACCCAGGCTTGCCGAGAGACCGTGGGATGCCCTCCTCGCTTCTGATCGGACCTCCAGTATCCGACCCCGACGAGGTAGCTGGCGGACAAATACTTGCCCAGTAATTGCGAATTCCTGTCAATCCAGTGGGCGAAAGGAACACCCACATGCCCTTCAACCAATGTGCGCTTGGTTGGGAAAATAAAGATTCCAACTCCGCCCGGTGCCAACAGCCGCGAGATTTCGCTCGCTACCGAGTCCACCTTTTCGCTCGGAATGTGTTCGAAGACCATGTTTGACACGATGCAGGAAAAGTAGCCATCAGGATATGGAGCGACATCGTTGACGATACGCGTTACCCGTTCCTTTCCTTGGTCCCAATTCTTGTAGTGATACTCGAACGCATCCGTCCCAAGGACTTCTAATCCGCGCTGCTCGCAGAACCGCAGGAACCGGCCGTTTCCGCATCCATAGTCGAGCTTACGACCAGAGCGACCTTTGACTTGTTCGTATAGGAAGTGATCCAAGGGGCTGGAAGTAGCCGTTGTCTCCATTGCATCTCTCCCTGTGCTGCTTGTGTCGCCGCCTACCGCTTCATCCAAAGAACCGACCGAGTTCTGCGACATGTGCTCGTCTACCCTTAAGCGCATGTCGCGTCAGCGCGACAGGTACTTGAAGAAGAACTTACAACGCTTGTGCCGATTTGCTTGGAGACATGTGAAACTGCTCGTGTGGCACTGGGGCCGACTAGGCGCAGGACCCCTGTATGCCCTCAAGATGAGTCAAGCCCTGAGTGCGATGCCTGAAGTTGATGTTTGTGTTTCCTACTCTCGACAGAACGAACACGTCCAGGACTTTCGAGCTCTTGATGCTCCAAGACTTGAGGTAGACACATTTACGACCGCCCTAGAGGGCTTGAAGAGAAGTCTCGGGCTTCCTCTGCTGAAGCACCAATTCAATAATTTCCTTGCCGAGAATGAGGTTGACGCCGTCTACTGCCCTATGTGGCATCCGTGGAACTCTGCGATGGTCAGCGTACTGCGAAAACGAGGAATTCCTTACGTGCTCACGGTGCACGATGCGGTCCGGCATGAAGGAGACTCTGGTCGCATTCAGCGGTGGGTAGAAGGCTACGAGCAACGTCGCGCTGACGCCTACATCGCACTTTCACAGCATGTCAAGAGTCAACTTGATAGTCGGGAGCACCACCCAGCCTTCGGTACACTTGTCATTCCTCATGCACCCTTCTTTTACTCAGCGCCAACCTGCGATGGCGATCAAGAGCGCGGCGCCTTGAAGTTCCTCTTCATTGGAAGAATTCGACCCTACAAAGGCATTGACGTTCTGCTCGATGCCTTCAATCAGGTCTTCCAGATGTCGGAAGGGGACGTGTCACTGACGATTGCTGGTTCGGGAGATCTTGGGCCTTACGAAACCAAACTGTCTCGGCTCACGCGAGTGGATGTCCGAAACAGGTGGCTGTCTGATAGCGAATTTGGTGAACTTATTCATAGCCATGATGTGCTGGTTCTGCCCTACATTGAAGCGAGTCAATCGGGAGTCATTGCAGCGGCCCATGGTGCAGGCAAGCCAGTTGTTGCCTTTTCCGTTGGCGGTATCTGTGAACAAATTGACCACGGAGTGAACGGCCTCTTAGCATCTGACAGGACTCCGGAAGGGCTCGCGAGCGAGCTATTGCTCCTTGCTAGCGATCAGCACCTTTTGGCTGAACTGCAAGAGGGGGTCAAAGGTCGTTCAGAGCACGAGTCGACGTGGACCTCCTCCGCTGAGTCGGTTGTTCGCTTGTGCACATCAATGCTCACCGATAGGTGAATAACCCCACCGTCCACCAGGTGTTGGTGACCAATCACCACCGGGATCAACTGCTGCCAAGACAGCTAAATAGCCAGCAGCAACTTGATCGGCAGAGTAGTTGGACACGACCCATTCTCTAGCCCTTGATGCAAGCCGGGAGCCCAATTGCGGGTCAAGGGCTCGGTCAATCCCCTCGGCCATGGCATCTGGGTTTGAAGCGGGCACCAGGACAGCAGTTTCGCCGTCCACAAAGACGTCATTGACACCCGGAACATCGGTCACCACTATCGGCACGCCAGCTTCGGCGGCCTCCAATAGCGCGATACTGAATCCCTCACCAAGGGTTGCGTGGGCGTACACATCCAGGGAATCCAGGAAATTGGGTACCTCACCAAGTGATATGTGGCCGAGGAAGTGCACAAATTTGGCGACACCCAGATCCTCAGCCAGCGCCTCAAGTTGTTTCAATGTGGGGCCCTCGCCGGCTACCAGCAGGTTAATTCCTTCGTATTCACCCTGCGTGTGGAGGACGTGGATTGCCCGGATCAGGACGTCGTGTTCTTTGGTGGGCACGAGCCTTGAGACCATGCCGATGATCGTCGATGATTGCCCCCTGGGTACGAGCCGTGACTTCCCCGATGGTCCACGATGCTTCGCCCTTATGCCATTAGGCACCACAAACCCAGGCCGCCTCAATAGCCGTTGAAATCGACGCAGCGGATATCGCTGCTGATACTGGGTCGTCAGGAAGACCACACCGCGACTAACCGCAATGGCCAAACCCGACAGCAAGTTATCCTTCCTTGAGCGCAAATGGGTGCTCTGATGCTCCACGACAATGAGAGCCGGTCGGCGGCCCGATAGTAGTTGCCCCACGATCCCCGCCACTGCATGCCGGTGACTATGACAAAGGACCACACGAGGTCTCGTTCGTCGAATTGCTCCTGCCACCCTCACCATCGAGCTGACATCGCCTTGACGCGTAATCGGGACGGAAACAAGGCATCCGGGATTTGCCCATTCGCTCGGATCCTCTTTGAGCGCCCAAGACGGGCCTAAGGCGACAACAGCCGAAACAAGACGCATTCGGCCAAACTCCTCAACCAAAGTCCTTACCGCTGCTAGCTGCCCGCCTTCACCGCCGTAGCAAATGTGAGCGACTGCAGCGGGCTCACTTCTCAAGTACTCACGGACCTTTCCGGGGTAGCTCCTCCACGGCCAAGGAGAACGCTGGGTGAGACGGATCACACCCCCCCCTTTCAAACACTATTACCACTCCCGGCAGCACTATCTCAGAACTACATCTACTGATCACTATCGTTTTCCCATGCCTCAAAGGTTCCCGAGAGTCACCGTAGGCATTCCCGTCTACCGGGGAGAAAAGCACATACTTGAGGCCATCGCCAGCGTTCGTGCAGATGCTTATGCCGACTGGGAGATTCTCGTATTCGACGATTGTTCGCCCGATTCATCGGCAGAACTCATAGCCGGCATTGAAGACTCAAGGATTCGCATCATTTCAAGCCCGACCAATCTCGGACTTGTCAACGCTCGAAATCGAATACTTGAGGAGTCTCGGGGCGAATTCTTGGCATGGCTTGACCAGGATGATGTGAACTACCCATGCCGACTAGCGAAGCAAGTTGCCTTTCTCGATGCACACCCGGATGTGTCTCTCATTGCCTCTTGGACTGACTTACGGGTCGAATCGGAAGAGGGACCCATTGATACCTACACACACGTTCAACCCTCGGATCACGCCAGCATCCGTGCAGCAATCCCATTTACGAATCCCATTGCCTGCAACACAGTGATGATGAGAAGCAAGCATTTCCAAGAGAAAGGGTTCGCGTTTCGCGAGGAGTTCGGTAACACTCTGGACTACGACTTGTGGAGCCGGGCGTCTGACAACTTAACCTTTCATGCGCTGAGGGAACCTCTCGGTGCCTATCGCGTTCATTCGCAACAGACATCACGTGGTGCGGAGTTGGAGCGCATGAACCAATGTGCACTGCAGGTTCAAAGCGACTTTCTCCAACGTAACCTCCACGTATCCATGTCCCAAGAGGAACGCAAACTTCACGCGAAATTAACGCAGGCGCCGATTCAAAGCACGGCTCGTAGCATCTTCGAGCCGGCAAAAGCGTGGCTTGCAAAGTTGCGAGCAGCCGGTGTCATGAGCAAACAACTCGATCAAAAAGCGTTCGATTCAGTAATCGCTCAGCAGTGGTTCCGATTCCTGAGCGCAAGCGATGAACTATCAACACGCGAGAAGCTCTTTCAGTGTGTGCAAGGGGTGCGCGATATCGGAATCCCATGGGGTCCGACAACTGACGCCCTACGTTCCGCTCTAAATAGTCGCCGGCTGCGGCATCACCTCAAATAAAGATTTTCCCACGCATCGCGCCACTGAGGCAGAGCATTCAATCCGGTGGCCAAAAACTTTGAACAATCCAGATCAACATACTTGGGTCGCTTCGCCACTGTTGCGTATTTGTCAGAAGTGACTTCCACGATGCGAGATGGATCATGCCCGAAGGCCATGGCAACCTCGACAGCCCAGTCGAATTTGGAGGTAGGGCCTAACGCGCACACGTGATAGAGGCCAGGTTCAGGTGGACTGGCCAATATCGACGCGATGGCGTCGACCAATAGTACTGTGGGTGTCGGATTACCCACGATGTCCGTTACAACGGAGATCTCCTTCTCGGGGTCGGCTAACTGATCCAGAATGCGTGTGGGGAAGTTGCTTCCCCGATTCCTTGAGTACAGCCACGAAGTCCTCAGGACAAATGAGTCTGGGCTGTAAATCAGTGTCAATAGGTCTCCCGTCAACTTCGATACACCATAGGCGGAAACGGGTTGGCATCTATCACCTTCCGCATAGGGCACTTCACTCGATCCCTCATACACGGCTTCACTGGAAATGTGAATGACACGAGCACCTACCTCTTGTGCGGTTTTTGCCAGGACTCCTGGCGCTAACCCATTCACCCGGAGCGCCATGTCAGGATCCAGGTGTGCTGCGTCCACGTCTGTCATGGCGGCGGCGTTGAGCACCCACTGAGGCTCACATCCACGGACGAAAGCCCCGACGGCCTCACTGTCTTCAAGGCGCAGGTGTCGGGGCGCGGGGACGATTTCCAACGGCGCAACAGAGGCCAGGGCTGAGAATTCAGAGCCTAATTGGCCGTGTGCTCCGAACAGGACTACACGCAACAAGTCTAGCAACTCCCATCGCTCGCTCCCTAAGCCTATGCCAAGGCTTCAACACACAACGGGGCTCGAGCAACAGCGACTCGGAGTCGATGTGCCGGACGAAGGCACTAAACTCCTGGGCACGGGAGGAACACCCAAAGTTCGCCAATGAGAGCTGCACTTCTGGAGCGTAAGAAACGTGACGACATCAACCATTCGGACCACCCTCGAGCGCATAGGTGCGATCACCCCCGAACGGGTAGAGCAGTTTGCGCCACGGACTCGCGATCGCGAGGTGCCCGTATGGGTTGATCCAGTGAGCGGCGTCCTCTTCATTGACAACTACTACGTCGGAGATGCTGAGTACTCTTCCGGGAGTTACAGGGCAGATCCTGTTGGTCCCGACTTCGAGGACTGGTCCGACACCAAGCGACGCATTGATGATTTTCGTTCTCTCTACTTTGGCCAATCGGTTCTAGATTTCGGCTGCGGTGCTGGCTCCTTCCTCCGACTAATACAGCCGACAGTTGCGAGTGTCCAGGGAGTTGAGCTGCAAGAGTCCTACCGGGATGCCCTTCTACGCGATGGCATCGCTTGCTTCGACAGCCTGGATCACTGCTCGCCCATGGATGTCGCCTTCCTCTTTCATGTCCTCGAACATCTGCCAGACCCTCTGCCGGTCCTTAAACAGTTGAAAGCGCTGCTAGTCGATGCGAACGGCCTTCTCGTGGTTGAGGTACCCCACGCGCGAGACTTCCTCATCTCATCCGCCCGCAATCAACCATTTATTGACTTCACGCTTTGGTCGCAGCACCTGGTACTACACACACGCGATTCATTGAGGTCGCTTCTCATTCATGCGGGCTTTACCGAAATAAGCATCTGGGGAGTGCAGCGTTACGGCATCGCCAACCACATGAAGTGGCTGATTGATGGAAAACCTGGCGGCCATAAGGGCTCGACTGCGCTAATCGAGACTCAGGCCCTCTCAGCGGCCTACGCAGCGGCTCTTGCCCAAATGGATGCAACTGACACTCTGGTCGCCACCGCTCGTTGATACGGACTAAGGTGCCTTTGTGTTCCCAACTGAGGTTTCGAGGAGAGCGGCGATCTTCGGCGCGAGTTCCTCCGTGGGTGTCGAGGTCTGTAACTCATATCTTGCCGCAGGGCATTCGGTAAGAGCGCTCTACAAGCAGGACTCATCGACGTCATCAATGCTCGCAACCAGTAGCGGTCTTGAAGCGGTGCAATGTGATCTCGCTGATCTCGACCCAGTTGGCGGACCTGCCAACGCCAACGCAGATACGGACTTTCTTATCTTTCTTGCATCCCTCGCAACACCATCTCATCTTGAGCATCTGGACGTGCCACTAGAACGCACATTGGCCATCGGGGCACTTTCCAACTAAATTCTCATGGGAGCAATTGGACCGGATATGGCTCAGCATCAGTGGGGCCAAATGGTGATCAGCATCAGCACAGTAATCAAGTTCGGAGGAGGTGCAGACTCTTTTGCGTATGCGCTCCTCAACCACAGAGGTGAATTTCTCCCGCGAGATGTTCGGGACTGGACGGGAAGATACGAACTCACAAACGTTGTCGGAGTCAGAATCACAGATACCCCCCTCCATGATGCTTTTCCGGACCGTGACTTGCAACAGAGTATTGAACTTATACCTGTGAAGGGGGCCGCAACTAAGGCAGAAATTGCCGACTTCATTACTTGGCACGAGTCTCAGCAGAACACCTATGTTTCTGGGCAGGCAATTGCTATCTCTGGTTGCGAGTAGCGTTGTGCCGCATGGAATTCCTGCTGCTGTGTTTCTCGACGTCGATGGTGTCTTGATCGATTCCGTTGACCTTAAGGGCGAAGCCTTTGTCGAGACTTTCGAAGATTTTCCGCACAGTGCTGAGAAAGTTCTTGCATTTCACCGGGCTCACGGTGGTCTCCCCCGCGAACTAAAAATCCGGCAAATTCTCGCCTCTCTGGGCGATGAATCGCCTACGGAATCCGAAATCTCGGATCGAGTCAGTCGATTCACCGACCTAGTGGCGCAACAAGTTATTGATGCTGCCGAGATGCCAGGGACGTACGAATTCTTGCGATCGTGGTCTCAGCAGTGCCCGCTGTATGCAGTTTCGGCTACTCCGGACGAGGAACTTCAACGAATAGTAGCTGCAAGAGGCCTCCTCCCCTTCTTCCAACGTGTGAGAGGTTGGCCACCTGAGAAATCTGGGCTGATCGGTCAAGAGATCGCTTCTGGGGGATTCAAGGCGTCCGAGTGCATTCTTGTGGGAGATAGCAACGAGGACTATCAGGCGGCAAAACGAGCCTTAGTTCCCTTCATCTTTTTTGGTGCGGCCCGTCCCGGCGTTACACACGCAAATGTCCCACGAATAGGGACTTGGTCTTCTTTCGCCAAGGCCGTGTCAGAAGTCCTGGACCACTCAGGGCCCTAGACTCAGGGCTGAATCGCAAGCAGGTGAATGGAGGACTCCTTGGCCAACGTTCTGGTCTCGACGGTCCCCTTCGCTTCCCACGACAGACTTCCCCTTGAGTTACTGGATGCAGTCGATGCCCACGTCACCATCAACCCGCTTGGTCGGCGATTACAAGAGGAAGATCTCGCGGAACTTATCGCGACAACCGAAATTCTCATCGCGGGCACCGAGCCGATCACGCGCAAGGTACTAAATGCCGCCCCGGATCTTCGATTGATCGCACGTGTGGGCATCGGTCTTGACAATGTCGACCTTGTCGCCGCTCGGGAACGCGGCATCCAAGTCACTTACACGCCAGAGGCACCAGCCCCAGCAGTTGCCGAGTTCACAGTCGGCCTGATGGTTTCCCTCCTTCGTCACACTCACACGGCGAATGCGCTCCTTCATAATGGAGTGTGGAATCGCCTAATGGGCCGCCGCCTAGGTGACTCCACTGTCGGTGTCATCGGTGTCGGGCGTATCGGCAGCCGCGTCATCCAAATCTTGAGTTCGTTTGGCGTGCAACGGTTGATCGCCCACGACATTGAGCCGCGCAGTGACCTAATTCAAGGAACATACGTCGAGTGGGTTAGCCCAGACGAAGTCTTCAGGGAAGCCGACATCGTAAGCCTGCACGTGCCCCTCACCCCAGATACGCTAAATATGGTTTGCCGCAAGCAACTCGACCTAATGAAAACCGATGCAGTCCTAATAAACACTTCTCGCGGTGGCGTTGTCGATGAAGCCGAGTTGCTGCGTGCGCTCCAGGATGAACGGCTTGGTGGTGCAGCAATTGATGTATTCACTCATGAGCCTTACGAGGGTCCCTTAATGCAAGAACCTCGTTGCCTGCTCACGAGCCACATGGGCTCTATGTCAATTGACTGTCGTACAAGGATGGAGATTGAGGCAACTCGCGAAGCCGTTCAATTCCTTGCCGGTGAACCGGCGCTTTCCCCGGTTCCGGAGGAGGAGTATCTCTTTCAAGTTCACAGGTCGAACTAACTCCTTACGTTGCCAGTCATCACTACTCGATCTGAGCCGGTAACTTGGCAAACCAGATCTGTTTTCGTGTGGTACTTCCCCACTTCGATTCCTGTGCACACAAACTGGCCGGACAATACGTTGCTTAGTCCACAGGGCTGCGGGTAGGTGCTAACGACTTTGCGGTCAAACGATTCAGGGCGTGTAAACACTGGACTGTGTGTCACCAAATGATGAACAAACATCCCCTTGAGGGCTTAGCGGATTCACAAGTCAAGTGAGGTTACGGTTACTATAAAGCTTGAAGCCCCTTCGTCGGATTTTAGAGTGACCCACGCAGGGCGAGACCGGAGCCAAAATGAATCCAAAGGGTAAGTCTGCTTGAACGACTGGTCGTCAGGACGCAGCTTCAGCCACCCGTCTCATCGTAAATCACGATCGCAAAATGGACATACCCTCCGCAAAGCGGCCATCCCATCACATCCTCTCTCGGAGCCGGAGGCAGAAGGGCACTTCGAACGTGGAACACGAGTCCAAACACAACAGTCATCCGCTCGACAGCTCACTACCCCCTATCTGATCTCTGAAAAAACTCACGAGCAAGCGAGCAATTTAGATAAGAGATAGCGGCACGGGTTTGAGCCAAGCACGGACTCGGATCACCAGGGAGACTCCAGCATCAAAACCTAGTTTTGTCTTGTCTTGGACGGTCATCGTAGGAAAACGTGTCCAACCTTTCCTGTCTTTTGCATCGTTTGAGTGCGCCTACCCGTAACACCCTGAAAAAGACACTAGGGCGTTCGACCTACATCTCGCATAAGTTCAAGTAGTCCCAAACCGAAGTCAACGTACGTCGCTCCTTGCATCCTGCGGCCCGAACTGAAGTCGAGTGCATATGGGGACAGGCGATACCGACCCTCAAACGGATCCTCACTAAAACTGACTTCAACATCTTCGCTCACCATTTCGGCAATCATCTCCACTACCTCGCGGGTAGTCATCCGCTCATGACCCGTGATGTGGAGAGCTTTCCCAACGTACGCCTCGTCTAAAGCGTCCACAGCAAGTGAGGCGGCATCAGTGATGTGCACATACTCGCGCACTTCGCTGCCATCTCCCCAAAAGTCAATCCTTCCCTGTAACACCGCCTGGCGAATAAGCCGCGAAATCGCATTATTCGCATCAGCCCGAGGGCCGTACAAAGACCCGAAGCGCAAGATTGTGCTCTTCAGGCCCCAAGCCGCAGAGAGGTCGTCCACAAGACCCTCGGCGGCTCGTTTCGTCGTCCGATAAATAGAGCCACCGCGAGCGAAGACATAAACACTGCTGGCATGGATGAGGCGACTGACACCGCGCGACGCCGCTGCCTCTAAGACTCCTAAGGTCCCTAGCACATTGATTTCCGTTGCGCGGCGAGGTTCTCTGTGCGCATCATCCAGGTCAGCGATCGCTGCGCAGTGATAGATGGCGCTACACCCACTCATCGCATCCTGAAGCACTTCTTGATCTCTGATGTCTCCGACTACGGTTAAGTACCCCGCGTCGGGAAGTGGCTGCTCATCCAAGGAAACAACATCATGACCACGGAGCAACAAGTTTTCGGCGATATGACTGCCCAGAAATCCAGAACCACCCGTTACCAAGACTTTCAAGTACCGACCTCATCCATAACTAAAGTCTAGCGCCTCAAGGATAAGGGTCCTGATTTCTGGCAGTTTGCGGCAGCCACCGAGATGAATAGGTATCCGAGTATTCATACAAACTTCAGTCGGTGGATGCGACCTATGGGGTCTATCTTGGCAAGGCGGCAACCAAACGCGAGGATACCTGTCATGTGATGGGCAGTCAGCTGACGCGCCATCGCTACAGGCGCGAGTTTGTATTGGATGCATTTTCAAAGTCCTTGACTCGACAGTGCGATACGTTTGAGGCGTCGCATGGGTCATCTCCCCAAAGAGGGCATCCATTAGCCTGATGTCATCAAAGCCCATTCGACGGGTGTTAGACAACGATCCTGACTCCCTATAAAATCAGATGCTTTCAAGAGTTGGGCAGGCACCTTATGATTCGCAAGATCGCCCTTGACAGTCTGGTCAGTCGTCTCCAAGAGCGGAAGTTGACTTTTGGAAGCTGGCTTCAACTTCCTAGCCCCGATGTTGCTGAGATTGTGGCTGCAAACTTTGATTGGGTGGTCGCCGATCTTGAGCACGGTGGTCTTGACCGCAGCTCGCTACTGCACGTCGTTAGGGCAATCGAAGGACGAGGCGCCATTCCTCTTGCCCGGCTGATGGCGATGGATCCACTTCTCGGTCGTCAGGCACTAGATTCTGGCTGCGCCGGACTGATGATCCCGCACACGGAGGACGCTGAGATGTTTCGAGCCTTCGTCGCATCTTGCACCTGGCCACCACTCGGCTCTCGTAGCGTCGGCTTTTTCCGTGCCAACGACTTCGGTCAAATGTTTAACGCCTACTCGGAACAAGCCGCCCGCCCTATCTTCATTCCGATGATCGAAAGTCGAGCAGGCCTGAATGCCCTGGATGGCATCCTCATGACCGGACATGCCGACGCAGTCCTGATTGGGCCCTACGACCTGTCTGCCTCGCTGGGATGTCTCGGAGACTTCACCTGTGATGCATACGTGCGCGCTGAGAGTCTAGTGATTGATACCTGTGCCCGTCACGGAGTGTCTGTCGGCGTGCACGACGTCACTCCCTCATCTTCATCAATCAATGACAAGATCGCGCGGGGATACACATTCATCGCTTGCGGCATGGACACTACTTTCTTATCTACGGCAGTCTCAAACATCACATCGATTGATGAGGTTCGTGATGTCCATCGGCCCTGACCCTCAAATCGGAACTTCCTCAATACGAAACGAAGCTTTCAATACAACCTATACTCGCGGCCAGATCCTGATAGACGCCATGAAAGATTTAACTGTGAAAACAGTTCTCGACATCGGTGCATACACAGGAGAAACCGCCGAGTGGTTCTGCAGATTATTTCCCAAGGCCACAATTTGGTCCGTGGAACCTGTCCCCGAATCATTCGTGAAACTAAAATCACGGGGAAATCCCCGCGTTAAGCCTTTTCATTTTGCTGCGACCAATTTTGAGGGCACCTGTACTATTTTTCTGAACGCTGCTGCTCACACAAACGGTCTCTTTCCCATTAATTCGGCAAGTCGTGACTCCATCGATATCTCAACCCGACGAGAAGAGAGACTCCTCAACGGCCTCACGCTTCCTGAAAATCAAGATCAAGTGGAAGTACCTGCTCGAACGCTAGACAGCTTCGTAGTTGAAAATGGGCTGTCGCAGATCGATTTTCTCAAAATTGATGTTCAGGGTGCGGAGACAGTGGTGCTCCAAGGAAGTCATGACGTCCTCAGAAATACGCGCGCAATCCTGATTGAAGTTTCCCTGTACGACTACTACACGCAACAAAATTCTATTGGTGATGTTGAGGAATTTCTACGGCCATCTGGTTTCGAGCTCTGGTCAATCACAGATCAATCCAATAACCCGATGAATGGCAGAACGGATTGGGTCGAACTTCTCTACCTGAACCGGCAACTTTCGCACGCAAAATCATAGGATCACATCGTGAAACCTTCCACACCCATGGTCGCCGTCATCATTCCAGCAAGACTAGGAAGTTCCCGATTCCCAAATAAGCCACTGGCTTCCATTCTTGGAATACCCATGATTGAGTGGGTACGTCGGCACGCAACTGCGACCAAACACGTGGACGTGGTGGCTGTAGCTACCTGCGACCAAGAGATCGGTGAATTGGTTCAACGCAAAGGCGGTATCGCACTGATGACGAGCGCCACACACCAGCGCGCCAGCGACCGAAGCGCGGAGGCTCTAACTGTCCTTGAACAGGAGCGTGACGCCGTTTTCGAAATCGTTGTAATGCTGCAAGGCGACGAACCCACCATTAGCCCTCAACAAATCGATTCAGTTGTGGATGCCATGAAGGCCGACTCGTCAATCCAAGTGGCCAACCTGTTTGGGCCCATTTCATCGGAGGAAGAATTCAACGATCCGAACTGCATCAAGGTAGTTGCGGATGCGCATGGCGACGCGGTGTATTTCTCGCGCTTGCCGATACCCCATGGAGCCTCATTCAGCGATTTTTGCGTTGGGAAACAGGTTTGTGCCATCGGCTTTCGCCGCGATTATCTGATGCAGTACCTCACGATGGATCCAACATCGCTAGAAAAGGCAGAGTCGATAGACATGCTGCGCATACTCGAACACCGTGAGAGGGTCCGAATGGTGAGAACAAGTGAGCGCACGCAGTCCGTGGACATTCGAGAGGACATACCGAAGGCAGAGAGAGTCCTGAGCCTACGAGGCCTCGCTTGAATTTCCTCGCGTCCACCCCGCATCCGCGACGACACATACTCGAGGAATAGCGACTTCAAGGTCTTCCCACCACACCGATTCCGACACCCTGACTTTTACGCTTACACCTCATGTCTTACACAACAGACTCCCGGAGGGATTTCCAACGGTGAAGACTCTTACGGTCTGGGCATCCTCGGCGCCTCCGCCTTCATCTCTCGATCATGTCGTTCTGTGGTCATCGTTTCTGCCGGGAGATGCCCCGCCTGGATGGTTCTCGCTGCCTGAATACGTACATCTCAATCAGCACAAACTTCGATCGCGCTATCGGACCTGGCTCAATGAGGTTTCTAAGCGGACTATAGACGGTATCTCGATTCTGGAACTGATGGCGATTCGCTCGAACCTCAGCTACTGGTGGATGTCTATACCTACCCACGACTCTCTCGCCATCGACAGTCCTGCATACCGAGTCATCCGCCTGTTCGCGTTGGCAAGCATCAGTACCGAAATGGACTTTGAGCAAGTAGTCATCGTGGCAGACAAACCCGAAGTGGCTGAAGTGCTGAGATCGTGGGCCCATTCGACCAGCAAATCCGTCACCGTGAATCTGAGCGGTGCAAGCCGAAGACGACTACCCTTTTTGCGCTGCACTCGAGGACCAGCGCTCGCAATGGTTCGTGTTTTCTGGAACCACCTGTGCATCGCCATGCAGCCAAGCCGAAGATCTGGCCGAAACATCGGAAAAGAAGGAATCGTCTTTATCGACTACCTGGCACACCTGCAGGAGCCTGGATCGAGCGGCGCATTCCGTTCCAACTACTGGGGTCCCCTCGTCGAATTGCTGGAAGACTGGTCTGAACCCGTCCACTGGCTTCATATCTCAGCTACGTATGCGATGCCTGCAGTTGTGAGGGATGACGTCAAGAAATGCACAACGTTTAGTGCGGTCAGGGCGCAACACAGTGTGCTGCATTCCTATCTTGATTTAAGAATTGTGGGACGAGCATTTCGAGATTATCTGAGGATCCGAAGATTCGGCAAGAGCGTACAGAGGCAAAGCGATATATTTGCTGAAGAAGCAAGTGGATTAGCGACCTTCCCTCTCCTTGAGGATCTCATCAAGGACCAGTATTTCGGGAGGACAGCCGCGCTCAATGCTTTATGGATCAGTCTGTGGGAAACCACTGTCGCAAATTTGTCGACGCAACGCCTTAGCGTGTATCTGTTCGAAAATCAGCCGTGGGAGCTGGCGTTCTTATCAGCGTGGCGGAGAGCGAATAGCAACCAGTCCCTAGCGTTTGCGCATTCAACGATGCGCTTCTGGGACCTGCGCTATTTCGGTAGTGACATAACTGACGACGTCCGCGGAAGACCCAGACCTAACACCGTTGTAGTGAACGGTCCATTGATGAAAGCCACTGCGCTAGGCGGTCAATATCCAGAGAATTTCCTAACCATCGCCGAGGCCACACGCTCTTACACAGATATGCAGCCACAAAGCGAACCGATAGTCGACCTCCTCATCCTAGGCGAGTACGACAAAGTTAACGACCTTGCGCTTATCAATGTGGCGCGATCAATCGCAAAATCTCTGGGGCGGCAAACCAAGGTGATGTACCGCCCGCATCCGACCGCAGAAAGCATCCCGCAATCTATTCCGGCAACATGGCTGATCAGCGATCACAAATCAATTAGTGCTGCCGTCGTCTCCTCGTGCATCACATTGTGTGGCTCGGTCTCGTCGGCGGCATTGGATGCTCGGCGTCTAGGAAAGAATGTTGTTGTCATTGGACAAGCAGAAGCGCTTATCTCGAGTCCAGCACTCGGCCTTCCTAATGTCTATCTAGCTACATCGCTGGAGAAGGCTTCCTCGCTAGCACAGAGTCTGCTCACAAAGCCAATCACCATCCTCACTCCCGATCCGGTCTACGCACAACAACAAGTGCCTCGCTGGCGTCGGCTGCTGTCAGATGGCGCTGCTCAGTAATTCGATTTCCCTTTTGCCCCTGGAATGCAGTGCTCGGTACCCACGTCCGTGGATCCCAGCCACACCCTCCTTGCGGACGGGGACTTGAAGGAGTGTCTGATCGGCCTGAGGGAACGATTTGCGTGTCTGGTTTCGTTGCGACTAACAGGTAGGCAGCTGCTGGGCCAGATGATTTGGGTGAGAAGCTGTGGATCAGTCCTCCCCGCTGATTCTCATTCTGAGCAGTAAAGCGTCGTCGATTCGTCCATCTGCTGGGTGACAAGGCGCTCGCTAACTTGATCGGCTCCAAACAGCTCATTGGCTGGGGTGATCTTCTCTTGACACTCTTGGTGAATTCTGAAGAGGAAACGATCGGTGGTTCAGGCTTTCGACAAAAACGTGAAATGGCTTCAAGGACAGGAGTGAACTTGAAATTCTTGAGAAATAACGACAGGTGACCCTTCCCCCTCCCTGCGGCCGTGTCATCAGACAAACCGGCGTCGCGCAACGGGGGCGCGCCGGCTCTGGTCACGAGAGAGTTTGCTGCTGCGAACACGCGCTACCTCCCGCAAGTAGAACGCTCACTTTCTTTCATTGGCCCTACACTTGTCGGACTTGAGTAAACCAGGCGGCGAAAACTCCAGCCCTTCCCGACTTCGCACTTAAACGTAGTGTGATCCCGGCTCAGGTCATCACCTTGCTAGAAGTAAGGCTTGTCGGATACCTGTCGAGCATCGCAGTAGGGCCAGCACCCTCGTCTTTTACAAGTCTCTCATCAAGGATCCACGGCGCCGCTGAGGAGGAACTCGGCCGTCAAGGCACACAAATCATGTATCGATGAAGCAAGGACTACCGGCTCCTACCGACTACGAGCCCAAGATCGGTCACGACCCTGGGTGCAGGTCATGGCGAGGTTCGGTGGCCAAAATCAGTGCCGGGATGCATCAGTGTGGGCCTAGGCCACCCAGCGGGTCTGCAGATCTTGGGCGACAACAGACCAGAAGCGTCTCTTCGGACTATCTGGACGCTTGACGAATTCGTGCACGTACCGACGGTAAGCACGCGCATTGACTGCTGGTGCCAGCAAACGCCTCCTGAGATTGGTCACATCGATCATCGGGGCCCGCAAGGCCTTGGCGAAGCGCCTCTCATTAGATCGGACGAAGTCAGACATACAGGCTGAATTGACGAAGAGGACAGGGGTTTCAAGCACAGCTGCCATGCCCAATGAGGTTGAACCCGTTAGCGCAACAGAGAATGCACATGAAGCCAAAAGTTCAGGTGTTCGCCCGTGTATGACAGGGATTCCAGGATAAAGATCATCAAGGCTGCCCGGTCGTGCGCGCGGATGTGCGGCCACCACAACGGAAAAGCCCTGACGGTCGAGTTCGGCGAGCACGTCGGCGACGATCGATTCGTAGCAGCCGACAGCCCAGGGGTTATCCATGTTCAAGCTGACATAGTCCGGGTGGCGAGGACCCATGGTGTCGAGCAGAAGAACAAACTCATCCCTCGCGGCCACCGGCTGTAACTCAATTATGCGGTCATAATCCAATGAATGGATCAGTCTCACCGCAGTGGCGGCACCAATGAGTGGTCGCGCTACAGCCGCGGTTGTTGTTCCCGTCCACACGAAGTCGAGACGTCGCGGCACCAAAACCTTGGGCAAGACCCGCTCTCGGACTCGCACGTAGCGGCGATAAAAATCGTGAGATATCCGCCGCGGACCGGATAGCGGCGGGATGGTTGCCGACACCACCGTTCCCACCAAGGCAGGCGAGGAGAGCACCGGAACGAGCAGGTCTCTGTACCGCTGTTGAAGGGGTGTATATACGCCAGCAATGAGAATTACCGCGTCATGAGCCGTTAGTTCCGCTGCTAGCGCGAAGAGACTCCTCCATTCATCCACGCGCTCAATGCGCACGCACCCAGGGACCTCCGACCACTGAGCCCGGGCACCAGGGAGAGTGAGATTGCAAATATCCCAAACTTCGACCGCAAATCCGGCGTCAGATAGGTCGTCGATCCCGAAGCGGTCCGCATCACGACGTGAGAGTGGTGTCTCTACAACGAGGATGACCCGATGGGGCATTATCTACTGAGCCTTCCGGAAGACTGGCTTCAGAGGAGGGCCTTCCGGGTAGGGCTCGTAACCATCGGTCAGAGCCTTGGTATCAACGGCAAATGCGCTGTCCAGTGCTTGCCACAGGATCTCAAGCTCCTCGGTTCCGTGCGCGAGACTGTGGGCGAGGCAAGGCATAAGGACGCCTCCCTTCGTGATTTCCTGCACGAAAAGAGCGCGGAAGTGACCCGACGGCTCGCCCAGGGCGTCGCGGGCGACGACGGCGAGACCAGCCGAGG
>MDTE01073529.1_pt1 | contig 22409 bp, 24 predicted proteins | sample 811231 | NCBI WGS metagenome assembly MDTE01 (sample SAMN05326651, study PRJNA326480) | marine metagenome | isolation source: seawater | place: Indian Ocean: Red Sea | collected 2010 | reverse complement strand
TAGGAGCCCTATCAACAACAATTGTAATCGCTATAAAACCCAATCTGGGATCTAAATTTTTCCACGTAGTAATTGGAAGCTTTTTAAGCGGGATATCTGTTATTATTTTTGCTCTTTCATCAGTATTAAGTGGGTCGTATTATTTGGCTATAATTTGTATGTTTATTGTTGGGATTTTTGGAACACTTCCAGCTATTTCAGCTCAAAGTTCATTACAACTTTCTGTCCCCAATAACCTCAGAGGAAGAATCATGGGATTATATGGATTAACTTTCAGTTTAAGGCCTTTAAGCGGCTTTCAAGCTGGATTAATATCAGGATTTACAAATCCTACATTTGCCATAGCTTTCGGGGGAGCAGCTTTAAGTATATTCACAGTTGCAAGTTTTATCACAAACAAAAACGTACGAAAATTTAACCAAATAATTGATAAAGAATAATTCCATTTCTTTTTCAATATAAAAATGATACTATTACATTGGTGTTTTATTACAAAATATATAAACCTAATGTATCTAAATGAAGACTATCTTAGTAACATCACTAAACCCTAAAGACGGCAAAACTTCTTGTGCACTGGGACTTGCAAAATCCCTCAATGATCAGGGATACAAGTCCACTTGTATTGAATTATTCAACTCCAATATAGAATCTTCTCAAACTAGCTTTATTAAAGAATTACATCCAAATGAAATTGGATCATTCCCATACTCGATCAATTTAGCAAATAAAAATAAAATTATAGAAGATATCAAAAAATTTAATGACACCACAGATTACTTAATCATTGATACACTTTCACTTAGTGATACATCTCAAGAAATTGCAGAGTTTTTATTAGAAATTCCTGAAAGTAGCATAATAATAATAATCAAATTAGAAACATCAGATTCGATTACCACAATTAGAGAAAAACTCAACGCTGCCTCAACAATAGTCCCAAAAAATATTAGCGGAGTAATTTTTAATTCTATACCAAAATATTCTGGACTAACACTAGAATCAAATATAGCTAAACTTCGTGAAGATTCTAACATCCCCATACTGGGCTCTATACCACAAAGCAGAACAATGAAAGGTATTACGAGTAGTAGTATTTTAAATATTACTAAAGGTATATTAACTGCAGAACACCCTATAGAGTACTATGAATCAAAAATCATAGAAAGAATTATGATTGGTGGAATGGTTTTAGGATCTGGCAAAGATTATTTCAATCGATTTAATAACAAAGCTGTATTAGTACGAGGCAATAGACCAGATATCCAAATGGCAGCAATAAATAACAATACTAGTTGTTTGATTTTTACAGGGGAACATACTATTACTGATTACATCAAATATCATGCAAGTGAAGAAGAAATTCCTATAATATCGGTCAATGCTACTACCCATGAAACGTTAAATCTTATTTCTTCACAATTTATCGAATTAGATGTTTTACATAAATCAAAAATTACACACCTCTCAAAACTGATTGATCAACAAGTAACTCTTAGCAACGTTTTATAAGGACAATAATTGAAAGTATTAGGTAAGCATTTATTAATTGAAGCTAAGAATTGTAATGCAGGATTAATCAATGATTTAGACTTTATTAAATCGATAATGATTAATTCAGCAGAGATATCTGGTGCCACTATTCTTGGTGAAAAATTCCATAAATTTTCCCCATTGGGTGTGACCGGGATCTTATCAATTGCTGAATCACATATCTCTATACATACATGGCCTGAATATTATTATGCTGCTATAGATATTTTTACCTGTAGTACAACATTTAAACCTCACGAAGCTGCTAAGTTTTTAATTGAAAAATTAGAATCTAAGAATTTTGATATTAAAGAAATAGAACGTGGGATTAATAACAACGCAATTATTGAACCAGATATAAACCTTATTCATAATGAACAAAAAATCTAAACGTTGGTACATAGAATATATAAATGAAGACCTTTCATATTCTTCAAGACTTAAAAATGTTATTTACACTGGTCAATCAAAATTCCAGCATATCGATATAATTGAAACAATTCCTTTTGGGAAAACTCTTATTTTGGACGGTAAAACCCAATCTTCCGAATCAGATGAACATATTTATCATGAATTACTTGTTCAGCCTGCCCTCCATTCCTTAGATAAAGTCCAAAATATTTTTATCGCTGGTGGCGGAGAGGGAGCAACTGCCAGAGAAGCCTTGTCTCATAACGGAGTTGAATCAGTCACGATGGTAGATCTAGATGAAGAAGTGGTTCGAGTATGTAAACAATATTTACCAAATCATCATAAAGGTAGTTTTGATGATAAAAGAATGACTTTAATTTATGACGATGCTTTAAACTATTTAAGTACTACAAATGAGATTTATGATCTAGTTATTATTGATATATCAGACCCCTTAGAAGCTGGACCTGCATACAAACTCTTTACACAGGAATTTTATACAATAGTTTTTAACCACCTAGAAAACAATGGCATGATGGTTTTACAAGCAGGTAGTTGTGGCCCACTAGATCATAAAGATGTATTCACAGCCATATATAAAACAGTAGATAGTATTTACCCCATAACAAGAGGTTATAATGGCTTTATTCCTAGTTATAATTCTGATTGGGGATTTATTATTGGATCAAAAACAATAGATCCTGCCCTTTTGCTACAAGAAAAAGTAGATAATAAAATACAAAAATATCTTGCTGATGATTTAAAATATTACGATGGAAAATTACATGAAGGCTTATTTAATCTATCAAAAGAAGTTCGAACTTCAATTAAAAACGAAGATAGAATAATAACTCTAGATAATCCGATATTTATCGTGTAATTATACTTCAGGAATAATTACTTGAGCTGTGGCAATTAATTGTCCTAATTGATTAGTTCCATTTAATTCAACCTCAAGTTCAATTTTACCAGTCTCTTCATTAACGTATTTATTATTAATTTTACCAGAATATTTTACTTGATCGCCTGGCCTAAATGGTTCTAAAGCCCTCATACTAAATTTACTGTAAGCCAAGTTTTGATATGGGAACGACAGTTCTAGTGCTTCCATCATATGGCCACAGGTCGCTACACCCATATTAACGGTCCCAGCAAAGATTCCTGTTTTGGCATATTCAGGATCCGTATGTAAATTCTTACGAACTTCATCTGTTTCAGTAGGAGTTGCTCTATTATTTACCTTCGCATACATATCAATAGTTTCTTGACTTTCTGTTTTATTCAACTCGGTCAATTCGTCGCCTATAGAAATATCATTGAAATTTGTTTTACTGGCATTTACAGACATTCTGTCCTCCTTATAACAATTATGAACGTGATTTTTGTCCTGCAGCTCTTTCCCAAATAATATTGTAAAGATATTCTGCTACTAATTCATTTCTTTGATTTTTAGCTTGTATTTTGAAACTAACAAATTTATTTCCACTTTTAGTTTCCCATCGATTAAAAATTTCTGTGGTACTAGTGATAACATCCCCTGCTACAACAGGAATACCAAAAAATTTTGTTTCTGTACCAGCAAATGGAGTACTTCGCGGAGCTTTCGCATATTTCTCTGGTCCCACATATCCATAATTTTCAAATATGTCATGTCTTCTCATTGGTGCGAAACTATATATCATAGATAACGGCGCTACAAGTTGCTGAAACCCCTGTGATTGAGCAACGGCTACATCATGATGTTGGCCATTAGTATTTTGTATGGAATCTGAATATGAAGAAATATAATCTTCAGTAATTTCTATAGTTAATGGAGGAGCTGTGTGCCCTATTTCCATAACCTCCCAAGTATAAACGACTTCGTCTTCAGTATTACTCATAATTATCCCCTTTAATCACTTTCTTGGATTGTAGATTGCTCATATAACTGAGTCAAGTATCAAACCAAGAGTTACATTAAAAAATTAATATGTGATATCATTTGACCATCCAAAGATTAAGAAAATCGAACTGGAGGAATAGGAAATGCAATTCGGAGTTTTTTTACTTTTACAATCCCCTGACGTCCAACCTTCACCTACCGTTTATGATAATGCTATAGAACAAGCAGAATTAGCTGATAAATTAGGGTTTAATACTGTTTGGTTAGCTGAACATCACTTTTCAAGTTATGGCTATTTACCATATCCACTTATGATGGCCATAAAAATTGCGGAGAGAACGAAATCCATTCGTGTTGGAACTGCTGTATTAGTTTTACCTTTGCACCATCCGATAAAATTAGCCGAAGAAATCGCTATGGCAGATCAATTAACAAATGGAAGAATTGAAATTGGTTTCGGACGAGGTTATCAGGAATATGAATTTGACCGATTAGGTGTGGATATTAATGAAAATAGAGAAATGTTTGATGAAAGTCTAGAAATTATATCCAAAGCTTTACAAGAAGATACCATAACATACGATGGAAAATATTATCAAATTCCTGAAACTGCAATTTTCCCAAGAACTATACAAAACCCACACCCTCCTTTTTGGATAGCAGCACAAAGTCCGGATAGTATTAAAAATGTAGTACAAAAAGGATATAAATGTATTACTGGAGGCTCAAGTGCACCGTCAGGAGCAGTAAAACAAAACTGGGAAGTTTTTCAAAATGCTGTAGAAGAGAGTGGAGCTGGATGGCCTCAAGAATTTGCAATTCAAAAACAAATATTTGTAGCTGAAACCGAAGAAGAGGCTCGTCAAGAACTGGATAATGCAATGTGGCACTATAGGTTAGTAACTTCTTTAAGAGCAAACACACAAGTAGTAGAAAAAGGAAAAGCTATAGAGACTATTTTAGACAACGAACCTGATCTAGACACAGTTTACGATGAATGGTTAATTTTTGGCGATCCAGAAACATGTACTAAAAAAATACAAAAACTCATCGATACTACCGGTATTACATCCTTAAACTGTGTATTTAAAATTGGAAGAATGGATAATGAAAAAGTTATGAAATCCATGAAACTTTTTGCCAAAGAGGTTATGCCTCAATTTAAAGATGTAATTGGTTCAGGTCAAAAGGCAACAATAAAACAATAAATGCATTATTATGAAACAAAATATCGTTCAAACTAAGCCCATCATGAATCAAAGAATAATTTTTACCCTAGGGATTTTTTCTATACTAAGTCTTATGTTTACTGCATGCTTTATTGAATCGAAAGAGCAAATTCTCTTCACCCAAGATAATGAAATATATGTTGTTGATTCAGATGGTAATAATTTAAAAAAAATAGTGTCTTCATATTCCAATAGTTCCCCATCTTGGTCGCCAAATTATGACCAAATACTGTTTATATTAGATAATAGTACTGTTGCTAGTGTTGATCGTGACAAACTAGATGAAATAGAAATCTATGAAGAATTTAATCAAGAATTACCAATAAAAAATTTGCAATGGTCGCCAAATGCTCAATATATATCTTTCAATGTTGCAAATGATATAAGAATTTATGACATTAGTACTAAGGAAGAAATATTAAAACTACAAGGTTATAACTATCATGACTGGTCTAGAGATTCTGAATGGATAGCAATTTCATCAAGTGATTCAGACAATGGAGGAATTATTCAAAGAAACCCATTGGGTGTAAATGAATTAAAAAGAACAAAAGATCCAACACATTTTAATCCAGAATGGTCTCCAAGTAGTGAAAAATTAGCTTTTCTGAAACCCTCCGAAAGTGCCAATCATTTATATATTATGGATCTTAGTAGTAAAAGTGAATCAAATGAACCTATATTACTTTATAAAAATGTAAGTCCTGGGACAACATATTCATGGTCTCCCAACGGTAAAGAAATAGCTTTTACTTCTGCTAATAATACTGAAAATAATGATGAAATATATGTAATCAACATTGAAAGTCTTGAGATTAAAAGATTAACTATCAATTCAAATAAGTCTGATAGAAATCCTGTCTGGTCTCCTGACGGAAGTCGTATAACGTTTATCTCTAGCAAAGAAGGTGATAATGAAACTGGCATCTTCGCTGCATATATAATGAATGATGATGGCACTAAACAGGAAAAAGTCACGGAATATTCTTTAGACAATCAAACTCTTGGTTGGTACGCACATAATTAAAATGTATAAACCATCAAATTATTGTGCTTGGTCTTCATAAACTTTATTAGGATCTAATCGTGCAGTAGTAATATGATCTGGCGATATAATTCCACCCGAAAGTACAAATTGACCTGCTTCTGCTACTTTTAAATCTGTATCGTAAACCTCATCCAAATTTACCAAAACAACAAATCCAGAGTTAGGAAGTGGTGCTGTCGGCACATAAACAACTGCTTTTCTTTCAAAGTCAGAAGGTTGGGTAATACCAGTTAAAAAACCAACAGACCAAAAACCTTCACGAGGAAATTGAATTAAAACAACCCGTTTAAAACCAGTTTCCTTACTTCCTGAAAAAGATTCTACCAGTTTTCTTGAAGCTAGATAAATTGGTCCAATAACAGGAATATTTAACATGGTTTTTTGGATAAGACGTACTGCACTTCTCCCTGCAGCGGTATAGAAAGAAAATCCAACAATATAAATAATTAAAAGTGCGGAAATTACTCCAATTCCAGGAAATATAGCAAATGGGAGTTTATCTACTAAATCATAACGTTCATAGAGTAAATTAATAGCTGGATTTAAAATGCCATCGACAAACTGAAATAAAAAGTCAACTATGACGTAGGTTAGAGCAAATGGTATAGCTAACAAGCTTCCTGTTAATAAGGTATTTCCGAAATGTTTGAGAATTTTTCTTTTTAACCATTGCATAAATTGAGCTCAATTCTTTTGTTCAACCTAATCAGTGTACCAGAAATAAAACACCTCTGCTCAAGATTTATTAAGATTACAATTCATTACATGGAATAAAAGATAATTTATTTTGATTTTTTAACTATGTTCTATTGACTTAGTTCAGTGTGAATGGTAAATTTCGTTCCGGTATAAAAATTTCATCTAGTTATGAAAATATGATATTTACGAACTAAGGAGCATTTTTTATGAGCTTATTACCATTATTAGTATTAGGGGCAGGCGCTTTAGCATTATTGTTTGCTGCTTACCTTGCATTCAAAGTTAATTCTGAGGATGCAGGAAATGAGAGAGTCCAAGAAATTGGAGCAGCAATACATGAAGGAGCAATGGCCTTTTTAAATAGAGAATATAAACTTCTCGCAATTTTTGTGGTTATAATAACCGGGGTACTGACTATTTTTATTGATTATGATGTACTAAACAAAATTGAAGGAAGTGAATCTGGATTACCTTCAACAGCAATATCCTATATTTTTGGAGCTATTGGTTCAGCATTAGCAGGATTTATAGGAATGGTAATAGCAGTTAAGTCTAATATGAGGACTGCAACCGCTGCTACAAAAGGATTAAACCCAGGATTGAGAGTAGCTTTTAATAGCGGTTCAGTTATGGGAATGACCGTTGTAGGAATAGGTATTACTGGTGTGACAATACTCTATTTAGTTTTTCAGGATGCTCAAATTATTTCAGGTTTTGGTTTTGGTGCATCTACAATTGCACTTTTTGCAAGAGTCGGTGGTGGTATCTACACCAAAGCTGCTGACGTAGGTGCTGACCTTGTTGGTAAAGTTGAACAAGGAATTCCTGAAGACGACCCACGAAACCCTGCTGTTATAGCAGATAACGTTGGTGATAATGTCGGAGATGTTGCTGGTATGGGAGCTGATTTATTTGAATCCTATGTTGGATCGATAATAGCTGCTATAGCTTTAGCTACTACATCGACCGTATTTGCTACACAAGCAGCTGAATATGATGGAGCACGGTTTTTATTGCCATTACTTATAGCTAGTATTGGAATTATTTCATCAATAATTGGTACTTTTCTCGTTAGAACTGGAGAGAATGCCTCTATGAACAAACTATTGTGGGCACTTAGAACTGGTATATTCGCTGCTGGTGGATTAGTAATTCTTGGTACAGTTGCAGCAGTTAGTTATTTAGATTTTGAACTAGCTACTGATCAATCAAAATGGAATTTTGTTTGGGTTGTAATTGTAGGTATCATTGTTGGGCAAGTAATTGGAACTGCAACAGAATATTACACAGCTTATGAATATAGCCCTACGAAAAAATTGTCTGAGCAAGCTGTTACTGGTCCTGCTACTGTAATTATTGGAGGAATGGGTTTAGGTATGATAAGTACTGCAATTCCAACTATTTCAATTTGTGTAGGTATTTATATTTCTTATGTATTAGCTGATATATATGGTATCGCACTTGCTGCAGTTGGCATGCTTTCTACATTAGGTATAACATTAGCTACAGATGCTTATGGACCCGTTGCTGATAATGCTGGAGGTATTGCTGAGCAAGCTCATCTTCCAGAAGAAACAAGAGAGAGAACTGATGCACTCGATGCACTAGGAAATACTACAGCAGCTACAGGAAAAGGATTTGCAATTGGCTCAGCTGTATTAACTTCTCTTGCTCTTATGGTAGCTTATGCACAATTAGTAGGACTAGAAGCTTTAGACTTATTAGATCCAAAGGTATTAATTGGTCTATTAATTGGATCTGTTCTACCATACGTATTCTCTTCTATGACAATGCAAGCTGTTGGAAGAGCTGCTAATAGTATGATTCAAGAAGTAAGACGACAATTTAGAGAAATTCCAGGGATTATGGAAGGTACTGGTAAACCTGACTACGCTAAAGCTGTCGATATTAGTACTAGTGGGTCATTAAGAGAGATGGTTTTACCAGGACTATTAGCTGTAATAGCGCCTATTCTTGTTGGATCATTGATGGGGGCAGATGTATTAGGAGGTATGCTTTTAGGTTCTATAGCATCAGGTTTCTTACTAGCTGTTACTATGGCTAATGCTGGTGGAGCTTGGGATAACGCAAAAAAATATGTAGAACTTGGTAACCACGGAGGAAAAGGATCTGAAGCTCATGAAGCTGCAGTGGTCGGAGATACCGTTGGAGATCCATTTAAAGATACAAGTGGCCCTTCCCTCAACATTCTCATTAAACTAATGGCTATGGTATCACTAGTATTTGGTGTACTTTTTATTTAAGAAATATTCGAATATTAAACAAAAGAGCTTTTCAGATTTTGAAAAGCTCTTTTTAATTTTGTAAAAAGGGATTGTATTGTTTTTCATGAGAAATAGTTGTTTCGCCTCCATGACCTGGAAGAACAATCATATTTTCTGGCAACACCATTAATTTTGTTCGTATACTCTCTAGCAATTGGACGCCATCTCCTCCAGGCAAATCATAACGACCTATACTTTCGTTAAATAGAGTATCTCCACTGAAGATCACATCTTCAACTAAAAAACAAACGCCTCCAGGAGTATGACCAGGTGTATGAATAATTTTGATCGTGAGTTTTCCCAAACGGATCAGTTGATCTTGAATTAAATAAAAGTTGGGATCTGGAGCTGGTAAATAATTTGGAATAACTTGTTCCAGCCATTCACTCCCATTATTAAGAATTCCTAAATCCGCTTCATGTAAAGCAAATTCTGCCTTTGTAATATCCACTAATTTTGCAACTGCAGCTGTATGATCTCCATGACCGTGTGTGTTAAGAATATAACGGATTTTTTTTCCTAAATTATTAACTTCAAACGCTATACGATCTGCTTCCGCTCCAGGATCAACTACTATACATTCATCAGTTGTATCTGAAGAAAGTATATAAACATTTTCAGGAAAAGGAGGAACAACAATTCTTTTAATTTCTATACCATTTGTATTAGAAAACACTTAAACCTCAAAATTTATTCTAACGGCATTCCATCCATATTAGCCCATTCGCCCATAGATCCATCGTAGTTTGAAACTTTTTCAAATCCCATTAGCTTTAATGTAAACAGTACGTGCGCCGCACGTATACCTCCCTGTCAGTAAGTGAATACTTGTTTTTCTCTAGTAACTCCAATTGATTCAAATATTTTATCTAACTCAGAAGGAGATTTAAAACAAGACATATTACTTGAATCAATTAAATCTAACCATTCGGTATATACACAAGAGGGTACGTGGCCAGTATTTTTATTACCTCTGGAATTTTGTCCGTTGTATTCTTCAATAGTACGCGCATCCCAAATCACATCAGTATCGCTATTAATTGCAGCTAAAACTCGGTTATGATCTGCAATTAAGGAATCATCTTTCTTAGCAACAAATTTAGTTTTATCCACTTTATTTGGAGATATTGAAACTGGTTTGTTTTCACTAATCCATTTAACCCAACCACCATTTAACACTTTGGAATTTGTATGCCCATAATAATTGAGTACCCACCAAAATCTGGTAGCAGTTAAAGAATTTCTACCGTCATAACAAATAACTGTAGTATCACTATCAATACCTAAATTACTCATAAATTCTTCTATTTCATTAGCATCCATAACATGAAGAGAAGAACTAGCACTTTTAACAAAAGTATTACTACCGACATTAACAGAATTTGGTATGTGGGCTCTAAAAAAGGAATCAGGAGGATCACAATCTACTATTCTAATGTTAGGTTTATCTAAATTTTCTAATAACCAATCCGTATCAGCCAACATTTCAGGTTTATAATAATTTTCAGTCATAACAAAGCTCCCCGCTTTTTTGCTCGTCATGTTAACATATATAGACGATATTACTAAAAGAATAACAATACTATCTTTAAGATGTAAATAAGACTTTGCAGACATTATCATTAATTATGAAAGGAAACGCGAATAATGACTGAAATGGATACTATAGTTTCACTTGCTAAAAGAAGGGGATTTGTTTTTCAATCCAGTGAAATCTATGGTGGCCTAGCCTCGACATATGATTATGGACCCTTAGGCATAGAATTAAAAAGAAATATTCGCGAAAGTTGGTGGAATCACTACATTAGCCAAAGAGAAGATGTTGTTGGGATAGACTCAGCAATACTGATGGCTCCTTCTGTTTGGGAAGCCTCAGGGCACGTACAAGGTTTTTCAGACCCACTTGTGGAATGTAATACTTGTAACCAAAGATTTCGGCTAGACCATCTAGAGAATCAAAATATTTGTCCAAACCCAACATGTAAAGATCAACCATTATCTGCTCCAAGACAATTTAATTTAATGTTTAAAACCTTTTTGGGGCCAGTAGAAGATGTTGCTGCTCAAACATATTTACGTCCAGAAACAGCTCAAGGTATTTTTGTTAATTTCCAAAATGTACAAACTACTACCAGGAAAAAAATACCGTTTGGTATTGGTCAGATTGGAAAATCTTTTCGAAATGAAATAACCGTTGGTAATTTTCTTTTTAGAACTAGGGAATTTGAACAAATGGAAATGGAATTTTTTGTAAAACCTGGAACCGATGAAGAATGGCATGATAAATGGATAAATTACAGTTTAGAATGGTACGATAAATTAGGAATATCTAGAGATAAAATTCAAGTAAGAGCACATGAACAAGATGAATTATCTCATTATTCAAAAGCAACCTCTGATATAGAATACTTATTTCCATGGGGATGGGGTGAATTACAAGGTATTGCAAATAGAACCGATTTTGATTTAAAAGCCCATACAACTCATAGCGGTGTAAGACTAGACTATTTTGACCAAGAAAACAATGAACATTTTACTCCATATGTTATTGAGCCTGCAGTCGGTGTGGATAGAATATTTCTTACTCTTTTAATTGATGCCTATAGGGAAGAAGAAATTAATGATGGGAAAGAAAAACGTACAGTTTTAAAGTTAGCACCACAAATTGCACCAATTCAGATTGCTATACTTCCCCTATCTAAAAATGAAAAATTAGTACCAAAAGCAAAAGAAATATTCACTTTACTCAATCAAAGCTACAGTTGTGAATATGATGATGCTCAAAGTATAGGTAGGCGATATCGAAGACAAGATGAAATTGGTACCCCGTTATGTATAACTGTTGATTTCGATACAATTGAAAAGGACAACCAAGTTACTATTAGAGATCGAGATACTATGGAACAAATTAGAGTTCCCATTGAAAAATTACAAGATCATATACAAAATACATTACTTTAAACATGAAAATATTACATTTTGCAGATCTACATATTGGAGTTGAAAATCATGGTTTTCCTGACCCACAAACTGGAGTTTCCACAAGATTATTAGACTTTTTACAGACATATGATGAGATGATTGATTATGCAATCGATCAAAATGTTGACCTTGTTGTTTTTGCTGGCGATGCATATAAAATAAGAGACCCTTCACAAACACACCAAAAGGAATTTACTAATAGAATCATAAAACTAGCTAAACATAATATACCCACATATCTGGTTGCTGGTAACCATGACTTACCTGCAATTCAAGGAAAAGCAAATGCATTAGAAGTGTTCCCTATATTTAATCAAGATATGGTTCATGTTTCAGATCGCTTAGATACAACCATCATTAAAACTAAATCAGGCCCAATCCAAGTAATTGGCCTCCCCTGGATTAAACGAAGTCAATTTCTTACCCGCAAAGATACGCAAAGTTTATCTATAGACAAAATCACAGAACTACTCGAAGAAAGAATAACTAGAAGTTTGATGTGGGAAATTGAAAAACTTGATCCATCGATTCCAGCTATTCTAGTTGGCCATGTAACAGTTGCAGGAGCAACTGTCGGAACAGAACGGAGTATGATGTTGGGTCGTGATCACACTATTTTAACTTCCACGTTAGCAAACCCTTTACTTGATTATATTGCACTAGGCCATATTCACAAACATCAAATTCTAGCAAGAAACCCACATGTAGTATATGCAGGTAGCCTCCAAAGAGTAGACTTCTCAGAAGAAAAAGAAGATAAAGGTTTCTGTGAAATCGAGCTAGATATCACTAAGGAACCAGGGTCAAGAATGACTGATTTTAATTTTAAACCAGTAGCAGCAAGAGAGTTTATAACAATTGATATTGATGTCACAGACGAATCTGATCCAAATAAGCAAATCACAGAATATCTACAAAATAAAACAGTTGATGAAGCTGTAGTAAGGGTTAGAATAAATGTTTCTGAAAACCTTTCTTCACTAATTGAAGAGTCAACAATTAGAGAAAACTTACAAAATGCTCATTACATCACCTCAATAACAAAAAATATCCAACGTGCAAGTCGATCAAGAATAACAGCTGAAGCAAGTAGAGGGCTTTCGTACAGGGAAGCTTTAGATGTGTATATGAATTCAATAAACCTCGACAATAAGAAAAAAAATGAATTGATGGATACACTTGATAAACTAATTCTAGCAAATGAAGATGATAACGAATAAAATTTAATAAATATTGGAGGTAAATTATGCCAGAATTTAAACAACACGTGTTAGTTTGTGACGTCGTAAGAGATGACGGTAGAAGATGTGGGAATAAGGGCGGGGGTAGCGTTAAGCAAAAATTTGCTGAAATATTAGCTGCTAATAATTTGAGTTCGGATGTATATGTATCCAGTGTTGGCTGTACAAGTCAACATGGTCTCTGCGAAATGGAACAAGCCAGCATAATTGTTTATGGGAAAAACAACGAAGGAACCTGGTATATTGCTAGTGATCAAAATGTTGAACAAATTGTTCAAGAGCATATTATTAACGGTAAGATTGTTGAATCTCTTCTTAATGAAAAAATGAAAGTAAGATTTGATAATTAATGAACGAAGAAAATACTCTTCCTAAAATATCTAATTATAAATCTAAAATAATCCTTTTATTGTTGGTTATTGTTACAGTAATTTCCCTTGTATATATTATGCAAGAACGTGCAAAAAGAGCGCCGGATTTTCAGGCAAAAATTTATCCAAGTATGGAAGAATATTTTCAGTTAAACGACCATATTGGTACTCCAATATTGTTGAATTTTTGGGCATCTTGGTGTGTTCCATGTGAAGTAGAGTTTCCTCATATACAAAAAATGAGAGAAAAATATAATAAAGACGACTTGATCATCTTCGGAATAAATTCTTTTGATCTTTCTGAGGATGCAATTAGTTTTCTAAATAGACTCAATATATCTTTTGAGACAGGACCTGATCAAAACGGTGAAATCAATGACCTTTATAAAATTACAGGATTACCTGTCACAATATTTATTGATAAAAAAGGTATAATTCAAGAAAAAAAAATTGGATATATTGATGAAGAAACTTTGGAAGAATGGATTTCAAAGGAAATTGAGAAATAATGGATAACATTACAGGATTTGGAATTTTCTTTTTATTAATAAAATTAATTCACATAACAGCTTCTACGATATGGGTAGGCGGCAGTTTATTCTTTTTGCTAGTAGTTAATCAATCGATTACACATGAAAACAAATTCATAAAAGGCATTCTAGGTACAAATTTCAAACAAATCGTTGATTTATGTATATGGATATTACTTCTAAGTGGTGTGATATTAACTGTAAACAAACTAACTTCAAATAGTGCAACAGTAATATATGGATCATTACTAGGATTTAAACTTGCTTTAGTTGCATGGGTGACATTTTTAATATGGTTTAAAAAAAGTACCAAAAGTTATTTTTCAGAAGAAACTATCACTAAAAACCAGATGTTAAAAGAATTTTTTTCTCGTGATAGACTATTAGTAATACTAGGAATAGCTATTATTTATCTGTCCGAAACTCTAGCTAATATACAAAATATATAGGAGCCTTAATTGAAAAAATATCTCACTGACATGCTAGTATGCCCTACTTGTAAAAGTGATTTTTCTCTAGAAATTGAATCTGAAGAAAATAATGATGTCATATCGGGTAAATTACACTGTGAAAACCAAAAGTGTAAAGAAATTTATACTATTGAGGACTCAATCCCTAATCTATTACCTAGTGATTTAAGGTAATAAAAAGCTATTCTGCCTTACCAATATTTAAAATATCACCCTGATATGTATTTACCTCAATAAGATTTTTGATTGGTATTTTTAATTTTGGATGAACCCAATTTGGGTTTATCTCAGCGAGGGGTATCAAAACAAATAATCGTAAATGCATTCTTGGATGAGGGATTATGAGATCTTTGTTCTCCAATAATTGATTTCCATAAGAAATGATATCTATGTCGAGTATTCTTGGTCCATTTATAAAATTGGGAGTTCTACCACAATGAATTTCTATATCCTTACAAATCTCTAATAATTCATACATATTAATCATATTATTGGTACTACAAACTAAGTTGTAAAAATTTGATTGTTCCTCGTAACCTTGTGGTGAAGTTTCGTATATAGATGAAATTGCATTTATATTCAATTTAGAATCTAAATGCTTTAAGGCATGCTCTATGTGTGATTTTCTATCCCCAACATTTGATCCCAATGAAAAATAAATTTGACTATTATCCATTTATCCAGATCCTCGAATAATAGCATCGGTCATTTTCACAGTTTTTGATATTTCAACCACATCGTGCACCCGTACTATATCAGCCCCTTTTGCTATAGATATGGAAACTGTTGCAGCAGTTCCTTCTATGCGGTCATTTATTGGAGAATTTAAAACTGCTCCAATAAATGACTTTCTTGATGATCCAATCATAAGAGGATAATCTAGTTCTAAAAATTCATTTAAGTTCTTTAATAACCAAAGATTCTGATTCACATCTTTTCCAAATCCCAGTCCTGGATCTAAAATAATATTTTTTTTATCTAATCCAGATTTAATCGCAATTTCAGAACTTATAATCAAGCTGTTTTTAATATCATCTATCATGTGATTATAAATATTTCCTTCTTGATTATGCATAATAATTAATTTACCTTTGCATTCAGAAACAATTTGAGCTATTTTAGGATCATACTTCAAACCCCATATATCATTGATTATTGAAGCACCATTCATAAAAGATTCATATGCTACATCCGAACGATATGTATCCACACTAATAAGAACGTCGAAATTTTTTGATATTGAATTCAAAATCGGGAGTAATATTTCAATTTCTTTTTCGCTATCTATATAATTTGGTTCACCACCCCACTTTTTACCAAATATTTCAGACTCCAAAATTGCATTAGATGATGGGCGAGATGATTGTGCGCCAATATCAATAATTTCTGCTCCATTATTTATAAATAATTCGCATTGTTTGTTTATCTTATCTAAATCCCGAGTACCATCTTTGGAAAAAGAATCTAATGACAAATTAACTACACCCATAATTATAGTTCTATTTTTTGTTTCAAGAACTTCATCTAAATCTTTTAATAATTTGGCATTTACCATTAATTCGATACCTAATTGGATGTAAACACATCAAAAAAACTTGTTTATTTATTATACATATTCAAGATAAACTAATAAAACAAGTTTAATAGTTGAATATATTGTGTTTTCATCTTACGATTAATCCCGCTGAACAGGTTAAATAATAATATAATTCGATTATATATATATATATAGAAGAGGTGATTTAATATGAGCAAAAGTATCGCTGATAAAGCCAAATCAAATTTTACAACAGATTTAGGCACAATCAATTACTATAGCTTAGAAAAAATTTGTAAAAAATACAAAATTAATCTTCAAGATTTACCTTTCACTATTCGTATAATTTTAGAAAATATAGTGAGAAATTTAGATGGGGAAGTAGTAACTGAAGATGATCTGAAAACAGTTTTAAGCTGGTCTCCATCAAAATTACCTGAACAAGAAATACCTTACATGCCTTCTAGAGTACTAAGTCAGGATTTTACAGGTGTCCCCGCAGTAGTCGATTTAGCAAGTATGAGGTCTGCGGTTGAACGTATGGGAGGTAACCCTAAAATTGTTAACCCTATAGTTCCTTTAGATTTAGTTATCGATCACTCTGTCCAAATTGATTTTTTTGGAACAAATACATCCTTTGCACTAAATGCCGAAAAAGAATTTGAGAGAAATCACGAAAGATACTCTCTATTAAAATGGGCTCAGAACGCTTTCGAAAACACCCGAGTAATTCCTCCTGGAGTAGGAATTTGCCATCAAGTAAATTTAGAATTTTTATCGAATGTTGTATCAACAAAAACAGTCGATGGTGAAATTATTGCATTTCCAGATACTGCAGTAGGAATGGATTCCCATACAACAATGGTTGATGGGCTAGGCGTATTAGCTTGGGGCGTGGGAGGAATTGAAGCAGAAGTCGTACTAGTAGGACAACCTTATTATATGCTTATGCAAGAGGTTATTGGAGTTAAACTAACTGGAGAACTACAAACAGGTGTTACAGCAACAGATCTAGTTTTAACCATTACTGAGATATTGAGAAAAGAAGGGGTAGTAGGAAAATTTGTTGAATTTTATGGTGAAGGTATTGATAAATTACCTTTAGCAGATAAGGCAACAATCTCTAATATGTGCCCTGAATATGGCGCAACTGCTGCATTATTCCCTGTCAATAACGAAACCATCAAATATTTAGAATTAACTGGAAGACCTGCAGAACAGATCCAACTTGTTACTGAATATACAAAAAAACAAAGTCTCTTTTATTCCCCAGGCGATCCTGATCCTAAATACACAAAATCTTTATCATTAGACCTCTCAACAGTGGAACCAAGCTTAGCTGGACCTCGAAGACCTCAAGATAAAGTTACTTTGAATGGGTTAAAAGATAGATTCCATACATCTATGAAAGAACTATATGGCAAAGAAACATCTGATCCTGCAACTGATTTTGGTGTCAAAAGTAGCGTAGAAGGTGTAAAAATTGATATCGATGGAGAAACCTCCTATATTGATCACGGGTCTATAGCTATAGCTGCTATTACAAGTTGTACAAATACCTCTAACCCTTCAGTAATGATCGGTGCCGGATTAATTGCCAAAAAAGCGATTGAACTTGGCTTATCCAGAAAACCATGGGTGAAATCTAGTTTAGCACCAGGATCACAAGTAGTTGATGACTATCTTGAGGCTGCAGGACTTCAGACATATCTAGATGATTTAGGATTCAATATTGTTGGGCATGGTTGCACTACATGTATTGGAAATAGTGGTCCTCTCATTGAATCAGTTGGAAATGCTGTTGACGAAGAAGACCTTGTTGTTTCAGCTGTTCTAAGTGGCAATAGAAACTTTGAAGGCCGTGTACACCAACAAGTTAAAGCTAGCTTCTTGGCTTCACCTATGCTAGTTGTTTCTTATGCTTTAGCTGGTACAGTAAACATAGACTTGGAAAACGAACCAGTAGGTTACAACACAGAACAACAACCAATTTATTTGAAAGATATTTGGCCAACACATCAAGAAGTTCGCGATACCATGAACAAAGCTCTAAATGCTGATATGTTTATAAAACGATACAGCTCGGCTTTTGAAGGGGATACTAGATGGCAAAACCTTCCTGTACCTACAGGTAATTTATACAATTGGGACCCTACATCAACATACATCCAAGAGTTTCCAATTTTTGAAGATCTATCCTTGGAGCCTGATGATATAACTGACATTAGCAATGCAAGAGTATTTGCAGTACTTGGAGACTCAATCACCACAGACCACATATCTCCTGCTGGAGGAATCTCAATATCAAGCCCTGCTGCTGAATACTTACAAGATAAAGAAGTATCACAAAAAGACTTCAATAGTTATGGTTCAAGACGTGGTAACTATGCAGTTATGGTTCCTGGAACTTTTGCAAATATACGATTAAGAAACGGTTTAGCACCAGATAAAGAGGGAGGATTCACCACTCATTTCCCTACAGGTGAAGTTGTTTCTCTATTTGAAGCAGCTCAACGCTACAGATCAGAAAATACACCTTTGATCGTCCTTGCCGGTAAAGAATATGGATCTGGAAGTTCTCGAGACTGGGCAGCAAAAGGACCATTTTTATTAGGGGTTAGGGCAGTTATTGCTGAAACATATGAAAGAATTCACAGAAGTAACCTAATTGGTATGGGTGTAATTCCTCTTCAATATTTAGATGGAGAAAATAAAGATTCTTTAAATCTCGAAGGAAATGAGATTATAGACATAGAAGGACTCTCTGATAACCTAACACCAGGTAAAATAATAAATGTTACTGCTACTAAAACAGATGGATCAAAAACTGCATTCAAAGTAAAAGTAAGAATAGATGCCAATATCGAAGTTGACTACTATCAACATGGAGGAGTTCTTCAATATGTACTTCGAAAGATGGTAAAGGAAAGTAAATAATGTTCGTTCAAGTTTCCTGGATAGAAGTTCATCCTGGAAAAATTGAACAGATAAAAACTATTTTTCAAGAATCAGTTCTGCCTATAATTGAAAAACAGGAAGGATTTGTTAAATTCAACCTGTACACAAATGAAAAAGACAACTCAATAATTGTAAACAGCTTTTGGGATACTGAACAAAACATAGAAGTAGTTTTTTCAAGTGGAATTTATCAGGAACAAGTTTCGAAATTTGAAAATCTTTTCGCAAGCCCGCCAATAAGAAACGTGTTTAAAGTTAGTATTTAAATTACCAAAGAATCGTTAAAACATACTCAGTTGGAAATTCCGAATCTTCTATAGGATCAATAGGTTCTATACCAAATTCTCTTAATACAAAATACAATTGTCTCAGGTGTTGAACTGTATGCCCAGCAACCAAATCAAGCCTTTCAGAAACACTTCTATCGTCTTCTCCACGTGGGCCAATTTGAGCTAATTTATCCAAGTCTAATTCTGAAACTTTTGATTTAAATGCTTCGAGCACTCCTTTACCATAGTCAGCTATATCATTAAATGAGTTATATGATCTACCCGTAAGGTCTGAACGTGGTGGGTAATTTCCAGAATCTAATCCAATCATAGTAATTTCAGTAAACATGAACATGTGATATCCAAATTCGCGCATTGGTCTATCGCGATCTGGGGCGGTCCAGTCTAATTTATCGTCTGGCATTAATCGAAGATTTTTTTCAACTGAGGCTAAAGTTTTTTCAAGAATCCCCAAAGTTTCTCTAGGAGTTCTTGCTTCAATATCAACTGAGAGAGACAAAGCATTTGATAACTGCCTAGGATTAAAACCATTTATAACGGTTTCTCCAATTACAGTAACTGGGACAGCTCTAAAACCTAAGTCACGCAACTCTTGTAGAGCACCAGAATCGTTTTGTATATCTCGCTCTATATATTCAAACCCATTTTTTGAAAGAAACTCTTTCGTTCGAGCACAAGTAGCTCAGCCTTTTCTTGCATAAACTTTAATATCTAATGCCATATCCCCACTCCTTTTGATTTAGAAAAATTATAACTAAATTTCATCAAAAAAAATACAAAAATATCAACTTTGATAATTTAAATTGTATGACTTTGTAATTCTAAATTGTTGCGGACTAAATATAATCAGTATATATTAACAATAATTTATTGAAGGTTAATCTAAGGTGTAGTGGGGTTTATTCATGCCAATAGAAGTCTTAATAGTAGCAATAATTGCATACTTTCTGGGAGCAATACCCTTTGGGTGGCTGATTGGAAAAATTAATAATGTGGATGTTTTTTCAGAAGGTGACGGGCTACCTGGTGCTGCTAATATCCTGCGCATAATAGGACCAACTGAAGCATTTCTAGTATACGGACTAGATACAGCTAAAGGGTTATTAGCTGTATACTTAGCAACAACTCAAGGAATAACAGACATACATTTATTAATGATAGCTAGTATAGCTATTTTAGGGCATTGGAATTCAATTTTTACAAAATTTCGAGGGGGAGATGGTGTAACAGTATTAATAGGTATAACTGTTGGCCTTTTACCTACTTTAGGACTAATCTGTATATCAATCGGTGTAGCTGTAGCTGCAATCGCTAGAAAAACTGGCCATCATGCATCTCTTTGGGGTGGTATTGCGTGTTACGGATTTCTACTTTTTGGAAGTTATCTCCTAAATACCAACACAACTATAGTTTATGGAATTTTATCTTTAGCAACCTTTGTATTATTTCATAGCATTTACGGACATATAAAACGTCGTAATAAAATGGTCTACTAGATTATGGAATCAAGAGTGAATTTATTTCACGCATAGATTGCTTGGACTCAAGATTGTATACAAATTCATATATCGCTTCCGCTTTTTCATCACCAACGAGTGGTTGTGCCAATCCAAAAAACTTATTACGTGTATCAGTCCAACTCACAGGATTTTCTGGTTCTCCTTTTGGATATTCAACGTTTTGTTCATAAGTTTCTCCATTATTAGTGGTAACTGAAATATTAGATTGCATTTCATGATCAAACATTTTTTGAGAAACATTTACTTTTCCCATAACTTGTTCAAGAGTTTTATCGCCTATTAATTGATATGAGTCCCATAAATATTCCCCTTTAATGGCAGCTACTGCTGCTGCAAAATACGCACTGAATTGAGCTTCAACAGTATTTGTAGGGAATTCTGAAGAATAACCAACCATATCATAACCAGTTTTCCCCATACTTATATCAATATTTGATATATCAGTATAATTAATATTGTTAGAACGTGTGATATCTAATACTGCATCTATTGTTGCATGACTAAATCTACAACAAGGATAAGGTTTAACAGCTGTATTCATTACCTCAAAATCTATACCATACGTATCAAAGATAGAAAAATCTGAGATTTCACTCTCTGCATACAAATTAAAGTATCCAAATTTACCTTCTATAGGGTCAGATGCTCCTAAATACCCATTTTGAGCCATAACAAGACTTAATATTGAATTGTGGGGGGTAAGACCAGTATGAAATCTTTTATTCCAGGAACCATTTTCTAAAAATTGTTGTGAACCAGCGATTTGGCTGACATTCAATCCCATTGCATTTTGAATAACATCAGTACTCAGGTTTAATAATTTCCCACCGGCAGCAGTACATCCAAAAATATTGGTAGTTGCAGTTGCATGAAAACCTTTTCTATGTATTAGCGGACCATGAGTTCTCCCAATTTTTAAAGTTATGTCGTACCCAATAATTGAGGCGAGTAAAAAATCCATTCCTGATTTTTCGTACTCTTGTGCCAATGCTAAATTCGATGAAAAAATTGGAGTTCCAGGATGAATTATAGATTCTTGGTGAGTATCATCAAAATCCATACTATGGGCCAAAGTAGCATTTGCTAATGATGCATAATGTGCTGGATATTTATATGGAAAACCTATCACCTGTGACATACCAGATGCACCGCTTACTAACTTTTCTATACCATTCATAATGGGTTGAGATGAATCTGCAAGATAAACACCTCCAAAAGTTACTCCAATGTAGTCTAATAATAATTGTTTACATCTATCAACTACATTTGGAGGAATGTCTTCAAATTTCATTGAAGCAAGATAATCTAAAGATCGTTGGGTAATGTTATTGTCAGTAGTCATAATATAACCTTCTAATTTAATGGTCCAGGCGTGTGGATTTGATCCACCGACCTCATATTCGCAAATTTAATATAGTTAGTA
>MDTE01133500.1_pt1 | contig 22411 bp, 20 predicted proteins | sample 811231 | NCBI WGS metagenome assembly MDTE01 (sample SAMN05326651, study PRJNA326480) | marine metagenome | isolation source: seawater | place: Indian Ocean: Red Sea | collected 2010 | reverse complement strand
ATATTCTTGTATTTGATTTTTTAGATATTTTTCTGCGAGAATTAGCTCTTTTTTTCTACTTCTACCTGAATATTCTTGATAAGTTTGTGTAACTTTAGATAAAGCAGGTATTACTAAATTCTTATCTTTATCTTTATAAGAAAACTTTAAAACAGAAGTTCTTTCCTTTAATTCGATTTTAAGATTATTTTTTCTCCAGCTATCAAAAGGAAGATTTTTAAAACTTTTTTGTGATTTAATTTTTTCTCCTTTTACAAAATCAAATACTGGCATTAATACTGATGGACTTTTTAAAATTTCTAATTCTGTCGTTAATGAAGTATTTCCAGATGTAAGACTTCCAAATTGGCTCAAAAAACTAATATTTGTATTACTTAATAAATTACTTCCAGAACCATTCATTACTCCTTGATCAATTACAATTTCGAATTGACCTTCCCAAACTTTCTTAGATAGGATTGCGTAGAATGAAGAAAAAATAATAGAGAAAAGTGCAACAGATGAAATTAATAACCTATTTCTTAAAAATATATTAAAAAAATAAATTAAATTAATTCCTTCATCTTGAAGTGTTGTACCTTTAGTTTCTTCATAGAATCTTGTCATAGTTTCAATCCCCACTAATTGCCTTATAAAGTCCGTAAGATGAAAAAATTCCGGTAAAAGGACTTGTCAACTCACTAATAACTTCACTTGAAATAGTAAATATATTTTCACCAACAAAAATAATATCACCATCTTTTAAATAAGGGTTACGATAAGATCCTCTTTTGGATTTTGGAGAATATTTTATCTTTCTTTTATCTATCATCCCATCGTTTTCTAATCTTAGAAAACTAATATTTCCTTTTAATACCTTAGTTCCCCCAGCTAGTTTAATTGCATCATTCAAAGCTCCTACTCTTGATGTTTTAATTTGTCCTGGTGCATTGACTCTTCCCGCAACAAAAACATCAATAAATTTATCATTTAAACCAGATCCCAATGCCATTTTAAAATTTTTTGTATTAGGCTCTTTCAACTTTGGGACAATTATGACATCACCATCAAAAACTCTTAAATTTTGATTCAAATTACCATCAAGTAATGCATTAGAGAAATCAACCGTTGTTTCTTTTTTACCTCCACCATTAGAAATTGAATTTATCCTAACTACCTTAACTTTACTTAAGTCAGAATATCTTGTTATGCCTTTAGCAGATCTAATTGCATCAAAAATTGTTGGATAGAATGAACCCCTATTAACTAAGCTTGTTTTTCTAAAATTAGGGTTTTTTAATCTATTATTATTTGTAAGATTATTTTCATTTATTCTTTGCAATCTAATTGAACCGTTTTCAGCATTAAAGAGTTCTTGAAATTGAATAGAACCTTCTAAATATTGCAATCCCGGGTCTTCAACCTCCCCCTTTACCAAAACATTGATGTTTCTATAGTAAACCACACTAATTTCAACATCAGGAAATTTAACAAACTCAGAATATGCCTTATTTAACAACTGAGTAAGTTCACTAATTGTTAACCCCTCGACGTAAATCTTTTTTAATTTTTTGAGATTTAATTTCCCAGATCTATCAATACGCGCAATTTCTGAATCTTCTTCTAAATCTCTTGATATTAAAATCATTAGTTGATCTCCAGCTCCTAATATGTAATCCTCACTTTTATTGATTTGAAAATAATCAATACCTATCTCATTCTTATTTTCAATTACAACTTGTTTGACAAAGTCATTCCCTTTAACAACATCAAAAAAATTCAAAAAAGAAGAAATAAATATAAATGCAAATAAATTCTTTTTAAACAAATTAATATTCAAAATATTTTTAAGACGTCGATATCTTATATAATAACAAAAAAAATTTCTTTTCCTCAAAAAAACATGATAACAAGGTTAATAAATATTACATCATAATAATAATTTTTTTTTTAAAATCGATCAAATATCCAATAAACAAATATTTAAACATTAAGGTTTAATTTTCATATTTATGAATTAATATTTTTATAAAATTTAATGTATTTAAACTTATAGAAAATAAAAAATAAAAATTATTCGAATATTAATACAATTTTTTTTAGATAAAAATTTTTCTTATAGATAAGGCTTGGTCTAGGTTATTATTATATAAGATTAAATAAAAAAATTACAATAGATAATTTTCAAAATCAGAAATTTTCATACAAAAAATTCTAAATTGTGAGATTTTATATATGAAAATAAAATTCAGAAATTTAATTTTAGTTTCATCAGCTTTTATTTATATAGTAGTAATTCTAATTTTTCTTAAAGAATATTTGTATTTTAGTGATGCTCAATCAATTTTCAAATACGTAGCCAATAGACCATCTGTGCCAAATAACAACTTGCTTTTTTTTATTTCTCCTTATGTATTTGAAAATTTTTTATTAAGTATTTTGGCACTTTTTACAAAAACTTTTTTGACTGAATATTCTTTTACTGTTATTTGTACATTATTAACGTTCATAATAACTTTAAACACCTCAAAAAAAATTGCTCTGTATAATGGATTATCTGAAAATAGTGCATCGGTAATATCAGTTTTTACTATATTTTTATTTTTATTAATTCCAATTGGTAAACTAGGTCTCATTAATACGCAAAGTAGTTTTTTAGCATTACAAATTGCATTCGGTACTAATACTTTATTTAAACCAAGGTTTAAATATCTATTATTTCATTGGGTATACATACCAGCTTCTGGAGTAATTATCTATTTTGAAAAGGTTATGAATTTCATCAAAAAATTAAAATTGAAATTTAACCAATTATTTTTGAATACATTTTTCTTATTTTTAGGAATTGTTTCTTTAAGTTATATTGGCAAACTCAAGAACATTTTCATAAAAGTTGAAACTTCTGTTCCACTAGTATTTACATTTATAATTTCTCTTACGTTAATTTTCCTAAATTATAGTTTTTTTTATTTAGTCAAGAAAAAGTTATATCTCAATTTGACATTGATATCATTTATTTCTTTAATAGTCACTTTCTTTTCTGCAAAAACTAGCAATAGATTATGCATTACTTTAATCTTCTATGATTTAGTAGCATTTACAACTCTAATTTTTATAAATTCAAAAATTAAGAAAGAGTATCCTATGGTATTAAATAAATAACTTATCGATAAATTTTAGAAAACATCATTTCTTCTGCCAAGTTCCAATCTTCCTTTTCATCAATATCAATAGATTCACTTTTAGGTGAGACAAATAAGTAAGGTTTATCTCCAATTCTTGATTTATTTCTATTAAAACTATCGGTAGTAAATATATAAAAATTTGAATTTTCTTCATACCAAGATTCTAAATTCTGAGTAGGAACTAAGTTTTTAGGGTCATGATTAACAGGAGATCCATCGTATCTATAAAAACGAGTTTGCATTTTATTCACAGAGAATAAAGAATCTATTTCTCCTTTATCATGTTTAGATTTAAAAACCTGGATTGATTTCAAAATAGTTTTATAACTTAGCAATGGATTAGTGGTGTGAGTCATAAAATATATTTTCCCATTAAAGTTTTTGATATCATCTTCTATAACTTTATTCATACTTACTTCATCTCCACATAAATTTAGGGGTCTTTTTCTTAAAATAATCTTTTCATTATTAATTATTTGATGAGTCTGAAGTAACTCTATCGCATCAGTATTGATTATTATTTTATCAATTATTTCTACCTCCAAAAGTGTTTCTAAGATCCAATAAAATAAAGGTTTACCAGAAAAATTTTTAAAGTTTTTTCCTATAACTCTAGTACTATTTTTTTTCATTGGAAGTAGTGCTATTATTTCATTTTTTTCATTCGAGTTTTTATTAACTGAAGATAGCTTTTTAACCTTTTCTTGACTAAATTTTATTGATAGAGGAAGACCTTTTTCACTTGAAGGATAAAAATAAGATTCTCTCATTGAGTCTGTAATCTTCCTATTTATTTTATTACCCAAATAAGATCCTAAATACTGATTTAATCTATAGAGGAATATTTCCTGAAGATTTTTAAAATTTAATTCTTTAATTCTTAAACTAGCTATATCTTTGGAGATACTTGAAAAAATATAGTTAAAAGTGTTTCTTTTGTTTATTATTATCTCTGGGCAGATAATATTTAATGCTAAGGCCTCTCTTTCAAACCTCCTTTTTACCTGCCTCCAAGTTTCATGATGATAATGATAAATAATAGACTCAGCAACATAACCTATTCTCCCTCCTCTTTGAATAATTTTTTTTGCAAGAAACATATCCTCTAATCCTGTAAGAGTTTCATTAAATCCATGTTTTTCCCAAATCGCTTTTTTTAAAGCACTATTTGCGTTATTACAATAAAAACCTCTTTGAGGTATTTGACTTTCTTTTGGGAAATATTTTTCAAATATTTTTTGTTCACTCCAATAAGTTTCTTGGCCGCCAATTTGTCTTCCATAGATATAGTCCACTTCATTATTCAAAAGAGGATTAATTAATTTCTGAAGCCAATTTTTATCAAAAGGAACGCAATGTCCACTTATAAATACTAGAAAATCCCCAAAAGCTTGTTCACAAGCTAAATTTAGGCTCCTTCCAAAAGAAAATTCTTCTTTTTTTATGTACATTATTCTGCATTGAAATTTCGAAGCAATTTCTAAAGTTTTATCAGTTGATCCTGAATCAATAAGTATAACTTCAAAGCTCTGGTTAACTTTCTGATTATTGATACTCTCTAATAATTCCGACAAATATCTTTCTTCATTCAAAGTTCTTATTATTATTGAAACTGAAGGAATCTTTTTACTTTCCATATTCACTTAAATCCCAAACAAGTTCAAAAGGCCATTTATATCCATGATATATTGCTTCTATTTCTTCACGTAAAGCACTATTAACACTAAATAAGTCCCAGTGAGCTGGAAACACTTTCTTTATTCCAATCTCTTTTGCCAAACCAAAAGCTTCCCTTATACTCATATTACCAATAATCCCTCTTTTTCTTCTAAAATAATTATCTTCATTCACCGGGAGTATTCCAATGTCAATTTCTTCTTGGTTTCTTAAAAAATCAAAAAGTCCATCAAATAAACAGGTATCACCAGCTATATAAATAACTTTCCCTTGAACTCTCAACATCCATCCAACGACAAGCGGCATCCCATCTTCACCTGTGATGAGTTTTGGATGTGCGCATGGAACAGCAATTAGCCATATATCATTCTCAAGCGATCTATAGTTGGAAGGTGCAGAAAACACTCTTTTTGAATTAACTCCCCATTTGATTAATAGTTTTCTTACTGATTCGGGTCCAATAAATTTTGAACTAGGACTGGCTTTTGCCAACAAAGGGATTGTGAAAGGATCGCAATGATCAATATGATCGTGGGTTATCAACACCCAATCAATATCAACTAATTCTTCAGGTTTATAAGGTATTTTAATTTGACGTTTTAAGTCTGAACATTCTAATTCTTCTACGGAATTACTCAAATATGGATCAACTAGGATTTTTGTTCCATTTAATCTCATCAGCATTCCACTCTGTCCAAGATGCTCTAAATTAATACTCAATTTTTTAAAAACTCACTTAGGATTGAAATTGCTTTTTTACTAGTTCGTGTAACTGCTTCTTCTGTATTTGAAGCATTATGCGAGCCCAAGATACAATCTTCATAATCTCTGATTTTAGAATTTATTGGTAAAGGCTCTTTCTCGAAAACATCAAGAGCAACAGAATGAACTATCCTATTATCTAAAGCTTTTATTAAATGTTCTTCTTTTATAATAGGTCCTCTACTTACATTTATAATTCTAATTCCTTTTTTCATTATTGAAAAAATTTTGTCATTGATAAGATGTAATGTTTGGGTATTTAGGGAACAAGTTATTATTAAAAAATCAGCTTGCCCTATATCTAATGGCCAAGTCAACAAAGTCGAACCATCTTCAATATCATTCTGAGTTATATGAGGATCATAAACTATAACTTTCATCCCAAGACAATTTAATCTTTTTGCAGTATTACGACCAATATCACCATAACCCAGCAAAGCAACTTTTTTTCCCATGAGTGAAATACCTTGAGGCTTTATCCATTGACCTTCTCTAATATTTCTATCTATTTGAACAATATTTCTGGATAATCCAATTAAATAACCCAAAGCTATGTCTGCCACTTCGTTTCCAAACATTCCAGGAGTATTAGTTATTGGAATTTTAAGTTCATTACAGGAGTTGAAATCGATATTATCTACTCCTATCCCCCATTTCACTGCAGCTTTTAATTTACCTCTCCGCCCAGATTTGAATACTCTTTCTGTAGCAGGATCATCACCAATGATCCAACCATCAAATTCTGGTAATAATTGAACTAGTTCTAATTCAGTGAGTGTTTGAGTTACTTTCGCAGGTATCAGTTCAATATCTAACTCATTTGCAAAATCAACAAATTTATCTAGCATGCATAACATTGGAGGAGCCGACACTAGAACACGATTAATATACATTTTTAACAAGGGTCATAAAGTCTATTATGAATGCCTCCTGTAAGCTGTAATATGCAACCATTTAGAAAGACATTTGCAGGATCTATCAAGAACAATACAGCATTTGCCACATCTTCACATCTTCCTAGAGATTCTGTAGGATGAAAAGATTCTAATTTCTCAAAGAGCTTTTCTCTTTCCCTAAAACCATCTTTTAACATTGGAGTTAATATGGCCGAAGGTTCAATAGCATTTACTCTTACTTCATTACCAAGTTCTATAGCCATACAACGAGTAAGTCCCATAAGAGCTGATTTACTAGTTGCATAAGATGAAAATCCTGGTTTTGTGAGTTTATTGTGAATACTTCCTATATGAACTATTGATCCTTTGTTACTTTTTAAATCAGCAATCAATTCTCTATTAATTGATATGGGGGCCAGTAAATTTATATTTAAAGTTGTTTGCCAACATTCATCATCTATTACTTCAAATTTATTTATATTTTGTATTGCAGCATTATGTATTATTGCTTTAAGAGGAGCGTCCTTTGCGGCTTGCTTGATTTTGAAAATAAATTTTTTTAGTTCATTTAAATTAGAAGGCAAAAGATTAAGGTCTTGAGGGATCCAAGTTATTTCTAGATTTTCTAATTCTTCATTTATCTTTTTTGAGCATAAATCAGTAGCAATTACTTTCCATCCCTCTTTAAATAGTTTATGAACAACAGAACTTCCAATTCCTCCTGCAGCTCCAGTAATTAAAACAGAATTTTTCTTAATCATGCTAAAAAATAATTGCTAATGAGCTAAAAGATCAATAATTTGTGAGATTAGAATTAAATAGCATTAATAAATAAAAAATAAATCATAGTAAATTATAGCTTGCATTCTCTTTAGGAACCAAGAATATATTTTCATATAAACTTTTCGGGAAATTAATATCATTAATTAATAAGAGTTCTCCGTTAGATAAAGGCATAAATGCAAGGTAATTGATCTCATTAAAAAGTTTAATAATTTCAAATTTTTTTCTTGAAAATTCTAAATATATTATGGGTCTATATTTTTTAATTGAATTAATAGAACCCTCTAATACTTCAAGTTCATAACCCTCTACATCTATTTTTAATAAATCGAACGAATTTATTTTATGACTTGTTAATACTTCATCAATAGATGTCATTTGTAAGGCATTACTTGAATCAAAAGTTGTTTTTTTGGATTCAAGAACAGAAGTCCTTGAAGGAACTTGTTTCTTATCAAGAATTAAACTTTTGCCATTATCTTCATGAGATCCAACTGCAGCTCTTTTTAAAATACCACCAGAGATATTGTTTAATTTAAGGTTTTCCCTGCAATCACTAATAGCATAGTCATATAAATCTATAGAAATTGTTTTACAGTTATATGCTTTAGTTACATATACTGAAAAAAATCCTCTAGAACATCCTATATCTACAAATGTATTAATCTTTTTTTTAAATATATTCAGATTAACCAGAAAGAATCTGTCATAAAATTCTCTATAAAGAAATTGACCTCTACCTCCGTATCCTACTGATTTATATGGTTTAAAAATAAAATCAAAAGATATCATTTTAGCTTTGACATTAAAAATGATATTTTTTTGTTTTAAAAGTAAATAAATCAACTTTAATACTCTAAATATCAAGGGTACGGTATTTAACTTTGCACAATCAGAGCGTAAAAGTATACTAAAACGATCAATAATACTTAAAATTCTCATTTAATTAAAAATTTTTCGAACTCTATCATTTTTAATTTATAGAAAGATTGAATCTAGAAGTTTTTTTCTTTCAAGATCTTTAACAATTGGATTTGCGAACATATCTATTATCTCTTTATTAGGTTTAGATAGTGAAATTAAATCTAGATCTAATTTTTTTATGACTTTATTTAAATCACGCCAATGAATTCTAAGAGAAGATGATTCATAAATAAATTCTGGTAAAGGATCCCAATCAATATCCATCATTAACACTTTCTCCGAATTAGTTATGAGATTGAATATTATTGTGGAATAGTGTCCCAAAAAAATATTATCTTTTTTCATATAGTCATAAGAGAATTTATCTTCATTCACTTTTACATTAGATAGTAAATCTGCATATATTGATTTATCAGACCTTGGATGAAAGCACAAATTTAATTTTGGGAAATCATTCAAAACACTTTTCAATGGATTAATAATTCTATATTGAAAGATTTTTTCTTCCATTCTTCCGTCTTCGACTAAAGTTTGACAAATATAATAGATAGTTTTATTCATTTAATATCCCCATCTCTGGATAAGATATTTCTCGAAAGATCAAATACACCTAAATGTATGTAATTGGAATTATTCCAACCTAATAGATTTATATGAAAACCTTCCCAATATTTATTATAAACCAAAGCAAAATTAGGTTCAGGGAATTTAGCAATCTTACCGGATTTATATAGCTTAAAAACTTTAAATGGTGAAACCCCTAGAAAAGATATTCCAATGAAAAAAATAATATAAGAAAAAAATTTCTTGCTTTTAGTTATGCTTGATCTTTTTAAATGACTCATAAAAATACCATGCTGAATATATATTGTCTTTATAGAAAATATACTTGCCAGTCTAAGGAAAAAAATATCTGGCAACCTAAAACCAGCTATTATTATTTTTAAATCCCATAAACCTAATTTTGATTTAATAATGCCAATTAGTAAATTAAAGAAAAGTTTAAAAGGATTATCATAAGCAAAACAACGGTAGTTAATTTCAGGCAGAAATTTAGCAACTCTTTTTGATAAAAAAATATTTGAATCAAAAATAAAATATATTTTTTTTCTTTTTTTTAAAACCTTTTTATAAGAAAATTTCAGTGATAATAACCCTACAGATTTATATTTTCGTTTGCAATTTTATCAAATACATCATCATGAGTTGCTACTATAAAACAATTTTTATCTTTATAGTAATTAATAAGCTCTGCAACTAAAGATGAATTAATACTATCTAGATTTGCAGTAGGCTCATCTAAAAAAATAAAATTGCGAGTTTTGGCAGAAAAAATATAAGCTAAGTTAATTCTATTTAATTGTCCTGTACTTAATTTTCTTTTAATGGATCTATTGTAATCCTCAAAGGACAGAATATTTAAAAGCTTGGGATCATTTCTAAATAAATAATTTAAATTAAAATTATATGATTTTTGAGAAAAGTTTTTAAGATTATAAAAATTTGCTCTGCAAGAATAATAAATAAATTTAGATTGCCTAATTGTTTTATTATAGATTATCTTATAGTCATCATTATTATAAGGATGAAATTTTTCCTGACCTATCCCAACTTCCTCTATTTGATTATTAAAAAGTAAATTTAATTTATTCATTATTGTTGTTTTACCACCACCTGAAGGGCCCTTTATTAAAATTAACTTACCCAACTTAAGCTTAATTCTTAAAAGATCTTGAATTGTATTTATTTTTAATTTATATATTATTTCTTCTAAAAAATCTTCTTTTAATTGTTCTTTCTTGTGAATATTTTCATTCAAAAAATCAAGTGCGATTCTCCTATCTGATGCTTCAAGCTTAGGAATGGATAAATTATATAATGATATTAACTCTTCTAAATCTTTTGAATTAAACCTCATATATCCATAATTTTTATATAAAGCCTGAATCAAAGGTAATAACTTATAAAAGCAAAGAGCTATTATAGAAGATTTAATAATTCCAGAAATATAAGCAGAACTATCAATAATGATAGGAATTGAAAATAAAAGTATTAGGAAAGCAAATCCATATGTTTCCATTATTGTTCTTGGTACACCTTGCAAATATGAGCCTCTGGCAATAGATTTTATGTAGCTGTCAAAACTACTTTTTAATTTTTGATAAACATCTTTTGAAGCATTATTAACGTAATCAACATCGGCATTATCTCTCGCAGTCAAACATAAACTAGTCATTTCAGATAAAAGTATATTATTACTTTCAGATAGATTGTCATAATCCTTAAGCTTCTGATTTGCTACAACAAAATAAAAGAAAAAAGTTATCAATATTGATAAGAAAGATAATAATGGAGCATATAAAAGCATTCCTAACACAATAAAAACTAAATTTACAAAAGCCAAGGTTGCAGTAAATAAAGGCACTATAGTGAGTATTGCTATCTCTCTACTTTTAGAAAGAATTTGAGAGGTAATTATTTTTTCATAATTATTATCTTTTTCTGACCAGTCACAGATATAAGCTTTTGCAAATATTTTACTTATCATAGGAGTTAATATATAACTTACAGCATTAGAAACTCTATTCAAGTAAGTTAATCTTATTTTCATAGATACAAATAATAAGAATAAAGTTAGTAGTACAGAATAAATAACAACTGATGGATTAATATCATTAAGTGCTCCAATACTTGCTTTTTTTAAAAAAATGTTGGTAAAAAAGTATATTATTATTAACCCACTAAGTTCACATAATCCAACTATTGGAGTACATAAAAGAAGCTTATAAATTTTTCTTTTATCCTTTTTGCTTAAAGTATTTAATAGAGCACTATATAATTTAAATTGAGAATTTAACTGTTTTCTCACTTTAATATATTTACATTATTTTATTTTATTATATTTTGCTTAATTGATAAGAATCTAAATTTTAATTTTATAAATAAAAATTATTAGGAGATCAAAATATGGGGACTTAGAAATTTAGTTTTTAGTTGAGATTATTATGAATTGTTCAATCTTATTATCATTATTGTCTAATAATTTTTCCCTTAAGACTTTTTCTATACTTAAAATTTTCAATTTAGAACCATAAATTTGAATTATTTCATCAAGATCAAAAAAGTGAGCTGTCCCTAAATTTGCACAGGGGCCTTTAGTTAAATCACAATAAGTGCCTGATTCGATCTTAAAACGGGAATCAAGGCCAAATGTAGATGTTCCCCAAACTTTTGAAAAGAAAATCCCACCTGGTTTAATTACTCGACTTACTTCCTCAAGAGTTTCATTAATGAGCTTTTTTGTATTGTGAGTGATCGCAAGATTATCGCAGACAAAATCAAAAACAGACCCTTTCCAAGGTAAATTACTAAAGCAAGCAACATGAAGATCTAATTTTGCTTTTACACTGTGCTCCTTCAATCTTAATTTAAGTTTATTAATAGCTGTTTGAGAAATATCTATTGCTGCGTATGAATCAAATTGATTACATAAAAATATCGCATTTGCGCCTGGACCAGAACCCATCTCAAGAATACTTAGCTTAGATTCCAAATTTTTATTATTCTTAAAATTGCAAACAGTTCTTATAAGGTCTTCTGGCGGATATTTACCCCATTCTTTTTTAATGAATGTTTTTTCCCAAATATTCATTTATAAGTAATTAGCAGTTAAATTTTTACATTCTTCGAATAATTCTCTTCTAAAAAAGAGTTTAGGTGAATGCAAACTTACTTTATTTTTATATTTCCCAATTTCATTTTCAACTTCTTTAAAAACCTCAGAGAAGCCCAAAGTTGGCACTTTAAAAGAAGCCTTTAAGGGTATTAATTTATAATCTAACAAATTAGCAGGTGAGTCAATAATGTTAATGTCTTTTACCTCCTTCCAAATTTTTTCAATAGTCTCTTTTGGATTGAAATCAGTTAAGAATTTATAAGTAGCTGGACACTCTACACTTATAAAGGTTTCACCTTTGTCATTTATTTGATTACTGTATACACCAGATGCTGAAGATCTAAAAGTTAAACTATTTTTTGAGAAATTCTGCATATAAGTAAATTTCTGAACGTATTTCCTTTCAGTTTTAATAACTGCAAAAAGCATGGGTGTATGATATATTTTTCTATCAATACTTTTCTCAATTTTGAGACTATCAAGCAATGGATCAATCTTATCTGCTGCCCAATAAATATGATTAAAATGCCTCTCTTCTTTTTCATCCCTTATATAAAACTCTCCTGATTTTTCTTTAATAATTATTTCTGTTCCAAGTTTAATTTCTACTCCCCTAGACTTTAATAAACTAGCCGTTTTTTGACAAAACCCACCCATAGCATTTCCATCACTAGGATAAAAAGAAACTAAATCATCAATTTTTCCAATAGATTTCCTTCTCGCAGCAAGAATAGTATCAAGGTAATTATTTGACTTAAGAACGTTCATTTTTTCATCTTCCATATACTTTAATCTCCCTAAAGAAGTCCTATTTAAAGAATATTTATCACATTCTTCTGCATCAATATGGTAGATATTTTTAAAAATCTCAGAAAAAATTTGCCCTGCTGTTTCTCCGTATCTAGCGTAAAGTAAATCTTTTAATGAATAAGCATTAGCAATATTATGCTTAGATTTATCTACATTTGAAGCCAACTTAAGCAAATCATGAGTAATTTTCATTTTTGTAAACTGATCACAAGAAGAAAGATCAGGCAATCCGAAGCCATTAGTTACTACATCGTTGTATGAACTTCTAGAATTAAAATCAATCTCATGAATTTGTCCCGACATAATTTCATTAACAATTTCATAAACTTCTTCCTGAACTGAATCAAACATATGAACTCCGCCATCAACATTAAAACCTAATATTTGTTTTGACCTAGATATACCTCCGAAACCGTTAGATTTTTCGTAAAGAACTATATTATTATTTTTATTTTTTGATAACAGTAAGGCATCAAAAATACCTTTAAATCCTGAACCCACTATTGCTATGTTATTCATCAAAATCTTTACTACAATATTTCTTCAGTGATTATAATACTAAAATTTGATAAAAGAAAATTTGGTTTTTGTTTCGCAATTTTCAATTTAATTGTTTGTTTACTTTGTTTACTAATTATTTTTACAATTTAACAGAATTAACCTTTGTCCTCTTTGCATAAAGAGCAATTTTCCGAAGAAGAATTATTACCCAATTAAATTTTTGAGGCGAATAATTATTAAATTTGCAGAGAAATGGAGTAATCAGTTCAGTCATTTCCATTGGTATCCTTTCTTTAAAAAGGCCAACATTTTGAGTGCGAAATATTTCATCTAGAACTTCAGATGCAACTTCAAAGTTATCATTTTCAATAAAATTTTTTAATTCATCAAAACTTCTTACGTTAAGATCTTCATAGTATCTTTCAAGCCACCAACTGTTGAAAAACTTAATAGGAGCTTGCAATAATGCTGCCTCATACATAACAGTACTACAATCTCCAAGAACTAAATCGGCATTTTTTATTAAATCATAAGTATTAAATTTTTCACTTGGATTGATTATTTTAAAATTCTCAGGCCATTTATAAGAATTCCACTTCGCTGTAAGTTCTTTATTTTTTCTAATCAAATTAGGATGAAGCCTAACAATTACGGTATAACTATGATCTATTTTCGAGAATAACTGAACAAATTCATATGCGCTTTCCCAATCTTTCGAAAAACCTCGCCATGATGCAATAGATCCAAATTCATCCTCAGAAGCTGGTAGAATTAAGATATATTTATTTGAAGTTGCACTCTTCATATCACTATCTTTGAAATAGGAATAAACTGCGGAATTCCAATCTCCTGTGGTTTTCAATACTATTTCTTTTCTAGCTTTATCAATAATCTCTTTATCCACCTCCTTACTATACTTTTGCCAAGTTAAAGATCTTGATTTTCTATCAAATAATGAGTAATCAACATGTATGAAAGATTTCATACATGTTGATAATTCAAAAAACATACATTTTGAATTAAGCTTTTTTGCTGCGGCTGTAACTGCAGTCATTTTACAGTATCTACCATTCCATATATGAAAGGTATAAGACCCATTCGAGTAATTATTTAAAATATATTTATAAGCTATTAACCAAGAAATTATATATTTTTTTACTACCCTATTGTTTACATTCTCAGAAATAGTATTTCGAAATCTATTAGTAAGTGATGCTATTACTCCTTCTTTACATGAAGGGTCAATTTTATCTAATAAAGTTAAATAATTTAAGTTAGGATTTAAGTTCTCTTTCTCTTTTAAATATTTATAAGCCCAATTTTTTTCTCTCTCATACACGAAATAAGTTTTATTCTTTACTTTTTCAATAAAATCAATATCTTTTAAATATCTTTCGGATAAAGAAGTCTTTGATAAATAATTTTCTACAGTTATAGGAATTTCATTACCTTGAGTAGGTGGCAAGTGAAATGAGAACAAATCTAGAGTTGCTTTTACTCCTGTTTCTTTAAATATTTTTAGGGCAACTTCAATACTTAATGGGAAATTAGGACAAGAATTTCCAATCGGAATAACAATATCCAAGATCATTAAATTTGGCTCATAAATAAAATAACATACCGCTAGGAATTAAATTTATAGTTTCTTTATGTTAGGAATTATTCCTCTAGCTTTATAAGTTCACCTATTTTATAATTATTTTTTGAACAATTTCCTAATAAACTTTTATAAAATTTACCTGACAAACCTTCTTCACCTGTTCTCATCATTACTAAATTTTCTTCATTAAATAACTCTCCTTTATTTATGTTCTTAGAGGCCACAATCACTTTTGTCGCAATGAGTTTTGTATCTTTCTCGCAATCTAACAATTTTTTATGATGGGTACCCATAATAAGTGGAATAGATCTAATCGATTGGATCATTTCCTTGAGCTCATTAGGCTCCAAGCTACATAGGTGATCTGGACCTTTTAAATTCCGATCTTGTGTAAAATGCTTTTCAATAACCTTAGCTCCCATTACAGCTGCAGCGATTGAAGCAGTAGATCCAAGAGTATGGTCACTAAATCCAACTTCACAATCAAAAGCTCTCCTTAATGTTTCCATGGTTCTTAAATTCACATTTTCTAATTCACATGGATAGCTACTTGTACATTGCAGCAGAATTAGATCTGTAGAGAGATCTTCTCTTATAACATTTACTGAATGAGCTATATCAATAATCTCATGCATTCCAGTCGATAAAATCACGGTATCAGAAACTTTGCTTACTTCGCGCAAAAAAATATCATTACCTAACTCACCGCTACCGATTTTTATTGTCTTTAATCCCAAATCATATCTAAGGAAATGCAAGCTATCAATTTCATCTGGTGTTGACAAGAATTCTATATTTGAATTGTCGCAATAATTTTTAAGCCTTACAAAATCTTTCTCTGACAATTCCAATTCCTTTAACATATTGAATTGAGATTGACTAATACCAGAGTTCAATTTTTGATAACCCGCTTGCCTGGCTGTTTTCGAAACAAGCTTTTCTGTTTTCCATGTCTGAAACTTTATTGCATCAGCACCAGATTCAACAGCAATAGAACAAAGTTCTATTGCTCTATTTAAATCACCGTTATGATTGACACCGGCTTCAGCAATAATAAAAACATCATCTTTTTTTAGCTTCATTTTTTGGTAAGTCAGTTAAAACTATTCCATAAATTTGAATCAATATTTTGATCAAATTTCTTATCAAGAAGCTTTTGGGTACCTTTTTTTTTAATTGCTTTAAGACAAGATTTTACGATTCTATCACTGTTCTTTCCATCTAAAAAAGGATCATAGGGATTATGAATATCCTTCAATTTATTTATAAATTTTTCTGAAAAAATTTGTTCCATCGAATATATTATTGAGTCAAGATTGAAATCACAATCAATTACTGAATCTGCCCGGCAACGTCCTTTTTGTCTATTACCAATATTTATGCTTGGTATACCAAAAGAGGGGGCCTCTACAATACCGCTAGACGAGTTACCTATTAAGAAGTCGCTATAATTCATGAATGATAAATAATTTCCCCTGCCAAAACTCTCAACATAATTTATGTGTTTAAATTCTTCTGAAAGATTTCTAAATACTTTTCTAGCATTCTCAGAACCAATTTCCATTCCAGGGCCTGTAATCACAAAATTAATATTTTGATGATGCTTTATAAATAGCACCAAAGATTTTAACTCATTATCAAGGATTTCAATATTTCCATAAGATGTTGGGTGATAAGTTAATAAAGCAATTTTTTTTTCATTTGATAATGACAGATTAAAATCTCTAATTAAATTTTCTTTTGGAACTATCTTAGAGTTATGGATCCAATCAAGACCACATTCGCCAGAAATAGTGATTCTCCAATCTTCTTCGCCCATTAAGCTGATATTTTTAGCATATTCTTTGCAAGCTACAAAATGCAGATGTGATAATTTTGTATGAGAGTGTCTTATACATTCATCTATAGCACCTTGAGTTATTTCACCCCCGCTTATATGAGCTATAGGTATTCTATAAATTAAAGCTGGAATAGATATAGAAAAAATTTCCCATCTATCTCCTATTATTATTATCAAATCAGGTTTGCTTTTACTAAGATAATCACCAATATCATTTTGAGCGAGGGATAGAGCACGAACTTGTTCACTATTATTACCATGATCGGAATAATTAAAATCTACTAATTCAAGAAGTGAATTATTTATCATGCAAAATTCTTTTACTTCATCAATTGAATTTTTTTTTGATAAATAAGTATGCGCACCTGTTGCGATTATCTCAACCCTCACATATTTACAAAACTCTTTAATAACACTTGTAAGATTTCCAAAATCAGAACGAGCTGAAGTAAAAAAAACCACTTTTGATGTCAAATTCATTTTTTATATGGGAAGAGAGACTCTTCTTTAAGTCAATTATTTAACTATTATTTTATTATTACTTCCATAAGCAAGAATATCTACTTTTAAGTAAGGAATTCTTTTATAAACAAATTGAATTTTTGAAAAGCTAAATCTTAGCATCACTATTTAAAAATATATTTGGTTGTTTTATGCTTACTTCTCTCCTATAGCTTTCATAAAGTTCTTCATCGCAAATAATTTTTGAAATAAAAAAAGAATCAGTAGTATCCGAAAATTTTTTTTTAAACCTACTTAATCCATCTTTTTCAAATACATCACTACCTCCTCCCAATCTAAAAAACTTGTAACCCAAATTTGCATATTCATCAAATGACTTTACCAAAAGATGTTCAATAACTTGATCCTTCATAGCTATTTGATTACATGCACTCAAATGATAATGAACTGTATCAAATTTATCTAAAAGTATTAATGCACCTGCTACTAAATTCCCTTTAGAATCAAATGCTGAAACAAGATCGCATTTTTCTTCAAGATTAAAAAAATGAGATTCAATAATCTCATAATTAAAGAAATAAAAGGGATTAGTTTCTTTAGATTTCATTCTTAATAAATAAATATCATAGAAATCTTTAATTAACTTCTTATCGGGCCTTTTATAAAGCTTCACTTTATATCCTTTTTTTATTGAATGATTAACCGACCATCTTACTTTTTGTTTAAGATCAAGTAGTCTCTCACTGAAACTTTTATATTTATAAAGTTTAGTAATATAAGTTATTCTATTTAGTTCTAGTGCAGATTTAGGCCAAAAGATTGAATTATTAAGTATTGGAGAATGCCTTATAAATAAAGCAGATATTTTGTTGCTTCGAAGAAACTCTCTTAACTGATCATACTCATCTTCGGCAATGTGATTTTTATCAGTAATAAGTCCGCCATATCCATAAGATGAAAATACCTCATTATTTTTTGAGGAAAGTTTTTTGTACATTAAAGGAAGCCATGCATTTCCTCCTTTTGGCCTTTCCCAATTTAGACACCTAGGTTCTGCTTGATGCGCTTTTGAGAAGATTTCATAATATGATTTGCTTAAATAAATAGAAGGAATGTGTTCTTTTTCTGGCCAACTCCATTGAAATTTAATCATTTCCTATAGTTTACTAATTCCTCGTCATTCATTTTATGATCCTTTTGATCAAGTTAGCTTAATGTTTAAAAAGTTGAGAGTTATTTTTTAGTTTTTAATTAATTGAGGACTACTGGGTAAACTTATTAATCTTTTACTTTGTTCTTCAGAGACAATTAATTCACTTGCTTGACACTGTTGATACATTTTTAGTTTATTTAATGGCTTCCATAACGGTCTCAACCTTAGTCCCTCTTTATATGAAATTTCCAAGATAGCATTCTTAATTTTAAGTGCTTCTTCTTGATTTTTAATATTCAATCTCAAATTTATTAGCCACTTGTTCCAAGTACAATCTTTAGGTTCTTTAAGTATTTCAAATTTTTCTTGGTTCTTAAAAGCCTCTATATATTTTGATAATAAAATTTCCTTAGAATGAATTTTTTCACTTATTTTCTCTAATTCTGAAACACCTAATGCTGCATTTATATTTGGCATCCTATCGTTCCAAGCAATTTGATCATGATCGAATTCCCATGGATGATTTATTTTTGCAGTGGTTGATAAATGCTTACACCTTTTAGCCAAAATATCATCGTTTGTTATTAAAGCGCCTCCTCCACCTGTCGTAATAAGTTTATTACCGTTGAAACTTATAATTCCACATTTGCCAAATAGCCCGCAATGAATTCCATTTTTACTACTTCCTAGTGCCTCAGCTGCATCTTCAACGACAGGTATTTGCCATTTATTTGCTATTTTTATAATCTCATCAATTTGGGCTGGTATTCCAAAAACGTGCACAGGGACTATAGCAGCTATTCTCCTATTAGTCTGTTTATTGAAAACCCCTTCAGTTCTGTTTTCTGCAATTTCATCTAATCTATTAGATAAATTATCAGGATCCATGCCGAAGGAATCTGATTCAATGTCAATAAAATGTGGACTAGCGCCAAGATGAGATACAGCATTTGCAGTAGCAACGAAACTTATTGGAGGAATAAGAACTTCATCATGAGTCCTAACCCCCACTAAATAAAGGGCTAATCTTAAAGCGACTGTCCCATTAGTTAATGCAATTGCATACTTTGCACCTGTTAAAGAACAAATCTTTTCTTCAAATAAATCGACATACTTTCCTAACGAACTTACCCATCCTGAGTTAATGCATTCCAAAACATATTTATTAGCATTACTATTTTTGAAATTTGGTTCGTGTATTGCAATAGGATTTTCTTCAGATACTTCCGGAAAAAAATCTTTTAAAGCTTTTACTAAATCTTTTGCTACTAATTCACTTTTAAATTTCATATTTATTTCCTCTGTACAAGGATAAATTATTTTTGTTAACGAACCAATCAGCTGTAATTTTCAAACCTTTTTTAAATCCATTTATTCCACCATAAACTGGTTTCCAATTTGTGAGAGTTTTTATCAAGGTATTATCGCCAAATAATCTTTCCACTTCTGAACCTTCTGGACGCATTCTATTTGAATCGTATTTAATATATATTTCTTTATTCATAACCTCTGCAATTAATTTTGCTGTATCTTCGATTGATATTTCAAAATTACTAGCAGCATTTAAGACTTTACCTATGGTCTTATCACTTAGTGCTACTTCGATAAAAGCCTTACAGGTATCATAAACAAAATTAAAGTCTCTAGTAGGAGTTAATTTACCAAGAAAAATTTCTTTCTGGCCAGATGATAATTGCGTAATTATGGATGGTATTACTGCTCTATTACTTTGTCTAGGGCCATAGGTATTAAATGGCCTTAATATTGTTACAGGCGTTTCAAAACTTCTCCAGAAACTTAAAGCTATCTGATCTGCTCCAATTTTACTTGCTGCGTAGGGAGACTGTCCTACAAGAGGATGTTTTTCACTAATAGGAATAAACTGCGCTGTTCCATAAGTTTCAGAGGTAGAAGTATGTACAACTTTTTTTATTTTTAAATCTTTAGCTGCTTGCACTATATTTAAAGTGCCTATTATGTTTGTTTCTATATAACTCAATGGAGCCACATAACTATATGGGATTGCAATTAATGCCGCCAAGTGAAAAACGGTATCACACTCTTTAACGGATTCTCTTACAAAACTTGCATCCCTTATATCTCCAAGAACAACTTCCAAATTATTTCTTAAATTTTCTGGAATATGTTCAAGCCAACCCCAATTAGAATTAGAATTATATTGACAAAATGCTCTTACTTCGTAATTAGCTTTCAATAGCATCTCGACAAGATGAGAACCTATAAAACCATCGGCACCTGTAACTAAAACTTTCTTCAAGACTCAATTCTTTTTTTATAAAATAATGCTAAATCCCAATCGGAACTTGTGTCTATATCAACAGACTTCTCCTGAGACATCTTATAGGCAATAGTATCTTCCGAAATAAAAGATTTTTCTCTCAATAAAAAATCCTTTGAAACAAGATATAAAGCACCATTAAGAAGATAAGAAGGTATTATTTTTTGCCTATTATTATTATCATTACTTTTATCAAAAATAGGTATTAATTGATCTTTATCAGACAATTTATACATCCATTCAGGAGGCTTATTAGAAACAGTTACAGAAACAGCAGACTCAAGATTTGCTTTTTTTCTTAAAGCAATAATATTATCTATATCTACATATGTTCTAAGAGGAGAAGTAGGTTGAAGAATCAGAATGTCATCAATGGCCTGGTTTTTATTCAGAAAATCTAGAACCACATCGAGTGTTGAAGAGTCATCTCTCGAAAGATGTTTAGGTCTCAAACCTGGAACTTCAGCCCCCCCCATTAATGCAATATCAGCTATATTTTGACAATCTGTAGAAACAATTATTCGATTAACGCCTTGTGATAATTTTGCTGCTTCAATACTCCAATTAATAAGAGGCTTACCAGCGAAAAACTTAATATTCTTATTTGGAATACCTTTTGATCCACCTCTAGCAGGTATAAAAGCAGTTAAAGACATCAGTTTATATATTTGCCCACTCTTTACTTGCTCTTGCTAGCATTTCAGGCCTTCCAACATCAATCCAATATTCATGCATCGGGAAAACAGATATTTTATTCAATTTTTTCTTGGCAATTTCTAAAAGTTCTGGCATGTCAATATACCTATTAGAAGGTATTAATGTGATTATTTTTGGGTCAATAACATAGATCCCTGCATTAACTAATTTATAGTAGGTAGGCTTTTCAACAAACTCAACAAGATCAGTTTTATCTGTTTCCACAACTCCAAAAGGAACATATATTTTTTCTTCTCTCACACCAATTGTTGCAATGGATTTATGTTCATCATGAAAACTAAATAATTTAGAAAAATTTAAGTCAGTAAGAACATCTCCGTTCATAACTAATATTGCTTGATTTATTGATGATGGGAGTAATCCTAGTGATCCTGCCGTTCCTAAAGCTTTTTCTTCAATAAGATATTTTATATTTACACCCATATCAGAACCATCGCCAAAATAATTCATAATTTTTTCTTTAAGATGGTTTACTGAAATATAAATATTTTTAAACCCTGCAGCAGCTATTTTTCTTATCACTATTTCTAATATTGGTTTTCCATTAACCTGCACCATGGGCTTTGGAATGTCTTTTGTGAAAGGCATTAATCTAGTACCCTTTCCCCCAGCCATAATAACTACAGGGTTTTTAAAAATTTTTTCGTTTCCTTGAAATTCCTTTTTAAAAACTTCTACCACCTGAAACTTATTATTTAAAATTGGTATTTGATTCAATTTATATTTAGTAAGGATTCCTTCAATATAGTTTTTATCATCGCCTAATTTAGCAAACTTATAATTTACATTCATAATATTTTCTGCATTTATTTTCATTGTTTGTGAATTCAGAATTGCTCTTCTAACATCTCCATCAGTTATTGTTCCAATTAATCTCTTGTCTTCATTTAAAACAAGTGCTATTTGAGAACCCCCATCATTAATAGCCTTTAAGATCTCAAAAGTATCTGCATTCCTACTAACAAATAATGCTTCCGAAATAGACAATTTTTTTTTAAAAGTACTTAATAAATAATACAATAAACAGCAAATTTAAGAACCAGCATCAATGCAAAAATTAATTATAAATATTTGTTTTACTTTAATAACTTTTTAAATAACTCAGACTCACTTTATAAAATGGAAAAATGTTATCTTAATTTTCTAT
>MDTE01168626.1_pt1 | contig 22412 bp, 13 predicted proteins | sample 811231 | NCBI WGS metagenome assembly MDTE01 (sample SAMN05326651, study PRJNA326480) | marine metagenome | isolation source: seawater | place: Indian Ocean: Red Sea | collected 2010 | reverse complement strand
TGAAACATAATTTCTTGCATCTCGGTAAAATCCTTTCAATTCGAATCTTGTTCTATAACCAATTTCTTGTCTTAGCCCAATTTCATAACTCACAGTCGTTTCAGGCTTTAAATCGGGATTGCCAAATATTCCAAAATTAACACCAGTTTCATTTAACTTATACTCTGTATCATTATAGAGCATGGAAAAATCAGGAATTTTGAAAAAATATCCATATGCAAAATGAATAACACCTTTATCAGAAATAGGATAGGCGACAGCAAGCCTTGGACTGATTTGAGATTTAGACGTTGTATTTTTCCACCATCCTTGTTGGTTTTCTAAATCAGGCTGATCATTAAATTTGTCATAATATTCAGCATAGGTATGATTTATTGTAATATCCGAACTATCAATTTCTGAATACCAAGTGGCTCCCCAATCTAAATTTTCAAGTTCACTTAAAGATAAAGTATCTAACGCTGGGTTTCTGGGGTCATTGATATAAGGTTCGTGAATATTTCGAGGTGTTTTTGAATTTGGATTAAAATTTTCGTACCGGAGTCCCACATTAATAATCATATCACCATATTCAATCTTATCTTGAATATAGAATGCATACTCGAATGGATTTTTATCATATGTGGAACGGTTATAACTTCCAATTTCTGGAATCTCTGGTGTGAATTTTTGATCTGCTTGAGATGAATCTAATAGGGAGTAAGAATCTAAATGCAGTTTGTGGTTTGTATAATCAAATCCAATTTTAATTAAATTGTATTTATTTATTTGATTTGTGTAATCAATTTTAAAATTTTGAGTTTTAGTCTCTCTCTCAAATCGATAGGTATCCACACCCCAGCGACTGAATGAATATTGCGGAAAATAATTCACACCAATTCCATACACATCTTCAATTTGTGAAGGAACTTCACCCGATACATGAGCCCAATAAAGACTATCAGGTGTAATGTATCTCTCGTCTAACTCATCTTCAAAAAGATATGAAAAATATTTATAGCTGTACTCAGATAAACTTACATCAACGAAGGATTGAGGTGAAAATGAGTGAGATAAGCTAAACCCTAAAAAATTCCCAACATTATTATTATTATTGCGACCGTCTTGAGCCATTTGGCGCCCATGGTCATAATATTGAGATACTCTAGAGTTAATTATTGAATTCAATCTCAATTTTGTTAATTGAGTTAAATGAAATGTTAATTTGTTTTGGGTTGACCATGAATCATACCAATTCATCGCTCTATATATGGGAGTGTTATTTGATTCATTTCCATCTTGATAGCCATTTCCATTTGAATCTGTAAAAACCGTATCGCCATACATTGTGAATGTTTGTAACCCATTTAACCAACCATCGGATTTATTTAGTCTAGCAGATGAGTAAAAGGAAATTTTTCCTGGTATAATTGGACCGCTTATATTTCCAGAAATACTTAAATCATTAAGAGGTGTGAATGAATTTAAGTTAGGAAATATTGGATCATTTGTAACATGATCTCCTGAGAATAAATTTACTGTACCTTCTAGTTTACTTCCGCCATCTTTTGTTACCATATTAATAACACCTGTTAATGCTTTTCCATACTCAGCGTTAAAGGTTCCACTGATTACTTGAAGCTCTTGAATGTTATCATTTTCAATTTGTACGGAAATACCACCATCGTAGGAATCAGACATGGGCACACCATCTACTAAGTACGTTATTTCACTACTTCGACCACCGCGCATATGTAGCCCACCCCCAGCATCTTGGGTGATTCCACCTTGGAGTCGAAGTGCTTCACCTACTTCAGTAATTGGCATAGACTCCAATTCATCTGCTGAAATTCTTGCTTCTGATTGGGTTACATCAAATTGAATTAATTTTTTTTCAGCAGTAACAACAACTTCTGTACCTTCAATCACTTCGGTTTGTAGCGTAATATTTAATTTTGTTGTTTTATCGATAGAGATGCGGACATTGGTTGACACGACATTTTCATAGCCAATCATTTGGAATTTAACATCGTAGAAGCCGGGAGTGATATTGAGCAAGATATACTCACCTTCCATATCAGTTGATATTCCAATTGATGTGCCAATCAACATGATATTACATCCAATTAAAGGATTCCCTGTATCAAGTTCGGTCACTTTTCCAGTTAATTTTCCAGTTGTACCAGCAGACATGAAATTTATTAGGGTGAAAATGAAAATTAGAAATTTGATTTTTTTCATACTTTTTCTCTAATAGGTAAAACGAATGATTTTAATAAATCATGGTTAATAATTATTTCATACTCATTCGCAATTGAGTCTCGAAATGTTTGATATTTTTTTGGATCTTCGAAAAATGGATTTTTATCAGGATTCTCTCCATCATAAAATTCTTTTAATAGGACATACTTTATCGTTGCTCTTTTTTGTTGTTCAATTGATTCTAAAATAAATGATTTAGTTTTCTGAATATTCATACGTTGTGCATCAATTATTAATTCCTTACGCACCAATAATCCTGAAATAATGCTCTCTAAATTTTCTATAGAATTTAATTTTTTATATTGTCTTTGCGAAACTTGATTCAATAATCCGAAAATGTCAGATTCAGATAATTGAGATTGATCTTTATAAGTTAATACAATCTCTTCTGATGATGGATAAAATTCATCTTCATTTCTTAAGTCTGAGTAAAATTCGGTAAGTTTCTCTAAGTTATATTTAATATTTAGTTGAGATTTCATCCTATCAGTCACTTCTCGAACAAGTGGCATTTTTTTATAATTTTCAGCGATCATCTTTATATATGGTATTTCTCGTTGAAATTCATTCTCAGTTAATAGCAAATCTTTTTTGCGTTCTATAACTTGAATGATGCTGTAACCTGTTTCAGTTTTCACGGGGTGAGAAATTTCACCGTCATTGAGTGAATATGCGACAACTTCAAATGAAGGGTCAAGTTCACCCATTTTTCTCCAACCTAAGTTCCCACCATTTTCTTTGAGAATTTGGTCCTTAAATGTTTGAGCTGCTAAATCATCCCAATTTGTTCCATTCTTTAATAATTGATGAAATTTGTTCGCTTCAATAAGAGATTGGGCATATATATGTTTTACATGTAATTCAGTTTTGTACCACGAAAATATTTTTCTCAACTCAATGTCCGTTGGCTGAGTATAAGGCTTTATCTTTTTTTCATAGTAATGATTTAACAACACTTGATTATGAATTTTTTCTAATATTCTTTTTAACTCCACATCTGCAATTAATCCGGTCTGGTTTGCATGCTTTAATATGAGAGTTTCATCAATTATTGTATTTAAAAAATTTTGACGATTTTGAAGATTATCTATTTGATAAATATCTGTGAGGTACTTTTGATATTTATTTTCATAATCATTAAACAATATGTTAATGTTTCCAACAGAAGCAATGGATGTGGGGGCTTCTGGTGAGCATGAAAAGTAGAAATTACTGAGTAGACTAACGAGCCAAAAATATTTTTGAATCTTTACCATCAAGAAATTGATTATTCTTGCCAAGAATTAATTTCCAGTCTTTCATTTTACCATGGAATAACTTATTAGTTAAATTAATACTTTTATTACTACCGTTAAACATTGCTATAATTTGATTGTCACCCAGACTTCTTTTAAAAACAACAACTTTAGTACTGTTATTTTTATAAACAGTTTCAAAATCACCTTCAATTAATGCTGGATTTGATTTTCGAATAGAAATCAGTTTAGAATAATGGTTGTACAAATCTTGGTCAAAAAATACACTATCAGCAGGTCGTTCTCCATCACAGTCATCCAAACGATCACAATGGTGCGATATTTCACTCTCATATTGAAATTCAGGCCAAACCATTGGTTTTCTGCAGTCAGGGTCATCGCCACCCCACATACCTGCTTCATCTCCATAATAAATAAAAGGGGCACCAGGATAAATAAACTGTAAAGTAATAATTGATTTTTGAATCATTCGCTCGCTGGCGGTCGGTTTCTGAATGTTTAAATCCCAATTGTTCCAAGTCCCTCCATTATGATCAATCCATCTATCAGGATTAAGTACGGCGGTTGCTAAGCGTTCAGTATCGTGGCTATCAATCATATTTTGGATATGTAATACATTATTATAACCATAATCTTTTATTACGCTGTGAAGCAATCTATCAAATTTGGAAGCCGAAATTTGATTCTTTTTATCAATAAAAAATTTAAATGCTGCATCCCCAAATCTATAATTCATGATACTATTAAACATGTCACCCTTTAACCAAGGTTCAGCATTAAACATTTGATTATTTGAATAATCTTCCCACCAAACTTCACCTGTCAAATATGCATTTGGGTTTATCTCGATGACCCATTTTCTAAAATCTTTCCAAAAATTTTTGTGGACCAATTCTGCTACATCCAAACGCCAACCATCAATTCCGTCTGAAGGATCCCCATCTTGATTAGGATCCATCCATCTTTTTACAACAGCATGAATGTGATTCCTAATAGGAAGAATGAGACCATTATCATTTTCTTTTAACTCTGCTAAATCTTTAATTCCATACCACCCATGATAATCAAACTCATTCTTCGGAGTTGACGGGTCATCAAAGCTGATAATATCAAACCAATCTTTGAATTCACTTTTTTCACCTTTTTCTATAACATCCTGAAATGCCCAAAATGGAATGCCGACATGATTGAAAACACCATCAATAATGATTTTCATATCTCTTTTATGAACTTCTTTAATAAGTTCAAGAAATAATTGATCTGCAGATGTCCATTGCCATGTAGATGGGTTATTGTGATCTTCAGATTCCCAGATTTTCACATCACCTTCAGGATCAGGTCCAAAGTTATTATCAATATGATGGTAGAACTGACAGCCATATTTATGAGAAGACGGTGATTCAAAAACCGGATTTAAATAAATTGCGTCAATACCGAGATCTTTTAAATAATCTAATTTTTGAATAATACCTTCTAAATCACCACCATAACGTCTTAACTGAAACTGGTATCGATAATCTAAACCATTATTTATTTCCCAAGGTTGGAAGGTGTACCAATCAGAAGTCCACGGCGTTACTTCCCATTCAGTTTGTTCGATGTATGGCCAAGTACCTGATAAAGAACTCACATCTGGATCATTACTTGGATCGCCATTGTAAAATCGCTCTGGAAAAATTTGATACCAAACTGCACCCTTTGCCCAATCCGGTTGAAAATCATCTGAAAAAAGTGAAGAAATTGAAAATATTAATAGAAAAATTAGTTTATTCATCTTGTTAGTAACTCATGTAAGAGTGACGAAAAATCACGTTGAAATATAATGCTTTATTTAATTTTTTGAAATGAGATTAAACCCTATATTAATTGTTAATATCAAATCATATTTTAATCGAAAAAATTTTAGTCACTCAGAAGTGAGTTACCCTTAAATTCTAGAGACAAATAATATCTTATGACAAAATTATTAGAACTACTTCAACAATTTGGATTATCAACCAATGCTGCAAAAGCATATATAGCCCTGCTGAAAAACAATCCTGCTACGGGATATGAAATCAGTTCCCAATCTGGAATTCCTCGTTCTGCTATTTATACTGTATTGAATAGACTTGAATCTATCGGCATTGTGAATTCTGTCGGCGACACACCTAAAAAATTTATACCATTAGCCCCGTCATCTTTATTGGAGCACTTTGAGCATTCTCACCGTCATAGGATTGATGAATTAAAAGAGACGATTGAAAAAATTGATTTGGACGATGAAGCCTTTGATTTTTGGCATTTGCACGGCTACCGAAACCTCATTTTAAAAATTAGAGAAACCATCAATCATGCCAAAGAAAAAGTATTTATCAGCGCTTGGAAACGTGAGATGGACGCTATTCAAAATGAATTGGAAGATGCACAAAATCGGGGTATTGAGATAACCCTCTTTTCATTTTGTAAACTGGAGCAAAAGTTTGGGGAAATTATTTCTTATGAATTGGATGAAAAAAAATTGCGGGACATTTGGTCGCCTAAGGTCATTTTAGTGGCAGACCACACTTCTACCATCATGGGTAGCGCCCGTGATTCTGAGGAAAGCCGGTCTATTTATACCCAGAATGATGCGATTACTGAAATTGCCAGCAACCATATTATATTAGACATAACTTTGGCTGCCCAGCGCTTGGGGTTCGATCCGAATCCCCTTGTAAAACGGGTCTTAAAACGCCCAGACCTCCATCTCGATCGTTTGATCAAATCCTGATTATCGTCCCGATTCTACCTTGACTCCCAAGTTGTTTTGTAGCCAATTTCGTTAGTTACTCATAAGTGAGTTACTAATTTCTTGTTATTTAATTATTTACAATAAATCATTCATGGAAAAGTTGGATAGAAAAAGCGGTATATTGCTTCATATAACTTCACTTCCTGGTAAGTATGGTATTGGTGAAATTGGGCCTGATGCCTATCGTTTCATCGATGATTTAGTAGAGATGGGACAGGGGTATTGGCAAATATTGCCCACCAATCCACCGGATAATTTTAATTGTCCTTATAGCGCTACCTCTGCGTTCGCGAATAATCCTCAATTGATCAGCATGGATTTATTGGTACGCGATGGATATTTGATACAAGATGATTTGGCTTCTGCACCGGATTTTTCCAAAGATTGGGTGCAGTTTGACTCTGTTATTCACTGGCGATTTAATCTGTTAAAAAAAGCAGCAAAAAACTTTCAAACCAAAGTCGGAACAAAAAAGGCTGCAGAATATCAGTCGTTTTGTAAAAAAAATAAAAATTGGCTGGAATCATTTGCCCAATTCAGTGTGATCCAAGACATCCACAAAGGTGCTGATTGGATTGACTGGGACATTCCATATAAAACTTGTAGGCAGGATTATTTGAAGGGTATTTCAACCAATCATCATGAAGAATTGGAAGAGGTGAAAATACTTCAATTTCTTTTCCACAAACAATGGCTTGAATTGAAGTCCTATGCAAATTCTCGTGGCGTTAAAATTATCGGTGATATTCCCATTTATGTGTCCTTCAATAGTACGGATGTCTGGAGAAAGAAGAAATTGTTTAAACTCACCAGCAGTGGGAAAATGAAAGTTCAGTCGGGTTGCCCACCGGATTTTTTCATTGAAACAGGTCAAACTTGGGGACATCCGATCTATGATTGGGCACAGCATGAAAAAACCGGATTTATATGGTGGACAGAAAGAATTGCCCATTTATTTGAGTTGGTGGATATTATCCGCATTGACCATTTTAACGGGTTTGCGAAATACTGGGAAGTCCCTGCGAAGGATAATAATGGTCTTCAGGGAAAATGGGTAACTGGACCCGGGGAAAAATTATTCAATTCAATCTTTGAAAAAGTTGGGACAAAACCAATATTAGCAGAAGATCTTGGAGAGGCTGCAGAGGCTGCAGCTGTGCTGCGTGAAACCTTTGGTATTCCCGGAATGAAAATCTTGCAAATGTCCTTTTCTAATGTGAAACCGTTTCAAAAATTAGCCCCCAATAATGTAGTTTACACAGGCACCCATGACAATGATACAGCCGTGGGTTGGTTTCGAGCTCAACCAGGAAACGGGACTACCCAATCTTCGAAAGATTTTATTGAGGAAAGAAAAAATGCAAAAAAGATTTTAAAAACAAATGGGCAGGATGTAAGCTGGAAAATGATGGAATACACGCTTAATTCAAATGCCAATACCGCGATTATTCCCATGCAAGATGTGTTGGGGCTGGATTCTACATCGCGGATGAATACACCTGGTACAATTGGCGGAAATTGGGAATGGCGGATGAATCCCGGATTACTTACCAGGGAAATAAAACAAAGAGTATTTAATCTCACAAAAAATTCTAAAAGATGATGACACCCAAATTTGATATTGCTTATTTTTCCGCTGAAATTGGTATTTCATCCAGTTTACCAACCTACAGCGGTGGATTAGGTGTTTTAGCAGGAGACCACATCAAAGCCGCTGGCGATATCGGCCTAAACATGTGTGCCATTACCTTGCTTTACAGGGAAGGGTATTTCAAACAACGGATTGATGAGAATGGTGTCCAGTCTGAAACGTATCCCAGATTCGATCCCCATCCATTGCTGAAAAAACTGGATGTGAAATTCACTCTTCGTTTACGTGACAGGGAAGTTTGGATCCAAGCATATCAATTTGATTATATTGGTCATGGCGGTCATATTGTTCCAATCTATTTTTTGGATACGGATTTAAAAGATAATTTTACTGATGATCGAATCATTTCTCTACGGCTTTATTCTGGGGATAAGGATCATCGCATTCTCCAAGAAGCCATACTTGGTTTTGGTGGGACAAAGTTGTTAGATGAATTGGGTCAGCATGAAATAAAAACCTATCATATGAATGAGGGCCATTGTTCTTTTCTGGTTTTAAATCTCCTGGATAAGTTTGGCGGTGACCGGGAAAAAGTAAAATCCCTTTGTCATTTTACAACCCATACACCAGTGCCTGCAGGCCATGACCATTTCTCCGAATCCAGAGTGAAAAAATTGCTCCATGGCCTTTACCCTGAATACTTAGAGTTACCTTCCCTGGTGCAAAATGGACGGCTTCACATGACCGAATTGGGTTTGTACTTCAGCCGGTCAGTCAACGGTGTTTCAAAACTTCACGGTCATGTTGCTCAGGATCAATTTCCATGGAGTAAAATCGGTTCTATTACCAATGGAGTGCACCATTCTTACTGGATGGGAAGTCCTTTCAAACGCATATATGACGAGTATTTACCAGAATGGCGGGCTAATCCCAATGAACTTTTGAAAATAGACGAAATTCCTGATGAAGTGATCTGGAATACCCACCAGGAACGAAAACGATATTTATTAGGCTACGCGAATTCACAGGTGACCAAAGCTTTGTCCGGGGATGTTTTAACCATCGGCTTTGCCCGCCGGGCTGCTACCTACAAAAGAGCCCAATTAATTTTCTATGATATGGAACGATTGGAAGCCATTGGACATGGAAAATTACAATTTATTTTTTCAGGGAAAGCACATCCCAATGACCCGTCAGGGAAAGAATTGATTCGCCAAATCGTAGATAAATCCAAAACCATGTTCGGAAAGGTCAAAATCATTTTCTTGGAAAATTATAATATGTGGTTAGGCAGGATGATTACTTCAGGTGTTGATGTTTGGCTCAATACACCATTGAGGCCCAATGAAGCCTCAGGGACCAGCGGTATGAAAGCAACCTTGAATGGTGTACCGAACCTGTCTGTTTTGGATGGCTGGTGGGCCGAGGGCTGTAAAGACGGACTCAATGGCTGGGCCGTGGGGAATCCTGAACTTCCTGACGATGACCATGATGCAAATCACCTATATTCACTACTGGAAAATCAAGTGATTCCCTTGTTTTACAACGATAGAAACGCATGGATAGCCATGATGAAAGAAGCCATTAAAACAGGTGTGGCATTCACCGCTCACCGCATGATAAATGATTATAATCAAAATTATTACAGTTTAAATGGATCCTCATGAGCACAATTGATTTAATTATTGTTATTGTATACTTGCTGGCGATTGTAATCGTTGGACTCCTGATGCAAAAAAAGGCTTCGGTTGGTATTGATTCCTATTTTCTTGGAAATAGAAAATTGCCCTGGTGGGTTCTAGGCGCTTCCGGGATGGCTTCCAATACGGATATTGCCGGGACAATGATTAATACAGCTTTTATTTATGCTTTAGGGACTAAGGGCTTCTTTATCGAAATCCGGGGCGGGGTGACGCTGATTATGGCTTTTCTCATGGTATTTATGGGTAAATGGAACCGCCGTTCCCAAGTGATGACACAAGCTGAATGGATGCATTTTCGTTTTGGAACAGGGAAAGAAGGAGATGTGGCTCGAATTATTGCAGCTGGTGCATCTATCATAATGACCATTGCCATGGTGACCTATTTTGTCATTGGCGCTGGAAAATTCGTTGGTGAATTCTTGAGTATTGAACCTATTTATGCCTCCTTATTGATGGTGGTCTTGGCAATGATTTATACGGTAGCCAGTGGATTATATGGTGTGGTGTGGACAGATGTTTTTCAAGGTGTATTTATCTTTGGTGTTATTGTTTATATTGCTGGGATGGCCATGTCTACAGTCCATTTACCTGAAGAATTTTTTGTTTCTGTCCCAATGATTAATGGATCATTCACGGCCTTAAAAACAACTTTAGCTGAGTGGTCTCGAATTACACCACCTTCGGAAATGAATATGCCGGAAGAATCAACTTTCGCAATTTATAATTTGTTTGGTATTGCCATTATGTTTTATCTCTTTAAGGTGACTCTTGAAGGTGCAAGTGGTGCAGGTGGTTATATGCTACAGCGCTATTTTGCGGCAAAAAGCGATCGGGAGGCGGGATTGCTTTCTTTGTTTTGGACTTGTCTCTTAGCTTTCCGTTGGCCTTTAATTGCTGCGTTTGCCATGTTAGGTGTCCATCACGGTATTGAAACGGGAACAGTCATTGCCGATCCGGAATTGGTCTTACCCACGGTGATAAAAAATTATATTCCCATTGGGGTAAAAGGATTTTTAATTGCAGGACTAATGGCAGCTGCAATGTCCACATTTGATTCAACGGTTAATGCGGGTGCAGCTTATTGGGTAAAGGATTTATATCAAACTTATCTAAAGCCGAGTGCTTCAGAAAAAGAATTGGTTTTTCAAAGTAGAGTTGCATCATTAGTCATTGTATTCTTGGCATTATTATTTAGTCTCACCATTAAAAATATTAATGAAATTTGGGGTTGGATTACCATGGGAATTGGTGCTGGAATGTTTATTCCACAAGTGATACGTTGGTATTGGTGGCGATTTAACGGATATGGATTTGCTATTGGAACAGTTGTTGGTATGACAGCTGCAGTTCTTACAAAAGCATTTGGTGGCCCATTACCTGAATATACATCTTTCCTTATTGCAAGTGGATCCTCCTTAATTGGATGTATTTTAGGAACATACTTCACTGCTCCAACTCAACCTATTGTATTAGAAAATTTTTATAAGGTAACTAGACCTTTCGGATTCTGGGGGTCTATACAGCGGTCATTACCCAAAAATATTCAAAAGAAAATAAATACAGAAAATAGACGAGATATTATTGCAATCTTTTTTGCAGTTCCATGGCAGGTAGTTCTATTTTTAACTGGAATGATGATTGTGATGAAACAATGGTCTAACGTAACAAATTTAGTTATTTTGTTGGTGGTATTATCAGCAGGATTATATTGGTTCTGGTTTAGGCACTTATCAGATGAAGTAAAAATCTAATATGAGAATATTTCACTTTATTTTATTTTTTTCATGCCTAATTGCAGAAGATATAAATGTAACATTTAGGTATATCGAATCTCCATCAGAAGAATTCGTGCACGTTTTTGTCCCTGGAGAAATGAATGATTGGGGACCTAATAGTAATGGTTTTATTAGTCCAAATGCTGAAAGCCAATTGATATATAATAATGGGACTGATAGTTATAATAAGTCCTACTCTTTAAATGTAGGAGAACAAGTATTATATAAAATCCATTTCCATTTTAATTCAACTGGTACTGAATATGCTTGGATATCTGACCCATTGAATCCACTTACAACTTCTGATGGTTGGGATAACTCAATTTTAAATGTAACCGATCCATTATTTTTCCAACCTGCACGTCATATGAATGAAGAAGGGTTAGTTGATGGTCTGAGTGTTGGAATCTTTTCAACTGGTACAGTGAATTCAGTTCTATATTCGGTTGGTAGTGATACTGTATATGCTACAGAGATGTATGATGCTGAAAATGGCGTATTTTATGCTTCCTTAGATCCGCCTAGAACATTATTTGAATCATACTGGGTAGAAGCACTCATTGATGGTGAATTTTATACTGTATATCATCAACCTGCAATTGAAATATCGGAGGAACCATTGCCAGCTGGTGTGAACTTGGGCCCAAATTGGATTAATAATGAAATGGTATTAGCAGTTCATGCACCTGCTCAACCTGTTATGCAAGTTATTGTTTCAACGCCCGGTACAACAGGTGAATCCTCTGATGCTATGGTCATGACAAAAGCAACAGATCTTGAAGATGTTTGGTGGATTGAATTGGATGTACCATTTGGTCAGTACGAATACGAATACTTATTATTAAACGGTGATCGTATTCCCGATCCTTTATCAAGGCGTATCACCAATGGAAAAACTAGAATTGAAGTAGGTGGTGGTGGTATTTCAACTGCTGATGATTATCAATGGCAATCGAATGATTACGTTAGACCATCATTAGACACATTAATTATTTATGAATTGCATGTTGATGATTTTGCAGCACAAGGTAATGGGGATGGTAGATTCCAAGACATTATCAATAAATTGGATTATTTGAAATCAACCGGTATCAATGCGATTGAAATGTTGCCTGTAACAGATTTCCCTGGTACCCATTCATGGGGCTATGATCCTGAAATAATGACAGCTGTGGAAGGGAATTATGGGACGCCTGAAGATTTAAAACAACTTGTTGATGAAGCACATTTACGCGGGATTGCGATAATTGGTGATTTGGTATGGAACCATATTCGTTCATCAAGTCCCATTTGGAGAATTCAACCTGACTACTCATTAAACCCTTACATCAAACTCCATACGGACTTAAATCCTAATGAAACGGAAGGAAGTTGGGGAATGTTGGACTTAGACCATTTTAATTCGTATACGGTTGATTATGTCAATGCTGTACATAAAATATGGATGGAAGAGTATCGATTTGATGGATTTCGTTACGATGCGACACAATATGTTGGTTGGGATATGAACCAATTAGAATATGGGTTACCCGCCTGGGCGTACGCATTATCTGAATTGGACCCATTAGCCTACCAAATTGCTGAACATTTACCATCTCACCCTTGGCTCATAGATAATACATCATTGACATCTTCATGGCACGATAGTTTTCATGATAACATTTTAGAAGATGCTCATGACCAATATAATTCAGCTCTGACTATGATGAACCAAGTTATAGGATTAAATGAGTATTCAAACTCTGGAGAAGCATATTCAGACCGTACACAAGCAGTAAAATATATGGTAAGCCATGATGAACAATCCATCATTCAAGAAATGGTTGAATTTGGAAATGCATCTTTAAGTCAAGCACGTAATTACGACAAATTCTATGCAACACTATTATTTACAGCCCAAGGGATACCAATGATTTTCCAAGGTCAAGAGTTTGGGTTACAAACAGGATGGACTGATGATAATGGAAATGGTAATTGGGACGAAGAAAAATTATCTTATCGGCCAGTAGATTGGTCAGTTTTAAATAGCGAAGAAGGGCAAGCCCATTTTGCTCATTACTCAATATTAGCAGAATTTAGAAAAAAGAATCCTGCATTTTCAAAAGGTACATTTTTTGATCTTTGGAGATATGAAGCCGAACAAGTAATTGTTTATGGCTATAAAGATGAATCTGATGGGAACAATGATGACCAGATTGTTGTGATTGCAAATTTTGCCGATTATCCTCGGACTGTGAATAATGTTCCTTTCCTTTCAGCTGGAGATTGGTACAACCTGTTAGAACCAGGAAATGATATTTATACGGCTGATGGTAATTTTGGTGAATATTCATTGCCGGGACATACAGCAGTTATTTTTTCAAATCACCAATATAATTTGGGGATTAATTCTCAAATTTTCCCAGATTCATATCAAACCTTGAAAGCTTTTCCCAACCCATTTAATGGAAATGTTACTATTGAGGTTGATTTAGGTAAAGAACTTAAAGGAAACATAGCTATTTACAATTTACAGGGAAGAGAAATCACATCATTCCCAATTATTAACTACTCTTCTACAGTGAATACAATTAAGTGGGATGCCTCTACGGTAAGCTCTGGTGTTTACTTTGTTACATTACATACTGAAACAAAGGTAACCTCACAAAAGATTCTATACTTAAAATAATAACTTTATTTTTTAATTAATACTAAACCAGATGTGGGTTGGATAGAAATATTTCCGGAAATGATGCCTAACCCACCTACATCGACACCCTCATTATTTGCAACTAATTGCCAATTACCTTCTGGTAAAACAACATCAACTTGCTTAGAATTATCTCCATTTAAATAAACTGCAATTTTATCTCGGATTGTATAGCCAATTGAATGATCAGATAAACCTTGAAATTTTAAATCATTTTTATTGGCATGCCTGAACTCAGTGTATTTCCTGCGTAATTCGATTAACCCTTTATAGTATTCAAATAACTCATGGTTTTGGGCTTTCTCATCCCAATTAACCCAATTGGTTCCATTGTCTTTATTATAGGGGTTGCGGTCCATTTTACCCACATTTTTATCAGGAGTATTAGTTGGAACTATAATTTGTGAATGTGCCCAATCTTGACCTTGGTGAATTATTGGAACACCTTGACTTGTTAATAGTGCTAATGCACCTAATTTGTTCATTCTCATTACTGCATCAGATAACTGAATATGCGCCATTGGATCCGCTATAATGTCATCTTTTTGGTTCAAACCCAGTGAAAGTTTGATATAATCATTAAAACAATAGTCATCATGGACTTCTAAAAAGTTAATTGCATGGGAAGGAGTTTGATAAGTTGGGTGATTACCAGATGTTGTCCCCGATATTACATTTTGAACATCTTCCAGTGACTCATCAGGTCGAAAGGATCCAAATAAAAATCCTTTTTCTTCATATCGGTGCAAATCTCCTCTAAACACATCTCTAAACCGAGCATTGAAAGAGCCCCATCCTAAGGAAGAGAATTCAGCTTCTTTGTTATCCCATGCTTCTCCATAAATAATTACATTAGGATTTATTTCACGTAATTCAGATAAAATCAGCGAAGCTGTTTCATCAGATAGAAGGTAGCATTGATCAAATCTAAATCCATCTATGTGATATTCAAGCATCCAATATTTAAGGCTTTCAATGATATATTGTCTTACTTTTTTATTTTCAGTTTGTAACAAGTTGCCACAACATTGACTCAAAAAGTCTCCATTCTCATCTAATTTAAAATAAACTGATCTGTCTATATATTTGAGTGGATGCCAATCATAATTTGACACATGATTTACCACAACATCTAAGATTACTGCTACACCTTCACCATGGAGTGACTTTACCATAGATTTCATTTCATGTACTGCTCGACCATCTGTGCCATTCCAATCATTTCTTTTATCAGTACCATCAGTTGCGTAATAACTCTCGGGTGCCATATAAAATGTTGGCATATAACCCCAGTGATTGCGTTCATAAGGGTTCCAATTGTTCACCATTCCAGCAGCTTCCTCCATGTAAGGAATTTCAACATTTGCAAAATCCCAAATAGGTAAAAGTTGAACTGCATTGACTCCGAGAGACTTTAAATGTTCAATACCACCTTGTTGGTCTTGCTCAACAAAACCCAAATAACTTCCTTTTTGTTTTGCATTAGATGTCTCATGAATTGTCATATCTCGGACATGAGCTTCATATATCACCAAATCACTAGGATGAAGATTTATCCAAGTGTCACCCTGCCAATCGAACGAGTTATCAATAATGAGAGATTTTGCAACATGTCGCCAGCTATTTTGAGTCACTGCAGCTTTTGAATATGGATCTGCTACAATGACATCGGACGAATTCCATTCACCTTCTAGACGATATCCATAATATGTGCCCACACCTGCGGAAGATTGAAAAATTGACCAATCACCATTTTCATCCTTTTCCATAGGGAATTCTTGACCTTCAGTCGCATCAAAGGTAGAAAATATTACAAGATTGACCGCATCTGAATTTGGTGCATGAATTTTAAATTTAACGCCATCGGGTCGGATAAAAGCACCATAACTCAAACTATGGTTTTGAGCAGGATTCATACAGGAAGCTAACATAATTAATAAACAAATAATTTGAAGTTCACGATTAAATAATTTCATTTTTTGTTTTGTATTTTTTATTATTGACTCAGAATAGAGTTACTAAATTAATGATTATGAATACACTTAAAAAGCTCCTCTCAATTATAAGTCTGTTTTTTATTTCATGTGAAAGCTTTACAGAGCTAGATCCTTTATACCCAGTCCCTATTGTACGTGTTAAAATGGATGAACAAACATCTATCGATTTATCAAATTATTTCAAGCATGGTCATTCTTATTTGATTTGTCAATCATCAGGTCTAGATACCCATTTGGAAGGAACCATATTATCCATCGATGGAAGCCAAAATGAAGCTGGCTTACAAAAAGTTCAACTTTTGGCTGATAGTCATCCAATCACTATTTTGGTGACATTAGAGCCGATGATTGAAAAAACATTCACTTTTAAATCTAAAGCAGCAGAAAAAGCAGTTGTCATGGGTGCGTTTAATGATTGGAGTCGGACCAATCTTCCAATGGAAAAGATTGGAGATACATTTACCAAAACTGTATACATGGAACCAAAAAGGCACGAATACAAATTTGTTGTGGATGGAGAAGAATTAATAGATCCTGAGAATCCGATTTTTGTGTCAAATAATATTGGCGGTTGGAATTCTATCTTAGATTTATCAGACCAACTTCCCAAATCATCAGGCCAATTAATTAAAAATAAGCAATCAAATAATTGGCTTCACTTTGATTTTATTCCAGGAGACAATGGCGCAACACCGGTAGATTGGGTTGTACTGTTAAATAATACAGAAATGCACCCAGATGTTGTAGATCCGTTACAAAACCATGGAGTCAAAGTAAACATTCAATCTATTCAAGAAGGAATATTGAGAATTGTAGGTCGTGATTCAAATGGCCAACTTATTGATGAAAATAGGACAATCATTAAAAAGGGCCGCCCAATTAACACAGAAACAGATAGTTGGCATTTCGCGATTATTTATAATACAATGGTTGATCGTTTTTTTGACGGTAATCCAGGAAATAATCGATTTATTCAAGACCCGAAGTTGCATGATTTAGCAAATTTTAACGGGGGTGATTTATCAGGGATTTACCAAAAAATGGACCAAAATTATTTTTCTGATTTAGGGGTTACATCACTTTGGATTTCTCCAATTCAAACACAGCCTGACAGTAGTTGGGTTGAGTGGATTCCACCAAATAGAACATTCTCTGGGTATCATGGGTATTGGCCGGTAAAAGCACGAGAAATTGATCCACGATTTGGCACAAAAAACGAGTTAAGTCAATTGATTCAATCATCTCATAAAAAAAATATAAAAGTGATTTTGGATTTTGTATCCAATCATGTACATCAAGAGCATGATTATTATAGAAATAATCCTCAATGGTTTGGAAATGTTGAATTGCCAGACGGCCGGATGAATATTCGACAGTGGGGAGGGGATACAAGGCTTACCACATGGTTTGATGAATTTATTCCATCATACGATTTTCTGTCTTCTCCAGAAGCATTAAACCAAGTAGTTGAAGATGCAGTTTGGTGGGCAACTATATATAAATTGGATGGATTTAGGCAGGATGCTGTTAAACATGTTCCTCATTCATTTTGGAAATCATTAACAAAACAAATAAAAGAAAACATCCCAGATAAAAAGTTATACCAAATTGGTGAAACGTTTGGATCTGATGAATTAATAGGATCTTATGTAAACCCTGCAGAATTGGATGCTCAATTCAATTTTAGTATTTATTTCAATTCGAGACATTTATTCAGCCAAGATTATCCAAATTTTTCTGAATTGGAATCTGCTATTAATCAGAATAAAAAATCCTTTGGTCCTATTCATTTAATGGGGAATATTACAAGTAGTCATGACCAGTTTCGATTCGCAGGTTATGCGGATGGACAATTGAGTTTTGGTGACGATGGCATTGCAAGATCTTTTGATAGTCCAGTTACAGATATTCAGTACAAGTCTACTTATGACAAACTGGCGAATTTTCACGCATTTAACATAAGCCAACCTGGGATTCCGATTATTTATTATGGTGAAGAAATTGCTTTAATGGGAGAGGGAGACCCCGGTAATCGTCGTATGATGCGTTTTGATATTTCAAAAGATGAATCAGGTTTAAAATCAACATATTCTAAATTAAACCATTTAAGACAAGACTATTCAAGTTTATCCATCGGTGACCAATCTATTTTAAAAAGTGATGGTCCCGTATTTATAACATTAAAATCATATTTTAATGAACATATTATTTTAGTGATAAATAATAGTAACAATCTTCAGCGTGTTGATGTTGAACTTCCAATTCCTGCAACTAGTTTAATTGAAATTAATGGAGACCAGAAAATTGAAGTTCTGAATAAATCAATAATGATTCAAATGGAACCATTTTCACATAAATTTTTCAATGTTAAATAGATTAATTATTCTAAGTATAATTGGTAGCAACCATTTATTTAGTGATGATTCCTGGAAAGTTTACGATGATTCAGAAGTGGCTGAAATTCATATTACGGTTGCACCGGAAGATTTAGAGTGGATATATGAAAATGTTCATAGTGATTCACTACATCCTGCCACAATCCATTTTCAAAATATTCATATTAATGAAACTATTGAAGATATAGGGTTTAGAATTCGGGGCAACACGTCTAGAACTTCTGCGAAAAAATCTTTTAAAATTGATTTTAATCATTTCTCACCTGGAAGAAATTTTTACGGCACTGAAAAATTAAATCTGAATGGTGAGCATAACGATCCTTCAATCATCCGATCAAAAATTTGCTGGGACTTGTATCAACGAGCAGGGATTATATCTTCAAGAGCATCTCATGCAAATGTTTATATCAATGGGGAATATTATGGCCTTTATATTTCAATTGAACATATTGATGATTCTTTTATTGAGAGAAACTTTGATGATAACGATGGAAATTTATGGAAATGTCTTTGGCCCGCAGATCTAAGTTATAGAGGGGACAATGAAGAAGACTATCATCCATACTATGACGATAAAAGACCTTATGAGTTAAAAACAAATAAGGAAGAATATGACTATAGTAAACTAGCAAGGCTCATACGAATTATTAACCATACACCAGATTCACTGGAAATGGTTCTTGATATAAAATCGACCCTTCAATATTTTGCCATGAACATTGTTACCGGAAGTTGGGATGACTATCGTTTTTTAAAAAATAATTATTATTTATACCACATACCATCATCTGATAAAATTCACTGGATACCATACGATTATGATAATACCCTCAGTATTGATTGGTTTAATATTGATTGGTCAACCATAAATCCATATGAATATCCTTCAATGAATAATGAGGGTCGACCTCTGACAGATTACCTTTTTTCTCAACCTAGGTACCGTACGCTTCTTTCCCATTTTATTCAATTTTATTTGGATCATACTTTAGATCAAAATTACCTTGATAATTATTTTACTCCATACCCCGATTCCTTAATTCAATATGCAGAGTTGGATAATTACCGAACACTTGATTATGGGTTTTCATTGGGTGATTTTATTGATAGCTATGGTGATAACTATTCTAACCAACATGTAAAACAAGGAATCTCGGAATTTTTATCCCACAGAATTTCTTCCCTAAATAATCAATTAGTATTTGAAGATGAATCGCCCATTATTTATAATGTTAACCTAGACCAAAATAACATCACCCTCGGTGATGAAATTCAATTTTCTATCGCTATGGTCAATGAGCCAATTAATTTTAATTTAATTTATATTAAAGAGGGTGAAACAGATTGGCAGTCAGCTCTGTGTGAATATTCTCCTGATGTTTCAAGTAATTTTGTACAAGACCACGATAAATGGATTACAACATTAATCCCTGATGAAGTTGGTACATACTACTGGTACTTTTATGCGTCCAATACATCCGGAACTGAGCGGTATCCAACACACGATTTTTATCAATTCAACGTAACACAAGTTGACGATTCTTCGACAGTTCTAATTAATGAATTTTTAGCCAAAAATGAATCTGTTAATGTTGATGAAAATTCTGAATATGATGATTGGGTCGAGTTATGGAATAATAGCGCAACAGTCGTCGATTTATCAAACCATTATTTAACGGATAATCCTGAAAACTTTACAAAATGGGAATTCCCAAGTGGCACGTTGATTCAACCAAACGACTTTTTACTGATTTGGTGTGACGATGATGAAGAACAAGGTCCATTGCATACCAATTTTAAATTATCTGCAAACGGTGAATTTTTAGCATTAGTCGAGTCTGATGGAAATACCATAAAAGATTCTCTTACGTTTCCTGCACAAGAAGAAGATATCTCATATGGAAGAACTGCCGAAGACTTTACTGTTTGGGACTTTATGGAACCAACACCTGGCAGTCATAATGAATCCTTATCTATCGATAATGACCCAACAATTAATCAATTCAAAATTGCAAATATTTATCCAAACCCATTTAATTCATCATTGACGGTGAGGCTTAAAACAAATGAAACCATACAGAATGTTTCAATAAAATTATTTTCAATTCTTGGTAAAACAGTAACTGAAGTTCTAGCCCCAAACATTAAAAATGGTGAAAATACAATTACACTAAATGTGTCTAATGCATCATTAAGTACAGGGGTTTATTTTGTCCAAATTAAATCAAACAATTTTTCGGACTTTAGAAAGGTCATGTATTTAAAATAATAAGGAAAATTTTCTATTTTTTATAAATAATTGACAACGAATTCCATCTTTCCTAGTCTATTGAATAAGGTGATAACTTGGAAGGGGAAGATGGAAAAGTTATTTTTTTGAAAATAACTTTGTCGCGTTACCATGTTCCCTTTCCTTTTTTTATTATTCTAAAAGAAAAACATGATCCATGCGCACTTCATCCAATAAATCATCATAGCCAATGCAGCGTCCCTTGATTGTGATTGAATCACCAATGCTGACAATAAGTGCTGATTCGGGTTCAGGTGCACAAATGAGTTTATGATCAAGAATCACCAGGAGAGAATCTAAACCCGTGACCTTACCTTCAACCTTCACGACTTGGAATAATAAGTCCTTTGCTGAATCAACTTGGAATCGCCAGATGAGATCATCGGCTGTAGTTTCTAATACTGGCTTCTCCAATTCGTAATTTGGTTGAAGTGACTTGGAATAATAAATAATAGCACCCAAAACGAGAATGGGAATAATGGAACGAATAATCTTCCAATTCATTTCTCTACGTGTCATCATGATGTACTAAATTTAGGTGATGACAAATTGCAAATAGAAATTTAAATAAAGGAATTTTTAAGAATGAAATCAGTCCGACAACTCCCAATCCTATTTCTGTTATTTTTAATAGGGTGTGAGAAAAATGTGGAAGAAGAGCATAAAGATGAGACGATTGACTGCTCAGTCATTGAAACGTATTACACGGAAAATATTGCACCGATATTAACAACAAGTTGTACAAGTTGTCACTCAGGCTCATCTACTCAAGGTGGACTGGATTTATCCACCTATACCACAGTGAAAGCAAGTTTACCAACAATTTTGGATCGCGTAAACAGAGAGGAAGGGACTCCAGGCTTCATGCCCTTAGGTGGATCAAAATTATCCAACGCAAGCTTGGATACACTTTATTCTTTTTCACAAATGGAATGTGACGAATGAAAAAAATTATAATCATTTTCATTTTAACTAATTTATTCGCAAAAGAGATTTTTTTCACACGCTCTGGCACTATTTCATTTTATTCATCAGCGCTCTTGGAAGATATTGAAGCGGTTAATCATCAAGTCACCTGTGTCTTAAATATGGAAAACGGTGAGGTAGCATTCAGAGTTCCCATCCATGGATTCACTTTTGAGAATGCACTCATGCAGGAGCACTTTAATGAGAATTATATGGAATCGGATAAATTCCCCACTGCAGGATTTAAAGGGAAAGTAGATGATTTGTCAAACATATCATTTACGAATGAACCTCAAGATGTCACTCTCTCCGGACAAATGACCATCCATGGTGTTACCCGGGAAATCTCAGAGAAAGGACAGATATCTTATAAAGATGGTGAATACATTGGACATGCTAAATTCAAAATTGTAGTGGCAGAGTATGAAATTGAAATTCCAAAAATCGTTCGTGATAATATTGCCAAAATTGTTGATGTCACTGTTGAATTAGAGCTAAAGAAAAAATGAAAAACCTTCTTTTTTATCCATTTATTTTCCTTTCAACAATTCTTGCTCAGGGTGACCTTCTAGAGCTGATAGAGAATGAACCAAAACAACCAACATTTATAGCGGCTACTTTTAAAGCAACTCGTATTGTAAATGCACAATCGATTGAGTTGCCAAGACCTAAAACAATGGAATTCATGATTCAGCATCGATTTGGTACTATGAAAAATGGGTTTTATGATCTTTA
>MDTE01041225.1_pt1 | contig 22412 bp, 19 predicted proteins | sample 811231 | NCBI WGS metagenome assembly MDTE01 (sample SAMN05326651, study PRJNA326480) | marine metagenome | isolation source: seawater | place: Indian Ocean: Red Sea | collected 2010 | reverse complement strand
ATTTTCTAATGTACATGTAATTGGCCATCTTGAAGGATTGTGCCACATTTATATTGATAAAACTGCAAATATAAAAATGGCCAAAGATTTAATTATCAATGCGAAAATGAGAAGGACAAGTATTTGTGGAGCAGTAGAAACTCTTCTGATCGAAGAAAAAGCTTTAAACTCACATGCTATAGAAATAATAAATGCTCTTTTAAATTCAGGTTGTGAGGTAAGAGTTGATAAAAAAGTGAACAAACTTTTTAAAGGAAAATTAAAAAATACCATAGAAAAAGATTGGAAGACAGAATATCTGGATGCAATTATTTCAATCAAGACAGTAAAAAATGTTAATAGCGCTGTCAAACACATTTTGAAATACGGAACAATGCATACCGATAGCATTATTACTAACAATAAAAAGAATGCTGAGATTTTTTTGAATGGCGTCAATAGCTCGATAGCAATGCACAATGTTTCAACTCAATTTGCGGATGGAGGAGAATTTGGTTTTGGTGGTGAAATTGGTATCTCCACTAACAAACTTCCACCAAGAGGTCCTGTGGGAATAAATCAATTAACATCATATAAATATTTTGTTTCAGGAAAGGGAATAGTTAGACCCTAATTGATGGCAAGCATCCAAAAAAAATACGTTGGTTTATTAGGTGGTAGTTTTGATCCTGCACACAAAGGGCACTTGGGTATATCAAATATTGCGATTAGGAAATTCAAATTAAAAAAAATTTATTGGATTATTACAAAAAAAAATCCCTTGAAAAATAAAGCTTTTTATTCTTTAGATGAAAGAATTAAGTATGCAAAAAAAATAACTAAATTTCAAAAAAAAATCAAAATAATTTATCTAGATAATGTATTAAAATCTTCCAGAATTATTGATGTTATAAATTATTTTATAAAGAAAAAGAAAATGAAAAATATCTACTTTTTAATTGGTTCTGATAATTTGTTACAAATTCATAAGTGGAAAAGCTGGAAAAAATTAGTTAAACTAGTGAAATTAGTAGTTTTTTCTAGAAGAGGATATGATAAAAAAGGAATGAAATCAATTGTGGCTAAAAATTTTAAAAGCAGAATTATCTTTATAAAAAATAAACAAATATCTATATCATCATCACAATTAAAAAAACGAATTAAATTAGTAAATTAATGGGAATTATTGATATTAGAAAAAATATTGAAAAAATATTAGGTGATAATAAAGCTCAAAATATAATATGTATTGATTTAAAAAATAAATCATACATAGCAGATTATATGGTCATAGCGTCTGGTACATCTTCAAGACATTTGCAAGCGTTATCAGAAATTCTTGTGGCTCAGTTAAAGAAGTTAGGAATAGAAAATTGTCGTATAGAAGGAAAAGATAGTAATGACTGGAAATTAGTTGATGCGCATGATGTAATTGTGCATATTTTTCATCCAGAAAAAAGAGATTTTTACGATTTAGAAAAAATGTGGTCTGAAGAAATACCAAAAGAGAAAGCAATGATATGAGAAAAGTTTATATATTTTTAATTTTTTTTTTGACATTTTACTCTACGGTAGCGTTTTCAAAAAATGAACTTTATGAAAAAATAGATTTATTTGGTGAAGTGCTTGAAAATATAAAAAATGAGTACGTTGATGAGGTAGATCAAGCAGATGTAATGGACTCCGCAATTAATGGTGTGCTTCAATCATTAGATCCTTATTCTGCTTATATGAGCCCTGAACTTTTTAAGGAAATGCAAACAGATACTAAAGGTGAATTTGGAGGATTGGGAATAGAAATTGGCATGGAGTCTGGAGTGGTAAAAGTGATATCTCCAATAGATGATACCCCTGCGGCTAAGGCTGGAATTAAGGCAGGTGACTATATTGTTCAAATAGGAGATGAACAAGTCCAAGGCAAATCATTGTTAGAGGCAGTAAAATTAATGAGAGGTCCAGTTGGTACTTCTATTAATCTTACGGTAAGAAGAAAAAATGTTAAGAAGCCTTTAGAATTTAAAATAGTAAGGAAAATTATTGAAGTACAATCCGTGAGCTCGAAGTTATTAGGTGAAAAAAGTAATTTAGGTTATATAAGATTAAAATCTTTTAATCAGAATAGTGATGAGCAATTTCTTAAAATAATTAAAAAATTTGAAAAGAAATCTAACTTAAAAGGTTATGTTTTAGACCTAAGAAATAATCCAGGTGGATTGTTAACTCAAGCAATAAATATCACAGACTTCTTTTTAGATGATGGTGAAATTGTTTCGACTAAAGGAAGAAAAATATCTGAAACTAGAAAATTTTTCGCCAAAAGTGGTGATGAAGTCAAAGGTAAACCCATTATTGTTTTAATTAATAATGGGTCTGCTTCAGCATCCGAAATTTTTGCAGGGGCTTTAAAAGATCATAAAAGAGCTATAATTTTGGGTGAAAGCTCTTATGGGAAAGGTTCTGTTCAATCTATTATTCCTTTGAGAAATGGAGGAGGCATGAGATTGACCATTTCAAAATATTATTTACCATCTGGAAAATCAATATCTGAGGTCGGTGTCACTCCAGATATATTTGTAGAAGAAGAGGGCAATGATTTCAGTATTAATTCTGACAAAGATAACCAATTAAATTACGCTATAAAATTGTTTAACTCATAGAAATATGATTGAAAAAAAACTACCAATGCGAACCGGTGTAGGGGTAGTTGTCTTAAACAATGAAAATAAAGTTTTTGTCGCTAAACGAAGAGATAATCCTGTTGATAAATGGCAAATGCCTCAAGGAGGACTGAACGAAGGCGAAGATTTTTTGTCCGCAATGAAAAGAGAGCTTTTTGAGGAAACGAGCATCAAAAGCATTGAAGTTTTAAAAGAATTAGACAAATTTTATGAATATGAACTCCCTAAAAAATTGTTAGGAATTATTTGGAAAGGAAAATTTAGAGGACAAAGACAGAAGTGGTTTATAGTTAAATTCTTAGGTTGCGAAAAGGAAATTAATTTAAAAACTGAACAACCAGAGTTTATTGAATGGAAATGGATTAAAATTGAAGAATTACCAAATATTATAGTAAAATTTAAAAAAAAAATGTATCTTGAATTATTAAAAGATATACAAAAAATTATTAGTTAATATTTTTTAGAACTTCTATCTTGTGAGAAAGAAGATATCTTTCCTTATCCGAGAGTTTATTATCAATAATTTTTTCCTCTGTATCCTTAATAAGAGATACAATAGACTCCTTACTTATATCAGACAGTTCTTTTGCGGTAGATGTTAATATTATGAGATAATTATTTTTAAATTCTACTGTTCCTTCCTCTATAAAAAAATTTCTTTCTTTTTCATTTAAAATTTTTATTACACCTGGTTTTAAAAAAGTAATAAGAGAAATATGGTTTTTCAGAATTCCTATTTCGCCTTCGTATGAGGGGATTGTAACTTCAGAGGCTTCTGTTTTTAAAATTGATTTATCTGGAGAAATAATTTCAACTGTAAATTTTTCAGACATTACTTACTATCTTTTGATAATTTTTCTGCTTTTTCTAGAACTTCTTCTATTCCGCCAACCATATAAAAAGCTGCCTCAGGTAAGTGGTCATAATCTCCTTTGCAGATTGAATCAAAGCCTTTAATTGTTGCTTCCAAATCCACTAGTTTTCCTGGAGACCCTGTAAAAACTTCAGCAACAAAGAAAGGTTGAGACAAAAATCTTTGTATTTTTCTTGCTCTTGCAACAATTAATTTATCCTCTTCTGAAAGCTCATCCATTCCAAGAATAGCAATTATGTCTTGCAGAGATTTATATGCCTGTAATATCCTTTGCACATCCCTTGCTACTCGGTAGTGTTCTTCTCCAACTATTCTTGGATCTAAGATTCTAGAGGTTGAGTCTAAAGGGTCTACTGCAGGGTAAATACCAATTTCTGCAATTTGTCTTGATAATACAGTAGTTGCATCTAAGTGCGAAAAAGATGTAGCAGGAGCTGGATCTGTTAAATCATCTGCCGGAACATAAATTGCTTGCACTGAAGTTATAGAACCTTTATCAGTAGATGTAATTCTTTCCTGTAAATTACCCATATCAGTAGCCAAAGTTGGTTGATAACCAACTGCAGAGGGTATTCTTCCAAGCAATGCTGAAACTTCCGAACCTGCTTGAGTAAATCTAAAAATATTATCAACAAAAAAAAGAACATCTTGACCCTCTTTGTCCCTAAAATATTCAGCAACAGTTAAACCCGTTAGCGCAACACGTGCCCTGGCGCCAGGCGGTTCGTTCATTTGACCGTAAACTAAAGCGGCTTTTGAACCTTTGCCGTCAGTCTTGATCACTCCTGACTCTATCATCTCATGGTAAAGATCATTACCTTCCCTAGTTCTTTCGCCAACGCCAGCGAAAACGGAAAATCCTCCGTGAGCTTTAGCAATATTATTAATTAACTCCATAATGGTTACTGTTTTTCCAACTCCTGCTCCACCAAATAATCCAATTTTTCCTCCTTTTGCATATGGCGCTAATAAATCAATTACTTTAATTCCTGTAACTAACTGTTCAGTTTCCGTTGCTTGATCAGTGAATTTTGGGGCAGATCTGTGTATCGGCCATTTCTCCTTAGTCTTCACTTCACCTTTTTCATCTATTGACTCTCCAACTACGTTTATAATTCTTCCCAAAGTTTCAGGACCTACCGGCACACTAATTGGAGAACCAGTATTTACTACCTCGTCACCTCTTTTAAGCCCCTCAGTCGCATCCATCGCGATAGTTCTTACATCATTTTCTCCTAGATGTTGTGCAACTTCTAACACTAATTTGCTTCCTGCGTTATTAGTCTCTAAAGCTGTATAGATTTCTGGTAAATCGTTTTCAAAGTTAACATCTACCACTGCACCAATAATTTGCGTAATTTTTCCTTTTTTACTCATATTTTATAAACTTTCAGCTCCTGAAATTATTTCTATTAATTCTTTTGTTATTGAAGCCTGTCTACTCCTATTATAATTAATAGTAAGTTTATCCACCAGATCTCCTGCATTTCTTGTTGCGTTATCCATTGCTGTCATTCTTGAACCTTGTTCGCTAGCAGCATTTTCTAAAATTGCTTTAAAAATTTGTGTTGAAATATTTTTTGGAATTAAATCCTCTAATATTTCATCTTCGTCTGGTTCAAATTCGTAAGATTGAGAATCGTCTTCTTTAGTAATTTGATCTTTGTTTTCAGCAGGTATAATTTGTTGAGCTTGTGGTATTTGAGTAATAACATTTTTAAAATTATTATAAAATAACAAGCATTTATCAAATTCGTCTTTTTTAAATAAACTTATTACTTCATTACCTATAATTTCCGCTTCTTTAAAAGATATATTTTTATTTTCCTTAAAACTAAATTTTTTAATAACATATTTTCCGTATTCTCTCTTTATCTGGTCTAAACCCTTGGAACCAACAGTAATTATCTTTAAATTTTTTCCGTCACTAAGAATTTTTTTAAAATTTGCTTTTGCTAATTTGCAAATACTTGAATTGAAACCTCCACATAACCCTCTATCAGCAGTCAATACTAAACACAAATATGTTTTATCTTTACCTGTTCCTACTAGAAGCTTAGGAGCGTTTTCAGTATCACTGATTGAATTAGTAAGGTTGAGAATAATATTTTGCATTTTTTGACTATAAGGTCTACCTTTTTCAGCATTTTCCTGAGCTTTTCTTAATTTAGCTGCTGCTACCATCTTCATAGCTTTTGTAATCTTTTGTGTAGATTTTACACTTTTAATTCTTTTTTTTAGATCATCTAAGCTTGGCATTAAATTTTACCTTTTTTGTAATTCTCAATTACTTCATTGAGCAATTTCTCTATTTTTTCTTCAAGTTTTCCTGATGTTTGTATTTCATTTATTATTTCAGGTTTTTCAGACTTAATTTTCTGAATTATATCCTTTTCAAATTTTTTTATTTTTCCTAAATCTACATCATCTAGGTAACCTTTTACCCCAGTAAATACTGATATAACTTGCTCAGCCACTGTCATTGGCGAATATTGATCTTGTTTTAAAAGTTCTGTTAGTTTGGCACCACGATTAAGCAATTGTTGAGTTGAGGCGTCCAGATCTGAACCGAATTGAGCAAAAGCAGCCATTTCTCTATATTGTGCTAGCTCTAATTTAATTGAGCCTGCAACCTTTTTCATTGCTTTTGTTTGAGCTGCTGAACCAACTCTAGAAACTGACAGACCTACGTTAACTGCTGGTCTTATTCCTTGATTAAATAATTCAGTCTCTAAAAATATTTGCCCATCGGTAATAGAAATTACATTTGTAGGAATGTAAGCTGATACGTCGCCAGCCTGTGTCTCAATTATTGGCAATGCTGTCAATGAACCACCTCCACTTTTGTCATTTAGTTTTGCAGCACGCTCTAACAATCTACTGTGTAAATAAAATACGTCTCCAGGATAAGCTTCTCTTCCCGGTGGCCTTCTAAGCAAGAGAGACATTTGTCTGTAAGCTACAGCTTGTTTTGATAAATCATCATAAACTATCAAAGCATGCATACCGTTATCTCTGTAATACTCTCCTATAGTACAACCTGTGTACGGTGCTAAAAATTGCAAAGGAGCTGAGTCAGAGGCAGTTGCTGCGACTATAGTTGTATATTTAAGAGCCCCAGCTTCCTCTAAGGTCTTAGTAATTTGAGCCACTGTTGATCTTTTTTGGCCTATTGCAACATACACACAGTATAATTTTTTTTTCTCGTCTGAAGACTCATTTATTTTTTTTTGATTAATGATTGTATCAATTGCTACTGCTGTTTTTCCAGTCTGCCTATCACCTATTATCAATTCTCTTTGCCCCCTTCCAATAGGAATAAGTGAGTCTATTGATTTTAAACCAGATTGCATTGGTTCGTTTACTGATTGCCTTGGGATAATGCCAGGTGCTTTTACTTCTACTCGTTTTTTATTTTTTGTTGAGAGAGAACCTTTTCCATCTATAGGATTTCCCAAACCATCGACTACCCTTCCAAGAAGTTCTTTGCCTACTGGAACGTCAACGATTGCGTTTGTTCTTTTTATAGTATCACCCTCTTTAATATTCCGATCATCTCCAAAAATAACTACTCCTACATTGTCGTTTTCTAAATTTAAAGCCATTCCTTTGGAGCTATCTTCAAACTCAACCATCTCACCAGCTTGAACATTATCCAAGCCATAAACACGAGCTATACCGTCTCCGACTGATAAAACTTTTCCTATCTCAGAAACTTCAGCTTTTTCTCCAAAATTTTTTATTTGATCTTTGAGTAATTTTGTTATTTCAGAAGGGTTAATTGCCATTTTAATTTTCTAACAAAGCTTGTTCATATTTCTTTAATTTATTTTTTATTGAGGTATCAATCATTATACTTCCTAATTGAAGTTTTAAACCTCCTATTAAATTTTTATCTATCTTATAGTCAAATATAAGTGAATAGCCCATTGTTTCTGATAACTCTTTGTTCATTCGATCAAGTTCTGATTGAGATAAATCTTTTGATGAAATTAAAGATGCTTTTATTTCACCTCTTTTTTTTGAACACAATCTTAGAAAACTTTCAAAAATTTTTTTTATGAAGAAAATTCTTCTTTTTTTAACCAAAAGTAGAAAAAAGTTTTTTAAGTTTTTTGAAAAATTGAATTTTTCAGATATTAGATTAATCACCTTGTTTTGTTGAGGAATATTTTGAGTCGGATCTTTGATAAAATTATAAATTTCAGAATTGGAATTAAGTAGAAATTGAAAATTTTTAATATCTAATTCTATTTGTTCTAGTTCATTTGACTCTTTTGATACCTCAAATAGAGCACGTGAATATCTATCTGAAGTTTCAGTTGAAAAAGATTTATTTACACTCATTTTACTGTTTGAATTTAATAAGAAATATGATTGGTCGTATCACATGAGTTTAGCTTGATCAAGTTGCCAATTTATGAATTAAGCAAAGTTAATGGGATCAACATCAACTGTAAGTTTAATTTTTGATGAAATTTTAAGCCCATTTAGAACATCTGAGATTTTTTTTTGCATTAGCGTCTGATTGTTAAACCTCACAAGTAATCTAGTTCTAAAATTTTTCTTTATCTTTAAAAGAGGTGAGTCAACTGGTCCCAAAACCTCAAGCTTATTTATTTTTTTTAATTTAATTTTAATTTCCCTTGCTCCTTGCAAGCTTAAACTTCGATTTTTAGAAGATATTATGAGAGCTACAAGTCTGGTGAAGGGTGGTAATTTATTTTTCTTTCTGGATAGAAGTTCATTTTTAAGTAATTCCTCTGACCTATTTTTAATTAGTTCATTAAGAGTGACGTCATATGGTGTTAACGTTTGGTAGATTATTAAAGATTCTGAGCTAAATCTTCCAGCACGACCACTTAATTGATGATATAATTGAATATTCTTTTCAGTTGTTCTGAGATCATAGCCTCTCCCTGAAAAGTCAGCATCAATAACAACTATACAATTTAATTTCGGGAAATTAAATCCTTTTGAAATCATTTGGGTGCCAACTAAAATATCCACCTTATTGTCTCTAATGTCTTTAAATAATTTTTTTGTATTATTTTTTGTTTTTAAATAATCACTAGAAAATATATTTATTTTTTTTTCAGGAAAGATCTGTTTGACTTCTTCAAAAATTTTTTCTACACCAGGTCCATACATAATATAATCACAAAAACCATCTAATTTACATTTTTTTGTAATTTCTTTTTCGAATGAACAATGATGACAAATTGCTTTATTTTTTATTTTATGAAAAGTAAGATACAGTGAGCAATTTAAACATATCTCTTTCCGACCGCATTTCCTACAAACTAAATAAGGTGCAAAACCTCTCCTATTAATAAAAAAAAGAACCTGTTCACCTTTCTTTAAAAAGTTATTTACCAGTTCTATAGTTTCGCCAGCAATAAATTTTTTTTTTATTTTATCTAAATGTAAATTTATTATTTTAGTTTTAGGTAAAGGATAATTATCGAATCTCTTTAAAATTTTTACATGTCTATACTTCTTTTTACTTATGTTATTATAAGTTTCTATTGAAGGAACTGAGGTAACAAGATGGATCGGAATTTTTTCAAAATTTGCTCTGGAAATTGCCATATCTCTAGCATTATAAATTACTCCCTCGTCTTGCTTATAAGAAGCATCATGTTCTTCATCCACAATTACTAATCCTAGATTTTTAAAAGGCAAGAATAATGCCGATCTAGCTCCAATTAATACTTTTATTTTATTTGATATTACACCTTTCCAAATTAACCTTTTTTGCTTTGGAGTTATTTTTGAATGCCAAATTGCTGGTTCAAATCCAAAAAATTCTTCAAATCTATATTTAAAATCATTTGTTAAAAAAATTTCAGGAAGTAAGACCAACGCTTGCTCCTTTTTTTTAATTATTTTTTTTATACGCTCAAAATAAACTAAGGTCTTGCCAGAACCAGTCGTTCCTTGTAAAACTGATACATCAAATCTATTATTTACCTTTTCAAGAAATTTAAGAGCGTTTTGCTGCTCGTTGTTTAATTTGAATTTTTTGGCTTTAGTTTTTTTTATTTTAATCGACTCATATTTTGTCAAAAGAAACTTATTACTTCCGCCAATTACCATCTTTAAAACAAGACCTATTGGCACTATATTGTAAGATGAGAACCACTCTATAAAATCTATTAATTTTGTATTTATTTTATATTGAGTTTTATTAATGATATTTTTTAATTTTATGTTTTTTGGTTCTGAGAAATTATTTTTCCAAATAACTCCTATCTCTTTTTTTGAACCAAATGGAACTTCTACCAAATTACCAATTGTATTTTCATTATTGGATTTATAAGTAAAAGGAAAATTAAATACTTTGGGCAACAATACACGCGCTTTCATAAAACAATAGTATTAGAAAAAACCTTAATTAAAAATGAATTGGTCTTTTATCAACAGCTAAAGCTGCTTCTTTTATTGCCTCTGTATGAGTTGGATGGGCATGACAAGTTCTGGCTATATCTTCTGCACTTGCTCCAAATTCCATTGCTAGAGCCATTTCAGCAATCATATCACCACAATGTGGTCCGATTATATGTACACCTAATACTTTATCAGTTTTGCTATCAGCTAATATTTTAACAAAACCCTCCGTTTCATTATTAACTTTTGCTCTCGAGTTAGCAAGAAAAGGAAACTTTCCTACTTTGTATGATCTATTTGACTCTTTTAGTTGTTCCTCAGTTTTTCCAACTGTTGCAACTTCAGGTGATGTATATATAACTCCCGGAATAACATCATAATTAACATGGCCAGCTTGACCTGCTAAAATTTCAGCTACTGCAATTCCCTCTTCTTCGGCTTTGTGAGCTAACATAGGTCCTTTAATCACATCTCCTATAGCATAAATATTCTTTATAGATGTTTGAAGTTTTTCATTAACTTCTATTCTTCCCTTTTTATCCTTCTTGATGCCCAATTTTGAAAGGTTAAGTCCCTCCGTGTAGGGTTTTCTTCCTACTGAAACTAAAACCTTATCTGCCTCTATATTTTGACTTTTTGAGTTTTTTATTTCAGTATAATTTATAGAAACATTTTTACCTAAGTCATTTACAGTATTAACTTTTGACCCCATTAGAAATTTTATGCCTTGTTTAGTTAAAATTTTTTGAAATTCATTTGAGATTTCTCTATCCATTCCAGGAGTTATATGATCGAGATATTCTACCACTGTTACCTCAGATCCCAGCCTTGACCAAACAGATCCCATTTCTAATCCTATATAACCTCCGCCAATAACAACTAATTTTTTTGGGACTTTTTTAAGTGATAATGCGCCGGTTGAAGAAATAATATTTTCCTCATTTATCTCTATACCAGGGAGAGAAACTACGGAAGAACCTGTAGCTATTACAATGTTTTTCGTTTTATAATTTGTTTTTTTATTTTTTTCGTAGACTACTATATCATTTTTAGAAAATAAAACTCCCTTGCCTTTAATATAAGTCACTTTATTTTTCTTAAATAAAAACTCAACACCTTTTGTGAGTATTTGTATAGATTTATTTTTATTAGACATCATTTTTTCAATATTAAGTTTGATTCCATCAATTTCTATACCCTGATTGTTAAAATCTTTTTTCGCTTTATGAAAATTTTCTGACAAATTGAGTAAGCTTTTTGAAGGAATACATCCCACATTCAAGCAAGTGCCTCCGAGAGAACCTCTTGACTCGACGCAAGCGGTTTTTAAACCGAGTTGTGCAGCCCTAATAGCACAAACATAACCGCCAGGACCGCCACCTATCACTACTAAATCAAAATCATTCATTCTAAATATTTAAAAAAAGCCTTTTAGGTTGTTCGAGTGACTCTTTCACAATTTTCAAAAATGATACAGCTTCTTTGCCGTCAATAATTCTGTGGTCATAAGACAATGCCAAGTACATTACAGGTCTTACTTCGACTTGTCCATTTACAACAATTGGTCTTTCAACAATGTTATGCATGCCAAGAACAGCAGATTGTGGAGGATTTAAAATCGGTGTCGATAGCATAGAACCATAAATGCCTCCATTAGTAATAGTAAATGTTCCGCCTTGTAAATCTTCTATTGTAATCTTTCCTTCTTTAGCTTTTTGTCCAAGCTGTCCTATGTTTTTTTCAATATCAGCAAAGGACATTTCATCAGTCTCTCTTAAAACCGGAACAACTAAACCTCTTTCAGTGCCTACAGCAATGCTTATATTATAATAATTTTTATATACAATTTCTTCACCTTGAATTTCTGCATTTATTGCTGGATAATTTTTTAATCCAATAACACATGCTTTAACAAAGAAAGACATGAATCCTAATTTTACCCCGTAGTTATCCATAAATTCATCTTTATACTCATTTCTCATTGAAATGACATTACTCATGTCTACTTCATTAAATGTAGAGAGCATTGCAGCATTTTCTTGTGCCTCTTTAAGACGCTTCGCTATTGTTAACCTTAACCTAGTCATCCTCACTCTCTCTTCTGGACCGTGTTTTATTTTTCTTTCTGATGGAGATGGCTTAGATCCCATTAAGCTCATTACATCTTCCTTTAATATTACTCCGTTTTTTCCAGTTCCTTGAATTTTATTTATATCTACATTTGACTCTGTTGCCATTTTACGTGCGGCAGGAGATAATTTATTTTCTCTCTTTGATGAATGAGGCACTTGAGGAATTTTTTTATCCTCGTGAGCTTCATTTAAAATCAAAGGTTCCTCTTCGGTTTCTAAACTTTCATTCTCTAATTTTAGAACAGACTCATTTTTGTTAACTTGATTAGTTTTTTTTGGTAATACTCTTTCTTTTGAGTCATTAAATAACTTTGGTTCACGCTGAACTTTTTTTCTTGGTGGATTATAATTTTTGATTTCTTTTGGAGGATCAGTTTCTTGAACAACAGCATCGCTTACCGTTCCTAATAAGGAACCAACATTAACTGTTTCGCCCTCTTTTACCACAATACTGCCAAGAACACCATTCGAAGGTGATGGAACTTCAACATTGACTTTATCAGTTTCTAATTCAACCAAAGGTTCATCGGCTAGAACTTTGTCCCCCTTTGATTTCAACCATTTAGATACTGTAGCCTCTGTGACGGACTCACCTAGTGTTGGAACTGTAATTTTTTCTGACATTTAATATTTAAGTATCTTTTCTAATATTTCTTTTTGTTGTGCAAGATGTTTGTTCGCATTTCCGGTCGCAGTTGACGAGGATGCTTGTCTACCTACATAATTTACGTTGATATCTTTTAAATTTATCATATTAAGTGTTCTTTCAATATAATTTCTCATAGAATTCCATGCTCCCATATTTTTTGGTTCTTCCTGACACCAATAAAATCTAGCCTGTTTGTATCTTTTTAAAACGTTTGCAAGTGTTTTTGCTGGAAAAGGATAAAGTTGTTCTAAACGAACAAATACCACATCTTTATTTTTAAACTTTTCACGAGCATCAATTAAATCATAATATACTTTGCCAGAACACATGACTACTTTTGTTATTTTGTTGTTTTTATTAAGTTTTAATAAATTGTTTTCTTCAAAATAGGCATCATCCTCTAGAACTCTATGAAATGAACTTTTACTTGAAAACTCTGAAAGATCAGAAATGCACCTTTTGTGTCTAAGCAAGGATTTTGGGGTCATAACAATTAAAGGCTTTCTAAATGCTCTATGCATTTGTCTTCTTAGAACATGAAAATAATTTGAAGGGGTTGTGCAATTAACCACTTGTATATTCTCACCCGCGCAAAGTTGTAAAAATCTCTCTAGTCTAGCTGATGAATGCTCTGGTCCTTGGCCTTCATATCCATGAGGTAAAAGCATTACCAATCCACTTGCTCTTCCCCACTTAGACTCTCCAGAAGTTATAAACTGATCAATAATTATTTGAGCTCCATTTGCAAAGTCACCAAATTGAGCCTCCCAAAGGACTAGGGTTTCTGGTTCAGATAACGAATAACCAAATTCAAAGCCGAGAACTGCAAGTTCAGACAATAAACTATCTATTATCTCAAAATTTTTTTGATTTTTTTGTATATTATTCAAAGGTATGTATCTTTCATGACTATCTTGATTCCTTAATACAGCGTGTCTTTGACTAAAAGTCCCTCTACCAGAGTCTTGGCCAGAGAGCCTTACAGAAAAACCTTCGGTCAGAAGAGTAGCGAACGCTAAGCTTTCTGATGTGGACCAATCAATTTTTCCAGACTTATTAAAAGTCTCTAATCTTAAATCAAAAATTCGTTTTAAAGTTTTATGAACCTTGAAATTTTCTGGTATTGTTGAAATTTTTTTACCTATTTTGACTAACTTTTTCTTATCTACTCCACTTACGCCTCTTTTATCTTTACCCAACCCTGGCTTAAATCTTGACCAAACTCCATCAAACCATTTTAATTCTGACTTATAACTTTTTGAAGAATTGTATTGTTTTTCTAAATAGTTTTTAAAATTTATTTTATCATTTTTTAAATTTTCATTTGAGGTAAGACCTTCTTGGCTAAGTTTTTTTCCATAAATAGATAATGTTGTGGGGTGTGATTTTATTTTTTTATACATGATTGGTTGAGTAAAAGATGGTTCATCACCCTCATTGTGACCGAAACGTCTATAGCAAACCATATCAATAACTACGTCTCGATTAAACTTTTGCCTATATTCTGTTGCAATCTTTGCGCAATGTACAACTGCCTCTGGATCGTCCCCATTCACATGAAATATTGGAGCTTGAGCGATTTTAGCAACATCTGAAGGATAAGGAGAAGATCGAGCAAATCTTGGTGCAGTTGTAAAACCAATTTGATTGTTAACAATTATATGTATCGTTCCCCCGATATTGTGGCCAGGCAAACCTGACATTGCAAAACATTCTGCAACTATTCCTTGACCTGCAAAAGCAGCATCTCCGTGCATTAAAACCGGTATTACTTTCTTTCTATTTTTATCTTTGTGAAAAAATTGTTTAGCTCTTACTTGACCTAATACAACTGGATTAACAGCCTCTAAGTGAGAGGGATTGTCCGTAAGACTTATATGAACAAGATTTCCATCGAACTCTCTATTAGAAGACGCTCCAAGATGATATTTAACATCTCCTTCGAAATCTTTACTTGCGTTAACCGACTTTCCAAAAAATTCACTAAAAATTGCTTTAAATGGTTTCCCCATTACATTCGCTAATACATTTAATCTTCCTCTGTGAGGCATTCCAATTTTTATTTCTTTAGCACCTAAGTTGCCTCCTCTTTTAATAATCTGCTCTAAAGCTGGTATCAATGACTCACCTCCATCCAAACCAAATCTTTTTGTTCCAACGAATTTTACATGTAAGTATTTTTCAAAACCCTCTGCTTGAATAATCTTATTTAAAATTGCTTTCTTACCATTATTTGTGAATTGAACGTCCTTTTCAGGTCCCTCAATTCTGTTTCTTATCCAGGCTTTCTCATCCGGATCTCCCATATGCATAAATTCATATCCAATAGTTGAACAATAGGTTTTTTTTAGTATGTTTAATATTTGATTTAAATTTGCATATTGAAGACCAAGAACTCCATCTAAAAAAATTTTTCTTTCATAATCTTTTTCAGTAAAACCATAAGTCTCTGGTTTTAATTCAGGATGTTCTTTTTTTTTTTGGATTGAAAGAGGATCTAAATTTGCAATTAAATGCCCCCTGATTCTGAATGCTCTTATTAACATAATTGCTCTAACTGAGTCTTTAGAAGCTTGCTTTACAGAACCTAGATCTAGTTCATTAATTAATTCTTTCTCATTAATTTTTTCTTTTAATGGGAAAGAATTTTTTGAAATTTTTTTTTCAGGAGACCAGCTTGGTCCTTTTAAATCATTTAAAACAATTTTCTCACTTTCACTTAAACCATTAAAAAATTTTCTCCAACCTTCTGGTACGGAATTTGGATCTGATAGAAAATCATAATAAAACTGATTGATAAATTCAGAATTAATTCCAGACAAAAAAGATGTCTTTTTATAAGTCGTGTTATTTTTAGATGAGGACATTAATAATTTATTTTAACATAAATGAGTAAAAATCAACTATTAAGTTTATTAAATAGTGTTTTTCCAATATCTGCTGGTGAATTTGATATAGTAATTCCTGCAGATTTCATTATTTCAATTTTTTCCTCAGCTCCACCCTTGCCACCAGAGATAATTGCTCCAGCATGTCCCATTCTTCTTCCAGGTGGTGCTGTAAGACCTGCAATAAATCCAATCATAGGTTTCTTTGTTTTTTCTCTTTTTAAAAATTCAGCGGCTTCTTCTTCAGCGGTACCACCAATTTCTCCAATCATTATTATTGATTCTGTTTCATCATCTTTTAAAAAAAGTTCAAGGCAATCAATAAAATTTGTTCCATTTATAGGATCTCCTCCTATACCGATACAAGTTGACTGTCCCATTCCATTAGAGGTCGTTTGTGCTACAGCTTCATATGTTAGTGTTCCAGATCTAGATACTATACCAACGGATCCTTTTTTATGAATATTGCCCGGCATTATGCCAATTTTACATTCATCTGGTGTAATTATACCTGGGCAATTGGGACCAATTAGTCTAGAGGAACTTTTATTTAAAAATTTTTTTACTTTGATCATGTCTAGTGTAGGGATACCTTCCGTAATACAAACTATTAATTCAATTTTGGCCTCGATTGCCTCTATAATAGCGTTACCAGCAAACTTTGGTGGCACATAAATCATAGTAGCGTTTGCAAAAGTTTTTTCTTTGGCTTCCCAAACGTTGTCAAACACAGGTAAACCTAAATGAGTTTGGCCTCCCTTGTTTGGTGTCACTCCGCCAACCATTTTAGTGCCATATTTAATTGCCTGTTCTGAATGAAATGTACCATGCTTGCCAGTGAACCCTTGGCAAATAACTTTTGTACTTCGATTTACTAAAACTGACATTTATTTTATTGCTTCAACAATCCTTTTTGCTGCATCGTTTAAATCAGATGCTGATAAAATTTTTAAATTTGACTTATCCAATATTTCTTTTCCTTCTCTAAAATTAGTACCGGCTAATCTTACTACAAGTGGTACTGACAAGTTTACTTGCTTAGCAGCCTCTACAACACCTTGGGCTAGTATATCACATCTCATAATACCACCAAAAATATTTATGAGGATTCCTTTCACATTTTTATCTGATAATATTAATTTAAATGCTGCGGTAACTTTTTCTTTTGATGCTCCACCACCAACATCTAAAAAATTAGCCGGTTCATACCCGTATAGTTTGATGATGTCCATTGTCGCCATGGCTAAGCCAGCCCCATTAACCATGCATCCTATCGATCCATTAAGCTTTATGTAAGATAAATCATTTTTACTTGCCTCTATTTCTGCAGGTTCTTCCTCATTTAAGTCTCTTAAATTTAGAATTTCTTTCTGTCTGAATAAAGCATTATCGTCAAAATTCATCTTAGCGTCTAAACAAATTAATTCTCCCATTTTTGTAATAATAAGAGGATTTATTTCAATTAAAGTTGCATCTTTATCTTGTAAAATTTTATAAAGTATTCCGACTAACTTTTTGGCAATAGTTTTTTGTCCGTTTTTTAAATTGAATATTGAAATAATTTTTTTAAGATCCTCTTCACTTGGCCCAGAGTCACTAATATCTATTTTGTGAGTAAGTATTTTATTAGGAGACTCTTTTGCAACTTTTTCAACGTCCATACCACCCTCTGTACTACTTATAAATGCGATTTTGGAAGAAGTCCTATCTACTAAACAGGATAAATAGAGCTCACTGGAAATATCTGAAGCCTCCTCAATATAAAGTCTTTTTACTTTTTTACCTTCAGGACCAGTCTGATGAGTTATTAAGATTTTTCCCATCATTTTTTTAGACTCACTCTCCAATTCTTCTAGGTTTCTTACAAGTTTCACACCACCAGCTTTACCTCTACCTCCAGCATGAATTTGAGCTTTTAAAACATATTTTCCTTTCTTCAATGCATTGATCTTTGTTCTGATTTCTGAAATTGAATGAATTACAACCCCATTGGAAACTGGTGCTCCATAAGATCTTAATATTTCTTTAGCTTGATGCTCATGAATATTCATTTTAGTTGCTATTACTATCATAAAATCTAAATTAATCCATAATGAAACCGAAAATTTTAATTTTAACCCCAGTTTATAAGGACTGGAATAACTTAAAGCGCTTATTAAAAAAAATTGATAAAATTTTTTTAAAACAAATCAAAAATAAATTTAACTTAATTATAGTTGATGATGCATCTGGTGAAAAGATTTCGCTTAAAAAATCAAACTACAGATCTATCAAGAAGTTATCTTTATTATCATTGTCCAAAAATGTTGGTAGTCAAAGGGCTATTGCATTAGGATTGAGATTTATAGGTTTTGAGTATAAAAAAAAATTTGGGGTAGTTATAATGGACTCTGATGGACAAGATAATCCTAAAGGAATAGTCAAATTTTTTGAAAAATCTAGGCTTTATCCTAACCAAAGTATTGTAGCTAATCGCGGTCAACGGAAAGAGCCGTTTTGGTTTAGATTATGTTATGAGACTTATAGAAATCTGATTAAAGTATTTACGTTAAAAAATATCAAATTTGGCAACTTTAGTTATATTGTGGATCAAGATATAAAAAAAATTTTTAAAAAAAGCGACTTATGGAGTGCTTATCCGCCAACTGTAATTAATAATTTAAAAATCAAAACTATTACTATCGATAGAGATAAAAGATTTACGGGTGATTCTAAAATGAATTTTGTTAAACTGATTATTCATGCGGCTCGTGTTTTTTCAGTTTTAAAGATAAGAATTCTACTATCCTCATTAATTTTTTCCTTAATAGGGTATTTTACTTTTTTTGAAAAAAATTTGATCGTTTTTTACTTATTAATTACCTCATTAATTCTTTTTAATTTTTTAAATTTTTTATTACCTATCTGTAATAGCAAAGAATTCTCTAAAAACTTTAAAAAACTTAAGATAAAAAATTTTTAACTACATTTACGATTCAAAGTTACGGAAAAAATTAAGTCATTTAATTGTTTTTTTTCAAAACAACCATTTAAAATTAAATCCTGAAAATATAAAAACTGGAACTCTTTTGGAAAAGACTCAACCACAAATATTGTTTCAATATTATTTGATTTAATTTTTTTATCAAATTTTTCTATATAGTTTTTATAGTACTTATTTTCATAAGAACCTGGATAAGTGTTATTAGGATAGTACCATCTGTTGGGAATATTTAGATCTTCTCTCAGTGTTGTTGATATAAAGCTATAATGCGTAATTAACATTTTGTTGGATTTATCTTTTTTGATAATCTCGATTGCCTCTTGCAATTTTTCTATTTCGTAAGTCGGATTCTCGCTATAGTAAGGAGTAATCCAATTTAAATTTCCTAATTCTTCAGATAAAATTTTTGAAGGTATTGATTTAGATAAATTTACATTCTGAAGGTCAATAAACTTTCTTTTTTCATTATATTCAAAGTGATATTTTAATGTTACAAACAAAGTCAATGTCACCAAAATAAATCTATAAATAGGTTTGAACTCGTGCTTTAAAAATTGAGAAATTTGAATAATTAATAGGCCACAAAACAATGGAACTAGAGAAAAAATAAAAGTTTGATTAGCTGTTATCAATTGATGGAAAATAAACGAAATACCACAAAAGAACAAAAAAATATTTAAATAAATACTAATTTTTTTACCTTCTAAAATTTGAGGTTTATTAAAGTTTTTTTTTAAGAAATAAATTAAAATTAAAATATTGCCTAACAAAAAAAGATTTATAAACTTAAAATGCAATATAATATTTTTAAAATTAAAATTATTTAATAATCTAGCTGATTCAAAAGAACTATTTGACCCCGCTATTCTTTCACCCCCAAATGAGAGAGGAAAATAAATGTATTGAACCAAAAAATCTTTTAAATTTGTTTTGGTAAAAACGAAATAAATAAAAACTATTAGTGTGCATAAAAAACAACCTAAAAAAAAATAAACTGATATTTTTCTTTCTTGAAAGAAATATATGATTAAAAAAATTAAAATAAATGCATTTATTAAACCTGATGGCAGTTGCATACATAAAAAAGATGCAAGCATAAAAAAAGGAAGAAAAAACCAATATTTTTGATCGTTTTTTTGTAGAGCTAAATAAAATAGCAAAATAGAGATAAAGCTTAAAATAAAAGAATGTTGGTAAGAAAAAGGTGTACCAATTAATGGGTAGCACAGTGCAGCAACGCAGCAACTCAGTAAAAAATTTGAAAAATAAAATCTTGAAAAATTATTTAAAAAATAAAAGAAAAAAAGTGCAATTCCCATATTAAAAAAACTGGAATGCATTACATAGCTTCTCCAACTAAAACCAAAGATTAAAAAAAAAAATGCTTGTATATAATCTATTAGCAAACCAGAAATAATCCAAAAATCTCTTATCGGTAATTGCCCCAAAGTGACATAATAAGCTGTGTCAAAAAAAGAAAAAGTATCTATTGGGTAAAGACCTTTATCTGCATAATAAAAATTAATGATTATTGAAAAAATTGCCAGTAAAGTATAAAGAACTATTCTAGGAATGTTATTAACAAAATACATTTTTCTTTTTATCATGAAATTATGTTTATCTAAACTAAATGTTCAAAATAAAAAACAAGATTAAATTCTCTCATTCTGAAAATCGAATGAACTCAATAGCTGACACAAAAAAAGCCAGAGAAATATATTACTCAGCTCAGTCTAATAACGTTAGGTTTCTATTAGAAAAAAGGTTTTCATGGATGAATAATTTTATCAAAGATGATGATGTCGGAATTGAAGTGGGTTCTGGTCCTGGTTTTTTAAAAGATTTTATAAAAAACAAAAAATTAAAATTAACCGACTTAGGAGAAGATGATCATTTAGATTTTAAAAAAATTGATGCACAAGAAACTAAATTTGAAAATGAAAGTTTTAATTTTGTTATTGCCTCAAATATGATTCATCATATTCCATTTCCTTTAAAGTTTTTCAAAGAAATGAACAGGATTTTAAAAAAAGATGGAAAACTAATTATTTTCGAACCTTACGCATCAGTGATATGTCAACTTGTTTCAATTATAATGAAACACGAGGGATTTGATTTTACTTTGAACGTATGGGATGATAAAGAAGCAAAAAGTGATGAATATAATGCCTGGCACGGAAATATTGCCGTTTCTAATTTAATTTTTGATGATAAAAATAAATTTGAACAAAATTTAGGAAAATTATTTAAAATTGAATACGAAAAATTAACAGAATGTTTAATATTTTTAAATTCAGGTGGTGTCACATCGAAAACTAAATTTATTCCTTTGAATAGATTTTTTTTAAATCTTCTTCACAATATTGATAAAATTTTAGTTAAAAGTCTTCCAAATATCTTCTGTATGGGTAGAAGAATAGTTTTAGTGAAATCTGATTAAAGATTAGCATCAATTTTTTTTGCAGCATCATACAATTCTCGAACCGCATTTACTGATTTTTCAAAATTTGATTTTTCTTCTTCAGATAAATTTAATTCAACTATTTTTTCTACTCCGCTTGATCCTATTACTACAGGTACACCAGCATATATATTTTTTATCCCATATTCTCCATTTAAATAAGCAGCACATGGAAGTTGTTTTTTCAAATTTTTCAGATAACTTTCAGCCATCTCCACGCCCGATGCCGCTGGTGCATAAAAAGCTGAACCCTTCTCTAAAAATTTTACTATTTCTGCTCCGCCTTTTTTTGTTCTTTCTACAATATTATTTAATCTTTCTCTTTTAATTTTTCCATCTTTGATAAGATCTTCAATTTTTTTACCACCAACTTTAGTTGAACCTAACATTGCGACCATTGTATCTCCATGTCCTCCAAGCACAAAAGAGCTTATTTCTTTTACAGGGACTTTCAATTCCTGGGATAAAAAATATATAAACCTTGAAGAGTCTAAAATACCAGCCATGCCAACAACTTTATTTTTTGGAAGCCCGGAATATTTTTGTAAAGCCATGACAATGACATCTAGTGGATTTGTGATACAAATAACAAATGCATTTGGTGAAGTATTTTTGATTCCTTCGGCTACCTCTTTTATAATTTTAAGATTAATACCTAATAGATCATCTCTAGTCATACCAGGTTTTCTTGGTACCCCTGCAGTTATAATTATTACATCTGAATTTTTTGTATCTTCATATTTATTAGTACCTTTTAGTTCAATGTTAAAACCATTAACTGGTGAGGATTGAGCTATGTCCAAAGCTTTGCCTTTAGCAATACCGGCAGCTACATCAAATAAAACTACATCTCCAAGATCCTTTAAAGCTATCAAATGGGCTAATGTCCCTCCTATTTGACCAGCACCAATTAGTGTAATTTTTTTTTTCATAGTGTTTTATTTCATAGTAGGCATCACAAACTCTGGATCTGATCTTAATCCAGAAGGCCATCTTGAAGTAATTGTTTTTAATTTCGTATAAAATCTTACACCTTCAGGCCCATGCATATGTTGGTCACCAAATAAAGATCTTTTCCAACCCCCAAAACTATGAAATGCCATTGGTACTGGTATTGGAATATTTATTCCTACCATGCCTATTTTTGCTTTGTTTGAAAACGTTCTTCCGGAGTCACCGTCTCTTGTAAAAATACTTACACCATTCCCAAATTCATGGTCGTTAACCAGTTTAAGAGCTTCATCAAAATTTTTTGCTCTAACAACAGATAAAACTGGTCCAAATATTTCTTCCTTATAAATCTTCATATCTTTTGATACATGATCAAATAAGCAACCTCCTATAAAATAACCATTTTCATATCCTTGAATTTTGAAAT
>MDTE01077099.1_pt1 | contig 22416 bp, 17 predicted proteins | sample 811231 | NCBI WGS metagenome assembly MDTE01 (sample SAMN05326651, study PRJNA326480) | marine metagenome | isolation source: seawater | place: Indian Ocean: Red Sea | collected 2010 | reverse complement strand
TCTCTTATCATGAATCTCCTCGTCGCGCTCACAGTATTGCAGCTCAAGGAGGAATCAACGCGGCAAAAAACTATCCAAACGACGGAGACAGCGTTTATCGCCTATTTTATGATACAATTAAAGGCGGTGACTACCGAGCCAGAGAGGCCAACGTCTATCGTCTAGCAGAGGTTAGTAGTAATATCATCGATCAGTGTGTAGCGCAGGGTGTTCCGTTTGCCAGGGAATATGGTGGTCTGTTAGACAACCGCTCTTTCGGCGGTGCCCAGGTGTCCCGTACTTTTTATGCCCGAGGACAAACAGGGCAGCAGCTGTTGTTAGGTGTTTATTCTGCTTTGGTTAGACAGATGAACGCAGGAAAGGTCGCCTTTTATCCCCGTCATGATATGTTAGATATTGTAAAAGTAGAGGGTAGGGCCCGAGGAATTGTAACTAGAAACCTGGAGACAGGAGAAATTTGTTCTCACTCTGCGGATGCTGTAATTCTAGCAACAGGTGGCTATGGAAATGTGTTTTTTCTTTCTACTAATGCGATGGCATCTAATGTTACGGCATCTTGGCGGGCACACAAACAGGGTGCATACTTTGCGAACCCCTGTTTTACACAGATTCACCCTACATGCATCCCCGTTTCCAGCGAACATCAGTCAAAACTTACCCTTATGAGCGAAAGCTTAAGAAATGATGGCCGGGTCTGGGTTCCCAAAAAGGCCGGTGACTATCGAAACCCTAACGATATTCCTGAAGAAGATAGAGACTATTACCTAGAGCGTCTGTATCCCTCTTTTGGAAATTTAGTGCCCCGCGACGTAGCCTCACGCAGGGCAAAAGAAATGTGTGACAAAGGTCATGGTGTCGGGGCCACAAAGCTGTCCGTCTATTTAGATTTTGAAGATGTAATCAGCCGTAAAGGAAAGGAGTGGGTCTCAGAAAAATATGGAAATCTTTTTGATATGTACCGTCAGATTACAGGTGAAAACCCCTATGAAACCCCTATGAAAATATATCCCGCAGTACATTATACCATGGGTGGACTCTGGGTGGACTATAACCTTATGTCATCCGTCCCCGGTTTACACGTTCTCGGTGAAGCTAATTTTTCTGACCATGGAGCCAATAGGTTAGGAGCCAGCGCTCTTATGCAGGGTCTCGCAGATGGATATTTTATTATACCATATACTATTGGAGATTATCTTGCAAGAGAGAAAATGTGTACAGTTAAAACATCAGATGATCACTTCCTTAGAGCTGAAAAGGTTGTAAAAGAAAATCTAGAAAAAATGTTATCTATAAAAGGCTCAAAAACTGTGGACGATATTCATAAAGAATTAGGGAAAATTATGTGGGAACATGTAGGTATGGCGCGCAACAAGGTAGGGTTAAAAAAAGCTCTTGAGCTTATACCGAAACTTAAAGAAGACTTTTGGAAAAGTGTTCACGTTCCTGGCGATATGAATGAATACAATCCCGAGCTTGAAAAAGCCAGTCGTCTGGCAGATTTTTTAGAGCTAGGGGAGCTTATGGCAAGAGATGCCCTGCACAGGGAAGAGTCCTGCGGAGGGCATTTTCGTGAAGAATACCAAACCGAAGAAAATGAAGCAAAAAGAAATGATGAGTCGTTTTCTTATGCGGCCGCCTGGGAACACAAAGGAAGCGATTCTGTTCCAAAACTCCATAAAGAGGAGCTCGATTTTGAAGAAGTAGACCTGACTACAAGGAGTTATAAATAATGAAAATTACCGTTCAAGCATGGCGCCAAAAGCATCGCAATGCAGAGGGACGATTTGAGTCTTATAGTGTTGATAATGTATCTGAGGATATGTCCTTCTTTGAAATGTTGGATATGCTCAACAATCAACTTATTCTCGAGGGAAAAGATCCTATATCTTTTGACCACGACTGCCGTGAGGGAATCTGCGGAACATGTGGTGTTATGATTAACGGTAGAGCTCATGGTCCCCTAAACGGAACCACCAGCTGCCAATTACACATGCGCAGCTTTAAGGATGGTGATGTTTTGATTGTAGAACCTTGGAGGGCTGCAGCGTTCCCCGTAATACGAGATTTGGTTGTAGACCGAAAAGGATTCGATAGAATAATGGAAGCCGGAGGGTATGTTTCTGTCAGTACTGGTGGAGTCCCAGATGCAAACACTCTTCCTGTTTCAAAAAAGAATGCTGACCTTTCCTTTGACGCTGCAGCCTGTATAGGTTGCGGCGCATGTGTTGCTGCATGTAAAAACTCCTCTGCTATGCTTTTTGTGGGCGCAAAGGTTTCACAATATGCGCTTTTGCCTCAGGGGCAGGTAGAGAGAGCCTCTCGGGCAAAAAACATGGTAAAACAAATGGACACAGAGGGTTTTGGAAACTGCACTAATACCTCAGCCTGTGAGGTAGAGTGCCCTAAAGAAATATCTATTGTGAATATAGCCCGTCTAAACCGAGAGTTCGTGAGGGCTAGTTTTTAAACCAAGCGAAAAGCGCTATAGATTGTCTTTTGTCGCCTAGCGTTTTAAAGTTATTCCCTGTTTTTTTATATTGAGAAAACTCTCCTCTCTTTTAAAAAACAAGTTTTAAAAAAAATAAATTTAATTTTTCAGTTTAAAATTAACCGGAATAGATATCCAGACCCCGACCGCTCTCTCTCTTTGTTTTGCGGGGTTAAATCGAGTTTTTCGGATTGCCTCCATTGCGGCCTCATTTAGCCCTGTGTTTGGAATTCCTTTTGCTATCAAAACCTCTTTAACTCGTCCTCTTTCATCTATAAAGGCCTGAACATAAACAGTTCCCTCGATTCCCGCTTCCTGCGCAATCTCAGGATATTCTGGTCTAATGGGCGTTTTAGGAACTGGTGGGTCATCATATGGAATAAACTTAACCTGGGGCCCTTCTGGGGGAGGTGGGGGTGCATCCCAGGCCTCAAAGCTCTCAAGGTCTAGTTCGTCCATCGTAAGATCTTCAGATATATCCTCGCTCTCTGATTCTATTGGAATTGACGGCCTAGCGGGCGGAGGGGGGCGGTTTATTTGTTGCGTCTGTGGTATTTCAATTTGCTCTATAATTATCTGTGCCTGCTCCTCCAAAACCAGCTTTCCACCAAAGCGGGGAAACAACAAAAACATTATTACTAAAATAAACACAGACAAAAGCGCCATAACCCTTACTATAAATGGGTAGGTTGTCCTTAAGGATCCAATATGTTCGGTAGTTTGCATTAATCGATCGCTGTTTTTGTTGAATAGTTGAGCTTTAAAGCGTCTGCCTTTCTAAGTTCATTATGTATTCCGGAAACCAACCCCATCCTTGCGTCTTCGTCAGCTTTCAAAGATGTAACAATTTGAGGGTTCGTTGATCGTTTTTCATACATGATGTGGCGCACATCATCAACAGGATATAGCTTGTCTTCTATTGAAATTAGACCCTCTTTTGATACCCATATATGAGTTGTGTGTCTTTTTGATTTTAGCTTTTCAATCCTCTTTGCCTTGGGTAGGTTGATAGGCAGCCCAGAATACTCCCTAAGAACCGTTGTGACCATAAAAAAAATGAGAAGCATAAAAATAATGTCTGGCATAGATGCGGTAGGAATGTCTGAGTTTAGCTTTATTTTTTTTGAAAACTTCATTAGTCAGTTTCTGCTATTGATATTCTTGTCGCGTTTGCAATTTTAAGCTGATCAATAACAGCTACATAATCTTTGTAGCGTGTTTTTTCATGAGATTTTACCGAAATTATTAGTTTTTCATTTTCCCTCAGCCTCTCTTTAACCGCCCTGTTAATATTTTTTGTCTCAACCGGCTCTCCTCCTAGTAGAACCTTACCCTGTGAATTAATAAGACAGTTAAGAATGTTCTTTTTTCTTATTTCAATGGTGTCTCCCTCTGGGGGAAGAACTATTCCCAACCCCTTGTCCATATCTATAGTTGTTGTTACGAGGAAAAAAATAAGAAGCAGAAACGCTATATCTGCCATAGAGGAGGTGGGTATTTCCCCACCCTTAAGCCGTCTCTTTGTCAGAGCCATTGTGTTTTTAAACTATTTGTTTTTTGTTTCTAGCTCGTAGAGATGGTCTACAAGCTGTACGGAGTGCTCTTCCATGTCTAGAATCAGCCCATCAATTCTATTTACAAAAATATTTTGGAATATTTGAATAATCATTGCCGTAATCAACCCAAAAGCTGTTGTTAGTAGCGCTTGAGAAATTCCCCCTGCAACTACCGCGGGAGAGATATCGTTGGCAGCTTTGATTGCATCAAAAGCTGCAATCATTCCGACCACTGTTCCGGTAAACCCTATCATTGGTGCAATTGTTATAACAGCATTCAACCAAATCATGTTTCTCTCCAGAAAAGCCATCTCTACTGGTCCAGCGTTTTGAATAGCCTTTTCCACCTCTTCCAAACCTCTATCTTTTTTCGATAGCCCAGCACGAAAAATCGCAGCAACGGGGCCCCGTGTTTTCTCGCATAGATCAAGAGCCGCCTGTTCGCCGCTAGAGTCTAGTGTCTCTGAAATTTCTTGAAAGAATTTTTTTGTGTTTACTGAAGACATCAAAAGAGAATATAATCTCTCAAGAACAAAACATAATCCAAAAATCAGCGAGATTAAGATGGGCCACATAAACGGCCCGCCGTTAACGAAGTATTCTACCATTTATACCTCCAAAATTCGTTAATAAACATATTCAAAATTATACCTAGTTGTACGAAAAACATTAATATACAGAATTACAATTTAAAAAGAATGATTGATGAAAACCGAAGCTTCATCAAAATATTTTATTCCCTCTTGAACCTGGTTATCCTCCATCAATCTAATTCCAACTGCCTCGTCTCTGCCCCAAATGACCCCCGCTATTTCAGCCTTGATTCTTAACATTAATATTTCCTCGTCCGTTTTTGTAAAAGATGAATCAGGGCTCATGTTTTCTGTTTCAAGGAACTCAACAAAACTATGAAATTGTTCATAGGGGAGTTTCCAGTTTTCTTTAAAATTATTATAGTTTGAAAACGGGCTGTTAGAGCTTTGGCTTGCGGTATATGTTGATGCCCAATTGAACAGTGGCCGCTTTGAGTGTCCCAAAACCTTTTGTACAGAGTTGCTTACTTTTGATTCATAGGGAATATATTTGTCGGGAGTTATTCCCCCACCCCCATAGACCGTTCTGCCTTTTCTGGTTTTATATTTAGGCCTCGTTTCTTTTAGGGAGTCTAATATTGACTCTCTCTTTGCTGAATATAGCTCAAGATAATATGCTCTATCTTTTCCCTCTTCGTATGGGCGCTGAATAAGTCTTCCGCTTGGTGTAAAATATCTAGATGTCGTAATTCGAATCGCGGAACCATCTTTCAACGGTATTTGTTTTTGAACTAGCCCTTTTCCAAAGGTTGTTTCTCCAACTACCAGCCCTCTGTCTAAATCTTGAACTGCCCCTGAAACAATTTCGCTTGCGCTTGCGCTTCCTCTATTTACTAAAACGATAAGCGGTATATCATTCGCCCCCCTTCGTGGGTCTGCCAAAAAAACTTGTCCCGCTCTAGTGCTTTTCCCTTTAGTATAGACCAGGGTGTCTTTTTTTACGATAAACAGGTCAGCTATCCCTGCGGCCTGCTCTAGATACCCTCCGCTGTTATTTCTGAGGTCAAGAAGCAGTCTTTTCATCCCTCTCTCTTTCAGTTGGTCTATTGCTTTTTCTACCTCTTTACTGGTGGACGCAGAAAACCTTGTAAGCCTAATATACCCCGTGGAGTCGTCTATCATGGTTTCTGCCCACACGCTATAAATAGGTATGTTGTCTCTAGTAATATTGACAACAAAAGGCTTTGGCTCTCCTATACGCCTGACGGTAACATTTACTGATGTCCCCTTTTTTCCTCTTAGTTTTTTAAATACTTCATCCTTTGTTATTTCGTAGGCATCCTCCCCGTTGATTTCTATGATTTGATCTCCTGGCTGAAGTCCTACGCGCTCAGATGGGCTGTCTGCCACTGGGGTGATGACTGTGATATAGCCATTTAAAATATCAAACTCAATACCTATTCCCTGAAACTTTCCCTTAAATTTTTCATCTATGTCTTCAAGTTCTTTTGGTGGAATATAAACGGAGTGGGGGTCTAGTTTTTTCATTATTCCCTCGAATGCTCCGTCCATCAGCTTTCCTAAATCTACTTTCTCAAAATGAAGCTCATTGATATAGTTCATAATTTGTGTGAGAACCTGCATCTTAAGCTTAATGGCGCCGTAAACATTTTGTCCTTGGCTATAAGCTGACTGATATATTGGTACCATCAATAGCGAAAAGCCAAACAAAACAATTAAAACTGTTTTCTTAAATTTCATAAATATCTCTAGCGGTTACACTGTCTATGTTAGTTGTTGAATCTATCCAATAAACTGTAAAACATACCAGAACTCATTTTATTCGTTCCGAAAAAAAGTTAGTTGCTGTATTTTTATTGGTGATATCTGTATTAAATCTTTATTAAAAAATAATGTTTTCCGCTGAATTCAAAGCTACTATGATGATTCGAGCGTTTGGGCTTTTAAAAGTTCCTATTATTCTCTATTGTCGCCCCAGGGTTGTTTCTATTAGCGACTCTCATGTTGAATTGAAAATTCCACTAAAAAGACGAACAAAAAACCACCTGAACTCACTATACTTTGGTGTTTTTGCTGTTGGGTCTGACCTAACGGCCGGAGCGCTTGCAATGCGCTCTATTAAAAAGAGTAACCAGAAAATCAACCTTGTTTTTAAAGACTTTCACGCAAACTTTAAAATGAGAGCTGAGGGGGATGTTCATTTTTATTGCAACGAGGGAGAAAAAATAGACACCCTTGTTAAAAAAACAGTTGTCTCTAGAAACAGGGAAAGTGAATCTATAAACATTTTTGCAAAAGTTCCCTCAATTTCTAATGAGATTGTTGCTGAGTTTACGGAAACCCTCTCTTTAAAGGTTCTGTAGTCTTTGTTTATGGTTTTATTTATAGTTGCTTTTGTTTCATTTGTTTTTGCAGAAAGCCCCGTGCTTTCATCACAAATTGTTGCTCGGGGTTTGGACAGTCCAGTTTATCTAACTGCACCAGAGGGTGAAAAAGACACACTTTATGTTTTAGAGCAGAGTGGGTGTATAAAAAAAATTGTTTCAGGGACGTTAATAAAAAAGCCTTTCCTAGACATCTCAGACAGGGTTCATAATCCGGTTTTTCCTGGAGACGAAAGGGGTCTCCTGGGAATGGCCTTCCATCCTGATTTCTCAAAGAATGGATATGTTTTTTTGAATTATGTTTCTAAAAATCAGCACACAATTATATCAAAATTTTGCTCTAAGGGGTCTGCCCTACTAAAAGACACTGAGGTTGTGTTGATTGACCTTGTTCAGCCGTATATGAATCATAATGGAGGACAGCTGGCCTTTGGTCCGGACGGATATTTATATATTGGTGTTGGAGATGGGGGCTCTGCGGGAGACCCTGAAAACAATGGACAAAATAAAAACTCACTTTTTGGTACTATTCTGCGGATTGATGTTGACAGCGGAAATCCCTATAAAATTCCACAATCAAATCCTTTCTTTAATTTAAAAAACTCCTTGGGGGAGATTTGGCTTTATGGTCTTAGAAACCCCTGGCGCTTTTCATTCGATTTTTTGACGGGAGAGATTTACATTGGTGATGTAGGACAGAGCAAGTGGGAAGAAATTCATGTGGTTTCTATAGATGGGGGTGGGTCAAACCTAGGGTGGAATGTTTTAGAGGGATCAAGCTGCTATTCCCCCGAAATAGATTGTGACACAACGGGTCTAGTTTTGCCTGTTTTTGAATATCCTAACGACGCCAACTATATGAAAACCTTAATAGGGTTTTCTCAAAACAAACCGGAGGTTCAGGGATGCTCTGTTACGGGAGGTTATGTTTATAGGGGAAATACAATTTCAAAATTTCAGGGACATTATATTTTTGCAGACTATTGTACAGGTAAGTTTTGGAGTTTTCTCTATAAAAATGGCGCTATAACCAAATTTACAAATCGCACAAATGAACTTAGAGCGGGAACCGGAAAAAAACAGCTCTATGTTTCTTCCTTTGGCCAAGATGGCGTTGGAGAACTTTATTTTTTAGATTATGATGGTGATGTTTATAAAGTTTTAGAGTCTGTTGTAGATTAAAGCGGTTTTATTGATATTAAAAATTTGCCACAGACATATCCTTACTGATCTGACTAATGAACATAGAGACCGCTTTTTTCTTTTTATAAATCTTTTCTACTTGAGAGCATGCATGTAAAACGGTTGTGTGGTCTCTTCCTCCAAAAAAAAGGCCAATTGAAATTAAAGTATTGTTTGTTAGCTCTCTACACAGGTACATAGCAAGGTGCCTTGTTTTGACTATTTCTCTCCTTCTTGATGGCCCAATAAGCACTTTCATAGGGATACTTCGAATTTCTGAAACTTTTTTTACCACATCTTCTATGCTCAGCTCTAAAATCATCTCGTTGCCTAGTTTTTCTCGAATAACTTTTTCTACTAAGCCCCTATCAATTTCTTTCCCGTACAGAGAGGAGTTTGCTAACAAACGAATAATTATGCTTTCTAAAACCCTAATGTTTGTTTTTATATGTGTAGCGATTAATTCTATTAGGTCATAAGATAGCTCAAATCCGTTTTGTTGTGCTTTTTCTAGCAAGATAGCCACCCTTGTTTCAAAGTCGGGCGGTTGAATATCAACGGACAGGCCAGACTGAAACCTAGAAACAAGTCGCTCTTGTAGACCCTCCATGTCTCCGGGGTATGTATCTGCCGAAAGGACAATTTGTTTGTTTAGCTGGTGCAGCTCATTAAATGTGTGAAAGAACTGCTCTTGTGTCTGCTCTTTTCCTTTAAAAAATTGTATATCATCAATTAGTAAAATATCGGCCTTTCTATATTTTTTCGTAAAATCATCTGTAATGTTTTTTTGAATGCTGTTTATAAACTCTTGTGTGAACCTCTCGCTTGTTTCAAGCACCACTTTTCGGTTTTTATTGTTAGACATCGCCAGGTTCCCTATTGCGTGCAAAAGGTGTGTTTTTCCTAGACCGACACCACCATATATAACAAGCGGGTTATAGTTAGAGGCGCCTGGTTTTTTTGCTATAGATTCCGCAGCAGCCTTGGCAAATTGATTGTTTGATCCCTCAATAAAATTAGAAAACCTTTGGTTTTTATTAATAAATGTATGTGGTCTTTTTGAATATTTTGGTTTATAGGTCTGCTGTTCTTCTTCGTTATTGTTCCTTTTTATATCAGAAGATATTGTGAAGTCTGTTTTTATGTGTTTCCCCTTTTTGTCAACAATTTTTTTTTCAATTATTTTTTTGTAGTGGGTGTCTAGCCACTCGAAGAAGAACTGATTAGGAACCTCTAAAACTAATTTATTATCACTAAAGGCGACAGGCCTTATAGGTACAATCCAGGTGTTAAATGCGTGGCTCGGTATATCTTTTTTTAGGGAGGTTTTAGCCATATCCCACAATTCTTGGTGTCTCATAATGTTATTAACAGGTTATCCACATTGGGTTTTGTGTTGATTAATTGAAAAATTAAAGAGGTTTTGTTTCTTGTTCCTATAAAATTTTATTAATTTATTTTGTTTCTCTTCTGTTGTAGCTTCTAAAGTTTAATCTTTTAAAAAATTTGTCTTATTTAAAACGTTCTGTGTATTTTTGCCGGCTATTTAAGAGAGATTAATTATGAAAAGGACATACCAACCTCGTAACAAAAAAAGAAAGCGTACCCACGGCTTTAGAAAAAGAATGTCTACTAAGGCGGGCCGGAGGGTTCTGTCCAGGCGACGCCAGCGAGGACGCAAGTCTCTTGTTGTATAAGTAAGGGGTGAGCCTAAAAACCCCCCTCAGAGCGCTTGACAATATTGTTCTGTTAGTTATTAAAAAATCTGTTAAAGTATATCAGTCATATATTTCTCCTTTTTTCATTTCACGTTGTCGATTCTATCCAAGCTGCTCCAAATATGCGCTGCTCTCTGCAGAAAAACACACCTCCCTTAAGGCTATGTGGTTTATTATAAAAAGACTCTCTAAATGCCACCCGCTTCACCCTGGAGGCGTAGACCCTGTACAATAATGGACAAGCGCTCTCTTCTTGCCTTTTTTCTGATTGCTCTTGTGTTAATAATTACACCATATTATTACCAAATAATCTCACCCCCCCTACCTGAAAAAGAGCTTCTCTCTGAAAATAACATCGAAGAGGACGCCCCTCTCGAACATCAGCCTGAGAGGGAAAGTATACCCGCCCAAAAAGAAAAGGCTCCCTATAAAGAAAAACTTATTTCTGTAGTTACCCCACTTTATTCAGCAAGGGTTTCTACTCGCTTTGGAGGTTCTCTCTCTAGCTATGAGCTAAACAACTATATAACAGGAGATTCAGCCCTTGTAAATCTGATTAACACACATAACAAGGAAAACCTTTATATAGGATTTACAAACACTGAGGGTGCGTCTATCGTTTTAGATGAAGGGTGGTATACAAATACGGAATACTCCTCTGTTGATGTTTTTGATAGGCCCCAGTCTTTGAGTTTTTATTTGTCTTATGGTGGGTCTGTCATTGAAAAAACTCTTATTTTCAATTCTGAAACATATGTAATAGAGGTTAAGACAGACCTTTCTGGTGTTTCTGATATTATATCTGGAAACACTTTCTCTGTCGGGTGGAATGGAGGCGTTCCCCCAACTGAAACTAACATTAAGGATGATCTCACATATTTTAATGGATATGTTTATCAGGCCGGTGATGCGTATGGACTAAAAAAAGTCGCCCCAAAAATAAAACAACCCCAAAACGAATCTCTAGAAGTTGTTAGGGGTAAAACAGACTGGATTGCGCTGAGATCAAAATACTTTGTTTCTGTATTGATTCCTAAAACATCAAGTGAGCTCTGTTGGGCTGGTCACAACGAAATCGAAATAAACTCTCACCTAGTTCCACTCTATAGCGCAGCTCTAGGTTTAGACAGTAGCGTGAGGTCTTCAGTCTCTCTATATTTAGGCCCCCTTGAGTACGAAACAGTAAAAAAGGTAGACAGCGGTATCCCCTCTATAATGAACTTTGGCTGGTCTATAATTAGACCTATAAGCAGGGGGGTTCTTTGGCTTTTAAAAACAATTCACGTTTGGGTACCAAACTATGGTGTGGTTTTAATTATTTTCTCAGTTTTAGTAAAGTTGGCTGTGTTTCCCTTAACGAAAAAGAGTCACCAGTCGTCCAAAGAAATGCAGGCCCTACAGCCAGAAATAACGGCCCTAAAAGAAAAACATAAAAACAACCCCCAAAAGGTACAACAAGCCACAATGAACCTCTATAAAGAGCGTGGAGTAAATCCGCTGGGAGGATGCCTTCCTATATTAATACAAATGCCCCTGCTTTTTTCCCTTTTTCAGGTCTTTCGCTCCACTATCGAGCTCCGTGGAGCTCCTTTTGTCTGGTGGGTAAGAGACCTCTCTGCGCCTGACGTTATTTTTTCTCTACCTTTTTCTATTCCCCTGTATGGTAGCGGTGTCGCCGTCTTACCTTTACTAATGGGAATAACAATGTTTCTACAGCAGAAAATGATGCCCACGCAGGCATCAGGACAGCAAAAGTTTATGTCCTATTTTATGACAGGGTTTTTTATTCTTTTATTTAACGGTTTTCCCTCAGGGTTAAATCTATATTATACTCTTTTTAATGTTCTTACAATTCTTCAGCAAAAATATTTAACCCCATCCCCTGACAAAAGCACTAAAAAAATAATAAAAAAATGATTTCACCGGACACCATAGTTGCAGTCGCAACTCCACATGGGTTTGGCGGCATATCTGTGGTTAGGCTTAGCGGTTCATCCTCTAAAAATATCGTTTACTCTATCTCTGTTAGTCCTTCAAAAAGAGCCTTAACCTTCAAACACAGGGCTATAGAGATAGTTAGGCTTAAAGACGAAAATAACAAAACTTTTGAGGAGGCTGTAATCGCCTTTTTTAAAGCCCCAGAGTCCTATACTGGGGAGGATTTATTTGAAATTTCTTGTCACGGAAACCCCTCTATTGTAAATAAAATAATCTCTGTTTGTTGTTTAGGTGGGGCTAGACTTGCTGAGCCCGGTGAGTTTACTAAACGCTCCTTTCTAAATGGAAAAATAGACCTAATACAGGCAGAGTCTGTAGCAACCCTAATACACTCAAAAACAGAAGAGGCCGCCTCTCTAAATTTTAAAATGCTTCGTGGAAACCTGTCCTCGGCTATAAAAACCCTTAAGCAGGATATTATTACCGTTCTCTCAGAAATAGAGTTCGAGCTAGACATTAGCGAGGAGGATCTTCAGCCAGATCTTCAAAAAAAATCTCAGGCTGTTTTAAAAAACTGTAATAGACTTGTTCAGGGGGCTATAAACAACCACAGCGCGTACCGCGTTTTAAATAAAGGGGCAAGCGTTGTTCTTTGTGGGGCACCAAACGTGGGAAAATCTACACTTTTAAATTTCCTGTCAGGTGCAGACCTCGCTATAACCAGCCCCAAACCAGGAACAACAAGGGACTCTATAGAGGGCTCTATTTCTATTGGAGGCCTGCCCGCAACTCTAATTGACACGGCAGGGCTAAGAACGTCATCCGATGAGATTGAGAGTGAGGGTGTGGCTAGGACAAAAAAGAGAATGTCGTCTTCCGACTGTGTTATCTATATAAGCGAAATTAACAATATATCTAGCTCCAGACCTGAGGAGCTAGAAAAAAGGTGTATTTATGCTGTTAATAAATCAGACCTTATTAACAACGAAAGACTATCTCTTTTAAAAAAAAGACACCCCGACCACTATTTTATTTCAGCCAAAACCGGTTACGGAACGGAGGCTTTGTTAAGAGCTATAAAAGACAACATACTCCCCTCTTCCTCCTTAAGCCCCTCTGTCCCTATCGCAACCGAAAGACAAAAAAATATTATGTTAAAAATTCAAGACCACATCCAAAGCGCCCTTCTTCTTCTCTCTCAAAACGAAGACATTCACTATGACCTTGTATCTATTGAGATTCGTGACGCATTAAGACAACTAGACAGCGTTTTAGGAAAGACCGTTACAGAAGACATTCTTGATCAAATTTTTAACAGCTTTTGTGTAGGAAAATAGTTTCACGTGAAACCTTTTAACAACCAATATGACGTTATTATTGCGGGGGGTGGTCACGCGGGCGTAGAGGCTGCTTTAATTTGTGCAAAGCTTGGGCTTAGTGTCGGGCTTGTTACTATAGACCCCCTGGCCATTGGGCGCATGTCGTGCAACCCCTCGGTTGGTGGAATTGCAAAAGGACAAATGGTTCGAGAAATAGATGTTTTGGGAGGCGTAATGGCTCGAGCTGCTGACCTCTCTGCCCTTCAATATAAAATGTTAAACAAGTCAAAGGGCAAGGCCGTCTGGTCTCCCCGCGCACAGGTTGATAAGAGGGCATACGAAACTAAAATAAAAAAACTTGTTTTCGACTGTGTCGGGCTTTCTGTTGTTCGCGGTGAAGCTGTTAATATTCTTACTGGGGGGGGCTCTGTTTCTGGGGTTTTATTGAGGGACGGCACTAAGCTAACTTGCAGCTCTCTTGTAATAACCTGCGGAACCTTTCTTAATGGGCTAATTCACATTGGAGACCAAAAAATAAGCGCGGGCAGAATGGGGGAGTCTCCCAGTACCGGCATAACTGAGTCACTTATAGGTCTCGGCTTTTCGGTTGGGCGCCTAAAGACAGGCACACCACCCCGCCTTAAATCCTCCTCAATAAACTATTCTGTCTGTACTAAGTCCGAGGGAGACGAAAACCCCGCACAGTTTTCATACTTCTCTCGCGCAATATCTTCCCCAAATGTGCCCTGTTATATAGCCCTCTCAAATCCCACATGTCATAAAATAATAAAAGACAATCTTTCTAGTTCCCCTATGTTTTCAGGAGACATTGGGGGCGCGGGTCCACGCTACTGTCCATCTATAGAAGATAAGATTTTTCGGTTTTCCCATAAAGAAGAACATTTTTTATATCTCGAGCCCGAATGGAAAAACTCTGACCAGATATATTTAAACGGTTTTTCCACCAGCCTTCCCGAAGAAACACAGCTGTCTTCCTTAAGGCAGATTGCGGGTCTTGAGCGTGTAGAGCTTTTAAGGCCTGGATATGCTATCGAATATGATTTTTTTCCACCATCACAGCTAAAGTCTACCCTTGAAACAAAGGCTATCCCTGGGCTCTTTCTCGCGGGACAAATTAATGGAACCTCTGGATATGAAGAGGCCGCCGGTCAGGGGTTAGTGGCCGGAATTAATGCCGCTATGGCAGCCCTAAATAACGAGCCCCTTTCTCTCTCTAGGGATAGTTCTTATCTCGGCGTAATGATTGATGACTTAATTACAAAAGACACGATGGAGCCCTACAGAATGTTCACATCTAGAGCTGAGCATCGCCTGCTACTTAGGTATTCTAACACAGACCGAAGGCTTGTTGGTGTTTCTGAAAAATATGGCCTGCTCACAAAAAAAGAAATATCCTTTTTGAAAAAAAAGGTGCTCTTAACTGATGAAATAGTCCGGGGGGCATCTGTGTCTTTTTCTCCTAAAGAGATTAACCCTGTTTTGTCAAAAACGAATAGCGGAACAATTAACCAAAAAAGACCCCTTAGGGATATTTTAAAGCGCCCATCTGTTTCAATAGAAGGGTTTAAAAGCTTTGTGTTAAAAACCGTCACACAGCCTAAAGACATTAACAGTTCTCTTGCAAGTGAGGCTCTCGCTGAAGCAGAAACGCTAATTAAATATGAAGGATATATTAAAAGACAGACAGATCATATAAAAAAAATTAAGTCCCTTAATCTGAAAAAAATTCCAAAATCTTTTAGATATGAGGATATTGTTGGGCTTTCGTCAGAGGCTAAACAAAAGCTTATTAATATAAAGCCAGAAACCCTTGGTCAGGCAACAAGGATCTCTGGAATTACCCCCTCTGATGTTTCTGTGCTTTCGGTTTTTTTATTTAAATAAATTATGGTTTCACGTGAAACATCTGGGTGGAGCCTTGATCGTTTTTTAGGCTGGTATGGCAACACCTTAAACGAAAAAAACTCTTCTGTTTCTCCTTATATGACCCGCGAGTCTGCTGTTTTGTTTTTTCTTTCTAAAAGAACAGCTGAAAAATCCTTGTTTTTTGTCTCTTGTGATAGCGAGGCTCTATCTTTTGGTTTGTATTCTATTTGCTACAACCTCTCTCCCCAGGGTTCTTATTATTTGCCGGGTAAGGACAGCGACCCTCTAGCTGTTCCAGGTTTTTTATCTGAAAACCAACGATACGCTGAGGAGGCCCTCTCTGTGCTTTCTTCTCCGGAGGTGCGTGGTGTCGTTTTTTCCACAAAAAAAGCCCTAAAACAATACGTCCTGTCCAGAGATAAGGGCAAGTCGGATGGTATTGCTCTTAGGGTGGGGAAAAAAATAAAAATGAAGTTTCTTCTTGAACAACTAAAAAAGTGGGGGTATACTAGGGCTGACAGCGTAAAAAACCCTCTATACTATACCGTACGGGGTGGTATTTTAGATGTTTTTCCTGTTCAGTCAAGAAACCCTATCCGAATAGAGTTCTTTGGCGATACCGTCGACTCCATACGTCTTTTTAATCCCTATTCCCAAAGAACAATAAAGGTGGTTGATAGTGCGTTTTTATTCCCTCGCTTTCAGAAGGAGGACCGAGAGGCCCCGTCTTTGTTTAGTTTTTATTCTTCAAATAAGAATTTTTATTCGGTTGTTTCTTCACCCTCGGATAGTCTAAATAAAAAAATAATTAAAATCGCTGGTAGTGTTTCAATAAACACAAACATATATCCATACTCCGAAAAGGTTTTGCTTGAGATGGTTACTGATAAAACCATAAATAGTCTTTTTGCCTTTTCTCCTCAGGCTGGTGGGCTTAGTCTCCCCTCCTCCCTGCCAAAAGATTGTGTGTTTAATCGAGTTTGTGGTTCAATAAAAAAAGGTTTTATTTTAAAAGACTTTGGGGTTGTTGTTTTTGGGTCTGACAGTCTGTCTGGCGTGAAGGATGACATCAAAACCAGGTGGATGATTAGCGGCAACGGGGCAAGAAGACCTGCTGGTGTTTTAGATATATCAGATCTTAAGTGGGGCCAGCCGCTGGTTCATGAGAGCTTTGGCGTAGGAGAGTATCGCGGGCTGGAGGTGGCTGGAGGGGCGGACTGTATTAAAATAAAATATAAAGACGGCGGTGTTGTCTTTGTTCCTGTTGAGAGTTTTGAAAAAATACACAAGCTTGTGGGGGTTCCAAAGGGCTCTGTTAAAATAACTTCTCTAAAGTCCGGAAGCTGGAAAAGAAAAAAGGGTGCGGTCAAAAAATATGTTGATAGCATTGCTGGTGATTTAATAAAAAGCTATTCTCAGAGGCAGGGGCTTAGAGATTTTAAATATGAAAAAAGGGGAGTGTTTTATAGGGCTGTTTGTGAGTCCTTTTCTTTTACCGAAACTAGGGGGCAGCTCTCTGCGATAGAGGACGTTTTGGCGGACATGGATACATCTCAGCCTCTCGACAGGCTCATATGTGGTGATGTGGGTTTTGGAAAAACAGAGGTGGCTATTCGCGCTTCTGTTAGGGCTGTTGAAAGCGGGAAAGCTGTCTTTATATTGGCCCCTACCACCGTCTTGGCCAATCAACACTATATCGGCTTTGTAAAAAGATTTTCTCCTCTTGGGGTTTCTGTTGAGCTCCTCTCAAGGTTTCGTTCAAAGGCAGAGCAAAAAGAAATTATTGATCGAGCAATCCAGGGGAGTGTAGACATCTTGGTTGGTACCCACAGGCTGCTCTCCGATGATGTTAAGGTTGAAAATTTGGGACTGTTTATAATAGACGAAGAACACCGGTTTGGTGTTAAACAAAAGGAAAAAATAAAAAAAATAAAACCCTTTGTTGATGTTCTGTCTTTTACGGCGACCCCTATTCCAAGAACACTAAAGCAGTCTCTAGTGGGCCTGAAAAACATAAGTATAATAGATACCCCTCCAAAGTCTCGTCGGCCAGTTAAAACTGTTGTTTCATATTTTGATTGGAAAAAAATTTTTAAGGCTGTAGAGTTAGAAATAAATAGAGGGGGGCAGCTATACTTTGTTCACAATGATATAGACACTCTTTCCTTTTTGGCAAATAAAATTCAAAACGAATTTGAAAAGATTAAAGTGCATGTGGCTCACGGACAGCTGTCGAGTCGAAAACTAGAGTCAATAATGCTTAGTTTTTTTAAGAATGAAATTGATGTTTTGTGCTGTACTACAATCGTAGGTTCTGGTCTAGATGTTTCTAGCGCTAACACAATAATAATTAACAATGCTCATTATTTTGGGCTTTCTCAGCTCTATCAGCTGCGCGGAAGGGTAGGTAGAAGCCCAAGCCAGGCCTATTGTTATTTGTTGGTACCAAAAAGCTTAAAGCTGAATGAGCCTTCTTTTCAAAGATTAAAAACAATGGAACAAAATACCGCCCTAGGATCAGGCTACAAAATAGCACTAAAAGATCTGGACATAAGGGGTCCAGGAAACCTTTTTGGGGAAAAACAGAGTGGTGCCGTTTCAGGTGTTGGGTTTCATTTGTATAACAAAATATTAAAAGAAGCCATCGATGAGGCACGAGGAAAAGTCAAGAGAGAGTCACCAACAAATATAATTTTTCATTATTCCTGTGGCTTTCCAGAGTCTTATGTACCCCTTTTGGAAGACCGACTTTACTTTTATCAGTCCCTTGCTCTTTCTAATACCAAAGAGAGCGTCTGTGACATTGAGAGCGAGCTAAAAGATCGCTATGGCTCTCTGCCGGACGAGGCCTTTTTTCTGGTTTCTGCTGCAAAGCTTAGGGTTTTTCTCTCCGGAACGTCTATTGCTAAGCTAAGCTTACAAAATGATTTTGTTGAACTTTTTTTTAAATCTATTGAGCCTTTTTTGTCGGTGGAAAAGCTATTGCTGGGAATAGAAAAATCATTTAACTTAAACAAGAATACCGTTGTTCTAAAAAATGTCTCAGGTGGTTTACTCTCTGCGAAAATTACTGAACTTTCTGTTGCCCGGGCAAGTTTCGGGCTTTTTGAGTCGTCTTTGAGTAGGCTGTTTTTGTCGTAACCGAGTGTTCTTTTTATGTGCTCTTATTTTATAAAAAATTATATCGTTATTTTGTTTTTTCTTGTCTTTATAGGTTGTTCAAAAAAGGGGCACGAAGACAACTCAGAGGCTGTGGTCTCTGTGGGAAAGAGGTCTCTTGCTTTAGGTGAGCTGAAAAAAAACATTACCTCAAGTTCATATGATAGTACAGAGGTCTTCTATTACATTTCAAGGTGGATTGAAAAAGAACTTCTTTATCAAGAGGGGGCATCGCTTGGGCTATTGTCCGACAGCTCTATAATAAATAAAACACTTGAATATGAGCGCCAAATAGTTGGAAAAAGTTATCTCGATTTAAGACTGAATAATTTGTATATAGATGAGTTGCTTGTCAACAATTACTTTAATTCAAACAAAGAACAGTTTGTTAGAAAAGAAGAGGAGGCCGATGTTTTTTATGTTGCCGTTGAGGATAGGTCAGCAGCATTGAAAATAAAAAAAGAGTTTAAAAACACAAAAAGCAAAGATCTTTCACGGGTAGTTTTTAAACATGGTGGCTCCTATAAAAACATTCGCTTTGGAGAGCTTCCAGAAAAACTAAATTCCAAAATATTTAGTAAAACTAATTTTAAAAAAGGAAACCTTTTGGGACCCTATTTAGTAGAAAAAAAATATTACGTTATTAAAGTTGAACAGGTTTATAAGCCTGGGTCCCTGCTGAAGATAGGCTCTGTTTACGATGAGATTTATCAAAGACTCAAAAACGAGGCAAAACTAAAAAGGTCTCAACATGTACTTGACAGCCTTTCTTTTGAATACCCAATAACCATTGATGTTCATAAAATCAGGAGATTATTTACCAAATGAAAATTGTTTTATATTTATTTTTCTTTGTTTTGCTTTTTGCTCAGCAGCCTGTGTTTGAGGGTGTTTCAGCGGTTGTTGGTAACAACATAATATTAAAAAGTGATGTCTCACAGCTTGTATCAATGACCGCCTTACAGCAAAAGATTGATCTTAGAAAAAACCCGGACTATTACTCAAAAATAGAGGAGCAGGTCCTTGAGAACCTAATTAATCAACGTGTCATTCTAGAAATGGCGAAGTTAGACTCCATAGAGGTAAAAGAAAAAGATGTTGACGATGCGCTAAATCAGCAAATCGAAAATATTGTTCTACAGGCTGGAAGCAGAGCGCTAGCAGAAGACTATTTAGGGCAGTCTATAAAATCATTTCGGCGAGAGTTTTGGGCAGATATGAGGGATCGACTTATCTCAGAACAATATCAGTTTTCTTTGTTAAATAAGGTCACCATTAATAGAGATGAGACTCAGGCCTTTTTTGATGAATATAAAGACAGCCTGGGGGTCCTCCCTTCTCTTTACAGAATTAATCATATACAACTTTCTGTTAAGCCTAGCGAAAAAAACCTTTCAAAATCTCTAAAAAGAGCAAACAATATTCGTTCAAGAATTCTCTCTGGAGATTCTTTTGACTCTCTCGCAATTAGATTTTCTGATGACCCTGGCAGCGCCTCTAGAGGTGGTGTTTTAGGATATGTACAAAGGGGTTCTCTTGTAACCGAATTTGAGTCTGTTGCTTTTTCTCAAGATATTAATACACTAAGCGAGCCTATTTTAACACAGTTTGGTTTTCACCTGATAGAGACTTTAGACAAACAAGGAGAAAAGGCAAAAGTTCGGCATATTTTAATAAAACCGGAAATTACAGAAGAAGATGACTCAAGAACATTCTCTTTTGCAAAAACACTTATGGACTCTATATCAAACTATCAAGCTTTTAAGATATTTGCTGAAAAATATTCTGAAGACAATAAAACAAAAGATATAGGAGGAAGTTTAGGTTGGGTTAATCCGGCAGAACTTCCTATTGTAGAGTTTAATGAGGCTATTAAACTAATGGAATCTATAAATATCTGTAGTTTTCCAATAAAATCATCCCTAGGATATCATCTTTTATGGATATCTGATCTTCGCCCAGGGGGGAAACCAAACCTATCAGACCATTGGCCTGAAGTTGAAAACTTTGCTCTGAACAATAAAAAGGCAAACTGGTTTCAAGATTGGCTTAATCAGTCAAGGGCGGTCTTATTTATTGATATATACGACCAAGAGTAAGTTTTCCACAAAAGTTATTAACAAATGTTTTTTTTACTATATGTTTTTAATTTATTTAAGGAATACTAGAGTATATCAACAAAACATTTCAACTTTTCAACATAAAGAAATTCTTTAACTAAATCAGTTTATTATATTTTTGTAATGTTTCAGGAAAAACTTAGTGCTCACTTATTAACAATGTTAACATCATTATAATTATTTTATATAATATATAATTTTACTATAATATTAAAATTATTCGTTTTTCATAATTTGTCCGTACAGTAAACATATTTAAATTCAAATACACATTTCAATGAAATTCTCCACTACTAAAGCAGACCTACAGAGCGCACTACAAAAAGCCTCCAAAATAATACCAAGCAGATCTACTATTCCAATTCTTGGCAACATGCTTGTAACATCAGATAGTGGTACAGTAATAATAAGAGCGACCGATTTAGAGCAGACAATTGTACTAACTATCCCTGCAAGCATTGAAGAGGAAGGTTCTGCCGTAATTCCTGTTGATACACTCTCAAATATTACAAGTGAGCTTCCTGATGGCAGGATAACATTATCCATTGATGGAAAATTAAATATTTCATTAAAAAGTGATACCGGAGAGTATGACTTGAAAGGTCTAGCTCCTGAAGAATTCCCTGCCCCTCCAGAACCTGAAGAACAGACCTCAATAACAATTTCATCAGACCTATTAAAATCAATATTTCAAATCACAAGATTTGCGATAAGTAGAGATGAGCTAAAGCCTGCGCTAACAGGAGTCTTGTTCCAGTTTACTCAGGACAACCTGACTGCCGTGTCAACAGACGGACACAGGTTGGTACTTTATGCTATAAGCAGTTTTGACTCAGGCGGATTTACGGGTGACGTTATAATTCCAAAAAAGTTTTTAAGCTTATCTCAAAACCTACTTAACCAGTCAGATAAGGTAGAGTTACAGATAGCAAAAACCCACATTACCGCGTCATTTGGTTCTGATATAGTTCACTCGCGCATCATAGATGAACGCTATCCTGATTACGAAAGCGTTATACCTAAAAATAATGATAAAACCCTAACAGTCAATGTGCAGCAGATGGCCTCAGCCGTACGTAGGGTTTCAATTTTTTCCAACAGAACAACACAGCAAATATCGATAGCAATGAATGATAGCTCTATAGAAATTGCTACTGAAGATCCGGAAAAGGCAACAAAAGCCCATGAAACTCTTGAGGCTGAATATTCGGGGGAATCCATTATAATAGGCTATAATGCATCCTACCTGAAAGAATTGTTATCTTTCATACCAAGTCAAAAAGCGACTCTAAAACTCAACACGCCTATTAGCGCAACGGTATTTTATCCGGAAGAACAAGAAGAGAACAGGAACATTACAATGCTTCTTATGCCAATCCGTTTAAACGATTAACAGAAAACCTAGCACAAAAAATAAAAGCTTATTATTGAATAAAGTGACATCGTGCTGATGATAAGTAAAAAAAAACTAAGTAGCGCGACTATCCAATGGAAAAATTAAAGGATGCCTTAAAAAAATCATTAAGAGAAACAGGAGCTGAGGTAATGGTGGAAAAGGCAACAGCTGTTAATATGTGGCCAAAAATTGTGGGAAAAGAAATAGAAAAAGTAACGGAGGCTACACACGTATATAAAGGTGTATTGTTTGTTAAAACCGCGACACCGGTTTGGAGAAACGAGTTAATGTTTAAAAAAAAAGAAATTAAAGACAAAATAAACAATAAGTTTTCAAAGACAATTATTAAAGATATAAGGTTTATTTGATGACACTTTCAGATAAGAACAAGTCAACGTACAGCGCAGAAAAAATTACTGTTTTAAAAGGACTTGAGGCTGTTCGGAAACGCCCCGCTATGTATATTGGAGACCTCGGAAAAAGGGGACTACACCACCTTGTCTATGAGGTTGTCGATAACTCTGTTGATGAGGCGCTTGCAGGTCACTGCACAAAAATAAAAGTCATTTTTAATAAGGAAGGCTCAGTAACTGTTGAGGATAACGGAAGGGGAATACCGGTTGATATCCACAAAGAAGAGAAACTGCCCGCACTAGAGGTCGTCATGACAATTCTTCATGCCGGGGGAAAGTTTGACAAAGGAACATATAAAGTT
>MDTE01020429.1_pt1 | contig 22420 bp, 22 predicted proteins | sample 811231 | NCBI WGS metagenome assembly MDTE01 (sample SAMN05326651, study PRJNA326480) | marine metagenome | isolation source: seawater | place: Indian Ocean: Red Sea | collected 2010 | reverse complement strand
CGGGCGACCACGATACCCCCGAGAGGACCTGGTAGACCGATCTCAGAGAAAACTCCCGACTTCTGCAAAAGTGCAGAATCAGCAATGTCGGTGGCGGCCAGACCACTACCCTTGAATTGCCTTCAGACGGTAGAATCGCTGGCTCTAGTTCGTACATCGGGCGGGATTCATGAAAATTGGAATTGTCGGTTGCGGCGCCATGGGGTGCGTCTACGCAGGCTTACTGTCAGAGGCAGGGCACGAGGTTTGGGCTATCGATCAGTGGCAGGACCATGTCGATGCCATTCGCCAACATGGGCTGCACCTCGCAGGCGCCAGTGGAAATCGAACGTTAAGGATCAATGCAACAACGTCTCCTGCAGAGGCTGGGCCGTGTGATCTTGTCGTACTTGCCACCAAGGCCATGCATGTCCCGGCAGCGGCACAAGGGATGTCTCCGCTCATTGGCGAAGATACGCACGTTATCTCTATTCAGAATGGTCTCGGTGGACCGGATGCGGCGGCCAGGGAGTTGGGCGATACGCCGGTCATTGTCGGAGTTGCTGGCGGATTTGGAGCATCGGTCAGGAGTCCGGGCGCCGCACACCACAATGGAATGGAGCTGATTCGGTTCGGTAATCGCGGCGGTCCCGTGACACCCGAGCTGGAAAACTTCGCAGCCATTTGGCGCGAGGCAGGATTCACCGTGCGGACCTTCGACGATATCGACCAGCTTGTTTGGGAAAAGCTCATCTGCAACGTCTGCTTCTCCGGCACCTGCGCCATCACCGAATACAACATTGGCGACGTGATGGCGGATCCTGACGCCTGGGTCGTGGCATCCAAATGCGCCACTGAGGCCTTCGATGTTGCCATTGCAAAGGGAATTGCGGTCGATATTCAGGACCCCGTGGATTATGTGCGCGAATTCGGCCAAAAGATCCCGTATGCACGACCATCGATGCTGCTCGACCACTTGGCCCACCGGGCCTCGGAGATCGACAACATCAATGGTGCAATTCCACTGGCCGGAGAGGAAGTTGACGTTGCGACGCCCTTCAACGAAACCGTCAGCGCCTTGGTCCGTGCCAAAGAGCGCCGCATGGATGTCCGCTAATTCTCTGCAGAGAGGTTGAAATATCCTTGAGCCTGATTAAGTAGCGCCCGCACCCATTTGGAAGCCCTCATGACATCTCAGCACACGCCACCCGGCGGCCCTCCCGAAACTATCGTGGCGGTTGACGGTGTCTCAAAACGCTTCGGCGAACGGCAAGCCGTCGATGGACTCGACTTACACTGTGCCGAAGGGCACTTGTTTCGGGCTGCTGGGGCCTAATGGCGCGGGAAAAACCACGACTCTCCGTTTGATTTACAGGGTCACGGCACCCAGTTCAGGTTCGATCAGAGTATTCGGAATTGATATTTCCGAAGACCCTCGTGCCGTTCGAGCGCGATTGGGAGTCACCCTGCAGGAAACGATCTATATCAAGACGGCAACGACCGCAGAGAACCTCCGCATCTTTGGTCGTTTCCACCTGTTGCGAGAACCCGAACTGTCCGAGCGTGTCGAGGAACTTCTTGACTTTCTAGACCTCCGGACCTACGCCGACGCACCCGTCAAGACGTTGTCAGGTGGATACAAACGTCGCTTGTCGGTTGCGATGTCGCTAATCAACCGGCCCGAGTTACTGATCTTGGATGAGCCCACAACGGGGTTGGACCCTGCCGTCCGGCACGCTCTCTGGTCACGCGTCTGGGACCTCCGCGCCCGCGGCACCACTGTACTGCTCACCACCCACTACATGGATGAGGCGGAACGATTGTGCGATCGCGTGGTGATCGTCGATCAGGGCCGGTCGATGATTGAAGGCACGCCACGCCAACTTATCGAAAGGGAATTGGCCAACGAAGCCGTCGAAGTGGAGTGTACCGCAGAGGAAGAAGCGCTCTTATTGGACGGTTTGAACGGCGATGTGAAACGTCTTCGGGCAGGCAACCGCTTGATGGTGTTTACCGATGACACCTCTCCCATCATCGAGCGAGTGCACGCCTTTGATGGCGGCGGTCAGAGACCGTTTGTTGTGCGCCCCGCAAATCTCGAGGATGTGTTTCTATCGCTCACCGGCACGCAGCTGAGGGAAGGCGCGTGAACTATCCGCTCGCCTACGCGCTGTCTGTCTGGTGGCGCAACGCCACTCTATACGCACGAACGTGGCGTGTGACCCTACTGCCCAACTTCTTCGAACCCGTGTTCTATCTCACCGCCATTGGTGTCGGCGTCGGTGCCTACATCACTGAAATGGGCGGGACGTTATACATCCAATTCCTGGCACCTGGACTGCTCTGCGTCTCAGCCATGCATGGCTCCAGTTACGAGGTGACGTTCAACGCGTTCATCCGGATGACCTTCGAAAAGGCTTATGACTCAATGCTCACGATGCCGATCAATACGGATGACATTCTCATCGGCGAAGTGCTGTGGGCAATGACATGCGGATGTACGACTCCGATACGATTCTCAACATCCAGCAGATTCCCGAGTCGCTTGTGGTTACCGGTGGCGGGGTCATCGGTTGCGAATATGCCTGCATGTTCTCCGCTCTCGGCATTCAGGTGAACCTGGTCGAGGGACGCAGTCGCCTGCTCGGATTCATGGACCACGAGATATCCGCAACGCTTGCCCAATCGATGCGGAACATGGGTATTGCGATCCATCTCAACGATGCCATCGAAACCGTCGAAACGGGTCAATCCTTGTCAGTGAAGTTGGAATCAGGCACGACGATTGAGACCGGAGCGGTTCTCGCCGCAACGGGAAGTTCTGGAAACACCGCCGGATTGGGACTCGACAAAGTCGGCATTGAAGCAGGGCGACGCGGAACCATCGAGGTGAATGAGGACTATCAGACCGAGGTACCTCACATTTATGCGGTGGGCGATGTAATCGGCTTTCCCGCACTCGCCTTGACGTCGATGGAACAGGCGCGCGTGGCAATGGTGCATGCCTTCGACCTGAAGTACAAAACGGACATCGCCCACATTCTTCCCTACGGCATCTACACAATCCCCGAATGCTCGATGGCAGGGGAAACAGAAGAATCTCTCCAGGAGATGGGGATCGATTACGTGGCTGGCCGCGCTCGCTATCTCACCAATGCGCGCGGCCAGATCATTGGCGACAATGAAGGATTCCTGAAGCTCTTTTTCGATTTCGAGGAGATGAAACTGCTCGGAGTCCACATCCTCGGCGAACAGGCAAGCGAGTTGGTGCACGTAGGTTTGACGGGTCTCTTGACCGGAGCAGACTCTGATCTGTTCATCCAGACCTGCTACAATTACCCGACGCTCTCGGAAGTGTACAAATATGCGACCTACGATGCTTTGGGCGCCAAGGCGCGGCGACTGGAGGACGAGGATATCGCCCGTGAGGCACAAAGGAAGGTAGGCGTCGGCTGAGGGGCCGGCCTGGGGATACATGACACCATCGGCGGCCGGCGGCGGTTCGCCGCCAGTAGGACCTTCCCAACCATTCGGGTACGGCGGTCAACCAGCGCGCGCACTATTCGGTCGGGTCATTCCGAAGGACCAGGGGGCAAGGCTGCGTGTGTGGTTTACCGGGGGACCACAGGGCGAGTGGGCACTTGAGGACTCTCCAGGGAGTGTATCCATTAATCGCCGCACGCTCGACGCAGCCAATACGTTTGCCAAGGAAAACGGAGCGGTACCGGGTCATCTGCGCCGAATTGAGAAAGCACTTGTAGACGCTGGCTACGGGCTTCGAACTCTGTAGAGCAACGCCTGGATTACAGTGGCGTTTGCGCGAAATCGGGCTGGCCAGATATCCAGGCCATGTAATCCTCAAACGACTTATCCAATCCGTACTGCGGCACGAAATCAGCTTCCGCTTGCAGTCTCGACATATCCAGGATGCCCCGATCCCGCGGGTTGTTAAGGTCTATCGTCGCGTCATCGCCGATACGGTATGAGAACTCTGGCATCTTGGCCGCGGTCAACGCACACCAGGCTTCGAGCGACCATAATTCCGGTCCTCCCGAGTTGTAGACGACACTCTTGGGATCAGAGGCATCGAGCAGGGCCATGGCTGAATCGGCAATGTCGCGGCTGTATACCCAGTCGCGAAGGCACGGACGCGGCAATACTACTTCTTCTCCTCGCGCCGCTGCAACGGCAACCTGCAAGACTGGAGACAACGTGTCACGCACACCGGTGTTCCGTTCCCATGGTCCAAATACATACCCGGGACGGAGACAGACCAGATCGAGATCGTAGAGCGTCCGGTGTCGCAGAGCGACGCGCTCACCGGCGTATTTGGTGATGGTGTAGAGCGAGTCCGGGAGCGGCATGGCGACATTCTCGTGTAGCACGTCGTGCTCGAAGGAACTCTCCCCATAAACGCCGGACGAAGAGAAATGCACGATCCGTCCGACTCCTGCCTCTCGCGCGGCGTTCAGCGCGTTGATCGTCCCTTTTACGTTGACGTCAACGATCAAATGGGCATCACGCTGCTCCCGCTCTAGACCTGCGGTAATGGCCGCCGCGTGGATGAGGGTGTCACACCCCGATACAGCTTGAGTGACTGACGACTCATTGGTCACGTCGCCTTGAACGATGTCGAATTTGCCCCCGTGGGACGCCAATGCGGCTTCCGCGCCTGGCGGCAGTGGCGCCGAATCGAACGCCACAACTTCTTCACCCCGCATCAGCAGAGCTTCGACGACATTCAGCCCGACGAAGCCAGTCGCTCCGGTAACAAGCACACGCATGCTCAACGCTCCGTTTTAGCGGCGGACAGCAGCAGGAATTAGCCCGGCCTTGCGGTAGGAACCGCTATTGCTGCGCCCGGTGTGTAAACGCGTCGCGGCGGAAACTGACCATGGCTTCCGGATCCACTTTGACGTGAATGATGACGGGGCTGTCAGCCTTCACGGCCTCACTCATGGCATCAGCGAGGCTGCCAGGCTCCTCACAATAGAAACCGCCGGCGCCATAGAGTTTTGCAAACTCATCGTAACGCGGGTTGACAGTGTCGCAGCCGATGTATCGGCCTTGATAGAAGTCACGTTGGTAGGACTTCTCCGCACCCCAACACCCGTTGTCGAAGACCACGGTAATCGTATTGATCTCCGATTGAATGGCTGTCGCAAACTCGGGCAATACCATACCGAACCCGCCATCACCATGCAGCGACACGACGGTACGATCGGGTTGTCCACATTTGGCGCCAAGTCCGCAGGGGAATCCGAATCCGACCAATCCATAGTCGAGCGGAGTCAGCATACTGGGCGCACCGTTGTACCGGAGCTTGTCAGTCGCCTGGAGACACATCGTGCCGGCATCAAGTGTAAAGAGCGTATCTTCAGGCGCCGCCTGGCGCAGCTCCGCGAATACTCGCTCCGGACGTAGGGGAGTGAGAGTGCTCTTGCCATCCTCCTCCCGGGAATCCCAGAGTGCTTTGAGGTCCTGTAGAAATTGCTCGGATCGTGCCTTCCAGGGCACCGAATCCGCGCTCATATCGCTCATGGCATCCGCAATGGCACCGGCAACGGTCCCCGCATCGCCGATGATGCCCACGTCGATCGGGAAGTATTTACCCAACGCCATCGGCTCGATATCGATTTGGACGATTTTCGCGTCCTTGTTGATGTCGTTGTAGGTGTAAAACGTCGTGTTGAATGCGAGCCGTGTACCGATGGCCAGTATCACATCAGCTTCCCGCGTCGCGACACTCGCCACCTCATTGCCTCGCGGGCCGATCTGGCCAGCAAAGAACGGATGGTTGGTCGGCACCACGTCGGGGTGGCCAGCCGAGGCTGTGACAGGAATCTGCAGTTGATTCGACAATCGGCAGACTTCGTCTGCACCACGACCCCATTTGACGCCTGCCCCTGCCAGGATCGCAGGGGCCTTGGCATTGCGTAGAATCTCACAGGCCTTGGCGACGGCTTCCGGATTGTAAGTACCGGCAGCCGCACCGACATCGTAGTCGGGCGCCTTGATATCGGCCTCGATTTGTGCGGCGAACATGTCGCGGGGAATGTTGACGACGACCGGACCGCGACGACCGGAATTTGCAACTCGCAGCGCTTCTTCGATCGCTGCAGGCACACGATCGGGTCGGATGACCGTGATGTTCTTCTTGACCAGTGATGCAAAAAGGTTCTGTTGATCGACTTCCTGAAAGGCGTCTCGCCCGAAGTGATCGGTGGCGACCAAACCGGTGATGCACACGACAGGTGAATAGGCAAGTTTTGCTGCAGCGAGGCCTGCCACCATGTTCACCGAGCCCGGACCTGCCTGACCCGCGAGAAATACACCGGGGCTTCCTTTCGCACGGGCGAAGCCATCCGACATATGCACGCCGAACGCCTCGTGGCGGACACCGACATACTTGATATCGTCGGCATCATAGAGAGCGTCATAGACTTCCATCGTCGATGAGCCCAGAAGGCCAAATACGTGGGTCACTCCGGCGGCGCGCAATGTCTCGACAACCGCCGCTCCTCCATTCATCTGGGTCATGTAACTCCTCGCTAGGATGCTGATTGATTTTTGAGAGCCCTAAGGCGGCATTGAATACGCAGCCGAGCTTGTGTTGTGGAAGATACACATCCGGCTAGCTTGGGAAAAGGGGTGGTACAGGGCCTGACGGGACGTGAGGTCGTACCCTCTCTAACTCTCGTCAGAAACCTTGGGGGAGGGTAAAAGAGCTGTGGCGGGGCGCTCGGACCGTGGATGCCCCTCCTGGTTGGAACCGGCAATGACGCATCCGTCCTTGAAAAATGTCCACGAGGTGTTGTTGAGGACCAGTCCACAGCATGCACGGCGCATGCCGTTCGGCATAATCATGCAGACACACTGATTGAGGCCGAATTCCTGGCCCAAATAGCGGCAGGTGCAGTCCGGGTTGGCCCCCACCTGATGGGGCGAGAGCACCTAAAAAAACAGGGCGACGCCCACGGCACCCATCAAATTCTTGATGGTTACTGGTTTCATCGAATTCGCTCCGACACAAACCAGTCTATCCCAATCAGGGATCCGTAACCAGCGAGACTGCCCTGGGCCTCAGCGCCAGGAGGAAGAATGCTTTGCAACCTGCCAATGGCGGCAACGGATACCCAGCCTTTGTGCAGGCCGTGGCGACCGCGTCAGGGATTTAGATGACGAGCATGCCACCGTCGATTGGAATGATGACCCCGTTGACGATCCTTGATTCGTCGGAAGCCAAATAGAGCGCGGTGTTTGCGATGTCGGTTGGCTCGCCGAGGCCCATCGGGTGCTGTTGGAGAACTGTGTCGGTCATCTCATTTGTCCACCCGGATTTGACCTCGATATTGCGTCCGGTTTGAACGAAGCACGGCGCAATCGCATTACAGCGAATATTGTCCTTGGCGTACTCGGCAGCGATACATCGCGTCAGGGCCGACACTCCGCCCTTGGCCGCGGAATAGGAATGTCGCGCAGGAAACCCCCTCATTTCACCGAGGAAGTTCATCACCGAGCTCATATTGATGATCGAGCCACCGCCGGCCTTCTTCAATTCTGGGATTCCGAACCGACTCCCAAGGAAGGTGCCATAGAGATCCAGCTTGATGCTGCGGTCCCAGGCTTCGATCGGCATGGCCGTCACCGAATCATCGGGCGGCGCGGAACCACCGGCACAGTTGTAGAGGATGTTGAGCTGGCCGAACGTCTCAACTGCTTCCTTTACTGCGCGTTCGACATCATCTGGTTCGCTGACGTCAGCGACGATCGAAACAGCCTTGCCACCGTCTGCCTGGATCAGACTGGCCGTTTCGGCGCCCGTCTCCGGATTGATCTCGACAACGGCGACGCTCGCTCCTTCGCTTGCGAATAGGCGACTCGCTTCGCGCGCGATTCCCGCGCCAGCACCAGTGATTAATGCGACTTTTCCGTCCAGCCTCGCCATCGGTCTTGATCCTCCCACTTGTTTGGATTGCCTACGCGGAACACCCGGTTGGTCCGCCGGGCATTTCGAGCCCTTCGTCGAGCATTGGAAGTTGGAAATGTATGGGACATGCCCATGGGACCGCAAACGCTCGAAACGCAAGGTCGAGACTCAGTTAGGCGCACGCCAACTCATGTCCGGATCGAGCGGATAGATGGGACGAGGAACCCTGGTTAATCCAAGGCGCTCGAGCACCGGGGTGGTCAGTCCCGGCGCATCAACCTCCAGGATGTTCTCAGGAGCATAGAATTCATCGAATCCGGCGCGGAAATGGCCTCGAGATTTGATGACCAGGGTTCGAACACTCGACACATCAATACCCATACGTTCAAGGAAAACGGGATCGGCGCATTGCTGGCGATGGCTCGCGACAACGACCCTCGATTCTCCCAACTTCAGAAGCGCACACTTGCCGAGGTTCACCCGGCGACCAGCATATATCCCTCGACGCCCAAGGAATGGCCCCGACGCCAGACACTCGATTGTGGCCTCGGCAACGTAGGGCTGAGAGAACTGATTCTCGTCATCCCGATTGAATAAAGCGGAGAACGTCGCACCCTCGCCCAATTGATGCGCCTCCGCGGCCAGAGGCGGATCAATCATCATGCCCACGACAACTCCTTGGGCGTTCTCTTCGTGCAGACGCCGCAGAATGTACGTGGTGTTTCCGCGTCCTCCACCTCCAGGGTTGTCGGCCACATCTGCGAGGATAATCCCCGGCAGATCCAAATCATTCGACACCGCCAAAGCCCGAGCAATCGCGTCATCCAGGCTCGTGAGCCGGGCAAGGTAACGAGCACGATCAGCCCAGGCCCGCTCGGCAATTAGACTCGCAACCTTCTTGGCCGCTTCCCGTCCGCCATCGACATCATCTCGTGCAGAAACAACGATAGACATGCCGTTTGTTGTGGCGTCTGCAGGTGCAAAACCCGCAAGGATCGAAACATTGATGATGGGCGGAGCCATCAGACTCTGCCCATAGTCAATGAGGTCCGCGTATGGCCCTTCTGTCGTGAGCAGACTCACGGACGGACAGATCATGGGTACACGCACCAAAACGCTATGTGCACGCTTATCCGCCAAGAGATCCAACATGATGCCAGCCGCTTCCCGACCCCGATCTGCGCCGTCGACGTGGGGATTGGTACGATAAGACACTAGGACGTCAGCAGCGTCGTTCATGCGCGGAGTTACATGTCCATGCAGATCCAGGGTGGCAACGATAGGAACATCGGGTCCGACGACCGACCTCGCCAGAGCGAATATTTCGCCATCGGCATCGTCCAGTTCAGTACTCAACCCGGCACCGTGTTCGCAGATGTAGACGCCATCGATCGACCCGGCTTCGCTTAACCCGGCGTTCATCGTCTCGATCATTTCACTGAAAAACGCATGATCCGCAGGACCACCGGGAGGTGCCTCCGCCAGCAGAATGGGGACCGGTGTCCAACGGCCACGAGAATCCATTTCCTCACTGAACCCCTGAACGGTGCTTGGCAGGCCCGTTCGATCTCCCGCGAGTTCAGCCGCGATACCTGCACCATCCAGATAGAGGGTTTCCTCGAATACGGCGCGATCGGAAACCGGAGCATTTCGATTGGCTTCCAGAACGAACCCGAGAATGGCGATTCGGGGAAGCAGCGACTCAGACATCAGGCATCCCTATGTTGTCTCACCAGACATCGAACAAACTTTCCCAGATCGTCTATCACATCCAGAAGTCACGGATCGCCTGTCACAATCATCAAAGACTGGCGTTGGATATCTTCGACGACTGATTCCACATCAAGAAGAGATGTCAGATGAAGAAATCGCTCAGGCCGAAGCAATGCTCGGGGACAACGGATAGGTCTCCAACTCTGTTGGGGTCTCTGAGATAAGTCGACCTTACAAGCCCATTTGCGCAATAATTGACTTCGTCAACGGATCGTCCTGATCATTCAATCGATCGGTGACGGCAAAATGGTGGTCGGCCGCAACTTCCACGTACTGGCTTTCCAACCCGCTCGTTTGGCATTTCTCGCTGAACTCACGCGACTGGCGCTTGAACGATTGGGTTTCTCCTCCTCCCACGGCACAAATCACTGGCCCGCTGCAATGCAATGGAAGAAATTGCGGGCTATTTGTTGCCGCAGCCTCTGCAGTTAATTGGATATACGGTTGCAGATTGGTGTGGCGATGCGGCTTGATGTCGAACAAGCCACTGATGGGCGTACTTCCCTTGATCAGGTCTTGTGGAAGCCCGAATTGGCCGGCCCAATCCGTAGTCATCATCATCCCTGTGAGATGCCCGCCAGCCGAGTGCCCGCTGATGTGAATCCGTTCAGGATCCCCACCATACGCAGCGATATTGGCATACACCCACACCAGGGCATGCCGGACCTGATCCACAATGTCGGGAATTGTCACGTCCGGGCATAGGTCATAGTTTGGAAGAACTGTTGTTGCGCCTGCGGCAACCATCGGCGATGCCACCTCGCTGTAGATATCTTTGTCGAGTTGAAACCAGTAGCCACCGTGGATGTAGAAGAACACGGGTCCGCCGGCATGGGTTGCCGGAAAAACATCCAGCGTCTGCTTGGGACCATCGCCATAACGCACGTCGAGATGACACTGCAATGAGTTTCGGACTGCCGAACTTCGCTCGGCTGCCCGTTTCACGTAGTCATCAGCGTCGGGAATAGTCATTTTTGCCCGATACTCCAGGTTGAGAGCATGTTGCTGCTCATCCGTCATCTTTTCGAAGTCCATCTTCGTCTCCGAATTAGTCGGTGGTTCCACTTGAACGCATTTTGATGGGGTGAATGGGGAGGTGTCGAGAACAGCCGATAAAGTGTCCGGTCGGTCTTCTGGTTGTCCACGATATGAACCAATCCTTTCGTTTTGACTCGGGCTGCATTAAGTATCCGGCTTAGGAACCGCACGCATCGGGCATGTTGTCTGGAGGTCAGACTTGCTCGGGCGCCACCAAAACATTGGGATCGGAATGGGTCGTCGCAATGTTTTGCTGCAACTTTTGTTTCACCCACTCGATATTCTTGCGGCTGCTGGCAGAATGGGGATTTACAGCAAGTGCCTGCTCGAACCAGGAGATGGCCTGTTCTAGTTCACCTTTTCGAATATGTATGAGTCCGAGTCCGGACAATGCTCCGAAATGTCTCGGTTCCAGGGCGAGAGTCTGCTCCGCATCATGGCTCGAACCTTCAAGATTTCCCATGAAGTAATAGATCGTCGCTCTCTGGTTCCAGGCTTCTGCGTACTTCGGATCCATAGCGATCGCCTGATCAAAATTGGCTAGCGCCTCTGCCAGTTGGTCAGCGGCCATGGCGGATCGGCCGCGGCTCATGAACTGGTCCAAAAGTTCATCCCCGGCCTCGAACCAGACTTCCCAGATCTTCGACATGGTAATTCGCGCTGTGGCAGGATCACGGGTTTCCTGCAACGTCAGAAACAATTCATCCAGTCTTGGATCGTCTTGGCGAGAGTGAACAGGCATTGCCAATAACAAGAGCACTGGTATGCCCAGTAGAACCATTATCAGTTGTCGCCGCATGGAAAGAGCCCCTCTAGTCATGCCTCGTGAACACTTTAATCCACCTTCTAAATTCCTTGGGCAGCTCTGTGCCTGCAATTGGGTATCAATTCCACTCAGGTCAGGCGCAGGTGTTCTTATTCATCGGCACCGCCTGAACTGATCGCAGCCAGGTGTTCCGGCCGCTCGGCAAACCAGGCCTCAGCGCGCGCGACATGCCCCTCGTCGTATGATAGGGCGTACAATACCGCCTGGTCCGGGTTGGTGACCTCTTCAAGTCCTATTTGCTCGATCCACGCGGTCAAGACAGCACGAAACACCTGCTCAGGATAATTCTCGGCTTCATCCAGCGGGATCCCCAGTGCGGATATAGAAACTTCAAGCTCGCTTGCTGATACGCCAGCGATGCCACGGTAAAATGCGACGAGTGCGGCTCGTCGTTCGGGCCACAATAGCGTAGCGACCTGATCGACAAGTTCATCAACATATTGGCGGTACACCGGCCCAAGGCGGCCATAGATCGACGTCTTGCCCGTTGCAGCCACGTTTCGCTCTTGCATAAGTGATTCGTGGGGCCCAGCCTCCACAATTTCAAGTCTATCTTGGGAAATATGGGTGGAAAGGCCTGTTTTGACTCCTGGCATCAGCCCGAATGCCATATCGGTCTGTAGGCTTTTCAAGCCCCTGATTCGGGATTGATCTCGGAAAAATCTCACGAAACAGATTGGCCAAGTGCTGCCCCGGCATCGTGTTCGCCAATTTCGTTGCGACTGTGAAGAAGAATTCAAGTATATGAGCCACTCAACAACTTCAGGGATCTATCAAAATGCTCATCGGCGCCGCAATGTTTTTCACCGAGTATTCTGTCACCCCAGGCCAATTGGGAATGCTTCTCGAAGAACGGGGCTATGACTCGCTGTGGGCACCGGAACACTCGCACATCCCGCTCTCCCGCGAATCATCATTCGCGGGATGGGATGAAATACCCAGGAAATACTTCGATGTGATGGACCCTTTCGTCACATTGACGGCCGCCGCCGCCGCGACGAAATCCCTGAAGCTCGGAACCGGTGTGTGCCTGGTCGTCCAGCGGGACCCTATCCAAACCGCAAAGCTGGTCGCCTCCATTGATCAGTTATCGGGGGGACGGTTCCTGTTTGGTGTGGGCAACGGCTGGAATGCCGAAGAAATGGCGGACCACGGAACACCCTTTGAATCCCGTCACGCAATTGCGCGCGAGCGCATCGCAGCGATGAAGGAAATGTGGACCAGCAGTGAACCAGAGTTTCACGGTGATTTGCTCGACTTCCCTCCGATGACCATGCGACCCAAACCGATTCAGCTACCACATCCCCCCATAATCGTTGGGGGTAGCTTTCCCTATGGGGCCAGGCGTGCAGTCACCTACGGCGATGGCTGGATTCCTCACACCCGCTTGCCCCCTTATGAGGACGTCACGGACCACCTCGAGGAGTTCTGGAAGATGGCGGCAGAAGCGGGCCGAGACCCGGCGTCCCTGCCGGTCACGGTGTGGGGCGGCAATCCCGACCTTGATCGTCTTAAGAAATGGCGTGATATGGGTGTGGCACGCGCAATTGTGCCGCTGGAGTCTGAGCCGGCAGATGACCTAATGCCTGAGATCGATCAATGGGCTGAGTGGATCGTCAAGCTGGACGGGTAGATTCCGGCTTTCACCCCCGACCCCTATACGATCCCAGTATCACGCTTGCCCTCTTCATTGAAGTTGAGGGTGCCTTCCCATACCGAGATCTTGCCATCGCGCATGGTCCACATCTCCATGCCCCACCTCCACATCTTCTTGTTGGTCTTCGTATCAATCCAGCGACACTCCCATGAATTCGCGATCATGTTTCCCATCAGCAAGCGCAGGTCCTTTTTGAGCCAATAATCTTTTTGACGGGACGCGCGTCCTCGAAAGAATTTGTCGAGTTCCTCTTTGCCATGCATTTCGGGGAATTCTGCGTAGCGGACAACGCAATCGTCCGTGAAACCGTCCAGCAGTGCGTCAAAATCCCACGGCATGAAAAGACTTTCGACGTGCTTGTACATTGGACTGGAGTTTGCCCAGATGTACCGCCGTTTTGGCTGCCGGGTAACCGTAGTCCAACGGGGTGATCGGCTTATTCCGCGCGACGACCCGGACATCTCTGAAACCGTCAAGGAGATCCTTGAGGCGGAGGGTGTTGAATTTGAGATGAATGCGGAGTGCACCCGGCTGGAAAACCGGGACGGTCGGGTAGCGGTGACTGCGGATTGCCAGTCCGGACCGGTGGACGTTGTGGGATCACATGTCTTGCTTGCGGTTGGTCGCATTCCTAACACCAGCGATCTTGGTCTCGAAAAAGCGGGGGGGTGGAGACTGACAAGAGGGGATTCATCACCGTCGATGATCAGTTACAGACCAATGTTCCAGGAATCTGGGCGATTGGTGACGTCAATGGTCGAGGCGCTTTCACGCATACTTCCTACAATGACTACGAAATCCTCGCGGCGAATATGTTCGATAATGACCCGCGTCGGATCAGCGACCGCATCACGGCTTACGGCCTGTTCATCGATCCGCCGCTGGGACGGGTCGGCATGACGGAGGCGGAGGTTCGAAAATCAGGCCGTCAGGCGCTGGTGGGCAAGATGATGATGTCACGCATGGGACGGGCCCGGGAACGCAGCGAAACGCAGGGCTTCATGAAGATTCTGATCGATGCCGAGAGCCACCGAATTCTGGGGGCGGCCATTCTGGGGATCGGAGGCGACGAGATTATCCATTCCGTAATTGACGTGATGTATGCCGATGAACCCTACACCGTGATTCAGCGGGCCATGCATATTCACCCCACCGTCACGGAGTTGATCCCGACCATGCTTGGAAATCTCGAGCCGCTGAACTGATGAACATCGATCTGACGTCGAACGTCCCGGAGCACCGGTCTTGGCCCGAAGGAATGTGCGTGGTAAGGGAATCAGGCCCCTAAACAACCTTCCGTTCGGAGTCGGGCATGAAATTCGGCATTTTCTATGAGCACCAACTGCCTCGTCCCTGGGACGAAGAATCGGAATTGCGTCTGTTTCAGGAATCCCTGGACCAGGTCGAACTTGCCGACCAGCTGGGCATTGATGCCGTCTGGGCCGTGGAACACCATTTTCTGGAAGAGTATGCGCACGGCTCCGCGCCGGAGATTTTTTTGGCTGCGTGCTCGCAACGCACCAAGAATATTCGCCTTGGCCATGGCATCATGCTGATGCCGCCCGGCTACAACCACCCGTTCCGGGCGGTCGAGCGGATCGCGACGCTGGATCTGATTTCGAATGGCCGTGTGGAATGGGGTACCGGCGAATCGAATTCCGCTCTTGAAACCGGCGGCTTCGGCATTGATCCGGAACTCAAAAAGGACATGTGGGTCGAAGCGACCGAGCAGGCCGCGAACATGGCGGCGTTGTCACCCTACCCGGGCTATCAAGGGAAACATTTCACGGCGCCCTGTCGTAATGTCGTTCCCAAACCGCTCCAGAAACCGCATCCGCCGATGTGGATGGCATGCTCACGCCGTGAAAGCATCCAGAAAGCGGCTGAGATGGGAATCGGCGCGCTTGCCTTTGGTTTTTTTGAGCCCGAGCAAGCGGAACCGTGGGTGAAGGAGTACTACGACATCATCAAGTCTGATCGTTGCGTGCCGATCGGACATACCGTCAACGCCAATATCGCCATCATTTCCGGGTTCTCATGTCATCCCGATGCTACTGAAGCCGAGGCACGAGGCCTCGATGGATTCCATTTCTTCGGTTACGGCATCGGCCACTACTACGTATTCGGCGATCATCGGCCCGGCCATACGTCGGTCTGGGAAAAATACGAAGCGGCCCGCGACAACATTCAACAGGACAAGGGGCGAGGTTGTATCGGAACACCTGAGCAATTGCGCGATCCCCTCCGCCGCTATGAGGAATCCGGGATGGATCAGATCATTTTCATCCAGCAGGGCGGCCGAAATCGCCATGACCACATCTGTGAGTCGCTGGAACTCTTCGCGTCGGAAGTGATGCCGGAATTCAAGGAACGTACGGCCGAGCGCGAAGCGCAAAAGCAAGCGGAACTCGCCCCCTACATCGAAGCCGCCCTGGCCCGCAAGGACTGGATGACGATTCCGGCCGAAGATGATCTGCCGGTCATTCCGGCGCTTCCCAAGCAACGGGAGTCTCAGGAAGCAAGGACAAAATCGATAGAGGGTATGTACACGGATAGAACTCGCGACGGATCGATTTTCGTTCCCGGCGAGGATCCTGGACTTCGACGTCCGCAGGCGGGCGGTGACGACTAAGTATCCATCGTACGAAGGGGAGTTGGTTCCACCGCCTTCGTTTCAGCCGGCTGTTTCGGGTCGACGCTATATGGCATCGACCGGTCACTACCTTGCAACCGAAGCTGCAGTCGAAATCTTGGAGGCGGGAGGAAATGCGGTCGATGCGGGCATAGCAGCCTGCATCACGCTGAATGTCACTCAGTCTGATCAGGTGCAGTTCGGTGGCGTGGCACCCATCATGCTGTACCTTGCAGACTCCGACGAAGTTCTCACGATCAGCGGACTGGGCTGGTGGCCCAAGGCAGCGTCCTTGGACTATTTCGTCGAAGAATGCGGTGGTGAGATTCCCATTGGTGTACGACGCAGCGTCGTTCCCGCTGCACCCGATGCATACATACAGGCGCTGGCACGCTACGGAACCATGAGTTTCGCGGACGTGGCGAGACACGCGACCCGTTGCGCCAGTGAGGGCTTTCCCCTCCACAGGCATTTACAAATCTACATCGAACGCTTCGCTGACCGGACACGCGCCTGGCCGGGCAATGCAGATGTGTTTTTCCCTAGCGGGCAGGTACCGCAGGTCGGCGATCTATTCGTGCAACAGGACCTTGCGGCAACGCTCAGCTACATGGCGGATGAAGAACGCGCCGCGTCTAGCAACGGCCGGGAAGCCGGCTTGGCGGCTGCCCGGGATGCTTTCTACAAAGGGGATATCTCGCGCAAGATCGTTGATTTCCAACGCAAGAACGGTGGCTGGCTTACCGCCGAGGATCTTGCGGGTTATGCGTCCGCAATCGAGCCGCCTGTGACCTTCAGGTATAGAGGCATCGACATTTATTCGTGCGGTCCATGGTGTCAGGGACCGGTGGTCCCGCAGGCTCTTTCGCTTCTTGAGGACTTCGATCTGGAAGCTATGGGGCACAACAGCCCCGAGTATATTCACGTTGTAGCGGAAGCGATCAAGCTGTCGTTCGCCGATCGCGAGCGATATTACGGAGATCCCAAATTTGTTGACGTTCCCATCGAAATACTCCTCAGTTCGGCCTACTCCGTCGAGCGGCGCACCCAGATTTGCCCAGACCAGGCCTGGAGCGAACTGCCCCCGGCTGGATCCCTAGATGGTGTCGCCGGCAGTGGGTGGACGGCCCCCGCGGCGGACGCCGGTGCACCGACACCCGTGTTTGCGGCGGATACGTCCTACGCCGCCGTGATGGATAGGGAGGGCAACATCTTTTCGGCGACACCGAGCGACACGAGCTGGGATGCACCCATTGTTCCCGGTCTTGGTTTCACGCCTTCTGCACGGGGTTCACAGTCGTTCGCCGTTCCCGGGCATGCCAGTTGCGTGGCGCCGGGCAAGCGGCCCCGACTCACACCGAATCCCGCCATTGCTCTGAAGAAGGGCGAATTTGCCATGCCGTTTGGTGCGTCCGGAGGCGACACCCAACCGCAGGGAATGATTCAGGTGTTGCTCAATCATGTCGTGTTCGGAATGGACATCCAGACGGCAATTGACGCCCCGCGCCTTTGCACTCACAGCCAACCCGATTCCTTTGAACCCCATACTGCCTATCCGGGACGCCTCGCGCTGGAAGGCCGTATCGATGTCGCGACGGGAGATCAACTGGCTGGAATGGGTCACGATGTCGATTGGCTGCGCGATATCTCCATCGGCGTCAGCGGTGTGTGCGCCATCAGCGCCGACCTGGAACGGGGTGTCATGACGGGTGGCGCAGATCCCAGGCGGCCCGCCCGCGCAATGGGCTGGTAGTCGATATTGTATTGCGGATCGGTTAGCGAAGATGAGTGCTCAACAACAATACCTTCACGTATCGAGCATTACCTCACCATACGGTGGCTATTCCCAACGCGTGGTGCCACCAGAAGATGCTGAGCTTACGCATACCGGCCCGGGCACTCCCTGCGGCGAATTCATGCGCAAGTACTGGCTTCCGGTATGCCTGTCGGATGAACTTGCGGACTTGCCCAAAGCGATCCGCATACTGGGTGAAGACCTGGTGGCTTTTCGCGACGGAAATGGTGATGTCGGCGTCCTCCACAAACACTGTAGCCACCGTGGCACATCGCTCGAGTATGGCATTGTCACCGACCGCGGCGTTCGATGCTGCTATCACGGATGGCTCATTCATCGAGACGGCACCATTCTCGAGACTCCCGGGGAACCCCCGGACTCGCGTTTGAAAGACAGTTTCGTCCACGGCGCATACCCGACATTTGAAAGACACGGGCTGGTTTTCGCCTATATGGGCCCCCCGGACGAGATACCGCCCTTCCCGATCGACGAGCAGTACCAGACGCCGGAAACCGTGACCAAGGCGTACGACATCTGGCACCCCTGCAATTGGCTGCAAATCCAGGACAACATCATGGATCATCTCCACGGTGTGTTTCTGCACGGATCCGGCTTGAAGACGGTCCCTAATTCGGATGCCGAAGAAGATCCCACGTTTTCGATTTTGCCTGTGCTCGAACACTTTGAGGTCGACGAGGGTCACGGCATGATTTACGTGGCAACACGGCGCATGCCCGACGACATGATCTGGGTTCGCTGCGCCCAGGCGGTTTTGCCCACCGTCTTTCAGGCGGGTGTGCTGTTCGAGGAAGCAGACCAGGAAGGTATTCGACGCGTTGGCTCGACGCGTTGGGTCGTGCCGATCGACGACGACAGCTGCATGATCTTCGGTTGGCGTCATTACAATGACGCCGTCGATCGCGAAGGCGAAGGAAACCCCGAAGTCATCGGCAAGGAGTCCGTCGACTTCTACGGACAAACAGGCGGACGTCCATATGAGCAACGCCAGCGCCATCCCGGAGATTGGGATGCCATCGTGAGTCAGCGTCCGATTGCGGTGCATGCACTCGAGCATTTGGGCACGACCGATCAAGGCGTCACGATGCTTCGGCGGACCCTGCGTCAGGCAATTCGGCACGAGCTGAAGCCAAGCGAAAACGGATCGTCAGAACCGGGTGGACACAAACACCGCGTGTATGCGCACGATACTGTTCTGAAGATTCCGGCGCGCGATGGTGAAGACGACCAGGAGTTTTTGCGTTCCGTCGGACGGCGCGTGACCGAAATCATCGTCGATACGAAAGCCGAAACCGTTCTCGATCGTATGGATGAAATCGAGGCGCGGCTGGCTCAGATGAAAAGCGAGTTCTTGGAGAGGCCCACGACCTGATCAGAGGCGTCGGCGACGCGAGAACTGCTTGACATCGCAAAGGACCTTGGCCACCCGCAAATCGTCACGCAGATCATCTCCCTGTCCAACGAAATTACTCACCGCGAGGTCGATGGGACGCGCATCCGGATCAGGCACGAGGCCCGCTTGATCCAGGAGCCATCGCACGGAAGTCGGATCGGAGGTCATAACCCGCCCGCGCCGTTCGGAGGCGGCAACCAGAACTCCTATGACCTGTCCGCGCGCGTTGAACATGGGGCCGCCCGAGAGCCCACCCAGCGCCGGCAGACTATCGGGGACCCGGCTGCGCTCGGCCCACGCGAGGATCGGTTCATCGGTCCGGTATCGGCCAACCGATTTCAGTCGGACCCGCCCCATGAGCTGTGCGTGGACATCACCCGGTGAACCCTGCGGATATCCGATTGCAAATCCGTCCTGGCCTCGTCGGAGCGACTCGTCCAAGAATGCGAACGGTTCCGGATCAAGCCGCAGTGACAAAAGGGCCAGATCCGCGTTGGGATGGATTACAACCTGCTGGGCACGAGCGGCCTTTCGAGGACCGGTCACCAGACCGATCGCATCACAACCGTCAGCAACGTGGCGCGCCGTCAGCCACCAGCCTCCACCAATGGCGAATGCCGTGCCCGTCGACGGCTGCTTCTCAGGAACCTGAATCGTGACGACCTGGCCGCCGGGCGCGACAGCCGGCGCACGCGCATCAGGAGCCGGTTCCGCATAACGAACAGAGGGACGGCGTGTCTCCTCTTCCTGTGGAAAGCGCAGGTAAGACGAGCTTGCGTAGAGCAGCGCAAAAATTGCTGCCAGATAAGCAAGCCGGTCGAGGAAACGGTTCATGAACGAACTATGGGTCGTCTAACCCGATACGGCGGCGGCCGTGATGGCGGCGACCGCCAACTTGATTGCCGAAAGCAGAACTGCGGCTGCCACTTCGCCCGCTTCGATACGGGTGGACAGGTCCCGCAAGATGAGGTCGGCGAGCCGGAACACGATGAGCTGGATGACGAGGGTGAGAAGTCCCCAAATCACGATGTCCGCGACGTTCACGCTGACGGACATGGACATGGCCAGGGGAATCGCCAGTCCAAGCACGGCGCCCGACAAAGAGATCGCCGCCGCGACATTCCCCGCTCGGACGAGGGCGATATCCTTGTGGGGCGTAATCCAGATGTAGATCGTCACACCCACAACGAGCATCACGATGGTTACGAAGAAGTGCATGAGCAGCACAGGGAATCCGGCGAGGAAACTTTGCAGAACGGCATCCATGGGTCACATCCAAACTCGTATGACGCTGATCAATCTAAGATGGCTCCGAGGCGTGCGATGGGCAAGCCCGACGCCTCCCAATTGTTGCGGAACCCTTCAGACGTGGCTAAGTAGAGTGCGTCACACCTCAGCATGAAACTGAGAGGGCATTGCCTATGCCGCAGGCCAACGGCACATCGCGCACACGAGATCCCGTCCCGGGTGTCTTCACTTATGTTGTCAATGATGGCCGCAGGCCTGTAGCCCGTAATAATGAACAGGGACGGATCGACTATGAAAACGTGATCCTGGAGGAGCACGAAGTCCCGATCCACAACGCTCGGCCGAACCAGACGTCATTCTCACTCGAACAAAACGGTTTCCAACTTCTCAAACACGTGAGTGCGGTCTCGGATTTTCGCGATGAAACCCAGCTCAACACTGTCTATCACCCTGAGATGGAAGCACTTATTAAGTCTGTTACCGGTGCCGCGCGCGTCCATGTCTTCGATCACACCCTGCGCACGGGCGACGAGGGATCGGAAGATGCCTCTTGGATGCGTGAGACGGTGAATCACGTGCACAACGACTACACGGATCGGTCGGGTCCACAACGAGTTCGTGATCTTTTTCCCGATGAAGCCGAAGAACTCCTGCAACACCGCTTCGCTGTGATTCAGGTCTGGCGAGGGATTCGCAGTCCCGTCGAAAAATCACCTCTGGCGATGTGCGATGCCGGATCGATCTCCACCGAAGACCTCATTGTCATGGAGCGCAGCCGCCCCGCAGGACCCGGCAGCACCAAACGCGTGGGGGAGCTGTATCACCTCTCCTTCAATGCAGACCATCGCTGGTACTACTTCCCGAACATGACGAGCGATGAAGTCCTAATCTTCAAGACCTTCGATTCCGACTTGGGGAATTCAGCGCGATTTACGGCCCATGCGGCCTTTGAGGACCCGACCTGCCAACCTGACGCACCAGAGCGCGTCAGCATCGACGTTCGTGCCTTCGCATTCTTTGGCTCTCCGTAGGCACCAACAACAGTCGTGTTGCAGATCGCGCGTTATCTGGCTTAGTTAGATATACAGTCATTTGTAAGGATCAGTGCAATGGCACAAGTCGAAGAAGCTCCTGAACCGGTCGCGGCCGTGAAGGCCTCTCTGACCTACATCGCCGATGCCGACCAGGCCCCCATCGCCTCCTCCAGCGTCGTGGACGGACGTATCGAGTACCGGGAGGGTGATTTCGTGAGTCAGGAAGTGACCATCCACAACGGTCGACTGTCCGAGGAGCCGTTCACACTCGATCAGCATGGCTTCCAGTTCATGAACCACACGTCGGCCGTCAAGGACTTCCGCGACCAGGAAGAAGTGCGGACTGTCTACTACCCCGAGATGGAAAGGCTCATGATGGAGGTGAGCGGCGCTACACGCATCCACATGTTCGATCACACATTGCGCGCGGGCGATGATCAATCAGACGATGCCAAGTGGATGCGCGAGACGGTCAAGAACGCCCACAACGATTACACGAACTGGTCCGGACCGAACCGCGTACGCGAATTGCTGCCCGACGAGGCGGATGAACTGCTCAAGCGCCGATTTGCAGTGATCCAGGTATGGCGTCCGGTGCGCAGCCCGATCGAGGCACAACCACTGGCGATTTGTGACGCCCGAACCATTGACTCCAATGATCTCGTGAAAATGGAGCGACATCGCCCCGACCGGGTCGGCGAGACCTATCAACTGGTCCACAGTCCGAGCCAGCATTGGGTCTATTTTCCCCTCATGAGGGGCGATGAGGTTCTCGTCTTCAAGACTTACGACTCGGACATGGAAAGCCGGTCACGTTTCACCGCCCATGCGTCATTCGAAGATCCAACTTCGCCGCTTGATGCACCGGGACGCGTCAGCATCGAGGTCAGGGCTTTCGCATTCTTCGGTCCCGCCTGATATTCCTCGCCTGAGGGGCGTTCGTAGACTGCATCCAACGCAACCGATTTAATGGCGCCGAAGACGCATCAATAGAATGTGTCAGATATTTACTTACCTGGAGGATCAGGCATGCACAAAGGTGTTTTCTTCTTTCCGACCGACTACGCAATCGAGGTTCCGGAACTCGCCAAGGAACT
>MDTE01020987.1_pt1 | contig 22422 bp, 22 predicted proteins | sample 811231 | NCBI WGS metagenome assembly MDTE01 (sample SAMN05326651, study PRJNA326480) | marine metagenome | isolation source: seawater | place: Indian Ocean: Red Sea | collected 2010 | reverse complement strand
GGTATCGGCAGCGCTATGTTGACCTGATCGTCAATGAATCCTCGAGGTTGGTATTTCGCAGACGAGCGGAGATCATCGATCGTATTCGCCGATTTTTGATCGACCGTGAATTTATGGAGGTGGAGACTCCCATGATGCAAGGCATCCCGGGTGGAGCTACTGCCCAGCCATTCGTGACGCGCTATAACGCCCTTGATCAGGACATGTATCTTCGAGTGGCGCCTGAGCTGAACTTGAAGCGTTTGGTGGTCGGAGGAATCGAGCAGGTATTTGAGATTAATCGAAACTTCCGCAATGAAGGCATATCAACCAAGCACAGTCCTGAGTTCACCATGCTTGAGTTTTATTGGGCGTATGCGGATTACCATGACCTCATGGACTTGACGGAGACCTTGTTTCGCGAACTCGCCGAAAAGGTACTTGGCGTATCGTCGTTTAGCTACCAAGGGGTAGACATCGACTTTGGCCAACCCTTTGCCAGAATGACGATGGCAGAAGCGATCGTGGCATTTTGTGATGAGATTGACGCCGAGGCTGTGAATGATGCCGCGCGGTGTAAAACGCTGCTAGCAAACGCTGGCGTAGAGGCCAAAAATGAATGGGGTTTGGGCAGGCTACATCTGGAACTATTCGAGACCCGAGTGGAAGATCAAATCGAGCAGCCAACCTTCATCATGCAACACCCTATCGAGGTGTCGCCGCTGGCAAGGCGGAACGATCACACGCCAGAATTGACGGATCGATTTGAACTCTTCGTAGCGGGTAAAGAGATTGCCAATGGGTTCTCTGAACTGAACGATCCAGCCGATCAGGCGGCCCGTTTCAGAGCACAGGTTGCTGCCAAGGAGGCAGGAGACTTGGAGGCGATGCATTACGATGCGGACTACATCACTGCGCTGGAATATGGCTTGCCGCCCACCGCTGGCGAGGGCATCGGAATCGATCGGTTGGTGATGCTACTGACTGATTCGGCTTCGATACGAGACGTGATCTTGTTCCCCCACCTGAGGAATCGAGACGCATAGTAGTGGCATCCATCGGGCTCTCTGCATCTTGGCTTGCGCAAGTCGGCGATGAGTTCGAGCGCGACTATATGGTCAACCTCAAGCAATTCCTGCTCGCAGAGCGTTCGGCAGGAAAGGAGATCTTCCCCAAGGGATCTGAGTACTTTGCCGCGTTAAACGCGGTGGCTTATGAAGACGTTAGAGTAGTGATACTAGGGCAGGATCCCTATCACGGGCCTGGGCAGGCCCATGGGCTTAGCTTTTCAGTTCCCAAAGGGTTTCGGATCCCGCCTAGTCTCAAAAACATTTATCAGGAACTCGCGCAGGATCTGGGATTACAAGCATCCGACTTTTCTCATGGCTATTTGGAGCGATGGGCGTCGCAAGGTGTGCTTCTCTTGAATAGTGTGTTAACGGTGAGGGCCGGCGCTGCGGCCTCGCACCGCAGCAAGGGATGGGAGCAATTTACCGATCAGATAATCCGCAGTTTGGGGGCACGTGAAGCGCCGCTTGTGTTTATGTTGTGGGGAAGCTTTGCCGCGGCTAAAGCATCGATGATTAAGGGCGATCAACACCTTATCTTGAAAGCCCCCCACCCATCTCCGTTGTCTGCCTACCGAGGGTTTTTCGGGTGTCAGCACTTCTCCAAGTGCAATGAATTTCTTGCAAAATGTGGAGAGCCGATTGACTGGCGAGTTAGTCCCAAAGAGCGCTGACGTGTCGCCGCTAGACTGCCTAGGAGAGAATCGTGCGTTTGTCGAGGCGCAATTCGGCACCGCTGGAGCCCGTTGGTCGGACGCCGTGCCAGCGGTTCTTCAGGACCGTATTGATCGTTGGTCATTGTCACTCGGAGAGACCATGGCGGGCGGTCTTAGCCAAAATATCGTGATGGAAGTCGACGTTAAGGGGCGACCCGCGGTTCTCAAATTAGGGTACCCAGATGAGGATCAGTTGCGAGAGCAGGCATGGTTGCTGGCTAGCGAGAGTGATCGAATCGTTGGCGAACGAGTCGACACGCTGAGTTTGTTTCGCTCTTGCTAAATTGCCAACTGCCGCTGCCGCTAGACCAGCCCGCGCCCAGTCACCGCGACATGCTGCTTGAAATTGCACGCCAGCCAAATTCTGCGCTGCCGTCGGATTTGCTTCGGCTCGTTCGCGAGTCGATTTCGCTTGCCGAAGAACTTGACAATGGGGCGCACGGTGGCTCCAGTTGGCTCCACGGAGATTTACACCCAAGCAACATACTATGGGATGGACAGCAAGCTGCTTGGCGAGTAATTGACCCCAAAGGCTACAGGGGACCCCAAGTGATGGCGCTGGGGCGATATTTGCACAATTTCCTCGATAATGTATTGGAAAGCCTAGGGCAGTCAGTCTCTGACGCTGCTCGGGAGGTGCTGCTTAAGGAACGGGTGAGGGTCTTGGCTAGAGAAATAGGCCGACCTGAAGTCTACTGATGCTGACGGTGTTCATCGATCTCGTGCTAGCAGTCAGTTGGTCCGAGCAATCGGATAACCAAGCCTCATTCGAGTGGTGGGGTCACTTGATTCAGTTCGCGCGAGCAGAAGCGCTCAGCCTTTCTCTCTAAATAAACGATAGAGCCGCGTTGCCAATCCTTGCGCCCTCGATTTGAGCATCGCGTTTGATCATTGCCGCGACGACCCAGTGATTCTCCAACTGCGCGGCTTGAATGACTGCTCCGATGGACGTTCCCTCGCTGTCAGTCACCGTCAGAGGTTCGTCCCGTTGAACTAGCTTATCTAATTGTCCGATACGGACTGCTTGCTTGGTTTTACCCTTGAAGTGAACGCGGGCGATGATTTCCTGGCCAAGATAGCAGCCTTTGTCAAAATCAACGCCACCGAACTGATCCATGGCGAGTTCTTGCGGAAGAAATTGGTCGCTTTCAGTCTCGGTGGTCCAAAGGAGGCCGCGTCTCAGTGCTCGAGCTGTCCATCCGCCATCGATGATTGGCGCGTCAAGGGACTCGGAGGTCCAGATCTCCCCTTCATGATCCTCTGCCGAGAAGGTCAAGACATCGCGGTCCGAGGGTAGTGTCGTCGCATAGCAGGCGAGAACATCACTCTTGTCTGTGATAGATGCTTTGGAGAATACGATGAATTTCTTGAGCGCGTTGATGACTGGGTCAACCATCTGTTGGTCAAGGCGAAGCAATATACCGGGCTCGTTATCCGCGGAATTCGCATCCGACAATCTCGCAACCGCCGCGGTGGATAAGACGCGACCCTGGATGGTTGGGATGGCCGTGTACATCGCCAAGCCGTTCCCAAGCTGTGAGAGATCTCGAGTGCAGTAACCTTGGAAGAATTTCTCTGCATCAACGCCTCGAATCTCGACGAAGCCAAATTGGGGTAGGGCGGTTAGCATGTTCAGCGGAATTCGGTGGAAAAATGCAAGCTTAGTCAATCGACTAATTGCTGCCAAGTGACACGGAATGGCAAGGCTGTTGCGGGAGCGCCCCGTCAGAACCGGCGTGATACTTTCGGCCTTCAGCCTTTTTCGGTGGCATTGTAGAGAGGAAGGTTCATTCAATGAAATATCGAAAGTCTGACCGTTGGAGTTAACCTGCCGCGCGTCGACCCGCCATGGCAGACGAAGCGTACAATTTGCGGGTTTTTGAACGCGCAGGAACGAAACTCCAACCGCTAATGCGCACTCATCCGTCAGCGATCGTACGCAATATTGCAAGCAACCGCGGATAAGCTTAAACGATTGAAAGGAAAGGATATGGAAGAGGTCAGTGAAACCAGAAGTCAAACCGAACTTAATCGTCTCCGTTGGCGGTCGCGTCGAGGGATGGCGGAGCTGGATGTCCTGTTTGTACCTTTTTTTGAGGAAGCATTTGATGCATTGAATGCCGAAATGAAGGAGGTTTATGCGCGAATGCTTGATGAGGAGGATCCGGAACTCTGGAGTTGGTTTAGTGAGCAATCGGCCCCAAATGATCCGCAATATCGCTCGCTCGTCTCATTGATGCTAAGCCGTGTCAGACCAAATGACTCATGAGCAGGATAGCTTGTAGGTGTGGTCCTACAGCCGTCGATTGCTACGGTAGGTCAGTCCGGTATTGCTGACGTTGAACGATTCTCTCTACCTGGCGTTACTCGTTTCAAAACCCGTCGTGCTGATAGCGACTAGACTGTCAGCTCGGCTTCTTTTACCAACCCCGTGATTTTTACACGGGGGGTTCGAACCTCCCGCCTGGCTCTGCGTCGCGCCTGCTGCGGGCGCTGGCGAACTGGTCTATCTGCACTAGCTGAGACCTCGCTACGATAAAGACATGTTCGCAAGAACATTGGGCTCAGTTTACGAGCAGTGCCCAGTGGCACAGGGAATGGATTGACTCGAGTTAGGTAGGATCAAATGCGCTCTCTCTGCGTCTCTTTGGTCATCAAAGGAAACCCCTGCGTACTTCGTCACGCGATTGACCTACCACCTTCAGCGCGGTCGTCGTATGACTTTAGGCGGCTTCGGGTACTGACGTGCTGGCTATCAGCGGCGCTCCCATCGGCAGCAAATGTCGAGCAGGGTAGACCAAAGTCGCTGCGAGGGTAAATGCGCTTTTGTTTTGAAGGGCGAGTGGTTCAGGCGCTGATTAGTGAGGCGCTTGATTCCAGATTTTCTTCCGACCCGATGGGTTGTCACGATCGATGATATCGCGCTGTACTAATCTCCATCCTTCTCTGTGATGCTAGTGCATCAACGACTTGCGAAGCACAGAGACCGGCTACGATGCCCGTTCTTCGACCTTGCTTTTAACCAGATCCGTGAAAAAAGAACGACTCAGGCAAAGATGGTTTTAAGCATAATTAGTTGGCGCAAGAACGGTGTCGATGGCCTCGCTCATTGTTTCAGGATAATCCGTTGTGTAATGCAGACCCCGACTCTCTTTTCTTCTGAGCGCTGAGGCAATGATCAAATCGGCAACTTGGGCAAGATTTCTGAGCTCGATCAGATCGCGAGTAACGAAGTGGCGTTGATAGTGCTCGTCGATCTCCCTTTGTAGTAGTTTAACCCTGCGTTGAGCGCGAATCAGGCGCGCATCTGACCGGACTATGCCAACGTAATTCCACATCAGGCGCCTTAATTCGTCCCAGTTGTGAGCGATCAGCACATCTTCTTCTGAGGACGTGACTTGGCTTGCATCCCACGCGGGAATATCAAGAAAGGTTGTGCCTGGGCGCGCACCTGAGGCGATTTCCTCGGCGGCCGCGCGAGCGAAGACCAGGCACTCGAGTAAAGAATTGCTTGCCATTCGATTGGCGCCATGTAGGCCGGTATAGGTTGATTCACCCACCGCATACAGTCCATTGACGTCGGTGCGGCCTGCTAAATCCGTCATGATGCCCCCACAGGTGTAGTGTGCCGCAGGGACGATTGGAATGGGCGTTGTTGTGATGTCAATGCCAAAGGATAGACATCTCTGATAGATCGTTGGGAAATGACGCTTGACGTCTTCAGCGGGTCGGTGACTGATGTCTAGCAGCACGTGATCGCAGCCTAATCGCTTCATCTCAAAGTCAATAGCCCTAGCGACGATGTCTCTTGATGCGAGCTCGGCGCGCTCATCAAATCGGGACATAAACGCCTCGCCATTAGGGAGTCGTAAAATTGCGCCCTCCCCCCTTAATGCTTCTGAAATGAGGAAGGACTTCGCTAGCGGATGGTAGAGACAGGTCGGATGAAATTGATTGAACTCCATATTGGCAACGCGGCAACCCGCTCTCCATGCCATAGCGATACCATCGCCTGAAGCAGTGTCTGGGTTACTGGTGTAGAGGTAGACCTTGCTTGCCCCTCCTGTCGCGAGCACGACATTGGGGCTAGCAATGGTCGTGACTGACTGGGTCGTCTGATTTAGGGCATAAATGCCGCACACGGTTTTGGAACCTAATCCGAGCTGGTTAGTTGTGATGATATCGAGCGCGATCGTGTCAATTAGAAAACTGATGCTGGGCTTTGAGGTCGCGGCGCTGTAGAGCTGCTCGGAAATCTCCTTACCGGTCGCATCTGCTGCATGAATGACCCGCCGATGACTGTGGCCACCCTCTTGGGTTAAGTGAAACTCAGACCGTCCGCTCGCGCTAACCCGTGTGTCAAATTTAACGCCCAGTGAGATCAACCACTCAACAATCTCCCTACTCCGCTCTACTACAAAGCGAACCGCGGGCTTCTGGCAAAGACCATCCCCCGCACGAAGCGTGTCAGCAATGTGCGCATCGATGCTGTCATAGTCGTCGAGTACTGCGGCAACGCCACCCTGAGCGTAATAAGTAGATCCTTCAAGCGGGCGTTCTTTGCTTAGGATTCCAACTTTCAGGTGATTCGGTAATGTCAGTGCCAAACTTAGTCCCGCAGCCCCACTCCCAATGATTAAGACATCAAATTGCTCGGAGGATGTATGAGGTCGTTGATTCATTAGCTAGGCTTCCGAGGGTTAGTGGTCTGGTATCATTCAACGGTAATAGTGGTACGCAAGTGAACTTCGGTTCTCTAGCGGTCCCAAATCATAAAGCCTCGCCCTGGAAAAAGCATTGAGCCAAAACGAATCCGATCAGCGCCTAGTTTCCCGCGTGCAGAGAGGAGATCGGCGCGCATTCGATGCATTGGTGATAAAGTACCAAAGTAGAATTGCGACATTGATCGGTCGATTCGTCCGCGACTCTGATGAAGTGATGGACGTCACCCAAGAGACGTTTATTAAAGCCTATCGCGCGATAGGATCGTTCCGGGGTGATGCGCAGTTTTACACCTGGCTTTACCGAATCGCCTCGAACACCGCCAAAAATTATCTCGTCGCGAAATCGCGTCGCCCGCCTGACACCGACTTGTGGGTAGGTGAGGGCGATCCTGGTGAAGGAGCGATAGAGATAGAAAGTGTTGACGAGCCCCAAGGCCTTCACGAACGAGATCAAATGCTTGAAGCGTTGAGCGAAGGCCTAGAAAATCTACCAGAGGAACTCAAAGTGGCGCTGGTGTTTCGGGAATTTGATGGACTGACATACGAAGAGATCGCTGAGGTGATGGAGTGCCCCGTAGGAACTGTGAGGTCTAGGATTTTTCGGGCAAGGGAGGCGCTCGAGAAAATCATAGATCGAGAGGGCAAAAGTGAGTCGCACTAAAGTCCAGAATGAGAACGAGGATACGCGGAACCAATGTAAAATTCGATGGTCAAACGAGTCTGTGAGTGGCGTAATGAGCGGTAATTTCAGCGATAAAGGCCCATTAGAACTTGCGGTATGTGAAAAGCAGGCTAGTCGGGGACCATTGCGATAAACGCACTAAAATATGGGTAATTCGGTAATCGAAAACCTGCAGCCTCAAATAAATCGAAGTGCGGCAATTAAGATAGAAACGGTAAGTAGAGGCGAAACAGCAAGAAGCACGATGGAAAAGATAGTCTATTTTGGTCGAAGTGCCGTTTGGATAGAAGCGTTTATGAGCAGAAGTAAGCGGGTAGTTAAAGCACATGGAAAGTAAGAAATCGTCTTGGTCAGCTTTTATCGATGGTGAGCTCAGTGAGCTCGAGGAACTGCGTCTGATCCGCGAAAGCGACTTGGCTGGAATGGCATCCAGCGTGTATCGCTGGAGTGAGCTACGCAATAAGCTGACCGCTCAGCAGGGTCAACCATCACTATCGATAGATGAACAAGTGATGTTGAACCAAAGAATAATGGCTGCTCTTGACGAAGAGGGTGAGTGGGTCGCGAAGGACTCGACGCGAGCGCGATCCCTATGGCCAATGGCAGCCGCGGCTTCGCTTGTTGTTGCAGTCGTGGTGGGACTGCTCATTCAGTCCACATCCAATGTTCTAGTAGATCCAGAGCAGGTTGTCTCCAGTACCCCTGCCTCTGGAATTGAAGGCCAAAACGCGGGAGCTCGTTCCGCATTGGTGCCAAACGCTGTGATGCCACTGGTTGCGAATTCGGAAACCGAATTGAAGGCGCTTGACGAGGAGACTCAAGCAAGACTTCGTCAGTATCTTGAGGAGCATGATAGGTCGGTAGGCCGACGAGCGAATCAATCACAATTTGTAACTTTCCCGAATGACTCGAATTAGGAACCAGTAGTGCTTATGCCAAGGGTCATACATCCCGGTTTGCGCAAGCGAATCCCGAGCAATGGCATCGCGTTGCTCGTGCTCTTTGGAATTTTCCTGAATCCAGCTATGGCTGCGGAACGAGCTGATATTGGGCTTCGCACAGAAGAGCGAGACCCCAATCACTGGATTCTGAGAATGGGAGCGGCCTTGATTGAGGAAAACTACCGTGGTGTATTTACCATCGCTCGAGGCGGAGAGTTCAACTCTTTAGAAATCGATCATCGGTATCAGGATGGAAAGATTGCTGAGCACTTGACGCAACTCAATGGACCTCACCGCAAGGTCATCCGTAGTGGACAAGCAATTCAGTGTTTTCACGAAGATAGCGCATCCTCTCTCGATCATACGGTCCATCTTGGCCCGTTCAGTCAATCCTTCAATGCTTCCCTACAGGCACAGTCAAATCATTATGTCTCCAAGGTCGTTGGTTTAGATCGGGTTGCGGGTCGGCAAGCAGTTCTCCTTAGCGTGCAAGCGAGCGCTGGCGATCGATTTGGGTTTATGTTGTGGATTGACCGGGAGCGAGGACTGCTTCTTCAGTCCCACTTGGTCGATCGAGGTCGGATTCTGGAAGTCTTTCAATTTGCATCAGTCGAGTTTGATTTGACATCGCCCCTCGCTTCGAAAGGACCCGAATTCCAAGGGTGGATCGCACACTCCTTAACCGAAGAGGTAATGACGGCAAGTGAGAAGCCCTCTTTCAAAGTTAAGTGGAAGCCTGCGGGGTATCGGGTAGTGTCCTCAAACAGGCATCGCATCCATTTCAGCGATGGTGTCAGTGACTTCTCGGTCTTTTTAGAAGCGGGGCGCGTAGCGCCAAGAATCGCGACGGAAATCAGAGGAAGAACCGTCGTGACGAGGCCGCTTCGCGGTCAAGAGGGCCAGATCACCATTGTGGGTTCGTTACCGTTGCCAACCGCTGAGCGTCTCGCCGAATCAGTGGAACCCGTTATCTACTAGCGCACGTAAAACCGACATAATCCGATTCCATACGTTTTGCGGTCGGTGAGCGTGACTACTCGCCAGTAGTCGCTCAATCGGCGGTCGGGGCCTGTGGAAGGCTAGATAGACACTAGTAGAGCAAACACAAGCGACGGATGAGGCTGGCGATCAGTTTTTTGCGGTTAATGTTCGACAGGTGTGGACTTAGCTCCAAATCAGTTAAAGGGTTGAGGCATAAGCGTCTCTAAAGTTATTTCAGGTCGTTTGGTGCAGGATGTCTAACAAAATTATAAGTGTGGTGGGGCAATCATTGCCCGAATTAGGGCTTAATTCGCGCGAAGGACGCCGATTTGGGTGTGTGGGGTGCCATAGTCGATGCATCGACTTCGCCGGACAATCTGGAAAAATAGTCGGCGAAGGCGATCCAGATCTATCGTTATTGGCGAAAGCGATCAATCACACTGTGGGGATACCCGTTGCGTTGGCGACCACGCTGGTTGGATCCGCGGCGGTAGCCGGGTTTGGTGATGGGACGCAATTGGTGGTATTGGTACTTGGTTTACTAATAGGGGCTTTAGTGTGCAAGCCTCTCAGTTTTAAGGCCTATTGATTTTAGATGCTGGCCTTTAGACCCTGTGACTTTCAGAATGAAGCGTAGCGAGATCAAGTGAAAATCGATGACACGAATCGCATAGATAGTGATTCTTGATCCGTAAGGGCGTTAGATCAAAGGCGTAGCAAAGCCAAAGATTTAAACGGACCATGGTCGCGGAAAGGCATTAGCCCTTTCAAGTCAGCATTAGGGAAATGTAATGACGTGGTGGAAAGTATGACCCATAAAAAACAGCAGAGTCTCTTCGTAAGAGGGGGGTTGATAGCGCTAGTGATGGGGCTATTCGCAGTTAATCATGCGAACGCAAATAATGGCCTGCCCGACTTCACCGCGTTGGTGCAAGAGAGCGCACCCGCCGTAGTCAATATTACGGTCACACGCAAAGCGCCAAGCTTTGAGGGTAGAACTGACGAGGAAATGCCTGAATTTTTTCGGCGTTTTTTTAGAGGTTACCCGCAAGATCGTCAACAACGGCCGGCCACGGGGTCGGGCTTCATTCTCGCGGAGGATGGGTATGTCCTGACCAACAACCATGTTGTGGAGGATGCGGATGAAATTATCGTTGCATTGAGTGACCGTCGTGAGCGAGAAGCATCACTCATCGGAGCTGATCCTGTGTCAGATCTGGCCTTGCTGAAAATCGAGGCCTCCGACCTTCCTGTAGTTCGAGTGGGTGAGTCCGAGACCCTGCGAGTGGGCGAGTGGGTTATGGCGATTGGATCACCGTTTGGCTTTGAGTTGTCCGTCACTGCCGGCATCGTGAGCGCCAAGGGACGTAGTCTGCCCGATGAGCGCGGGAATTATGTACCTTTCATCCAGACGGATGTCGCGATTAATCCGGGTAACTCGGGAGGTCCTCTATTTAACTTAGATGGTGAGGTCGTAGGCATCAATTCGCAGATCTTCACTCGATCAGGGGGGTTCATGGGTCTCTCCTTTGCAATCCCGATGGATATCGCGATGGAGGTTGTCGAGCAGCTTAAAGAGAAGGGAACCGTTTCCCGAGGTTGGCTAGGCGTACAGATCCAACGAGTTGATCGGGATTTGGCAGAGTCTTTCGGGCTTGATCGTGCTGCAGGGGCCTTAGTCACGAGAGTCTTTGCAGAAAGCCCCGCTGAAAAAGCCGGCCTCAAGGAGGGAGACATCATCACCGAGTTTGGAGGAAGGGCGATTGATCTCAGTTCGGACTTGCCCCATGTTGTTGGGCGAGTCAAAGCGGGGACGACAACAGAGGTCGTCGTTGTCCGCGAGGGAGACCGTCAAACGCTCGATGTGACTGTTGGCGAGTTGGATCAGTCAGCAGTGATGCAACCTTCTACGCTCAGCAGACCGCAGGATAATAGGCTGGGTATCATTGTCCGCGAACTGTCTGAGGAGGAGAAGTCATCAATTGAAGTGAGTCAAGGTGTGCTTGTGACGGAAGTCAATGCGGGACCGGGACGTCTAGCTGGACTGCAAGCCGGTGATGTGCTGACCACTATCAATAGCCAGTGGATCGACTCGGTAGAGGCGTTTGAGCAGCAAGTAAAAGCGTTGCCAGAAGGGATGGCGATTCCAGTACGCATTGTTCGAGATCGGCAGCCGCTCTTTGTCGCGATAAAAGTGAATGACTAGGCAGTTCGAATGGCACTGCCCAGGAATTTCCATTAGACTCGCGCGCTTCCACAACACCTTTCGAGTGCCTCGTTGACTGCTCCAGCGAATATCCGCAATTTCTCGATCATTGCCCATATTGATCATGGGAAATCGACGCTTGCAGATCGATTTATCCAGCACTGTGGTGGACTGAGCGATCGCGAAATGGCTGCTCAAGTCCTCGACTCCATGGATATCGAGCGGGAGCGAGGAATTACTATAAAGGCGCAGAGCGTCTCATTGAACTATAAGGCTCAAAGCGGCGAGACATACCAGCTCAATATCATCGATACACCGGGCCATGTCGATTTCTCCTACGAAGTGTCGCGCTCCCTGTCGGCTTGCGAAGGCGCCCTCTTGGTGGTCGACGCTGCGCAAGGCGTAGAGGCACAATCGGTCGCCAACTGTTACACCGCGGTTGAAGAAGGATTGGAGGTTATTCCTGTTCTTAACAAGATCGATCTTCCTAGTGCTGAGCCAGAGAGAGTCCAGCAGGAAGTTGAGGAAATCATTGGTATCGATGCGTCCGAGGCGCTGAGAGTCAGTGCAAAAACGGGTTTAGGCGTTGAGGATCTGCTGGAGCAGATCGTTGAATTGGTCCCGCCTCCGGAGGATTTCTCAAAAGAATCGTTGCAAGCGCTCATCATCGACTCTTGGTTCGATAACTATTTGGGGGTCGTGTCTTTGATTAAAGTAGTCAAAGGCAAGATCTCCAAGCGAGACAAGTTTCAGATTTGCTCTACAGGGAAAATCTATCAGGCCGATAGCATTGGTATATTTACTCCTCGGCGGGAGGCTAGAGATTCGTTAGAGACGGGCGAGGGGGGGTTTTTAGTTGCGGGGATCAAGGACGTAAAAGGCGCTCCCGTTGGTGACACCATCATTGTCCCCGGTACGGAGACGATTGCGCTTCCTGGATTTAAGACGGTTAAGCCGCAGGTTTATGCGGGTATGTTCACCGTTAGTGCTGATGATTTCGAGAATTTCCGAGAAGCGCTCGAAAAACTGACGTTGAACGACGCGTCGCTGGTGTACGAGCCTGAGAGCTCAGATGCGCTGGGTACTGGCTTTCGTTGCGGGTTCCTTGGGATGCTCCACATGGAGATCATCCAGGAGCGTTTGGAACGCGAGTACAACCTCGATCTGATCTCATCTGCTCCCACAGTGATTTACGAGGTCGAGAAAAAGGCGGGCGATGTCATTAAAATCCATAACCCTTCGCAGCTTCCCGATGTCGGCAGTATCGCTGAGATGCGAGAGCCAATTGTGGTTGCCAATATTTTGGTGCCGAGTGAGCATCTTGGAAATGTGATCAAGCTCTGTGAGGAACGCAGAGGGGTTCAACGTGACATGCAGTTTGTAGGGCGTCAGGTCTCGCTAACCTATGAGTTGCCCATGAACGAAGTGGTGCTTGATTTCTTCGACCGCTTGAAATCCGTGTCGAGGGGTTATGCATCACTCGACTATAGTTTTGAGCGTTTTCAGGTGGCGCGGCTTCAGCGGCTGGATATTTTAATAAACGGTGATCGAGTCGACGCGTTGGCCGTGATCGTTCATTCCAGTGACGCTAGATCCAAAGCTATGGCGGTGACTAGTAAGATGAAGGAGTTGATACCACGGCAACTCTTTGATGTTGCTATTCAGGCAGCGATCGGCGGGCAAATCATTGCCAGGCAAACCGTCAAAGCGTTACGAAAAAATGTCACAGCGAAGTGTTACGGTGGAGACGTCACCCGAAAGAAAAAGCTGCTCGAGAAGCAAAAAGCCGGGAAAAAGAGGATGAAGCAACTCGGTAGTGTAGAGATTCCTCAAGAGGCATTTCTTGCTGTTTTAAAAGTCGATCGATAGACAAACTCGTTGGAGTGATGAATTGAGCGTCAATTTCCCTCTTTTCCTAGTCATCGCAACCGGATTGTGCGGTGCAATATGGCTGCTTGACGCGCTGGTACTGCGACCTGGGTCAAAAGGAGATGCGGAAGAACCTCCTAACTGGATCGTGGAATATGCAGTGTCTTTCTTCCCCGTTCTGTTATTCGTACTGGTGCTGAGATCGTTTCTCGTAGAACCGTTCCAGATCCCAACTGGGTCGATGATTCCGACGCTGAAGGTTGGTGATTTCATTCTCGTTAACAAGTATGCCTATGGAATAAGGTTGCCCGTGGTGGGAACCAAAATTATCGATGTGGGTGACCCTGAACGCGGAGATAGTATGGTGTTTATACCGCCGCATGAGGAGGAGTACTTCATCAAGCGTGTCATCGGCTTGCCAGGCGATCGCGTCCGATATCAGAATAAAACGCTATATATCAATGGTGTCGAGCAAGCTCAGGTGTTTGAGCGAGAGGTTCGAGAATTTAGACCGAGGCAGCTGGAGTTTGAAGAAACATTTGGCGACCGACCTCACTCGATTTATAGGAACCTCTACAATGACCCGAGAATCCAAGAGTGGGTGGTACCCGAGGGCCATTATTTCATGATGGGAGATAACCGAGATCAGAGCAATGATTCGCGGTTTTGGGGGTTCGTCCCTGACGAAAACGTGGTCGGTCGAGCTTTCGCGGTTTGGATGCATAAAGATCCAGGACTATCTATGCCGACTTTCTCGACAACCCGTTGGATCCGTTGAGTGCCTCCCGGTGCACCAGGACGAGATCAGAACAGTGTCATTATCATCACCCAGTTCGGTGAAGGGTCCCCAAGTTGGTGATTGGTTTGAGATCGGGGTCGACCGTGGTGACTGAGCTGTCACGTCACCCGCTCGAGCGACTCCTAGGTCTTTCTTTTTCTGATCCTTCTCTGCTCCAAGAGGCTTTGACCCATAAAAGCGCGGGGACGCCCAATTATGAACGCTTAGAGTTTCTAGGGGATGCAGTCCTAGAGCTCGTTGTCACTGAGCAAATTTACCTTTTGCATCCAGCGCTGGACGAGGGAGCTATGACGCGAATGCGAGTTGCACTGGTTCGCCGCGAATCACTGGCTGAGGTGGCAAAACGTTTGCAGCTGGGTTCTCACTTGCGGTTCGGGCCAGGAGAGCGAAAGTCCGGCGGCATGCATCGTGCCTCGATTTTGGCCGATAGCTTTGAAGCATTGCTCGGCGCCCTTTACCTAGACAGCGGATGGGAGGTCGTGAGAGAAATTATTAAATCCCAATTTGACTGGGATAAGCTACAGTCGGCTTCTGCTGATGGCCTAAAAGATTCAAAGACCCGATTACAGGAATGGCTTCAAGCCAAAAACTTGCCCCTTCCAAATTATGCTGTCGTCAGAATAGAGGGAAGGGAACACGACCGGGTTTTCACAGTTCGATTGACAACGTCTGCAGTTGAAAAAGCGGTTGAAGCATCGGCTTCATCGATTAAGTGGGCCGAACAGGCAGCAGCAGCGTTGACGCTTGAGCAACTGGAGCGCTGAGTGAACACGGTCAACACCCGTGCAGGGTATGTAGCGATTGTCGGCCGGCCCAATGTTGGCAAGTCAACGTTAATGAATGCGCTGATCGAGCAAAAGGTTAGCATCACCTCACGCAAACCACAGACGACACGCCATCACATTTTGGGAATCAAAACGTTGAGCGAGACCCAAATTTTATTTGTGGATACACCTGGAATTCACTCTAATCAAAAACGAGCCATCAACCGTTACATGAATCGTGCTGCACAGAGCGTAATTGCCGATGTTGACGTCACAGTTATGTTGGTTGATCGCCACATCTTCACGGCTGACGATGAAATGATTCTGGAACGTATCAATAAAAGTGGTTGCCACCTCATTCTAGCCATTAATAAGGTCGATAGGATTAGGCAGCAACAAGAGATCCTCCCTATTATCGCTGCGCTAAAGGAGAGAGTCGGCAATCGGAATATTGTGCCCATTTCTGCAAGCCGGAAGGAAAACCTTGATGCCCTTCTAGGGGTAATAGAATCATCCCTGCCAGCATCTCCTTTTTACTTTCCTCCTGAAGAGGTGACTGATCGAAGTGAAAAATTCTTAGTCGCTGAGTTGGTTCGGGAAAAGTTAATGCGCCAGTTTGGCGAAGAATTACCATACGCCACCACCATTCAACTCGAGCGTTTTGAAGCGCAAGCGAAAGTGATTCAAATCGATGCAACGATTTTTGTGGAACGAATGGGACAACGAGCCATCTTAATTGGGGCAGGGGGCAATAAGCTCAAGAGAGTGGGGATCGACGCCAGAAGAGATATTGAAAAGTTGCTGGATCACCAGGTCATGTTGCGGCTTTGGGTCAAGGTAAAACGCGGATGGTCTGATGATGAGCGGGCACTTCGGAGCTTGGGCTATGGCGAGGAATAATTGGGCTCTGCTTGAGGGATACATACTGCACCAAAAGCCCTACCGAGAGAGCAGTGTGATAGCAGAGTTTTTTTCCCGGGATGAGGGGCGCATCTCTCTACTGTTTAACGGCCTCAGAGGGAAGAATTCGCGCCGGAAGGCAGGCGGATTGATTCAACCCTTCGACCACCTGGCGATCAATGTAGCGCCAAGAGGTGATATGAGACGTGCGGAACTGAAGGATCAGTTAAGCAGCAGTCTTAAAGTGGTTGGCACTCGGACGTTTTTTGGTATGTATGTCAATGAGTTGGTGTATCGCCTAAGTGTGCGAGAAGAGCGCACACCAGAGATCTTTGACCTTTACCATCGATTTATGGAGGCGCTAAAACTAGAATCTTTTCAAGTGAGATTTTTGACGGGTTTCGAGGTTCAGTTCTTGAAAGCTTTAGGTTACGCCATCGACTTGACCCGTGCCGATGGTGGAGAGCAATTTGTGGAGGCAAGTAAGCGCTATCGCTTTGATCCTGAAGTGGGTTTAGTAACAGACCCTCTAGGGGCATTCTCGGGTGTAGAACTTAAAGCGGTGTTGTCCGAATCAGACCTTGATTCATCGCAAACCGCGCTTAGATCGGTAATCGATAGTTTGATAAGCCACCTACTCCGAGGGCGCCGGATTAATGCCCGTGCATTATGCGATAAATACCGATGATCAAAGGTATTGGAACAGATTTAACAGACCAACGACGCATTCAGCGGGCATTTAATCGATTTGGCGACCGTTTTGTTGCCAAAGTGCTCTGCATTGCCGAAATAGATGTTTTCCGGTCAATGGGCTCTGATAGAAAACGGGTGGCTTATCTGGCGAAACAATTCGCCGCAAAAGAAGCCGTCGTTAAAGCGATGGGTACCGGATTCAGACAGGGTATAACCATGCGTCAAATCGAGATCAAAAGGCAGTCAACAGGAGCGCCTGCAGTGCGCCTTCATGATCGAGCGTTGCGGCGCGCGACGGAACTTGGTGTATTGGTTTGGTCGATCTCCTTATCCGATGACGGAGACTATTCATTGGCATTTGTTACGGCAGAGGGCGCCTAACAACTTTCCACTGTGCCCAAGTGGGTTGATGTGAATGACTGCTACCGGCTCCGTAAGCGAAGCGGGCCAACTGGTTATGAGCTTAGATCTATCCAGCATTATCCACTGGAGCAGGTTTACCCTATAGTGCGATGTCCGCTGAAAAAGGCTGATACGTCAGATGAATTACCCCACCATCGATCAGTTCGTAGGAGGCACACCACTAGTTAAGCTTCAGCGATTACCCGGTGATTCGACCAATACCATTCTGGCTAAGCTGGAGGGAAACAACCCGGCAGGCTCTGTGAAGGATCGGCCAGCACTTAGCATGATTAGCGAGGCCGAGACAAAGGGGTCGATTTCACCTGGCGACGTGCTGATAGAGGCAACTAGCGGGAACACTGGCATTGCGCTCGCGATGGTAGCCGCTATCAAAGGCTACAAGATGAAACTCATCATGCCCGCACACATGAGCGAAGAACGCAAGGCGGCGATGCGCGCGTATGGCGCAGAACTGATTTTAGTATCTCAAGAGGAAGGGATGGAGGGTGCCCGTGATTTAGCACTTGAGATGCAAGCGAAAGGACAAGGGATTGTGCTGGATCAGTTCGCAAATCCGGATAACCCAGTCGCTCATCACGGTGCCACAGGCCCGGAACTTATTGAGCAGACCGGTGGGGAAATTACGCACTTTGTCAGTTCCATGGGCACGACCGGAACCATTATGGGCGTGTCGAAATATCTAAAGTCAGTCAAACCGGATGTTGAGATTATAGGCCTTCAACCGACGGAAGGTCAGTCGATCCCGGGCATACGTCGTTGGCCTGAGGCTTATCTACCTAAAATTTACGACCCGTCTAGAGTCGACCGCATTTTAGACATCGATCAAGCGGAAGCAGAGTCGATGATGCGACGACTCGCAAGAGAAGAGGGTATATTCGCAGGGGTCTCTTCAGGGGGGTCCATTGCAGGCGCGTTGAGAATTAGCCAAGAGGTTGAACACGCGACCATTGTTGCGATCATTTGTGATCGAGGGGACCGGTATTTATCAACCGGTGTATATGACGTTGACTTAGCATAAAATAGCGCCCCCTACGGTATTGACCCTGTTGGCTAGGCTATGTCAAGACGCCAAAAGCAACCCAGATTAGCGGAGGTAACTGAGCTTGCCATAGAGGGCTATGGTCTGACGGAAGATCAGCGCTTTGGAGTGTATGGGTTACTACCCGGCGAGCGCGCGACCATTTACCCTCGACGTAAAAAGAAAGGCCGTTGGCTCGCAACCCATGATGCCCGTGAAAATTCCCATCCTGATCGGGTTACGCCAGCCTGTGCTCACGCTGACATTTGTGGTGGCTGTGCACTTCAGCATTTCGATCATGGCAGTCAGATCGCTTTCAAGGAAGCGCGGTTAGCCAGACTCTTCGATCCCTTCAAGCCAGGCGTTTTTTTGGCGACATTGCATGGCTCTCCAAAGGCCTACCGTTCGAAAGCGCGTCTCGGCGTGAAGTACGTGATTAAGCGAGACGAGGTGCTAGTTGGCTTCAGAGAAAAGGCGAGTCCATTCGTGGCGGACATGAGTGATTGCTCCGTACTCGATAAGAGACTTGCTGCGCTTATCGGCCCTTTGAAATTGATGATTTCATCACTAACTGTAAAGGGCGCGATCCCTCAGGTTGAAGTGGCAGCGTCTAACGATATGGTCGCGCTGGTTGTGCGGCATCTGGAGGCATTTACACCAGAAGACGTTAACATTCTCGGACGATTTTCTTCGATGCATGGCATACGTATTATGACCCAGGCGGCCGGGCCTGAGTCGGTAATACCTTTGCCCGGTGAGGCGCCAGCCGTGTTGAGTTACACCCTTCAAAGCGAAGGATTAACCTTCGAATTTGAACCACTTGACTTCACTCAGGTCAATTTTTTGATGAACGACCGAATGACCAATCAAGCACTCGATTTGCTCGACCTGCAGGCTGGTGATCAGGTTATCGATGCATTTTGTGGCATTGGTAATTTTACGTTGCCGATTGCAAAAAGCGTGACCAGTGTACTGGGACTAGAGAGTGTTGAGGCGAGCGTCCAAAGGGCCAGGAAGAATGCCAAGAAGAACGCAGTGTCAAATGCGCTGTTCGAGGTCCAGGATCTTTATGCTAAGGAAGGGGTCCCCGATATTTTGGGCTATAACAAGATGCTGATCGACCCTCCCAGATCAGGAGCGGAACAATTGGTCCAATCGCCAGTGATCGATCGCTTAGAGAGGATAGTTTATGTTTCATGCTTTCCAGAGACGCTGGCGAGGGATGCAGAGTATTTAGTGGGGCGAGGATTCCGAGTCGACGCGGTAGGACTCATTGATATGTTCCCCCACACCGCCCATTTGGAAAGTATGGCGCTATTCGTCAGAGAGGCGTCTTATGGTTGAAGCCACTCGAAATCAGCGACAAATCACTTCGGGTGTAATGAATTTAGAGGACTGGTTGCAATCAGTACTTGACGCTCGAGAGGGTCTAGATGTCAATCGGCTTCGTGCTGCATGTGAATTGGCGAGTCAAGCCGAGCAAAAGGCGCTGGCGACGGTTGGGCCTTGGTCGGAAGGAAGAAGCAGCTATCTCACTGGGCTAGAAATGGCAGACATACTGCTGCCTTTGAAGGTCGATGAGGCATCTCTGGTAGCTGCGGTCATCTACCGATCGGTTCGAGAAAACCAAATCACGCTGAATCACGTTCGAAACCAGTTTGGCGCAGAGGTGGCAAGTCTAGTTGAGGGCGTGCTGAAGATGGTTGCTATTAGCAACATCCACATTCGGCACGATGAGGTTGTTTTGGGTCAAACGTCTGATCAGATTGATCAGGCAAAAAAAATGCTGATCTCGCTGGTTGACGATGTTCGTGTCGCGCTCATTAAATTGGCTGAGCGAACGTCGGCTATCCGAGCGGCATCAAAGACGGATCGAGAAAAACAGGTTGGCCTTGCTCAGGAGGTGAACGAAATCTATGCCCCGCTGGCGCATCGGCTCGGAATTGGGCATCTGCGTTGGGAGTTAGAGGATCTCGCTTTTCGTTATACAGACCCGGACTCTTACAAACGGATTGCCAAGTTATTGGATGAGAAGCGAACTACACGTCAGGCATATATTCAAGAAGTGTTGGCTCTCCTAGAGAGCAAATTAATGTTGGTAGGAGTAGAAGCAGAGTTACAAGGCCGAGCAAAGCACATTTCGAGTATCTGGAAGAAAATGATGCGAAAAGGCATCAAGTTTGCGGAAGTTTACGACGTTAGTGCGATTAGGATTCTGGTTGAATCCCCAGATGACTGTTATCGCGCCTTAGGGGTTGTTCACAATATTTGGCGCAACATTCCGAACGAATTTGATGACTATATCGCAAACCCTAAAAGCAATGGATATAAGTCGCTTCATACGGCGGTAATTGGTCCTCAAGGGAAAATCCTTGAAGTGCAGATTCGAACCGAGCAAATGCATATTGAGGCGGAGTACGGTGTTTGCTCCCACTGGCAATACAAGTCCAACGAATCGGTCGATCGATCAGCACGCTACGAGAGGCGCTTAGAGCTCTTGCGTCAGGTGATAGAATGGCAGTCTGAAGTCGAGCAACTGCCTGCTAGCTCAAAAGAAGTGCTCGCTAATGTCTCGCTTGATAGAGTCTATTTGTTTACTCCTGACGGGCATGTTATCGATATGCCGCCAGGCTCAACCCCCGTTGATTTTGCATACCGAGTCCACACCGAGATTGGGCACCGCTGCGTAGGTGCAAAAATAAACGGTCGGATTGCCCCGCTGAATCACCAGCTGCAGTCGGGGGATCAGGTCGAAATTGTAACTGGCGATGACCCTACGCCAAGACGCGAGTGGCTGCACTCACACCTTGGATACGTAACAACGTCCAGAGCCAAAACAAAAATCCAAGGATGGTTTTTGAGGCAGGCGAGACAGAAGAACATCGAAGAGGGTCAACGGCTACTGGAAGTCGAGCTACGGCAGTTAGGTCTCGATCAGTATGGTCATCAAGAGCTCAATCAAACCCTAGGCTATGAATCGGACGAGGATTTGCTCTTCGCGTTGGGGAGTGGAGATCTCGAACTAAGCCATGTTGTTGAAGCGATTGCACGGGCAGCTAGTATTCTAAAACTGGATTCACAAATGAATTTAGGGTTCGAGTCGGAGCGTCGAAAGCCTGGATTGATCAGCGGCATTGGTGATAGAGCCCACGCTATCGCGCCCTGTTGTCAGCCCATTCCTGGTGATGCGATTGCGGGGATATTAGAAGACACTGGCGTCGTATCAGTGCATATGCAAGAGTGCGTCGAAGTCTTAAATGCCGATGTTTATGGCCGTTTGATGAGATTGTCATGGCAGGATGACATTCAAGAGTTTTTTAAAGTTAATCTTGAAGTGATGGGCTACGATCGACCTGGCATACTGCACGAGATCGCTGGGTTATTTGTCACCGAGCAAATCAATATCTCTACGCTGCACTCAGAGTCATCCAGAGAAACGGGTCACGTGGAAATTCAGATGAGTATTGAGGTCACATCAATTACACCACTCATTCGGGTGCTCGAAATGATTCAACAGATTCCTAATGTGGCATCGGTCCGTCGGTTGGCGGGCTAATCCAATACCGTTAACGCAGAGGACAATCATGAAACTGATACTTTTAGGCGCGCCCGGAGTGGGCAAAGGAACACAAGCTCAGTTCATCACGGAGGCCTACCAGATTCCTCAAATTTCCACGGGTGACATGCTTCGTGAGGCGGTCAAAGCAGAGACGCCAATGGGTCTTAAAGTGAAGGCGGTCATGGACCGAGGAGATCTCGTGACTGATGACATTATCATTGCGCTCGTAAAAGATCGTATTAGCCAGCCAGATTGTAAGAACGGATTTTTATTTGATGGTTTTCCCAGAACGATTCCTCAAGCCGATGCGTTGGTTGATCAGGACATCGATCTAGATGCCATCGTAGAGATTGCGGTGCCATTTGACGAAATTATCAAACGAATGAGTGGCAGACGTGTTCACCTTGGCTCGGGCCGAACCTACCATGTCGAATATAACCCGCCTGCGAAAGAGGGTGTTGACGATGAGACTGGCGAGCCGTTGATTCAACGAGAAGACGATCATGAGGATACGGTGAGAGACCGTTTGAAAGTGTACGAAGAACAAACGTCTCCACTTGTTGCTTATTACCAGGCAAAGGCAACATCAAGTCAGCTTCAGTATTTTTCAATTGAAGGTCGGGGGACGGTGGTTGAGATCAAGGAAAAAGTACTCGGCGCGCTGAGAAACGTGCAATAAAACGGTCGATTCTCCCGCTATAAAGCCTCGCAAGTTTTTTTTCTAAAAGGTTGTCTTCAACCTGCAGAATTTTCTAAACTTGACCCCCATGCATCGGAGTACCGTTGCTTCACTTTTGGCTATGAGGTGGAGTTAAGCCGAGGAGATGCCCATAGCTGTGGACTTTTCGAAAACAAACAAAAGGAGCGTGAACGTGGTTGCAAAAAAGAAAGCTGCTGCCAAGAAAGCTGCCCCCAAGAAGAAAGCCGCAGCTAAAAAGCCCGCGGTTAAGAAGGCTGCTGCAAAAAAACCTGCTGCTAAGAAGAAGCCAGCCGCCAAGAAGGCAGCTGCTAAGAAGAAGCCAGCCGCTAAGAAGGCCGCTGCTAAGAAGAAGCCAGCCGCCAAGAAGGCCGTTGCTAAGAAGAAGCCAGCCGCCAAGAAGG